>JAABUS010002808.1_pt1 | contig 30962 bp, 28 predicted proteins | sample 5560161 | NCBI WGS metagenome assembly JAABUS01 (sample SAMN10711885, study PRJNA513376) | rock metagenome | isolation source: Antarctica rocks | place: Antarctica: Victoria Land, Trio Nunatak nord | collected 2016-01-04
ATTGACTCATCTAGACATGATTCTGACAGTACTTATCTTTTCAGAAGAAATCGAGCAGTCAGTGATCTGATGTTGCTATTGACACATGACAAAAGATGTCGATCAGATTTCTTTTAATGAGAACTGCATTTCGATCAATGTCACATAAAGTAATGATTGTTTGATCAAAGATGAAATATTCAATTAATTCTCAGTTCTTAAGAATGAAGCAGTTGACTGATCTTTCTTTCAAATACGATAAATGATGTATTTGACGTCAGCGATCGTTTCTCTTCAATACTAGCCTCAATGATGAGAATATAAAGCAATGAGAAACATGTTGAATCTCAATTAGTCGATCACAGCAAACTTGTTGCATCAAATTGATCTGAAGAGTATCTGAAGCTTCATTTGTCAAGAAAAGATTCTTGCTTAAAATCAGTTGATTGAAATCTCGATATTTAATTTTAGCTTCATGTTCAATGATAAACAGCAATGTTTGAACATATTTATGATCAGAATGTTTGACTAGCTGTGTTTGTCATGCGCTTGCATCTAGAGAGTCTCTGCGCGCTAAAGAAATCTCGTCGATCTTCATGAGCTGATATGAAAAGAATTTCGATATTGATATCAGCAAGATCGAAATTCAACGTCACTTTCTTTCAATGATCAATTGACTGTTTGAATTCGATGTTTTGCAATTGATAGCAGCGTGAATCTCATCACATTCGCTGCAGATATGTTGATATGTGCAACTAGAATAGATGCAGCTGTCATCATTGAACTTGTTGCATATTGAAAGCTCTGTGCTTGACTGTTTTCTGACTCTCTGACTCTGATATTTCGTCTGAAAAGCGATAGCAGATGTTTTCTTTATCAATGCTCAATCAACAAGTTCATCTTCAGCATTGTATCACTCGTTCAAATCATTGACTTCTTTTATCATGTGAATCTTATGAAAGTGAAAGTGAAAGATTCGCAGAAACTCAAAGATGTAATACAGATGAAGCTTCTGCAGATAGTCAATGTATCAAGTTAAGCTTGCTTGCAAAGAATATCTTAATTGATCATTGATTATCTTGATGAGACATTGATTATATACTTCTAGGCAGCGTAGAAAGAAAATCATGCTCTTAAAATTCTGCTGAGTGACGTCATCATCATGAGCTTGAAGCTCATCGATTCATGACAATTGCAGATCTTGCTTGTTGATTGAATTTAATATATGATTGTTGATCAGCTTAAAGATATTAACAGCTTGAAATTCATTTTTGAAGATGAGAATCAGTTGAGTGATATCAATAAAGAGATAGCGAGATATCATTGTTTAAATGCAAAGATCACTTGAGAGAGTAGTATCTGACGTTTGACTGATAAAGTTTTCTATCACTGAGTTGTTTCTCGACTGATTCAGCGCTGTACTCTGAGCTTTCAGTCGTTGAAGCTTCTGTTTCAGCTTGCGTTTCATATTCGCTTAATGAACGTCTTTAATTCTCTGTTACATGACGAGAGTAGTTGATGTTTTGATGATTTGTTTCAAGTCGATCTTCTTCAAGAAAGCACTTGAAGAAAGAAAATTTGAAGTAACAGATGAACTCAATAAGAATGATGACGATGATGCAGACAAGCGAAAGCGAGACACATGAAAGAAGAGAAAGCGACGATGACTTCGTCTTTTGCTGACAGTGACAGCAACGTCGACGTTGACGCAATTCTGATGACAAGTAGAAGCAATCATCGATAGTGATGACAGTAGTGAAGCAAATGAGATAGCAGTGATAGTAGTGAATAGTAATGACAACAGTGAGTAGCGATGACAGCAATGAGTAGCAGTGACAGCAGTGACAGCAGTTAGCAAAGTGAGTAGCAAAGTGAATAGCAAAGTGAGTAGCAAAGTGAGTAGCAAAGTGAGTAGCAAAGTGAGTAGCAGATGCAAAAGCGCGTTTCTGACTAAATTTTAAAAGATGAAGAAACAGAAAAAGATGATGAGAGAAACAGAAGGAAAAACGATCTATTTATTTCTTTTTCCCTGCTTAATCTTCTTGTTCTCTAACGATCAACATTGATCAAGTCAAGTTGACTAGTTATCTTCGCTTGTTGATAGTCTTTAGTTAAGCTGAATCTTGATATCATTTCACATTCTGATTTACTCTTTTCATTTAATTATTAATTTGCGAATGATAGTTAATAGATAGTTTCATCTTGATGTCAAGTCTCAGATATAAAGACTTTCAGACAATTGATATGAATTGAGAATCGCGATTGAATATTATTGATCTCGATAGTTCATGAGTTTTGAAGACTTATATTAACAGCAGCTTGACTGTTTATTCTGCGAAGATTTCTTCATCATCTGATCAACATAATATATAGTGTCGTTTCTTGAATAGTCAATCTATGACTGTCAGAATCGCGTTGCTTTCATCATTTTTTGATAGATCAATAATGAAGTTCAATGATATGTTCTGTCATCATTGTTCAAGTATGAGCAATGACTTCAGCAGTTCTTTGTCATAAATCTCGTAGTTGCATTCTGCAAGAATCATGTTTTTACTATAAAAGATCACTGAATGTAGAATGTCTTCATCGTCATACTGAGACAATACTTCGTTGTTTACATAGTTTGAAAAGTTCGTTTTCAGAATAGCTTCTTTGATTGAGTTGAAATGCTTCAGAACGAGAACTATCATCATTTGTTGCTTTAATTCTTCAAAGATCGTCTGACAAATCTCTGTTTATTCAAAGAAATGATCTTTTCAAGTCAGCTTTATCATAAGTTGAATGATCTTTGAGAAGTTCTTTATGAATCGTCGATAGAAATTGCAGAAGTCAATGAAGATTTGCACATGAGTCAATGATCAAGACACTTCTCAGTTTCAAATCACATTTACTTTTTAAGAATTTATTCGCAGATTATTGATGAATATCAGTAGTTTAAGAAACAAGATTTTCTGAATCTCAAATTCGCACTTGTCAATGTTTATCTGCAAGTCAACTTCATGAAGCTTATCTAGCACTTCATTCACATGAGTTCTATGTTTCTTCAAGATCTTACTGTAAATAAGAATATTATTCAAATATGTCTGACAGAATTTATGCAGACATTCAAACAATACATTGTTGATATAGTGCTGAAAGAATGCAGATTCATTGATCAATTTAAAGAGTATTATTCTATACTTGTAAACATTGAAGAAAGTAATGAATGTGATTAGATTCTTACTCTCAGTACTCATGCAAAGCTTATTAAACGTGATGATAATATTAAGTTGAATCAGATACTTACTGTCTTGAATTTAAGTGAGTACTTCATTTATCAAGAATATTGAATAACGATTTCTTTTGATCAGAGCATTCAGTTTTCAATAATTCATGCAAAAGCAAAGACTATCATTTTTCTTTTTGATAAATAGTATTGACGAAGCGAAGAAAGCTTTGCTGAGTGTAATAAACTTCTTTTTCAAGTTCTCTTCTAAATACTTCTTGATTTTCTGCAACTTGTGACTTAACATGAGATACAATTAACTTCTAGAAGATTGACTTTTATCTTTTAATTCAATCTTATGATTGTATGATCAATGCAAGAGCAATTGCGTTGTCTTCTCTCTGTCAAACACATTCAGAAAATCATGATAAATGATTGAAAGCTTCTTCTTCAGTTTATTCAATGACATGATTGATGTCATTTTATTCAGTTTCACGAAATCTTTGACTGAGCTAGTCTGAAGCGCTTTATTGATTTTACTAATGATCAATATAAAGATCTTGATCTTCTTATTCTTGACTAGAGTTTAATATACAATGACTTTAATCATAGCAATATTGACGAATTCTTCTTTCTTAGTAAACTGAATGAGTCGAAGATGATCGAGATCAACTTGAGTGCTTTGCTTTCATCTGAGTACAGATTCAATAAATCAAACAGATTCAATGAATTGATTCACTGCTTTCTGATTCGTGAGTCTCTTCAAGATGATCATTGATGTAATAATCAAGTTTAAATTCTTTTGTTTCATTTTGCAGATTTCGCTTGACTCAAATCTGTAAAATGCTAATTGACTACTTACTTTCAAAACAACAGATTTCAATGTTTGAATATTTAACAAGAATATTAATTAATCATTTGCAGAGTCTATCAATATTTGATTTCTTTTCAATCAAAGATTTTTAATGATTATCTTGTGCTGTTCTAGACAAGTTATTAATAAAGATATCATTTCATTCTTGTGTTTTTATATCATGATTAATGTATACAGAGCGTGTGTAATCAACTTTCAATCAAAGATTTTATCATACAATTGAATTAACTTTGATTTTGACAGCAATATTGACTGAATATCAAAGTGTTCACATAGCTCTGATATTAAAAATTCATTGATGAAAGTTATGTCAATGACTTCAGTATTTATCAGAGTGAAAGATCTAAATATCTTTTCTAGACTATTCAAGATGATATCAATAATGAACGACTTGAAATTAAATAAATCATCAGGCATGCTGATGAAACAGAATATGAATATGTTGTTCTTAGTTATTACTTTGACGAAAGCAGATCGTTTTTCAAATTCGTAGTGATCTCATGCACTTGAGTTTTCTTAAGACAGTCATATGCTCTATATTCTGACTTCTTGCATTTGAAGCAAAGTTCTTTCTTAAACAACTCTTTCTGAATAAAATCAAGATTCAATCTTCTGAGTTTCTTTCATGAAGAGACTGATGACGTGAGTTGAGCAGTTAATATGCTAAAGACAGAGCGAGCAGCTTAAGTCGTTGAGACTTTGACAACTGATTGAGCATTCAATTCAGTTAATCTAACATTGACTTGCATGCAAAGTCACTGAGACTTTGACAACTGATTGAGCATTCAATTTAGTTAATCTAACATTGACTTGCATGCAAATGTCAACAAACTCATTCAAATCTGTGATTCATTCATTGAGCATTGCTCATTGAAGATTTGAACTGATCTTATGCTGAAGATCATTTAGTAAAGTCTTGTTATTGTATTTTAGTTCTGCACTAAATCTCTGAAATTTCATTCAAATTTCATGAAAGAAAATCTTGTTCTGATACAGCTTCAAGTATTGTCGTTGAGCTGTGTGATAATGATTGAGATTGTTGTACATTTTATTAATCATCGATAGTACTTTCTTAACTTCTAGAAATGAGTTCAAGAAGATATTTTGCATATGAGATGCAATATGTTTAATTGCAGCTTCACTGATTCAACTTTTGATGTATGCAATCTTCAACTCTTTGATAGAAAAATGATTTTTGTTTATCTTCAACTTGTTTTGCATTTAAGACAGTCAATTGTCTACATTCTGCAATGAATCTTCAAACAGTGAAGAATTCAATAACTTGATTAACTTCAAGAATTAATTTTCAGAAAGCAAAATGCTTTGTCAACTTAATGCAACTTTTAAATGATGTATAATCACGTTCTTGTTTCTATTCTCTTTCTGCAAATGCATCTGTGTAATCTTCAACATGATGTTTATCTCATTGACATCTTCTAACATTTGAATCATATTATTGTGAGTCTTGATTTTGATGTCATGCTGTTAACATATGTACTTGATAAAGATAACAAGATCATCTGCTTCATAAGCGCTTATTTAAGCATTCAGTTCAGTGCTGATGCTGATCTTGATTATTTCATGATTGAAAAGCAATACATTTGTGTTCTCTTCTTCTGTATTTGATGACACATTCGTGTTTTCTTCTTTTGATGCTGTTCAATTCTGTGATAGAAGTGATTCTCTTCTAGCATTTCAAAGTTTATAACAAGCAATGCTCGCTGATTCTGAGCTTTTAGTCATTGTATGAGTAGAAAATGCTGATTGAAATTCTGATGTTACTTTATTAAACTTTCTGAATTCAAGCAACGACTAGTACTTTATCAAACTTTCTGAGTTTAAGTACTGCTGAAATTTCTGATTTCTGATGATGAACTCAATAAAAAGTTAGTTAAGAGCAATGTATTCATGTTCTTTGATTTTGATTCTATCGAAATTTCTGATTTTGAATCAAGATTCTTCTTTAGAAATTTCTGATTTTTATCAAGCTTTCTGAGCTTAAGTTCTAATTCTGCTGTTAAAATTTCTGAGTTCAACTTCTGATTTGAATTGTGTAACTTGTTTTTATATCATTTACATGTTGATAGCAAGATTAATGAGCTTTGAACTAATGTTATGAGTCTGCATAAAGCGAATCATATGAGTGTATTTTAACTAAAAGTTCGAAGCTAAAGAAGAAGAAAGATGAAACACGTCATGAGTTTTACTCACGAAGACACGCTAGGTCGCTAGCGTGTCAACATCAGTTCTATACTAGTTTATAATAGTTTAACATGATCTATGTTAAACTAACTTAAAGTGCACGCTTGCAACAAAAATGAATAAGAAAAAGCAAGATTGAATCAATAATTATTGCATTGAAATTAAGTTTTAACTTAATGACAATAATTGAATGATGAAAGTTCATTAATTTAAAGTACTTAACACATTCTTGCATCTTGAACAACTTTCAAAGACACAGTCACTTGTGTTCTCTGAAGTAGAAAACTGAAATAAGAAGTATATTCACTTTGAAACAGATCATTTTTACAACTTGAAGAAAGTTAAGTTTCTTTAAGAAAAGCACATTCTTGACATTATTTTTGAAGTAAACTGTAGCAAGATCAAAGTAATTAACATGCTCATCAACAATGTTTGAAACAAGAATGAGAAAACTGTATTCTGTATTATGAATTCTATGAATGCACTTATTTTTTATTAAATAAGTGACAAAGTCTTTACTTTCTGTTAATGTTGTTCTTGAAAGTTATTACATGCATAGTGAGAAAAAACATGTTTAACATGATTGCTAACATCTAATTATGTAATACTTTCAATTTGTGCTTAAAGTTTCTGTGACTTTGATAACTTCAAAATTGATCAAATTTAAAGTGATGAACATAGTTTAATTATTTCAAGAAGACTCAAAAAACTGCAGAAATATTTAAATGAAAAGTCATCATGCTTTATCATTGACATTAATAATAATAAATTCATACACTCTTGTGACATCAATTAAGTTAACTCATGAGAAACTTTATGCTATTTATATCAAGTGAACAAAACTCTTTGAGATAGAAAATCACTTGCTGTTTATACAACTGCTTCACGCAGTCGAAACTATCATTATGAGACTATGTATCAAATTAGTTTGCAATGATTGCATGTTAAAGAATGAGTGACTCAATCACTTTAAATTGCTTCAGAAGTTTCGTTTTCATCATCATTCTTGCAGCTGCTTTAAGACTCTTTATGATAATAATGATTATTCAATAGTTTGAAAAGTTAATGTTTTGTAACATTCTTGATTGCAGATGCAATCAGTTCAAGCAATGCGTGAATACATGTTTCATCATTTGATGATTTTAGTCACAGTCACATCATATGCTATCTGCATCTGAAATGTTTCTGAAGTGCAGATAAACACTCAAATCTATGCATTCAATTTTGATGTAAGTGATGAGAGTGTTTTCAATCTTTTGAAGATTGTTTTGCATCTTTATCATCTTGTTAAACAGATGCAATCTTTGTGTCGAGATGATGTGAACATTTACAATGCATTTTCTATATTTTTTTCATCATTGCTTTCACTGACTTCTGTGATACTGCACTATTGCAATGCTGTCACTAGTTGAAATCATCGCAGCGAGAACTAATCACTTGCATCTCAACTGTATTTTTGCATCTTCTTGAATTAAGTTGTTCAGAAGTGTCACTTTCTTGATGATGAAAAAGTGAGAAATAATGTGATTGACATTTATCAGATGAATGTGTATCAGTTTGCATGCTTGTTTGATTTTCTGCATACAATCATTAATTTGACTGTGTAACGTGATCTTGTTTTGCAACATGTTCAAATGAACATGCAGCAAGCTTATGTACATTTCTGCTTTCAAAGTCTTAATGCTTATTCTTTTGAACATCTTTGCAACGTGATGCAAAGTCTAATTCTGTAGTATTTCAAGTTTGCATTCTTTGTCTAATAATTCTTTCTCTTTTTCTCACTGATGTCAAACTGATGTTTTGAATGCAATTTCTGATTTTATTACTGCTAAGTATATTTGTTTTACTTTTGTGAAAATTGCTCTTTATATGAAGACTTTGAGTCAACTAAGTGCTAGCATTCATGTGATGTGATTCACTTCAATTTGATGAAGATGCATGTTTCATTGCAATTTCGTGTTCAGTTGTACTTTTAAAACTTGCACATCTGATTTCAACTTAATAACTAAGCTTTCTATTTATATGCTAGTCATCATGTCAAATCTTTTTGATTTTCTGATGAAGTGCGTAAATTCATACTTTTCTGATGTGAATGTTGCATCATGAATGCAAGCTCATTTCGCGCAGACGTTGTGCATTCTGCTCAATGTTTTGCAAATTTCTTCAATGAATTTTTTATATGCTAAAATGTTAACGTGATTTATGAAGTTAAGCACTTCAATCTTAATTCTCAATGCTTTGCACTTCTCAATCAGACTTGCATTGAAGAATAGAAAGAGAATCAATGAAATAAGAAGATCAGCGATGAAACTCATCTGTACATGATGCTGACTACAAATTTACTGTTTAGCTACAGTAAAGTCTAAAAAATATCAAAAGTTTGAATGACATTGAAGCGCTGCGTGATGATGAAGCGCTGTGCGTTGATTGTGTGCAAAGTTTTCGCGATTGCGCAGACTTCAATAATCTCAATGTGCATGTTATAAGCAATCTGCGTGCAAATGAGAAAATCAAATAGAATGCAAAACTACGAGAAAAATTACTTATGAAAATCATTCGATTCAATATCTTGTCATTGCAATGACAAGAACTGAGATAGAACATTCTTATGTTTAATCTGTTGAAAGTGATTAACAGAAAGAACTTGAATCATGAACATTCTTTAAATTTACATGCTAACTATGTATAAATCTTGTTAAGACTGCATGTCTGTTACTACGACATAAGCAACTCATGAAACTCATTAAGTTCAACACAAGCAAACTTGAGAGTCTCATTAATATCATTTAACAGACGTTCAGACACAGACATTCTATATATGAGCAATACATTGATGAGAAGACTTTATTAAAAGAAGAAAGATATAAGCAAATTAATAAAGAATGATTGAACTACGCTGTTTGATTAAAAGTGTAGCATATAAACATTTTTGCAAAACATAATTGATCTGCATAAGAAAGATTTTTACAAATAACACAAAACAGATGAATTGCACATTTTACAAGCGAAGCAAGCATCTGCAAGATGTGATATACAATGATGATGATTGTTGATCTTGAGAATCTTATTTCTTCACTGAGTTTTAACTCTTGAATGTCTTGATGATAAAATCAATCTCTAGTCAAAGACATTATCTGTATAACTTGAGAGAACAGTAGCATATGTTGATGTGATTAAAGAAGAAATTGACTGTGATACACATGCATATCGTTGATGAAATGTCTGCAACTCATGCTTAAGAAGTAAACTGTTGAAATCTGAGCAGTGAGAGATTTCGCTCATTTTGAACTGTGAATCTGCTGCGAGAGAAAAGATTATTTCTCGCTAAGAGAAAAATCAGCATAGAAATCATGTCTTATGTATGTTGCATGTGATGTATGCAACATATTTTCAATAGATCATCAAAAATAGTTATAGTTGCAAACAAGAAAATATCAATAAAATAATACAATCTCAACATGTTCACATTGAAGCAAAGAGTTTACTTAAATAATGACGACAGCAGAGATGATGTTACAGCGATTGCAATGAGAATGAACTGAAAGCTAGATAAAAGACTGAGAAAATTGACTTTAGTCATCACTCATCATGATGAGCTGAAAGAATTAGTCGCAAGAGCAAAATATCTTGCAGATGTAGCGACAGCAAATCAAGAGTATCATGAAAAGATATACAAAGTATACAATGATAGTCAGACTTCTCTGAAAACAGTGAAAGTTATGATATCAACAAAAGATCAGACATGTTTGCAACAAGTTCAGATTGCACATGAGAGCATTCAATCTTAAGAAGTCATGCTGAAGTTACATTGAATGATGAAACATGCAGAAATACTCAAAAATAAAGCAATGAACAAAATGATTAATGATGCACATAATTTATCTCTATTGTTGACTGAGCATCAATGCACTGAAGTGATGACAAGACTGATGCTCATACAGAAATAGATTAGATAAACATGAAGAGTAGTTTGAAAAGAGAAATTTAATGCAGCTCATTTTCAATACTTGACATCAGAGATGATACATTAATATCTGTAACTGCACAAGAATCATGCAAAGTCTCACAGTGCATTATTAACGCAGCTACGCATGAGAAAAATTGACTTCAATCAATTTCTACATGAGAGATGAGTACTTGATGTTGCTATGATAATGTGCAAGTGCAACAGAGATCAAATGTTAATCAAGCACATTTTATTAACATGTTTTAAATGAAAGATAGAATGAAAAATGATGCAATGTAAAGAGAACATCACGAACTTAAGAAAGCTTCTAAGAATCATGAGCGTGATGACAATGATCATTCAAATGATACTCTCGACAAGCATACTGAATCAATTTCAGATGATGATGTCATTGAAGAATCAGATGAAAGAGAGAGAAAGTAAAGAAGAAACAAGCTTATAAAGTTCTTGCATTGAAAACAGTTACAGTATAGAATGCAGAAAAAAGTGATAGTAGATACAAAAAGAGCGTTATGCTAACGCAGCGTTTGCTACAATATATAAAATCTTGCATAAACTCATAATAAGTGTTGAATTGAGTAAGAATTAAAAAAAAAATTGAAATGAGAAATCTTTGTGATATGTCTGCATTTATCTTACACATGTCACTCATTTGCTCATTGAATCTCAGTGATGTTTCTTGATTCTCAAGAAAGCTGCATGCTCATTTAACTATGTAGTCTGAAGTTCTTTTCATTTTTAAAGTATGCAGAAGTCTGATGTGCAAGACTTGATTAAATGCTTCAATGATATTTAGACTTAACATGAATGCTATGTATTTGATTTTGCAGTTTCATATCATTGTAATTGTAATTCATACACTTTTGTGACATTGATTTAAACTCAACTCATGAAAGACTCTATGCTATTTATATCGAGTGAACAAAATTCTCTGAGAAAGAAAATCACTCATCGTTTATACAATTGCTTCACGCAGTTGAAACAATAAGATTGACACTGTGTTATCAAGTAATGAATCTATAACTTTTATTCAGCGTGTGATGCTTGAGTAAACTCTTAATGAGTGTTTGTGTTGTTCATTTATAACGCATCGTCTTTGCTTTGCTCTTCATTGATGATATTTTATACAACGATGTTTTGATTCAATTCTCAATTCAAAGACAAAAGACGTTTTCTTTGCATTCGTGATGCTCATGATTGTAACGTATGTAGAGCTGTGTTCTAACTCAATGATTATCATTCATTGCGCGAAGAAATATGTAATGAAAGAGAGATGCACACGATGAGAAGATAGAGTGTGATTGTACTGAGTAATTCTTTTCTTCTCTTGATTTGACTTATGTCACGTAGATGTTGAATGAATTATTAGTATAAACATGCAATCACAATTGTTCGATGTTTGACTCTGATCAATGAAAGAGAATGCATTCTGATCATTCTCTTAAGCTCTCAATTTTTCACGTAGATAAATGTATGACTTGACGTCAAGTAAAGAAGATGAGTTCAAGCTTTCTTAATATATCAGCGTGATCAACGAGTCACTACTTCTTTAAGCACTGTAGTCACGACTCTCAAACTGAGAATAACTATTCTATCTGATATCTTTTCATCAATTACTCAACAATACTATCAATGTGATGAAGATGTTTCAGTAGATCGATGTAGTTGATGAGTTGCAAATTCTTCGACCACTTGTAATCATGACTCTCATACTGAGAACAACTATTTCACTAGATATCTTTTCATCTCTTACTGACATTAACATGTCATTAATCTTCTTCATAGATTGATTGTGACTGTTAGAAGAAGTGTTGTCATGTGAGTGAAAGCTTTGCATGATGACTTTTCTGATCACGCAACATTCTAACATCATTCAAACTGCGTTGAATTGAGATCTCTTAACTCTTCTGACTTCTATTCAAACATAAAATAGAATCAAAAGATTCGTAGTCAACATCATGTACAGATGAATCTCGTTGTTGATTGCAGTTTCATATCATGTGAATCTGATCTACTAATAAATTTAATGTCAAGATCATGAATCGCTTGCATCTCGCTCTCATTTGAGCATCAGATAGCATATGATGAATCTCAGTTATATTACTCAGTCTTTTAATCATGATCAACTTCAAAGCTTTTTTCATGATATCAAGCAAAGCAATGAATCAATATATCTTTGAATCAGTATAATTGCTCTTTTTTGATTTGCATAATACTATCATTTGAGTCTTTTTAAACTGCTTTGAATGATATCTGTGTATTACATATGCATTGAATAAACTCATCAGTATTGAGAACAGTTCTGCAAGATCTGTCTGCAGCGCTTTATTTGAAATGTCTGAGATGTCTGATGCTTTGTTTGCTTTTACTCTTTTGATTATCTGTCTCACTTCATCTTCTGAAATGTATAAATCAGATGAAATTATCAAGAATATAAATGAGTTTGCAATATTATTGACATTTGTTTGAAAGAATGAAAGAAAGAATTTTTCTTGCAATATCTTGATCTTTTTCTTGAATGTCATTGTCATTTGATTAATGTCACTTCACTTCAGTGACAAAAACTGAGAAAGTTTTTTAAATAGCTGACTTTCAATTCTGACTCATTTTGCAAAGCGTCATATTGACTTGAGTGCATTGCTCAGCTCATGCATTTGTGATCTGAAATGTGCGCGCTTCGCTTGTTGAATGATCTTGTTTTTATGATCATTATGTTTCAGATATTCGTTTCATGCATCTAGTGTGCTTTGTATTTTTCATATGATTCACAGTCATCTTGATTTCATTACTATCTCTGAGCAGTTTAAATTTCAGAAGTTCTTTGCTCAATTTGATGACTTTGTCAAGAGAGTAAATTTCTTGATGATTTTCTGTAACATCTTGATAACTTTGCACACTCTTTCGTTCATCATCATCTTGCTGTTCAAAGAACAATTCAACGAAAGATGCATATGCAGATACACACTCAATGCTTCTGTGTTTATTTTTTTTCATAGTCATTGAGTTGAAGACTGTATTGAAGTTGTTTGTAGACAAAATTCTATGACAATCGAAAGATGATTCAATTCTTGATGCAGATCAATGCATATCTTGCATTTGCATGTCATGAACTGTATTTTCTTGCTACTAAAGATCAGATCAATAGTTGTAAACTGATTGTGAGTCTTGCAAGTAATAGTATCTGATTTCAGCAATAATTTCAGCTTAACATTAATAATGATGTCAAGTAAACTGTTGATTGCTGTGTGTTGAGTAAAGCATCTTCATTTCTCTTAATGAGAATGATGTAGATTGAAATCTCTTATGATCAATTGTTTGCAGTTGTCTTTAAGTAGCTCGCTCAAGCAAGAAATGATTGAAGATCTCTTTGTAGATGTAAAAAATAGTGAACATGAATTGTAAATATTTATAAGTTGCAACGTCTGCATTTCATTGTCTGTATTGTGAATTAATATTCTGATTAAGCAAATGTTTGATTCAGCTGTTTCTATCATTTATTGATTGAGTTTTAAGCATTTGTTCACATATATGCATGTTCTTAACTGTGATGACGTGTTTTTCACTAGATAAAAGAAGTTGTAAGCTGAGTTAAATGATTAAATATCATTAATGTTGCAACTCTGCTTCTGTATGACTACGATGTCAAAATCACGAACTTTTCTGTTGATTAAAAATGATTTCTGAATTTTCAATGATATTCTGATGTTGTACTGCAGTATTCATAGAAAAGATTGTTTTATCATAAAGTTATTTGTAGCTGTTGTTGACTCTGCAAAGAGAAGACTCTTTGAATGCTCTCAATCATTGAGAATCTGTCTTGTTTTTTGATTTGTCATTTTTGACTCTGCTTGAGCAACATTTCATCTGAGTCACTACTCACACAAGAGAAATGATCAACGCGTCTCTTCTTAACTTCTATCATCTATCATGTTGATTTATGAGCAACTAGACTGCGTGTTTTCAGCACAACTGTCGTTGAGCTCGATGAGTTCACTGAGCTGAAAGAATTCGTGAACTTCAAAGAATTCATTGAATTCAAAAAGTTCATTGAACTCGAAAAGTTCATTGAATCTGTAGAGCTTGAAGACAGCGAAGAGTTCAAGAATTGCAAGAATGTGCAATTGTATTTAAACGCTTTTGAATATCTGAACAATTTGTTTCTATAGATTTCAGATACTTGTTTCATCTGCTGTTGTCATTTGAGACAGATGCATCTTCAGAGTTCATGATTTTCATTGCAGTTAGTGCAACATCTTTTATTCAAAGACATCATGCACTTCTTAATGTGATGTTTGTTCACGCACTTGACACAGCGTTGATTCTTTCTGCAGAATCTGATCATGTGATCAAATTCTTGACATCTGAAGCACTGTGTGATGTGACAGTTCTTCTCAAACAACTCACATGTGCATTCATGATATGCATTTAGCATACTCACGTTCATCAATTGATTTATCATCGCTTTGATTGCTATTTTCATGATAAGCAATGAATGAATCTTTTTACTCTTTGTTACTTTCTTGAATCAGATTATTCTTAGAATCTTCAGATTTTCATGAAGTCTTGCATTATTCTTTATCAGTTTACTAATGACTTTCTTCTAATTGTTCATGTCGATTGTAGTGTGCATCTCATGTGTCAGCACTGCGAAGATTCATTGCAATATACGCGTCAAGTTTGCAATTTCTTTTGCTCATTCTTGAGTTTTTTTCAGATTTGCTCATGCATCTGAACTGACTATGTAAAGAAAGATGTCTTTGCTACTCAGCTTGCAAAGAGACATGATTAGATTTCGTTGACTTGTTGATACATCTGCTATTCTCTGAAGAATCTGCTTGATGATCTTCTTCTGCATCTTCTTTATTTCTTCTTTGTCTGCTATTTTTATCATGACTTCACGTCTCTTGCAAAGCGACGATGATCTCTCTTTGAGACGTTGCTTCTTCGTTGATAATTCTTCTTTTGTCACGTTTGCTCATAACATGATTTTCAATAAGAAATGTGTATTTCTCTGCATTTGTAACTGCTTGCTTAGCAGTTGAACTGATGTCTTCAGTTTCTGTACATTCTTCGTGATGAACGCATTCTGAATCATGTGATGTTTTTCTTCTGATTTAAGTCAAAGATGATGCATCAGCTTCAGTGCTATTTCTTTTTATGAGTAATCTTTGCTCATCTCTTTCTTTAACATTGATGTCTTTATTAATAGATCAATAATGTCAGTTATTTTCTCTTTATCATTGTGTGAATGTTGCAACTTCGCGTCGCTGTTTTCTTGTGACATGTCAACGTCACTTGCAATCATCTTCAAACTTGCATTGCTGCGACTCATGCAATTCATCGTCGTTTAATCATTCTCTAGATTCATTCTGTCTTGCATGTTGTGCTCTTTTTCAAGATTTGTTGTGCATATGTTGTGATTGTTTTATAATTATTTTATTATTGACACTATTAAATTAATCAATGTTGATTACAATTTACACAAGATCAAAAGACTAGTTTCGATCAATTCAAAATGAATGAAGAGAAATTAAGCATAAATTAAGAAAAAAGTTAATTGTTTTAAACAACATGAGAAGACTATCACTTATGACTTGCGTTGCATAGATTTATCATAATGTCAGATCATTAACTTAATTTATAACATAAATTGTTGATGTTTTAAATAATCTTGATTTATTGAATCTGTTTTGCAATTCAATGAATCAAGTCATTAATTTAGTTATCATCATCTTAATTTAGTCTCAGCAATTCTGTTTCAATTATCTTAATTATATGCACAAATTTTTGCAATCTTAAGTCATAAAATTATTGTTTAGTCTTGATTCTGCTTGATTCATGTATATAAAAGTTGAGTTCTCATTCTTTTCTTTTGCTCTTTGTCTTTCATTTTATACATTATTTAATGTATTGTTTTGTATTTAAATTTTATCAAAGTAATAATAATATCAGTCTTTTATATTAATAATATCTTTAGTTTAGCTCAGTCTTTGACATTATGAAAGATTTACACTTTCTGCAACGTTTTCATACATTGAAATCTTGTTTAGTTATTCTTTCGCTCAAATGAAGTCATTTTACAATCTTTCAATTGATGATGAGCGTGCTGTTAAACAGTTTACTTAAAGTATGATTGAAAATTCAGTTGAAATCTTTCGCGTAATGCAAAAGCTTCAAAATTAAGTTTGATAACATAATGTTATCATTTCATCTTCATTCATCGTTTTCAGTTCTTCAATTTATATAAAGTTGAATTCTTAGTTTCTTGTGATGATAGTTCAAATCATTGTATAAATCTTGAACAATCAATCTTTTCTTGTCATTCACTTCTTTGCAAATTCTGTTGCTGTCTTCATTGCTTTTAGATTCAAGAAGCTTCTTGACATATCTAAGTATAAGAAGAACAAAGATTGATTGAATGCATGAAAGCACAGTCTGATACAGCGCATGAACATGAATGATGATTGTTATTTCTTTCATTGAGTCAAGATCATTTATGTTGAGTCATGATTCATCATAAATAAGAAGACTTACAATTTAATGAGTCAATATTGAATTAATGATCTTTGTATTATTTTCATCTTTGCAGATTAATGACATAAGTTGCATCATTACTGCAACAATTCTTTCAAGATAGAAAATATTCATTTATATTTTTGCAAAACTTTGAAGTAAGACATGAATAACTTTGTTGACTATTACAATCTTTTCTATCAAAAGAAAGAATGTTCTTTGATGAAAAATTTCTTGTTGATTGACTGTCTGAAGCATAATGTCAATTATTTCATTCAAATTGTTGTCTTTTTCTAATGAAATCTTGATGAAACTCAATCATTCATTTTTTATCAATGAGTACAAGCATTTCTGACATCGACAAAGAGCTTCAACAGCTTAAGCATCATTAATCTTACTTCATCTTCATCATCATCTTATTCATCAAAGTCAAGAGCATCTCTGCATCAACTAGTAATTCTTTGAGTTCAAAGATCATCATTTCTGTGACTATTGTTTCAACAGTATTTTTGTCTCTTTCTTTCTCATTTCTTGATGAATCAATGAATCTAAGTTTTGTCATTATCATTGTTTAAGATAAGACTCTGATCATTTCTGAGATTAAGAAAATCTGCAACAAGTGAAAGTTGTATTACTACTGCAAGTTGTAACATTCAAGCAAAATCATTAAAGAATGCTCAAATAAAAAGCTCTTTACTCTGCATATCATGAACATTTATAACAGTGACATTGTTAATATAAATGAAGAAATCTTGCTGTTCATGAAAAAAGTCTAGTCTTTGAGCTAAGTCACGTTCAGAAATCTGTATACATATTATCTTGTTTACTAGCTTCAATCTTTTCACTCTCACTTTAATCATATAGAAAGTTTTCTGCTAAATTTGTCTTGAAACTCTTTGAATTCAATTTGACATTCAAAGATAATCACATAATAGTATTTTGTATTTTACATTAAACTCAATTTAAAGTTCTCATTCTTGCTCTGATTGATAGTAAAATGTTTGCTTATGTTTTTATAAATAAATTCTTTACGCAACAACATCATCTTTTCTTGCATTAATTAACTCACTTTTGCAGACTTCAAGAATTTGATAATCAAGTCACTTTAATTAATGACATTACTCATGTTGTTGAAATCATAATGATTCTTAATGAATACATCAAAAAATTATTCTTTTATGTCATTAAATTAAGTCAGTATCTCATCATCATAAGTTTATCATGACTTCATCATCACGTCATTGATGTCAATTTTAAGCATAATATTCTCATCTTATTTTTCTTTTTCTGTTTTAATCATTATTGCTCATTTCTCATTAAGATTTATGATCTTAATCAACAAGAAGAAAATTTCTTGTTCAAAGTTAACAAAGTAGCTTTCTCTCAATCTCGCTCTCAATTCACTCACAAGAAGCAACTCAGTTCACAAATTACTCACAAGAAGCAATTTAATCTACAAATTATTTACAAGCAATTCAGTTTACAGATCATTTACAAGAAGCAATTCAACATTCAGTTTGCTCGCAAGAAGCAATCTAGTCTTTCATTCATTCAAAAGAAGCAACTCAGTTTTCAGTTTACTTGCAAGAAGTAATATAATTTCTCATTTGCTCATAAGAAGTTAACTAATACTCAGCTCATTTACAAGAAACAAATCTCGTTTAGTCTTGTTTCTCATCTGAAACAAGAAGCTTTTAGTTGTATTTTTCAAGTCATTCAAAAAGAATATTCATCAAAAATCAAGTGTTGAAATTCTTTTCTTTTTAAAACTTCTGTTGTTCTTCAAGAAGATTAATTCAATCAATCTTTTATACAACTTAACATAGTTGAGTTGAGAGCTTGAAGCTTTGATCATGCTGCTTATGTCAAAGACATTGAAGTGTTTAACATTATTCTAAAGAAAATCGATGTTTTCTTGAATCTTGAGTCAATCTCATCTTCTAATTCAGACTCTGATGAGTCAAAATCACGTCATGCAACTTTGATTATTTATTCAAAGAACAGTTCAACTTTTGCTCAGTTCTTATCTCACTTTTAAGACAGTATGTATGATAAGAATCATCATCTGAATCATTATCAAATGAAAAAGAAATTTTATTTAACTGCATTCACAACACAAGAAGATCTTGAAGTCTATTAACAAAGTAAGAACGTCGATTTAGTCATAATTTTATCATTCAGAAATTTTGAATTTCTAGATGTTTTCTTCAAGAAAAACGTCAATATCTTGTCTTTGCATTAAGCTTATGATCATGTCATACATCTTAAAGAAGATGCTTAACTCTCAGTCTTTACTTTGTACAACATGAGTCGTGATGAAATTCTAGAACTTCGTCGTTATTTAAATGAGAATTTGAACAAAGATTTCATTCAAATCAATCACTCTCAGATGATTATCTTTGTTCTCTTCATCAAGAAATCTGAAGAAGAACTTTGCTTCTGCATGAACTATCAAGATCTGAACGTTATTACAGTTAAGAATTAATATTCTTTGTTTTTAATCTCAGAAACGCTGAATCATTTAAATTGAGCTAAAATCTTTATTAAGCTGAATATCATCTTTGCATTCAATCAACTTCAAATCAAAGAAAAAGATAAAGCTTTCATTGTTTTTTGCACTTGATTTGAATTATTCAAATATCTAGTCATGCTTTTTAATTTATGTAATGAGTTTGTCTCATTTTAGAAGTATAATAATAAATTCATACATTTTTGTGACATTGATTAAGTCGACTCATGAGAAACTTTATGCTATCTATATTGAGTGAACAAAACTCTCTGAGATAGAAAATCACTCGCTGTTTATACAACTGCTTCACGCAGTCAAAACTATTGTTATGAGACTATGTATCAAATTAGTTCGCGTTAATCACATGTTAAAGAATGAGTGACTCAGTCACTTTAAATTGCTTCAGAGACTTCATTTTCATCATCATTCTTGCAGTTGCTTTAAGATTCTTCGTGATAGCAATGATTATTTAATAGCTCAAGAAGTCAATATTTTATAACATTCTTAATCGCAGATGTGATTAGTTCAAGCAATGCATGAATACATGTTTTGTTATCTGATGATTTCAACTGCAGTTGCATTGCACACTATCTGCATCTGAAATGTTTTTGAAGTGCAAATAAACATTCAAATCTATGCATTCAATTCTGATGTAAATAATGAGAATGCTTTTAATCTTCTGAAGATTATTTCGCATTTTTATCATCTTGTTGAACAGATGCAATCTTTGTGTTGAAATGATGTAATCATCTGCAATGCATTTTCTATATTTTTTCCATCATTGCTTTTACTGACTTCTGTGATACTGCATTATTATGATGCTGTCACTAGTTGAAATCATCACAGCAAGAACTAATTGCTTGCATCTCAACTGTATTTTTGCATCTTCTTAAATTAAGTTGTTCAGAAGCATCATTTTCTTGATGACAAAAGAACGAAAAATGATGCAATTGACATTCATCAGATGAATGTGTATCAGTTTGCATGCTTATCTAATTTTCTGCATACAATTATTAACTCAACTGCGTAACATGATCTTGTCTTGCAACATGTTTAAATAAACATGCAGCGAGCTTGTGTACATTTCTGCTTTCAGAGTCTCAATGTTTACTCTTTTAAATGTCTTTGCAACGTGATGCAGAGTCTGATTCTGTAATGTTTCAAGTCTGCATTCTTTGTCTGACAGTTTTCTCTCTTTTTCTTGCTGATGTCAAACTGATGCTTCAAATGCAATTTCTGATTTTACTACTGCTGAGTATATTTATCTTGCTTTTGTGAAGATTGTTTCTTATGTAAAGACTTCAAGTCAACTAAGTGCTAGCATTCATGTGACATGATTCACTTCGATTTGACGAAGATGCATGTCTCATTGCAATTTCATGTTCAGTTGTACTTTCAGAACTTGCACATTTAATTTCAACTTAATAACTGAGCTTTTTATTTATATGCTAGTCATCATGTCAAATCTTTTTGATTTTCTGATGAAGTGCATAAATTTGTACTTTTCTGATGCAAATGTTGCGTCATGAGTGCAAGCTTATTTCATGCAGACATCATGCATTCTGCTCAGTGTTTTGCAAATTTCTTCAATGAATTTATTGTATGTTAGAATGTTAATGTCATTTACAAAGTCAAGCACTTCAATCTTAATTTTCAATGCTTTGCACTTCTTAATCAAACTTGCGTTGAAGAATAGAAAGAGAATCGATGAAATGAGAAATCTCTGTGATATGTTTGCATTTATCTCGCGCATGTCACTCGTTTGCTCATTGAATCTCAGCAATGTTTCTCAATTTTCAAGAAAGCTGCATGCTCATTTAACTATATAGTCTGAAGTTCTTTTCATTTTCAAAGTATGCAAAAGTCTGACGTGTAAGACTTGATTGAATGTTTCAACAACATTTAAATTTAGCATGAATGCTATGTATTTGATTTTGCAGTCTTATACTGTGTGAATCTGATCTACTAGTAAATTTAATGTCGAGATCATAAATCACTTGCATCTCACTTTCATTTGAGCATTAGATAGCATGTAATGAGTCTCAGCTATATTGCTTAGTCTCTTAGTCATGATTGACTTCAAAACTTTGCTCATGATATCAAGCAAAGCAATGAGTCAATATGTCTTTGAATCAATATAATTGCTCTTCTTTAATTTATATAATACTATCATTTGAGCTTTTTTGAATTGCTTTGAATGATATCTGTGTATTACACATGCATTGAATAAACTCATTAATATTGAGATCAGTTCTGCAAGATTTGTCTGCAGCACTTTGTTCAGAATGTCTGAAACATCTGATGCTTTGTTTGCTTTTATTCTTTTGATTGTTTGTCTCACTTCATCTTCTGAGATGTGTAAATCAGATGACACTGTCAAGAATATAAATGAATTTACGATGTTGTTGATGTTTGTCTGAGAGAATGAGAAAAAGAATTTTTCTCGTAATATTTCGATTTTTTTCTTGAACATCATTGTCATTTGATCAGTGTCACTTCGCTTCAGTGACGAAAACTGAGAAAGTTTTTTAAATAACTGACTTTCGATTCTGATTCATTTTGCGAAGCATCATATCAACTTAAGTGCGTCGCTCAGCTCATGCATTTGTGATCTGAAATGTGTGCATTTCGCTTGTTGAATGATCTTGTTTTTATGATCATTATGTTTCAGATATTTATTTCATGCATCTAGTGTGCTTTGTATTTTTCATATGATTCACAGTCATCTTGATTTCATTACTATCTCTGAGCAGTTTGAATTTCAGAAGTTTTTTGCTCAACTTGATGACTTTGTCAAGAAAGTAAATTTCTCAATGATCTTTTATAACGTCTTGATAACTTTGCACACTCTTTCGTTCATCATCATCTTGCTGTTCAAAGAATGATTCGACGAAAGATGCATATGCAGATATGCACTCAATGCTTCTGTGTTCATTTTCTTTCATAATCATCAAGTTGAAGACTATACTGAAGTTGTTTGTAGACACAGTTTTATGACAATCAAAAGATGATTCAATTCTTGATGCAAATTGATGTGTACTTTGCACTTGCATGTCATGAACTATATTTTCTCGCTGCTAAAGACTAGATTAATAGTTGTAAATTGATTGTGAGTCTTGCAAGTAATATGTAATGATTGTCTCTTTAACAACACAAGATATAAACAGAGATCAGTATAGTAACAAACTAATCACTAGACTGAAGATCTGAGAATAGCTAAGACAATAAACTGTATTAACTATTACATGAGTTGAGCACGAAACTTCTATCTAAGAGAACGATCATCATTATATAGATATAAAAGAATCATGTCAAGTCGTTTCTGCTTTGAATGATCACTTCAAGACTCTGATTACTCAATAATTATTTAATCATTGCTGTTATATAATCTCATGCAAAAGAGTTTTAACACTAGATTTTCTTCTAAGATTTTCGTTTCGAAAATCACTTTTTCTTTATGTTTTCTCATTGCACAACGAAAAACTCTATCTTGCGTCGCAAAAATCTTCTTGAGCGTACGAATTCTGAGCGTGCTGTCATGCATTCTTATGAACATTGCAGTCATTTGCAAAAGAAATGTCGTGTTAACAATGAGTTTGATCGTTGCATTGAGTATGTGCATCTCAATCGCAAATGCAATCTTACTTTCTCAATGATAAAGTGAAAAAGAATAAAGGCAGAATGCAATCGCGTTCTTCATGAGCTGCTGAACACTCACAAGCAGATGCAAGAGATCTTTGCAAGAACTACTCATCTGCAAAATCAGTTTGAGTTTCTGAAAACAACAAACAGATGATGATTGAACGAAAGTTTTGAAATATTGTTGAGCTTGAGAAAGATGAGAGAAAGACTAGTAAATCATCATTGAATGATTTTCTCTTTGATGTATCTTTCAAGCAGATTGAGATTTCATCAAACTTTGACTGACTGAGTTTCTCAACTAAAACTATCACAGAAGCATCTGACAGTTCTTGAGATTTCTCTTTGATTCTCAAGTGTTCTCAATATGTTCATAATCTTCTCACTTGACTAATTAATGAGACTGATCTTTGATATTCTGTTGATTCAGAATATTTTCTACTTCATATTTAACGTTCTGACTCTCTGAATCTATTTCTGAAGATTCTGTTTGAATTGATGTATTTGAGTCTGCAGACTTCAAAAGAAAAATATGAAATACTGAATGTATTTTCATAGATGCTGAAAGATTCAACTTATAGTTAATCAATTTCTTTTCTTCTAGAATCTTGAATAATTCTAGTTTCATGTGATTCAACTTGTTACTTGATTTTTTCATCTTGATATTTCGTCTTAGTAGATAAACTTTGTTTCTTCTTTTAAAAGTAGATTCTTTATCTCTTTTCTTATTTGCATATAGAGTCATGCACTTGCTTAGAAACTGAATATTCTTTTGCAGCTCTTTGTATAACAAATGTATTTGTTTGATCTGTATTGTAACTTTCTGAGCTAATTGTGCAAATTTACGCGATTTCTCAAAAGTTTTTAACTTAAACTCGTAGTTTGCAAAGAATGATGATATGCTGATTACTTCTGTCGTTGTGCTATTGAAAGTCAACTGTGCTATTGACAGTAGCTGTATTCAATCATTCTGTCTATAATTGATATAACATCTGAGATACTGTTTCAATGTCTGATTCATTCTTTTCATTTATTCATTCATCTGTGAATGATAAGCTGTTGACAGCTTATGATAAATTTCTAGTTGATTCACTAATGATTTTCAGAATCTTGATGTAAACAGCTTGTTTCTATTTGAAATTATCTCATCTGATAAATCATGATTTGCTACAATCATTCTCAGAAATGTGTAAATCAAATCTTTCGCGAATGTTGCTTTCTTGTATGACAAGAAATATTTGTACTTGATTAGTCTGTTCATGACTATCAATATAAAGTCGTACGTTGTTCTCATAAGTCTTTTCTTTGACTTTGATAGCTTGACTATGAAGTTCAAAGCTATGCTTTTTCATGCATGATCTGATGTGCTGAGACTTTTCAAAAGTTCGTAAGATCTGTGTTGACTATGCTTTGTTCAAATGCATACGTTGCATTTTCTTATGATATCTTCTACTTGTTTTCTCATCTTAAGAAAGTAGTAAGTTCTAGATATTCTTTCAATGATTTTATTCAAATTCTGATGTTCATGTATCATTGATTCATGATAATCGCTTATTATCTCTTGTCTGCATCTTGTTGAAACATAGATAAGATCTTGAAATGTTAGTATTTCGTTAGTTATTTCAAAGTTCGCGTTGTCAGCGATATTTTCTATAATATTCTGCGTAACTGAGTTCTTTGCTAGCTTTAGCTTTATTCATTTCTTGAGATCTCAATTATAGATTCGTAGCGTAGCTGCATTTTGTTTATTGTAAACAATGAAATCATTCTGATTTTAATATAAGATAGTCTGATTAATCTGTGATCTATCTGTCATGTGATCTGCTCTTCTACTCAAGACATTGATTTTCAAGTTTTCAGATTTCTTTCAATACTGAATTTGAAAGTTGTATGATGACAGTTTCTTTGATCATCTAATCTGTCTTTGATTTAAAACTTTCGTGATCGTGAAGTATAACAGATTTTTATGATTTGTATATACTTGAATCTGATGTCTAGATTCTTTCAGATACACTCTTCATTGTTTGAAAGAGTTGACAATAACTAGTAGCTTCTTGTCATGTATCTCATAGTTCAATTCAGCAACTGTAAGTTTACAACTGTAGTAAGCAATAGAATGCAAATGTCTCTTATCATCTGATTGACTGATACACGTCTCAATAGCTTCGTCTGACGCGTTCATCTCAAGCGTAATAGATTTTTCTGATTTAAACATGATCAGTACTGACTGAGAGATGAACAATTTCTTCAGCTTCTTGAAAGCTTCTTCTGCTTTCTCAGTTCACACAAACGATATATTCTTCTTTGTAAGATTTGTAAGTGATGAGATGATTCTGAAGTATTTCTCTATAAAGCATCTATAAAAGTTCGCGAATTCTAAAAAGAATTAAACTTCGATCTTTGACTTTGACGTTGATCAAGTCGTAACAACTTCTATCTTCTTTAAGTTCATTCATAAACTCTGAAATGTAATTATGAATCTCAAAAACTGTACACTTTGTACATGAAATTCACTTTTTCCTGACTTGATGCGCAGATCGACTTTCTTCAAAGTCTGTAGAACTTTTCTAACATGTTGCACATGTTCTTTCTTCGTCTTTGAGTATACTAGTATATCGTTCAGATATACTATGATGAACTGATTCAGATAACGTCGTAGCACATTATTCACAAAAGTCTGAAACATGACTGAAGCATTGATTAAATTAAAAGACATGATTAAATACTCATAATGTTCTAGTCGAGTGTGAAAGACTGTCTTTCACTTGTCTTCTTCTTTAATTTGTATTCAATTGAACGCTTCAAGTATATTGAATTTCGTAAATCACTGTGCTCTCTGCAGTCTATTCTGCAGTTCAGATATGAGCAATAGTGAGTAGTTGTTTTTAATCATGATGTTATTCAATGCTTTGTAATTAACACATAGTTTTAAACTTTCATTCAATTTTAAAACAAACAGAATTGAATATTCTGCTGATGACTGCAATTCTTTAATGAATTCTTTTTACATGTTTTCTTTCAAATATTGTCACAAAGCGTCAAGCTTTTCTGCTGACAATGAGTAAATGAACTGTTTCGTGAGTTTCTTGTCATCTATGAGCTTAATCTCATGATTTCATGATTGATGTTTGAGTAGTGTCTCTTAATTACTTTCTTTCTCAAACAGAATCTTATATTTCTGATATTTTTTAAAGATTTTAGCGATAGCAAAGTTACTTTTAACCTTTCTGCTTCATAAAATCTGTGCATCTGAGCTATTTTTCAGCTCACTGCGCATATCATTCACTGTCATTGCAAAGATCTTCATACTCTCTGATGACTTCAATATTGAGTGTAATCGCGTTGTTTCTGTATGAAGAAAAGCGATTGTCTCATTGACTCAATCTATCATTGAATTGATCATATGAAGTCATGATATGTCTAGAACTATATCGCTGCCTGACTGCTTTGTAACATCTAAACACAACTTTTCTCAATGATATTTAAGTCTCAAGTGAATGAGTTGAGTTTCTTGATCTATTAGTTCATTATTATACTTCATGAGTGTTTCATTGAAGTTTTGCAGATTGTAAGATTCTTTCTTCTTCTGCATAAATATTTGCGCTTTTCTAGCAAATTCTGAGAACATGTAGTTTCTTGTACAGTCACTGTCAATAAATAAACATGCTGTATGATCATTGATTTTGATTCAGACTCGTAACTGCGTCAAGTCGCTAGTGAAGATAAATATGCTTTCGATTTTTGATCTTTGACTAAACTTCTTTAATGATCTGTTGATTAAAGAGTCTTCTAGTTTTTTGAACTAGAAGCTTACTTCTCAAGTACTTGTTTTATGTACTGAAATCAATTTGAATCAATCTTCTTTTATGAATGCTTCTTTAAATCACACAGATTAAATCTCTCTTTGATGACTTTTGTCATCTGTCTAAATTCTTTGAATATATAATCTTCATCAAAGAGTATATATTCTTCTTGCTTAATGAACTTGACTTCTGTGAATAACTTTTTCATGATTATATCATGATATTGAATGTTCTTACGCGATATGATCAACTCATCTTGCACTATGTCATAAATAGTCTGATGTATATCATTCTTGATCTGTTACATTCGCTGTGAAAAATCTTTCTCTTTTTGTCTGAAGAAAGTGTACAATTCGTTGTACATGCTTATAAAACTTGCTTGAATTGTAAGTTTTCTGAAATCTTTCTTTACTTCAAGACAATCTTCTTCTTGCTTTAGAGCATCTTCTGCTGCAATAGTGAATGCTCGTAGAGTTTCACTAAGTCAATTTTCTTCTTTGACTGCTTAATGAATAGCTTCTTCAATGCTGTTCAATCTGTTCAAGTCATATGCTTCACTGTCGAAAATCTTTGATTTCGCGATCATAGTGAACGAACTTTCATCACTTTTCTCATCATGCACTTCTGATTGATGATGAGTTGCTGTGTAGAAATAATTCTTTCGCAAGAGTTTTAAGTATCATTCAGAATCTTTCTTATTGCTCAGATGAATGCAACAGTTGTTCTTGTAACATGCTGTTCATGATAATGCTTGATGCTTGTCTTTCTGATCTTCTTTCATTGCTGTGAAAGATTTATCTTGCTTATCATAAAACTTTAACTTGTTCTTGTACTTGTTCTGAGTACAATTTCTGAAGAAATGATTTAGCTTTTTGCATGTATAACATATCTTACTTTGCTGAACTGTCTTTTCGCAAGCGTTTGTCAATATCTTTTGAATTACGTCTAACTTCATAGACTGAGAATCATAGTAGAATTGCTTCTTTTTTTCCTTGCTTCATGCAACTGAGACATAAGCGATCTTGTTCTTCTTTTCAAGTCTTCGCTTGTACTGTTGATTATTCAACATGATTGTCTTGCTAATCATAGCATGCAACGTCGCAAGTTTATTTGTACAAACTATCTCATTCTTTATCACATTCTTCAGTTCTTTATAGAACTGTGCTGTAAGAGTCAAGTCATTTCATTCAATCTTTGCTGCAATTGACTGAAAAGCAATAATGTACTTAAATGCTGATTCTGATTGCTTGATATCATACAACTGTTGTTTGATGATTCGTTTTGCATTTATATCTTCATACATTCTTCATATTGCTTGCTTAAAGTTAAAGAAGTCTTTGAAGACTCTGTTAGTCTTATCTTCTCAATCTTCTGACTTATTCTTCAAGTAATTCTTTATCAATGATTTAAATCATTTAAAAACATCTTTCTTGAAGTACGAGAATGCAAACAATATCTTGTTGTAAGATGAACTTAGTTTCTTGTGCGCTCTGACATAAACATTCACTTGTATAAGAAAAGCATTAAGCTTGTTTCTATCTTCATAGTACAGATCTGACGTCAATATTTTAATCATTGACTTGCTATTCAAGAATGCAGTAATGTCTGCTGATGTAATTCATTCTGAGAATGACATAATGATCATGATAAGATGATGCTCTGATATCTTGTGAAAGAGTGATGCTCAAAGTGTAACAATTATTTCTTTAACAACACAAGATATAAACAAAGATCAGTATAGTAACAAACTAATCACTAGACTAAAGATTTGAAAATAGCTAAGACAATAAACTGTATTAACTATTACATGAGTTGAGCACGAAGCTTTTATCTAAGAGAACAATCATTGTTATATAAACATAAAAGAATCGTGTCAAGTTGTTTTTGCTCTGAATGATCACTTTGATTATCTTTGAGCAAGATGAGCGAGATGAGCATCATGCTCATCATGCTCATTGTGATCACTTCTGATTCAAGTGATCAGAGTGATCACTTCAAGACTTTGATTACTCAATGATTATTTAATCATTGCTGTTACATAATTTCATGCAAGAGAGTTCTAACATAATAGTGTCTGATTTCAGCAATAATTTCAGCTTAGCATTAGTAATGATGTCAAGTAAATTGTCAATTGCTGCATGTTAAGTGAAGCATCTTCATTCTCTTCAATGAGAATGATGTAGATTGAAATCTTTCATGATCAATTATTTATAATCATCTTTAAGTAACTCACTTAAGCAAGAAATGATTGAAGATCTTTTTATAAATATAAAGAACAATGAACATGAATTGTAAATGTTTATAAGTTGTAATGTCTGTATTTCATCATTTATGTTGTGAATTAATATTCTGATTAAGCAGATGTCTGACTCAGCTGTTTCTATCATTCATTGATTGAGTTTTAAGCATTTATTCACATATATGCATGTTCTTGACTGTGATGACGTGTTTTTCACTAGATAAAAGAAGTTGTGAGCTGAGTTAAATGATTGAATGTTGTTAATGTTGCAACTTTGTCTATTGAAAATATGTTGCATACGTTGCATGCAACATACATAAGACACAATTTCTATGCTGATTTTCTTCTTAACAAGAAATAATCTTTTCTCTTACAGTAAATTCACAGTTCAAGATGAGCGAAATCTTTTACTGCTCAGATTTTGACAGTTTACTTCTTAAGCATGAGTTGCAGATGTTTCATCAGTAATACATATATATATCACAGTCGATTTCTTCTTTAATCACATTGATACACACTACTGTTCTTTCAAACTATACAGATGATGTCTTCAACTAAAGATTGATTCTACTATCAAAGCATTCAAGAGTTAAAACTCAGTAAAAAGATGAAATTCTTAAAATCAACAGTTATTATCATTGTATATCACATCTTGCAGACGCTTGCTTTGCTTGTAAGATGTGTAACTCATCTGTTTCATGTTATCTGTAGAGATTTTTCTCATGCAAATCAATCATGTTTTGCAAAAATGTTTGTATGTTACACTTTTAATCAAATAACATAGTTCAATCATTCTTTATTAACTCGCTTGTGTCTCTCTTCTTTTAACAAAGTCTTCTCATCAGCATATCAGTTATGTATAAAATGTCTGTATTTGAACATTTGTTAAACAATATTAATGAAATTCTCAAGTTTGCTCATGTTGAACTTAATGAGTCTTGTGAGTTGCTTATATCATAGTAACAGACATGCAGTCTTAACAAGATTTATACATAGTTAGCATGTAAATTTAAAGAATGTTTATGATTTGAGTTCTTTCTGCTAATCACTTTCAACAAATTAAACATGAAAGTGTTCTGTTTCAGTTCTTGTCATCATGATGACAAGATATTGAATCAAATGATTTTCATAAGCAATTTTTCTTCTCATAGTTCTGTGTTCTCTTTGACTTTCTCATCTGCATGCAAATTGCTTGTAACATGCGCATTGAGATTATCAAAGTCTGCATGATTGCAAAAACTCTGCATGCAATCAATGCACAGCACTTCATCATCATGCAACACTTTGATATCATTCAAACTTTTAATACATCAAATAATATATAAGATGAAAAACAAAGAATGAAAGAAATGAATGAAAGCTCAACTTTTATATCATTTTAAAAGTATAATAATAATAATAATAATAATAATAATAATAATAATAATAATAATAATAATAATAATAATAATAATAAATTCATACATTCTTGTGACATCAATTAGATCGACTCATGAAGAACTTTATGCTATCTGTATCGAGTGAACAAAACTCTCTGAGATAGAAAATCACTCGCAGTCTACACGACTGCTTCACGCAGTCAAAACAGTGAGTTTTGAGACTATGTATCAAATTTGTTCGCGTTGATCACACGTTAGAGAACGAATGTTCTAGTCACTTTAAATTGCTTCAAGAGCTTTGTTTTCATCATCATCTTCGCTACTGCTCTGAGACTCTTCGTGATGACGACGATTATTCAATAGTTCAAGAAGTCAGCATCTTGTAGCATTCTTGATCGCAGATGCAATCAGTTTGAGCAGTGCATGAGTACATGCTTCGTCGTCTGATGACTTTATTCGCAGTCACATCGCAAGCTATTCATGTCTGAAACATTTCTAAAGTGCAGATAAGTGTTCAGATCTATGTGTTTGATTCTGATGTGCATTGCGAGAGTGCTTTCTGCTTTCTGAAGATCATCACGCATCTTTATCGTCTTATTGCTCAGATGCGATCTTTGTGCTGAGATTGCGTTGACGTCTGCGACGCGTTCTCT
>JAABUS010002809.1_pt1 | contig 30956 bp, 5 predicted proteins | sample 5560161 | NCBI WGS metagenome assembly JAABUS01 (sample SAMN10711885, study PRJNA513376) | rock metagenome | isolation source: Antarctica rocks | place: Antarctica: Victoria Land, Trio Nunatak nord | collected 2016-01-04
AAATTAAAAATTAAAAATTAAAAATTAAAAATTAAAAATTAAAAATTAAAAATTAAAAATTAAAAATTAAAAATTAAAAATTAAAAATTAAAAATTAAAAATTAAATATAATATATATTTTTATTATTTTAGTACTTGCAATAGAAAATCGAATCTAAAATAATTTTGCAATATATTTTACTCTCTTATATAGCAAATTATTTGTATCAATCTTTTATACTAACTTCTCTATATAGTATTGCGTTCGAATTGCAATTGTTGTCTTATATTTTATTTCTATTATATTAAATACGTTTGCAAGAGTAATAATATCTATTTTCTTTATATTAATATTAATATTTCAAAATACGTTAAGTTCGATAAAAGAAAAAATATTATTTAAGATTTTGTATTTTTTAATTAAGAATTTAAAAAACATTGTATTTTAATTATTAAGAATTTTTATTAAAAAATTCTATTTTAGTAATTCGATATAACAGAAAGAAACAATACATTAGTTAATATTTAAAAAAGTATATATTTATAGTTTTAAAAATATAATAATATAAAGATAAATCGATTTAACAAAGTACAAAAGTTCGAAATCTATTATTTGCAATTGGAAAAATATTTGTATAACAAAATCGAAAATTTTATATAATTCTATTGCAAAAGAAAGAAAAATTGTCTAAAAAATAGTTTTATTCTAATATATAGCAATTCAATTTAACAACAAGTTGCTTAATAATATAAAATTTAAAAACGTAAATTAACTTACAATTTGTTATACTTAACAAATTGTTTCTATTTTATTAGTATTTAAAAAGTTTAATTAATATAATCGAATTAAAGATAGATTTTTTGTGTTAATTTAATTTATTTTAAGAAGTTCTATTAGCAATATCTTAATTTGTAAAACAAATTAAAACAACTTGCAAATTAAAATCAAGACAAATATTTTACTAAACAACAATTATATTGCAATTTAAAAAATTATTAATTGTTAGCAAATTAATTCTCTTTAAATATTTAAAGATATTTAAATATTTATTATATAAATTGAAAAATAAACTTATTTTTCTAATAGTTTTTTTAAAAAGTAGAATAAAAGTTTACAAACAAAAGTTAGTTAAGTATTGCAAATTTTGTTTTTGCAAAAAAAAAAAAAAAAAAAAAATATATATATCGATTAATAAGTTAAAAATTCGATAAAGTCTAATTGCTAATTAAACAATTAAAAATACACAATATATATTTTTTTTTCGAGAATCTAACTTCTTTAATAATAAACTTATTTTTGTTTGCACAATTAATTAATCTATATATAGTCTCTTATTTAAATATAAATAATTATTTTATTTTATTATTTATTGCAATTAAAGTAGTTATTTGTTATAAATAGTTGTTTTATATATTTGTTTTCTCTTTCTTTATTTAATTCGAGTTTATCTCTATTGTTGTTGTTTTTCTTAACTATTTATTGTTGCAATTCAAGTTTATTTTGTCGAGTTTTATTAATTTGTTTTTCGATATTTACAATTTAAGAACAAGTTTCTTTCTTTATATATTGTCGAGAATTCAGAGAGAATAATTTGAACAAAATAATATAAATAAATAGTCTGTTAAATAAATAACAATAAACTCCATTTAATTATCTTTAGAATTTTATTTGTTTTTGAAAAGACAAAACTTTTAAAAAGGAATATCGAAGCTTTTTAAATTATATCTATAATAAAATAATTAATTACAAGAACTTTCTATTAATATTAGAAAATTGCAAAAAGCAATTTATACGTCAATATAATTAAAACTAAGCTATTAATAATTTTTGCAAAAAGTTTCGAATATTAATTAAAGATTTGTTATTTAATTTATTTTGGAAGTTTATTATTAATTTTAATTAAAATTTATTTGTTAAATTTAAAAATACAATAAAAATAATAAAAATTGCAATTTCTTATTAATAAAATATTATTGTTGCAATTATTTGTTAAAACTTAATCGCAACAAAATCTAAAAATATAATTAATTAATAACTAATTATACTTTTTGTTTTGTTTTATCTATTGTATTCGAAGTTGTTTTTTGATTTTTAAATTATTTTTGCGCTTTATTTGTAATAAAATAGAGCAAAACAAAGAGTAATAAATTTGCTATATTTATTTAATTTAACAACATTCTATAAAACTATACAAAATTAATTAAACAAACTAATTAGTTTCTTAAAAATATATCTAATTGCAATAGAAAAGTTTTTTACAACAATTTTAACTTATAATAATCTCGAGTTTTTAAAAAATCGAAAAGATAAAAAAATTCAAAAAATTCAAAAATTTTAATTAATTATATTTGCTATAATAATTGAATCTCGAGATCTTAATATTATATTTCTTTTTTGTTATATATAAAATTTAAAAAAGTATCTATTATTAACAATAACTATTGTTCTAACTTCAATTAATAAAAATTTTAATATCGAAATACAATATATTCTTTTTTATTTTGTATATATTATATTTAATTTAATAAGATTTAAATCTTCTATATTAACAATACTATTTAAAAACTTTTTTAATTGTTAAAGTATATTAATATAGACTTTTTTTAAATTGTATTTATATTTAAGCTTAATATACTAAAATTGTATAAAATAAAATTATAATCTACAATATTAATCTAAGAAGATAAAAGTACAATAATTAATAATATTTTTATAATTGAAAATCTTTATTTTAAGTAATTAGAAGTTGATTCAAACAATCTTGTTTACAATTAGTATATATATTTTATTACAAAGAATTTTAAGATATATAAATATATAAAAGAAACAATTTGTTTTCGAAACTATATTTTTCGAATTTTGTTTAACAAATTTTATTAAATTATACTATTTATTAAATTCTAATATCTAAAATTTAATATACTTTAGCTTATATATATATAATATATATAAAAAATATTGTATATATAGATTAGATCTTTTTGCAATATATAACAAATAAATAGCAATAATAATATATTGTTTGTCTTAATAATTTTTAGACTATTAAAAGATTAATTTTTTAAAGCTATATTACTTGCATTATTAATATTTAAATAAAATATATATTAAATTTGTTACAAAATAAGTTTTTTAACAAAATTAAAAAAACAACTTCTTAATTTAGGAAACAATTTTATAGTTAAAACAATTTCTAAATAACTATATTATATTAAATTAATTAAGATCTTTATACAAAATCTTTTATAAATTTTGTATTTAATCGATTTTTAATTCTAAATTAGAAATTTTGTAATTGTTAAAATTTCTGCTTTTATATAGAGATATATCTTACTTTTAAGTATATTATAAAAATAGCAAATATTAAATTGTTTTGTTATATATGTTGCAAAGTTATTATTATATTTTAGACAAAAATAGTCGAAATATTTAATTATATAAAGATTTTGCTATATATAATATATATAATAAATTTTTCTATTGCTATTAAAGAATTGTAGAATTTTTTTTTTAACAGTTTAATAAATTTATTAGAAAAAAATAATAGTAACTTTAAAATTAATTAACTAGTAAAACTATTAAATCTTAATCTAAAAACTTTTTAATAAAAGCAATTTTACTTCTTTTCTAATAGCAATTAATTACTTAAAAATTAAGTATTTAATATTTTATACTTAATATATTTTTAATTAATATTTGAGTCTATTTTTAACTTAATTAGTACTAACTATTATTCGAAAAATAAAATACAAAAAATATATAAAATTTAATTAAAATACTATTAATTAAATTACTAATATTAAACTTAAAAGAAAAATATATAAAAAATACTATTGTTAATCTTTAAAAAAACAAATTAAAGATATTTAATAATAACAAAATAAAGTACAATTTATATTATATATTTTCGATTAACTTTAACAATACTATCGAATTTAATATTGTTAAAATTAATATTAATATTAAAATCGATATATTAAATACTACAAAAAATAGACTAATTGTTAGATCGAATTTCGGTTTCAACTATTAGAATCGATTCGATTCGACAATTTTAATATTAGAAATCGAATTAAAATTTGAGTTAATTTTTACTTTTTTAAAATCGATTCGATTCGATTCGAATTAATTTTCGATTTTAATATTAGAAATTAAATCAAATTGTTAAGAAATCGAAAATTAGATTATTATATCAAGAATTACTATTTTAAGATCTGTGTAATTATAATATATTATCGAAATTACAATTTGTTATATTATTATATTATAATTACTTGTTAGTATAGAATTTTGCTTAATTTATCTTATATTTGTATTATTCTTTTGCATTATCGTTCTACTTTAGAAATTTTTTCTTTGAACTACTTAGAGATATTGTTTATACTATTCTCAATTACAAAATATCTAATTCTTTAAAAATTTCTAGTTAATAGCTATCTTTATTTAAAAATAATTCTAGTAAATCTATTTTTTGCAATTTGCTATCTAGTACTTTATATTTCAATTAATTTGCAAGTTAATTTGATTAAAATTTTAATTATATATTTGATACTAGAAAAAAAAAGTTTCAAGAAGTATTAAATAAGATTTTAAGTAATTTTCTATTACTTAAATTAAAAGACAAAAACAAATATATTAAGTAAAATACAAATACTAAGATTTAGTTTAAAAAATAATAATTATATACTACAATTAATAAAAGTATCTTGCACAAAACTTAAAATAAACTTGTTTATTTATATTAAATTAAAAAGATTAATATTAAAATACAATCTAAGTTTTAAAACAAATATATTTAAATAGTTTCAACTATTAATAGTTTGTCAAAAATTGTTTGCAAAAGTTGTCAAAAAATATTGAATTATTTTACTATATACAATTATTCAAATATATTAAGTATAAAAAAATATTTTTAATCTACGTTTTGTTTAAAACAAAAAAATCTCGATTATAATTAGTAATTGATCTAGTTTTTATTTGCGTAAATTATTGTTAATAATACAAATAAATAATACAAAACTAATATATTAATAGAAGAAAAACTATATCGATTTGTTATTCTTTAGTTAAAATAATTGAAAAGATTAACTATACAAAATATTTATTAATTTAAATCTATTTTTTCGAACTATTAATAATTCGAATTTTCGAAAGTTATTAAAAATACTTCGATCAAATCTAGTACTTCTAGATTGTATTAAACTATTAAAATTAATTTTTACAAATTTTGATTAAATTTGTAACAAAATTAAATTAGATCTAAAAAAGTTTTAATATATTTTTATTATTTTAAATATATAGTTTAGTTTTTAAAAAATTGTCTATCTTAAAGTACTAATATATTAAATCGATATTATATTTTAATATTGCAAATATTTTATTAAATTTACTTCTCTTAATATTGAATATATAGATCCACAATTATTATTAAAACTTATAAAGATATTAAAATTCTTTAAAATTAAAAACAAATTTTTTGAAATTGTTATTAATAATACAAGCAATAACAATATTTTTAAAGACAAAATTAATAGAGTACTAAATTAATAAAAATCTTAATAAAATAGACAACAAAATTCTATTTCTTGTTTAATTTATATTATTAATTTAATAGCTTAAAACTTTATTGCAACTCTTAAATCAAAAACAATTATTAACAATATTATTTTTCAATTAGAGAATAAACAAGTTTAGAATATTGCAAAAAATACAAACTTGTTTGTTATAATTAAAAAGATATTTGTTTGTATAATAATACAAAAAAAAAATTGTTAAATTTTATTTAGATTTGCGCTCTTATTGTTGCTATTAATAACTTGTCTTAACATTTAATTTGCTTTAAAGTTTTTTAAAAGCAAAAAAATAACAAATCTTAAAAACTAGACTGATCGTTCGGTTCTAACAGTTGGAATCGAATTGCATAAATTATGAAAATACTAACTATATTAGGTTAAAACTTGGCCTAATTAGATATAACTTTCGGGTCGGGTTATAGATTTTGGGGAAAAACCGACCCGAACGGTTAGCCTATTAAAAACTAATATAAAATATTTGTATTTGTTAAAATTCTATCTATCTAATACTTTGTTATACGTATTAACTATATAACTATATTAATTTTTAAATAAAGAAATATTTAAAAATTTAAAAATTTAAAAAATTTAATATATTCGACTTGACAAAAGCAAGTAGCAATCGATTTAACTATTTAACAATATATTAAATTTTTTCTATAAATATACTTTTATAGTTTCTTAAACAACTAATATTAATATTTATTTAAAATTTCGAGTATTTAATATAGTATTTAATTATTTTAATTATTTAAAGAAAACTATAACAAATTATAGTTGTTTTTTAAAAAAAAATTATATTAAAAGTTTGTAAAAAAGTTTCGACAAAACTTGTTAAATATTATTTAAAAATAAAAAAACTTAATAGAATATTATATAATCTTGTTAATATTTTAAATTCTACGTAGAAATTAAGTTTTTACAAAATATAAAACAAAAAAGATAATAATAGTTCTATAAACTATAAAACAAAATATTAGACAAAATTTAAAATTTATTTTTGATATTATTATAATTTAGTTGTTGTTTTAAGAGCAAAAATACAAAAAGCAAATATTGTTAAAAAAATAATACAATATAGTAATATATTTGATTTTTAGTTAACTTTTTTTATAGTTTAACGCAAATATTATAAAATTCTTACTTTAATAATCTTAATACTTTTGTTTGATTTAAAACAAAAACAATCGATATCTTTGCGCTAATATTATAGAAAATAAATATTTAATATTAAAATATTAAAAGAATAATATTTCGAACTATTTTAAGTGAATGCAAATAATTAGAGATATTTTTTCTTGTTTAGTATTATTAGTAGATATTAAACAAACTTTTAGTTTTGTTCGAAAAATATATTAATAAAATCGATTTTAAATAAGTTTGCAAATAGTCGAACAAATTATAATAATTAAATACTATAATTGTACTATAAATTTAAATTTAGAAAACACTATTGTTAAATTGTAAAATATATATTGTAGAATACAAAATAATAATTAGCGAATTAATATAAGTAAGAATCTTTTTTAAATAGAATTTAAGATTGTTTTAAATAAAATTTATTTATAGCTAGATTATTGTACAAAAGATTTTATATTTATAATATTGTAATATTGTTATAAACAAACAAATGTTATTAGCAATAATATATATAGATAATATATTTAAAATAACTAAATACTTAATATTGTATTAAATTAATATTTTTAACTTTTTAAGAATTATATTATCTCTAATTTTAATATATATTTAAATATAATAAGAATAAATAATTAAGTTTCGATAATTTAATAATAGCGTATCTAATTTTTTATAATAATAATGCGCAATTTATAATATTGTTTAAAATACCATTATAGTACTATCTAAGATTATACTATAGATTGTATATTATTAGTATAAAAAAATAAAAAAATAGAAATTCGAATTTTTCTTAAAATATAATAATTTTCTTTTTGTGCAATCTTCTATAAGATTATATAGAACAAAATTGTTAAACTCTTTAATTAAAGATATTAAGTTAATAATTTAATTCTAATTATCTAAATAATCTAAATATAAATATATAATACACTTTTTGATTATTATATTTAATAGAAAAGAATACAAAAAATATATATAGCAAGACAATAGGTTTAATAGATAATATAACAAAATAATACAAATAATAAAGTACAATAAATAAAATAGTTTAATTTTTTAATTTCTTGTTAACTATTTCGAATTTCGATATAATAAAGATATTTAAATATTAATTTTATTACTACTTACTATAGTAAAGTTTCAAATTCTATATTAATTGTTTTAACGATTACAAATTCTTAGACTTAATAATCTTGCAATTAATATAAATAGCAAGAAAATTGCTATTTAAATATATAAAACAAAATATTAATATATATTGTATAAAAACAATAGTAATACAAATAAATAATATATTTATTAAAGAAAAAGTCGATTATAAAATTCTTAATAGTTTTTTAAAAAACTAACAAAATTAATATTTAAATTCGATATTTTTTATTGTTTTCTTTATTAACAACTTTATTTTGCAAGATTTCTCAAATTAATTTTGCAAAAAATATTTTCGAAATTAATAAATTATTAGTTTTCTAATATTTGCAAATTTTATATAAAACTATTATTTCGAATTTGTATTTGCGCTTTTTTTATATTACAAATACTTAGCTAATAATAGCTTAATATATTATTTTTTATATTATCTTTTGTATATTAGAAATTTTTTTAATTAATTTTTTTTTGCTACAATTAATTTGTATTGCTATATTTTTTTGCAATTTTTTGTCTATTGTTTTACAAGCTAAATTAAGCGTATTAGCAATACGTAATATATTAAATATATTATTCGAATATATTATTAATTTGTTTAATTTAAGTTATTAGAGTTTTAGAGCAAAATATATTGTTAAGTTAAGAATTTTTAATACTAAATAAAAAAATTAACAATATAGAATACAAGAATTAACAAGTCTTGCAATTAAGAATTTGATAAATAATATAATAGAGTAATATATGGCAAATAAGTATACTTGTGTTCGATTTCAATAGTTAAAAAATATATATTATGCGATAATTAATATAATAGAAATAATAATTTTCAATTATAGTAATATTAAATAAAAGTAATATTTAAATTCTAATTCTAATATTAAACTTATAAATTTATTTTATAATTGCGACAACTTTTTTGTTTAAATATTATATATTAATTAATATATTTAATATTGTCTATTATCTTAATTTATATAGTCGATATATAGATTTATTTTGTATTATCTATATATATTATTATTAAAACTAATCAAAAAAATAGATTTTTTAAAATCGAATTTGTTCTTATTTAGAAATTTGAATATTGTTAAATAGCTAATATTATACTATTAAGTAAGAAATTTGTTTTGTATTATTTATATATATTATTTTTAAAACTAATTTAAAGTATAGAATATTTATCTTATTAATTTTTTTGTAGACTATTGTTAGTAGAAATTGTGCTACAATATAGATTGAAAATAAAAGGCTATTTTACAAAAAACAAAATATTAATTATATAATACTTTATAAGCGTCTAATTAAGTTGCGAACAACACTTGTCTTTAAGAAAGTCTTTGAATAGATTCAAATTAATATAGAAAAAAACATTAGAAATATAGTAGCTAATAAAAGAGTAGAAAAGGAATTGTATAATAATATATTTAAATAATATATATATATTTAAAGAACTAATTATATTGTAGCGCAATATTTTAAGATCGAACTAATAAAGAAAATTAAAGACAAAAATATTGTAAAATAGACTAAAATTAATGCGATTACTATGCAAATAATTTTAGAAAATAAAAATATAGATACAATACAATCTCTTAATATTTAAGTATATATAAAGTCTAATATAAATAAAATAACTAATCTACATATTAGTCTAATTCTAATTAGTTTAAATTAAGCGAAAATATAATTAAATATATAATATTAATTATCGAAATAATTTAATAACGTATTCTATATTATAGAGAGTTTAATAAGTTAAAAAAAGCGCACAATTGAAATACAATTAACAAATTTGAAAGATTTAAAAACACTTTTGCAAACAATAAAAATATTGTAGATTGTAAAATATCTAATTTTTTAAAATTAATAGATAACAATGTTGAAAACTTAATTAAGATTAATAATAATAAAGTAAAAAAAAGATAAAAAAAGATAGAAAATAATATAAAAATAATAGATAACAAATATAAAGATACAAAGTATAAAGACAATAATAATAATAACAAGAGTAAAAACAATAATAATAATACTAAAAATAAAGTTAATTATAAAATTGTAGAGATCTCGAACTAGTTAATAGCATCAATAAGTTTAAATATATTATCTAAATATATTACTATATATTTTTCGATAAAATATAAAATCGAAGTTTATCGAAAGACTATAATAGTTGTAATCTATTTATTATATAAATATTAAATAGTTTATATATATTACTTTATTGCATTACTATAGAATATTTAGATAATAAAATAATAAAATTTAATTTTTAATTTTTGTTTATTAAATTTGTTACTAAATAACTTTATTTTTTAACAATTTGAATCGATTTTTTTAGATCGATTTTCGATTTTAACTTTAGAAATCGATTCGATTTAATTCGATTTTCAATTTTAACTTTAAAAATCGATTTATTAAGACTTTCGAATCGAATTAATTCGAATGTTAAGATTTGAGTCGATTAATCGATTCGACGCGATTAGTCTAACAAAAAACTTTTAACTTTTGTCTATTTCTATAGACTTAATTAAAATACTTTTAATACTATAAACTACAATTATTTTTTTAATTTAAAATTTCGATATATTTGCAAAATTTGTTAACAAAAATTCAAATTTAAGATATCGAAAATCTTAAAATAGAAATTTGATACAAAATTTTAATACTATACTATCTTTTTTAATTTCGAAGTATAAATAGCAATACAATTTTTTTTTTCTTTTTTTTCTTTTGCTTTCTTTTTTGCTCTTTTTTTTGCTTATGCGCTTAAGTATCTTTTTGTATACTAAAATTATAATTAAAAATATATTGCGCAATTTTAATTATACTTAAATTATAGTTATTTAAATAAATCGATCTTTTTTATTTTCTATTACTTAATGTTACGTTAATACTTTCTTTAAAAATATTAAAGTAGATTGTGCTTTCAAAGAGATTTGTAAATGTCTTTAGACAATGTAAGCAATTGTTTGATAACAAGAGTTTGCAACTATAAACAATTTCTATATTTAATAAATTTTAGCAAAAATTCGATAAATTAAAGTAACAATAAGTAAAAATCTATAATAAGTTGAACACAATTTATAAAAGAGTCGTGTTCTAGTTTCTATATATTAAGAAAATACTAATTATTCGTTTTGTTCGTTTGTCGAACATAGTAAGCATTATGCTTAGATTGTTCGCTTCTTAAACATAGCAAACATTACACTTAGATTGCTCGCTTCTCGAACATAGCGAACATAATAGCAGGTTTGTTCAAAGACGTAGAACCTAAATTACTAATATAACTTTAATAAGTTCGTAATACTATCTCTCTTTTTTAAAGTTTTTGTTTTGAAACTTAATGTCTTTTTACTATGTCTTCAAGAAAAATTAATACTAGAAATTCTTTCTCTCGAAAGAAAGATCTTCTTGACGCTTTAAATTTAATATCTTTAGCGATGCGTCTTTGTCGTAATTGTACGATGTCTAGTAAGATCTATTGTGTAAATAATAATTTTGAAAAGTGTGTAAAGTGTGTGCGATTTAATTGTAATTATAATTTGGCAATTTCTTTTACATTGATTAAATAAATCTATAAAGAGCAAATGCGCTTAAAGAAAAAAGTGCGCGATGCGCGTGCAAAGCTAAGTCGACTAGAAAAACAATTAAATTTTTTGAAGAATAAGAAGAAAGAAATAATTGTAATAGAATAGAAGAACATTGACAATCTAGAGATAAATAAAACATACTTCGTCGAGTTTGTTACAAAGACTCTCGAGTTGCTATTTAATATATTGTTCGAACAATTTTAATTTTCGATTAATTGGAATTGAAATGCTATTTCTATATCTTGTTTTAATAAAACTTCTTTAGAAGATTTTAACAATAATTAAGATTTTTTTTTGATTCTTACATATTCTTTGAGATAAAGTATTCTTTTTACTTAATTAGATACTTTTGATCTTCTTGTTGTAGAATTTCTTCGATCTCGAATTGATTCTTTTCTTGCGAATAAAAATAAAATGTGTTCTATAAAGACGTAATTAAATTTGCTAACTTCAACAATAAAATATAAAATACTAAAAATATTTTGACGTTCTTAGATAAGTCGAGTTTGTAATTGACTAGTCTCTTAATTTTCTTAACAAGAAACAATTTGATTTTAATATAATTTAATTTCTTGCTTAACTTTCTTGTTTTAAGATTTTTTATAAGAAAATATATTTTATTTCTCTTTTTTAGTTAAGATATTGTTTTTCGTTTCTTATTTTAATACTTAATCGACTTTTTTTGTATTTTTAAGATGTTGTTGTATATCTTCTTTAGTATTGCTACTTTTTCGATAATTAATTGCGCAAATAGATACGTATGCTCTTTCTTAAAAAGATTTAATTTCTTGCTATAGTTGGCGAAGAATAAAGTTATTTTAATAATATTCGAAACCTTTGCATTAAGTGCTAATTGTGCTATAAATAAAAGTAATATTTAATTGTTATAAATATTGTTGATGTAGTACCTTAAATATTGCTCAAGATTCTAATTTGTTCTTTTTGTTTAATTATTTGTAATTAAATAATAAGCAATAGACATTCGAAGTCTTGTATCTAACATTGAGAGAAGCGTCTTCTAATAATTAGACGTAAAGAGCTTGTCTCTATTACTAATTAATTTCTTAAGTATATCGTAATATTGTATAAGTCGATTTAATATAATGTATTCTAGTTGTTTTGCGATAAACTTCTCTTTGCATGCGATAATATGTAAGTACTTAATAAGCTTATCAACTATTATTAGTATCGAATTATATTTATCTTTAGTTGTTGGATTTGTCGATTTGAGCAACTTGATAATAAAGTTTATCGTAACTTTATTCTATAGCAATTTAGATAATTTCTAATATTAAATTTTGTTATAGTTCGCATATGTATTATATTTGTTTTGCTAATAGCTAAGACATTGTTTAATATATATTTTGACAACTTGTCTTATTTGTAAAAACTAACAATATTGGCGCAAAAGTTAAAGAATTTTTGTTACTTTTAAGTGCCTTTGCAATAATTCGTTATAATGCTCTTTTATATATTTGTCGATTTTGTTAATAGATATTTGAAGTTTTTCTTTCTTTATTAGAAACTCTTTCGTATTATCTTAAAGTATTCGTAGTATAACATTTAGCTTATGTTTGTTTGCTAATAATAACTCGTTTTTGTTAATCTTAAATATGTTGTAATTAAACAATTCTTTCGTTTTTATATAATTATTTCTTTTGTTAAGTGCGTCTACTTTGTCGTTATCTTTGTCTAAAATATATTGTATCTTAAACTTGTATTATTTTAGTCTCTTTAATTATTGTACTTATCTTTTATTTAGTTGCTTTGTAATAATAAAGTGCACAAGATTCTTATAATTTATAAGAATCGTAAAGTTTAATAATTCTTTTGTATATACTCTTTATAATTTCAAAAAAACTACTATAGCAAGTAGTTTCTTATTGTAAACATTATAGTTTTGTTTAATTAGCAAAAGTTTTCTCAAGAGATATGTTATTAGATGTTATATGTCTTTATATCTTTAATTAAAGCATACATCGATAACTAGATTTAATGCGTTAATTTTAATTTTGCTTAACAATCGCAAATTATATATTTTTAATATTAACTTCTTCAAACATTCTAGCTTAAGATCTTAAAATAATTTCTCTTTTATAAGTTCCTATATTTATAGCGTATTCTTCTTCGTAAAATTTATTAATAATATTACGTTTGCTAAGTAGTTCTTAATAAACTTCTTGTTGTAATTTATAAAATCTAAAAAGAATTATACTTTCTTAATATTTGTTAATAATTTTTATTCTTTAATTGCTTGTAGCTTTTTAAGATTTATACGTACTTCGTGTTGTTCAACGACAAATTCAAAAAAGTCAACTTTCTTTTAATAGAATTTGCATTTCTTTAACTTAAAATGTAAGTTTCTTATATTTAGACATTCTAATATTTTAGAAATATAATTAACATATTCTTTTAAGATTTTTAAGTAAATTATAATGTTGTTCAAGTATATTATAACAAATTGATTCAAATATTGTCGTAGTACATTATTAATTATTTCTTAACATGTTGTTAAGACATTTATAAGTTCAAATAGCATTATTGTATATTTGTATAATTTATATTGTATACAAAAAGCTATCTTTTATTCTTTTCTTGTTTTTATTCTAATTTGATTGTACGCTTCTCGTAAGTCTAGTTTAATAAAATATTTTACTTCAAATAGTCGATCTTAAAGCTCGCTAATATTAAGTAGTAAATATTAATTCTTAACTATAATATTATTTAGCTTTTAGTAATTGACACATAGACAAAAAATTTTATTCTTCTTTAATACAAAGAGGATTAAGTATTCTATTTATAATTAAGATTTTTTAATAAATTCTTTTTTTTTGTTTTTTGTTAAGTATTCGCGAAGTACTTCGAGCTTTTTTTTGAATAAAGTATATATAAGTTCAAATATAAGCTACTTGTTTAATTTAAATCTAATTTCGTAATTTTACAATTAATGTTTAGAGAGAGTCTTTATTGTTTTCTTTTCTTAAAATAGATGCTCTCAATTGTTGTATATTCGTAATACGTACTTTAGCAATTTCTTTGCTATATTAGATAGTTTAAGACTTCTAAAAAATTTATAATTTTCTTTACTTACTTTAATCTTGTAATTCGATTAATCTTTATTAGTATTTGTTAAGTTAAACTTTGTTAAATTGTTTTTTTGCAAAAATGCAAATTCGTTACTTGCAATCGATTTTCGATTTAATCTTTTATCTATTATTAATTGTTATTAATGCGTAGATTAAATATAAATTACGTAATTACATTGTGCGAATTTAAGTATTCGTGTATTTTAGTTGACTTCTAAATTGTGTTGCTTTAATTAAGACATTTCTAGAACAATATTATAAGTAATTATTCTTATTATATTAAAGATTAGTTTCTCGTAATGTTGTTAAATAGCTATCGATAATAGTTTTGTCTCTTTATTTACTTTTTTATTCTCGTCAAGTAATAAGTTTTCATCTACAATTACTAGATTGTATGCGTTAGACTTCCTTTAAATAAAATATTCTTTTCTTTTAACAAGAGTGTTAATTATAAAATTATTTGTTATATTAGAATCGATTATTGCAATAAGTCGATAATTCTTGATCTTAATTAATATAGTAAAACATTGTGCGTATACTATTAAGTTTAGTTGCTATTGTTAAACTAACATATTGCATTTCTCTAGTATGCTCTTTATTAAGAAATTTGAATTTTTCTTTGTTTCGTTGTTAAGACTTCGACTTTAAGCGTCTATCTACGTTAAGCTTTCTTTTTATGCTAGATTAATAATTTTGGCTTTCTAGAGAACTAATTAACTTCTTCTTTGTCTTCTAGATAAGTTTAGCATAAGTTGTTATAGCATTTTGTTCAACTAAGTATCGCGTACTTTCTTGCTTTCTTTATCTTTTCTTAAAATAGACTTACATTGCTCAATTGTCGTTCGATTTTATTAAGAATTTTCTTTTTTATAGTAGCGTCGCTTTCTAGCGCTTTCTCGCATTTATTTACGATTTAATTTATCTCTCTTTTTCTTAATAAGCTAGCTAAAGCGTTAAAGTAATTTGTAATATTGTCTAGACATTCGTAAAAATTCTTTTAGTCGTATTCGTTGTCTAAGTTTGTTGCTAATTAAAAATATAACATTCTTAATCGTTTTGCTCTTATAGTTTTATTAAGTATTTGATTAACTTCTTGCGTAAATGTAGATGCCTTATTTAATAATATTCTATCTAGAACTTTCTATAACTAATTTGAATTTTCTATCAAATAGTAGTCGTCGTTCGATTCAATTTCGAGGGTGTTCGCCTCTATATCGATTTGCTCCCTAATATTGTTCTAGTTATCAAGTATCTCTCTTAACATAGCATTGATTTGTTGACGATTTATTAAGTTTCGTAATTGATAATCTCTTGCAAAGTAACTCGATTTGCCACATAAATAGCACGTTTTTTAAAATTTGTTATTTTGCTTTTTCTTAAACTTCTTTTCTTTACATTGTTAAGTAAAATTTAGTTTCATAGATGCAAATCTACAATAATTGAGATTATTGTACTTCTAGTTAAAATAAAATTCTTTTTACTAATATTCGATCGCTAATTCAAAGAAGATTCTTGCTCTTTTTCGAAATTAATTGTATTTTTTTTTATAGCTTTTTTATATAGCTTGTCGTTAAGATCGATAATTACTTCGATAAGATTAAACATATTGTTAAGAGTTCTTCTATTACGCATAATTTCGTTCTTTAGATTGTTCTTAAAATTTTGTCGAAACATTGTTATAAGTGCGACATCATTTCACTTAATTAAATTAATATACTTTTGGAATCTAGCGACATAATTTATTGCAAAAATTTGTTAAATTAAATACTAAATTATTCTTTTCGCAATTTGTTTCTCGTTAAATGTTTCAAAAATTCTTCGAAATTTTCTTTTGAAATTATTGAAGTTTGTAAATATTGCACGAGAGTTTTCGCTATTGTTCTTTAAATACTTTTGTAAGTTTAATTTAAATCAATATTGAGCTTTTTTTTTGAGAAATATTGATACAAAAATCGTCTTCTAATTTGCTAGAATAGAATAGAAGATAAAATAAATATCTATTTACATAAGTTAATTCTTCAAATTAATACGATCTTTATAGTAAATATTAAATTTATTAATTCTAATTTTGTCGTCTTCTATAATTAATAATCGACGTAATATTAATAAGCTAGTGTTTAGAATAAAGACGCGTTAATTTAATAGAAACATTCTTTAAGTATTTAAAGTATTACGCTAATACTTTCTTTGAAAATATTAAAGTAGATTATGTTTTTAAAGAGATTTGTAGACATCTTTAGACAATGTAAGCAATTACTTAATAACAAGAGTTTGCAACTATAAACAATTTCTATGTTTAATAAATTTTGACAAAAATTCGATAAATTAGAGTAACAATAAGTAAAAATCTATAATAAGTTAAATACGATTTATAAAAGAGTCGTATTTTAGTTTCTATATACTAAGAAAATACTAATTGTTCGTTTTGTTCGTTTGTCGAACATAACGAACATTATGCTTAGATTGTTCGCTTCTCGAACATAGCGAACATTATGCTTAGATTGCTCGCTCCTCGAACATAGCGAGCATAATAGCAGGTTCGCCCAAAGACGTAGAACCTAAATCACTAATATAGCTTTAGTAAGCTCGTAACACTTAATAAGAATATAATATCTTAAAAAAATATCTTTTGCAACGCATTTAATACTATCTCTTTTAACAATTAATAAAATTAGCAAAATATTTACAATATTCGAAAAAATTCTATATCGAAAATATTTCTGTTTTAAAATTCTTTACTCAATATACTAATTCTTTTTTTTGTAGCAAATTTTTATTTAATACTTTTTTGTTTTCTTTTTATAAATAATACTTTAAATATATTGTTTAACAATTATTTTATTTTTTGTATTTTATATTCTATTAAAATTAAATTAATAAGCAAAAATATTTTAATATTCTTTATATTAATTGTATTTTTATCTTTTTTTATTTCTAATATTATTTTCTTGCTATTTTTATCTAGATTGATCGTTTGGTTCTAATAGTTGAAACCGAATTGCATAAATTATAAAAATACTAACTATATTAGATTAAAACTTGGCCTAATTAGATATAACTTTCGGGTCGAGTTATAGATTTCGGGGAAAAACCGACCCGAACGATTAGTCTATTTTTCTCTAATACTTAATTTTATTTTAGAATATTTAGAATCTTAATACTATACTTTAATAATATATTTTAAATATTATTAAGTTTGCATTTTAGATTTTTGTTGTTAATAATTAAATATTCTTAAATATTAAAAGTTTTTAATATTGTATTTAATATTATTAAAGGTAAAATAAATTGCAAAAAAAAACTTTTAAAAATATTTACTATTTTGCGCTCTTTTTATTTCTCTAGCTAATATTTTAATTAGAGATATTTAAATTTATTCTTTTTTTGCTTTAAATTCAACTTTTTATATTAATTAATCGAAATTTTCTTTTTAAAATAATAGATCGAGCAATATAAATTTAATCGATTTTTTTTAAATATTAATAATATTATATTGTTTAAATCTTAATTAGTAAAAAATCTTAATTTAATTTTACAATAGCAATTACTTTTTTTTAATATAGAATTAATTAATTTCTATATATTTCGAGATATATTATATTTTTAATCTACTATTTTTGTTATCTATTTTTTAAATTTAAATTTTTCTATCTCTATTAGATCTTTTTGCTTGTTGTTATTTTTGCAATTTATAGAATTTTTCTTTTCTTTAATAGATTTCTCTATTAATATTTAATTTGATATATTTTTTTTGCTTTAAATATGTTACGAAAGCAGGGCGAGAAATAGACAAAGCGAGCACTAGGCGAGTTGTGATAGATAGTTAAATTGATAATCTATCTAGTTATGCGCAAATTTATCTTTATTCGTCGAGCTAGTTCTCTTAGAAACTAGCGTAGCTTGTCGAGTAAAACTTGTCGAATAAAGCAATTTGCTAACTAGATATGTAACAAATAGCTCTTGCGAAAAAAGAAGACAACGCTCTTGTTAATAATAATTAACAAAAATGTTTGTTGAATAGACGTATAGTAATACGTCTATAAAACAATTAGAACACGTCGCAAAGATAAAAGAAAAACAACTATTCTTAAATTCTTGATTCTTAATTTATTTACAAACTAGTCGATTTATTTATTATTTATTGACATCGAATTGACTTGTAGTAATATATCGATCAAACAACAATTAGAGTAAGATCGACTTATTTATCGACAAATGTTTATCGAATTATATATTGTAATTTTTTGAATAGCAAGCAACTTATTTTCGTGCTATTATTATTACTCGCATTTTTATTTTTCTTAATTTTTCTCTTGTTGTGTTTAATAAATGCGACGAGTTAATTCTTTATAATAATTAGCAAATTGTAGAACTTAAAAGATTGTTCTTAATAAGTCTTTTTAAAAACTTTAGTATACGCGTTGTGCATATATTGATTAATAAAATGCACGTTACTTTGTATAATTTGCTTGCTTCTAAGAATTGAAACTAGCAAACTTAACAATTCTTAAGCAAATTTAGCAATTCTATTTAGAATAACGTCTTTATATATTTTTGTAATACTATTGTTTTATATTGTTAAAGCATTTATTGCAATAGCTTCGAATCTTGCGTTAATCTCTTAAGACTTGTCGTATAATTTGTCGATTAAAATATTAATAATTTTGAAGATTTTTATAGTCTCAATTTCTATAGAATTAGAGCAAATAAAAATTGTAGTCTTTGTATTACTTGTCGACGTGCTACGCGAAAAAAATAGCGAAACAAAGATTTGTTTTCGTAGTCTTTCTTTGTTGTTTATTGAAAAAATACTTACTTTTTATTTCGAAAAAAACTTGTTATTTTTTGCGTTGTCTTGCGAACATATATATACTAATCTACTAAAACAATTAATTTTGATCTTGTTATTAAATAGATCGACAAGTTTGTAATACTTAATTAATTTATAATTAAAGTCAAAAATATATATTATCTTCTTTTTTGTATATATTTTAATTAATATAGATGCGTCGAATATTTTTCGTAACTTTTGTTCAACTAAATCAATAATTTTCTTTAGTTAAAATTTACTCTTAATAGTTTTAAATTTAGATTCGATAAACTTAATATAAACAAAGTCGATATAAAGATTGTTGTAGTTTATTAAACTTATTTGATTTACAATATTTTGCGCATAAATTTGTAGAAACTTCTTAATTGTAAATAAAATTAATACAAATTTTATTGTTGTATAGATCTTGCTCTTTATTAAATTTATAACTATATTATTAATCTTTGTTGTGCAATAATTAGTATTTGATACAATAGACGTAATATCGATCTCTTTGTTGTGTAATTAATACTTTTGTTTATAAGTTAATATATAAAGCAATTCTTTGTACTTTATAATCGCAAGAATATCGAATAATTTGCGAGATATTTGTAGATTGCTATTAATATCGAAGATTGTTAATTATAATTAATCTTTTTTGTTAATCTTAATTTTAGCAAGAATTACGCAAACAATATTAAAATTAATTAGCGCAATAAAAGTCTAAGATTAGATTATCTTATTGTTGTTATTAATTAATTTAACAAATTTAATATTAAACTTAAATTAATTTAGAGCTAAATAATTGTTTTTAATTGTTGTCTTAAATATTTTACTTTTAAAAATAAGAAATTTTAATTCTTTTAAAAGAGCGTAACAAATATATATTTTAATAGTAAAAAAATTGTTGCAATTCTTAATTTTGTTCTTAATAAATATTAAAAGAGCTTAAACGTTTAAACAATTATAATTGAACAAACTTTTGCTATTGTTATTATTTTGATTTTTATTATTTTTGTTTTGAATAATTTTGTATTTGACGTTTTTTTGCTTAAAGTTAATAAAAATAATTTGTTTTTTAACTTTTTTAATTGCTATATCTTTTTAAATAGTAAATTGTTATTTTTGCTTTTTGATTTAACAAGTTGTTATAACTTTTTAAATAACAATTATAGATATATTAGCGAACTCGAGAAGTTTTATAATAATAGTATAATATTTAACAAGTTAAACAATTAATAAAGATAATAGATAACGCGCAAACAAGTAATAAATTTTCGCAACTTGTTAAGTTGTAAAGTTAAATAAATTGTTGATTTTAAAAGAGAAATTATTAAGTAAATATTAATAGTATTTGAAATTACGCGTCTAGTAAATAAAATTTTGTTATTTAATTTTATTAATATATTAACAAAAATGTCGATCAACATTTATATTTCGTATTATTACTAATATAATATTGCAAAAATTGCTTATTTAATATTGCTCAAAAAATTAAAAGTTATAATACAATAGTTTGTTATAAATTTTGATTTAAACTATATTAATAAAGTTGAAAGCTATTTAATTAATAATAGCTTGCTTGTTTAACGTCTTAATTTGACAAAAATATTTGTTTTATAATTTTCAAAAACAATTACGATTTTGTTATAAAATCTTTTTGATTTTGTTAATTGAAAAGTATTGCAATACTATAAATGTAACTTTTTTAATCGAATTTTTTATTGCAATAGACTTTGTAGATTCATTGAAATATCGTATAACATTATTAATAAAAATATTATATTTTATTTTGTATTTTTAAACGAGATTTTTGATTTTATTTAGCAAATTTTTGTTGTATTAATAATTAAACTTAAGTCTATAATCTTTTTAACAAATTAAATATTTCGAAATAAATTTTTTGCAATTGTAATAATAAAGTTAATAATTAACAAGAAATTCAACTTTGTAAACATGTTATTCGTTATTAAATTTTATAATTAGTTTAGAATAATTAGATTGCAAACAATTGTAAAAGTTGTTTTCTCTAAAAACTAACTCTAGATTAACAATAAAAATAATTAAATAAATCTTTTAATCGATAAGCAAGTTAAGTTTATAAATTAAATTATCTTTTTGTTCAAAAACTATAAAGAGATTAATTTGTTAAATAATTAACTTTGTCAACTTTACAAAAAACAAACTATAATTTTTATATAAACAAAAAAAAACTTAATTCTTTATTTAAAGAGTTAAAGATTAATAATATTTATTGTAGAGATTCTTTATTGTTATATTAATTTAAACAATTGTAATCTTAGTCTTTGTTATATTTATTAATCTTTTTTTAAGTTAATTCTTTTTTTGTTTGTTAAGTTTAAAAAGAGTTAAAGAGTCTTAAATTTTAAATCTTATAATTATTTTATTTGACGAAAAATTAATAAAGAAACTAAATAGATTGTTCAATTGTGTTTGAAGAATTAAGAGAAAAAATATCTAGTTAAATTTAAGATTGTTTGCTATTATATAGCGAAAAGCAAACTTTATTGTTTAATTAGTTTTTTTACTTTAACTATTAATTTAAGAATAATATGCAACAAAGATTAAAAAGTTAATATCAAATTTTTTAAGCACAACGCGTTAGAACTTAAACAAAAACTTTCTATTACAATTATATATAAAAGTCTTTGATATTTTTTAGTTTGCAAGTTTGTCTACTATTATATTAATTTAATTTTTAGCAATATATATATTTTTATTAATTATAATTATAACTTTTTTGAAAAATATATATATTGCAATAAGTATAACGTCTATGTTTTGCTTATTTAATAAAATTAATATAAAATCGAAACTTATTGTATAAAAAAGTATTAAAAAAATAAAATAAAATTTAAAGTATTGTACAATTAATAACGCTTTATTTAATAAAGATTGCACTCTTAACAATGTGTTACGTAATACTATAGACAATTATTTAATTTGCAAAAGTAAAAATTAATAAAGATTGTTTTATATAAACGAGTAAAGTTAACATAATAATTTTTATTGTATATTTGAGTAAAAATCTCTTTTTCGAATTTCTTCGATAGATAAAGTCTTTTTTGATTAACGTAATTTGTATAGTATAGCAATTTATCTTTTATAAAAAATTGTATATTTAACGATATAATAAACTTTTGAACAATATTTATAATTTTTGTTTATTTAACGAATTTGATGTAGACGTCGAGCAATCGTTTTTTGAAATTAGTGCTTATTTTTATTAAGTAAACATAAAAGAATATCGCTTTATTAAAGATTGTTTGTGCGATTAAATTTTTCTTTTTTTTGAAGATTTGTTCGATAAGTTTGCTTACTTTTAAGACTTCGATTTTAAATACAAAAGCGTCGACTTTGTCGAGCTCTTTAATATTATTTGTTTTTTTTTTGTTAATTAATGCTAGCAATTAAGACAAAGCGTTAGATATTGTATTTAGACAACTTGTTTTGTGTTAAATATTAAAATTAAACTACGAGAGATATTGCGATGCGTATATAAGTCTAAAATTGAGCTTATCTATAACAAATAACAACAAAGTCGTCTACTTAACAATATTAAGCGTAGTCGAATAATCTATATAGACAATAGTTGATTATTTGAAAATCTTAATTAGATGTTTTGTTTTTCTAATTGTTTAAATTAAACAAAAAATCTTTAATTTTGTCGATCAATAATAAGACTTAACAATACTTAATATTTTGAACAAAAATAATATATGCTAGATGTTAGATTTTTGAAAGTTATTGTCGATAGAATCGTCTTTAACGTAATAGATTTTAATCTTGTATTTTTGTTTCTTTGTTGCGTCAAGTTTTACAAATAAATAACGACTAACGTCAAAATAAATAAGAAAATTCGACGTCGTAAAAGCATATTAAAGCTAATAAAAAAAACTTAACAAATTTAATAATTGCTTAATAGAAGTATTTCGAAAATACATTTTACGCTTTTAATTGTTTTGCGCGAACAAATTTTTGAACAATTATGTCTTTTTTTGTTGCAACAAATTGACGCGTTGTGCATATTAAACAATTTTGTTATATTAATAATTGACGAGATCTAAATACGTTTTTAACGTTTTAAAATTTTTGAAAAATTAAATAGTCTTAATTGCGACAATTTGTTTCTTAATAATAAATAAATCGAAAATATTAATCTTTTGTTCGAACAAAATAATACTAAAATAGTTAAAATAAATCTTTGTAAAACTTAGCGTAATTTGAAGTTCAACAAACTTAATAAAGAGATTTTGTAAATAATCGAAATAATTTGTAAAAAATTTAGAGAAAATAACAATATTATCGATATATATCTTGCAAAACTTGTATAGAAGTTGCAACTATTTATTTATTATTTGCTATATATAAGTTAAGAAATTTTTAAATTTTATAACAACAATATTGAGTTATTTTTTATTTTAATAAATAATAAACAAAAACTTGTAACAATCTTGTTTAACTATTACAAATTAAAGAAAGAAAACAAAATTATTTATTAAATTTATATAATTGCAACTCTTCAATTGTGCTATAATATTGCTTTGTATAGATATTAAATAACTATTAATAATTGTTAGTTTATTTAGATCTTTAATATTTGTAATTATTTGATACTTTTTAGCAAACTAACTATTAAAGTCGTTAATTATATGTTAAATAATAAAGATCAAGAAATTAAAAGAAGTTAATTGCGTAAATTACTTTATCTTCTTTTGTTAATAAAGTTTGTCAAATTTCTTATTAACTACTTTTTTGTCTTGTTTGTTTAGTAAATAAACTTTTTGTATTATTTTTAAAGTTGTTGTAGAGTTTTAATCGTTATTTAATAAAATAATTATTTAGTTGTCTTTTGTTAACTTAACAATTTTACTATTGTTTTTTCAAAGAATAGCGAATTTATTAACAAAAGTGCGAAACTCGACTATCTTGATTAATAAATTACAAATATGTGCATTATTAAATAGAATTGTTTAATATTTGTTTGATAATATTTTTACTTTTATATTATTTTTAACAATTTAACTATGTTTGTCGAAGTTAATTTGATAGCAATTTTGCTCTTTGAACTTAATTAGACGATTAAGATTTGTCAACTTATAAACAATAATTAACAAAGAGCTCTTGTTGCGCATATAAATTGTCAACAATAAAATATCTACTATATATGTATAAATGTCGATAAAATTTAATTTAAACAAGAAATTACAATCTAGTAAAGATTGATTAATACAAACAAATACTTTAACAATACTATTTGCGTCGACAATTATTTTGTGTTTCGATTTTAAGATTTAACAAATTTTGATGTTATTTTGTGCTATAACGTTGAGACTAATTGTTAGTTCTTAATAGCTATTTAAAGTAAGCTATTTAATATCGAAATTAACAATTATTTGTTTAGAAGCTATAATATTTATATTAAGTAATAGTTTAATTTTAAGATTATTAATAATATATATTTTTTAACAAATATGCGCAATAGACTTTCTATCGCGTATATAATCTTTAATATATATATTTAGTACAAAATAATTATCGATTAAGTATCTCGCGATATGGATATTGCGTATAAAGATAAGTATTTATATCTTTTTAATAGAAAAATTTAATACAAGATTCTTAAGAAACTTGCGATTGATAAAAGTTATAATATATTTGATATTTACGCATATAATATACGACGAGCTTTGTCAAACAAATTCTAGCAAAATAGTAATATAATAATATAAACGAAAGATTAAGTCTATGTCGATTATTGCTTTAACATTTAACTTAATTAGTTTTAAATTGTTAATAATTTGATTTGATTTTATTATCGCTTTGTTAATATAAAAGATTTTGACAAACGTTTGTCTTGTTTAACACTTAAAATTGTATCTTTTCTTAATGTATTAAAAAAGCTTGTTAATCGATTAGAAAACACAATAGTATTTTGTATAAATAAATTGTTTAAATAATAGAAGTTTTATCTTCAAATCGACGTAAAAGATATCAACAATTATTGACGAGTTCTTGTGTTGTTCTTTCGATAAAGTTTTTTCTTAATAATTTTCTTTAATATAATAGATATTGTCTTGCGAGATTTTTAAGTAGTACGCAAAGATGTTGTAAAACTAGATCGAATAGTATAAATTATTATATAATAAAGAATTTATATAATAAGTCAATATAGCAACTAGTTGATACGCTAGCAAGACGAGAGATTAATATCTAGATTGCTAGTAAGATAACTACTAGTATATTGACAATTAATAGAACAACTAGTATCTTTAAAATCGATAACTATTATAATTTTGTCGATCTTTATTTTTGATACAACAATTACTCGCTTTAAGAAAAAATAAATTTCTGTTTTTGCTATTTGATTGCGTCTTAACGTTAACAACAATAATAACAAAACGCTTAAAAAAGAAAACAACGATATAACAAAACAATACTAGCTATTAAAATTAGACGCGTTTTGCAAAAATAAACAAATCTAATAGTTTATAAGCAATTAATATAAGTTAAAGTAAATAGAACGCAAAGTATAAGAAAAACATAATTAATAAAACACAAATAATTAATAAGTCTACTACTATTAATTGCTATTTCTAAGATTGTTGTTGCGCTTTTTAAATTTTATAATACAATTGCAATTCTAAGTCGATAATCGACAAACATTTATTATTGTTTTTTATAACTCTTTCTTTGCATCTAGTTTCTTAATAAAGTTTTAAACAATTATATAAATTGTTAATATAATAATTATTGAATACAACTCTAAATTAAGTTGATTTCAAACTTATATAAGTTAATTTTGTAAATTAGAGATATCGATTAATTAAAAGTACAAAATAATATTTTGAAGAAAATCGTTTATTTTACGATTATTTTGCGCATTTTTAACTATAAAAATTTCGAAAATAAGTTTGTTAAGAACTTTATTAATTTTTATTTTGAATTGCGTCTCTAGTTTGTTAATAAAGTCGATAAATAAAAGATTTCTAAATGTTTTGCGCTTAAACTCTTCGATTTTCTTTAAATATTAAATTATAGCAACGTTACAAAAATACAACGACAAATTATTCTTTATTGCGACTTTGTTAACTATATAAATATAATCTTTTATTTGTTCGACAAATGTAAAAATTTCTCGATAGATTATCTCTTTATTCGCGAAGATAATACTATTTAATTTATAGCTTTTCGAAACGTCTAAATAAAAAAAATCTAGATTTGTTGCTTTAAAGTAATTGATTAAAGTAATTAAATTGTTTTGATTATTGCTTCTATCTAAATAACAATATCTTTAAAAAAAAATTGTCGATCTAGTTAAATTGTTGAATTTCTTAACGCATTAACTTACGTAGTTGCTTTATTATTTAAGACATAAATGCTTTGTCTTCTTAACAAGTTTTCGAATCTCTCGATTAATTCAATTGACTATAGACAATATTGTTATAAATATATAAATAAGTAGCGAAACTAGTTAAATATTTAAACGCAAACAATATCTAGTTGCTAAAAATGTTCTAATTAAAGCTATACTAGTTGTTCGATATCTATTAAGCAAGATTAGTTTGTTTAAAGTTGTATTGCTTGTTCGACATTTAATAACTAAAAAGAGTTTAATTAACATTGTGCTACTTGTTCGATATCTAATAAGTAAAAAATTAAGTAAAGAAGTTCTAAATAAGTAAAGCAAACTAGCTTTGTAAGTTTTGAGCAATAAATATACTTTAAATATTAAGAGCAAAACAACTTTGTATATTTAAAGAAAAAGATTGTTCAATAATTGCGATCTTTGAAGCGTTAACTTGCTTTGTCGACATAATCTTTTCTATTGTTTCAATATAATCTAATGCTTTTATATATAACAAGTTGTTCTTATAAACAAACGCAAATCTTTGTTGTCTACAAGTTTTAAAAAGATTACTAAACAAATTTGTTATTTTATTGTAATTGTTGCAATTTCTATATAAGACAAAGAATACTTAATAACGAACATTTAATCTAAAACAATTTGTTAATTTATTAAAAAAAACGTTGTTTAGATTTTTAGATTAATCGTAAAACTTATTGCTTATAGTAGATTAACTACACAAATACAAACTATCTAGTAAACTAATAGTAGTTAGATCGATTAATTTAGTAAAAGAAGATAAATTATTTAAATATAAATTATCTAGTAGAATAATAACAATTAAGTTAATCGATTTAATAAAAGAAGCTAAGACAACAAGCTTAGAATTCTCGTGCTTATTTAAGAACTTCGAAATCGTCAATAAGTCTTCGAAAGTTAACAAAACAATAAAATCAATATATTTGTTAAAATCTTAAGTAGTTGTTTCGAATCTTTTAACAATTCGCTTAAAGAAAAATTTGTTAATAGTTTCTTTCGCAAATTAAATGCGAGACTTTTTTATTAAATAAGTTCTACGTTTGCGAGTTAATTAAACAAGAAATAAAGAAAAGTAAGAAATTTGTTCAACAGTTTTAACAACGACTTGTTGAATAAAAAGTAAAAAAGAAACTAAGTATTAATAATTAGTAGATAGAAAAGTAAGAAGTTAATAAACTAATATAGATACTTTCTTCTTCGTATATAAAGCTAGCTTGAGACAAGAATTAATAAAAGATAAATATTGCGTACTTAACAAATGCGAAATTTGAATAAAATTTGCGAATAAGCTAGAGAATAAATAAGTTAATTAATATTGACAAATTGCTTTACAAATTAATTGCGTAGTTTGACAAATTGCTTTGCGAGTTAATTGCGTAGCTTAACGAAAGTCGAACAAGAATAAATTGTCTTCAATACAAAAATTCACTTAACAAATAATTGAAATAATTGATAAGTTAATATATTGAATCTAGCAAAGAACAAAATAATTAATATAGTTTGTCGATCAATTGATACAATAAGTTAGCGATAGAGAAGTACTTTATATATTAATTGAAGCTATTATTTGTTACAAAAGCAAGACAAGAAATAGACAAAGCAAGCACTAGACAAGTTGTAATAAATAGTTGAATTAATAATCTATCTAGCTATGCGCAAATTTATCTTTACTCGTCGAGCTAGTCCTCTTAGGGACTAGCGCAGTTCGTCGAGTAGAACTCATCGAGTAAAGCAACCTGCTAGCTAGATGTGTAACAAAATATTTTTATACTATTTTAAAAACAAAAAAATAAAATATATTAGTTTTTTGTTATATTAATTTGTTTTATTAAGTTGTTAATATATTTTTGCAATAAACAAGAAAAGTATTTAAATATAATTTTTTTAAATATTTGAATTGTTAATATTTAATCTATATATATTTGTGTAAATTAGAATTCTCGAATATAGATAATTTTTAAATCTTTTTTTAAAAGTTTTCTAAATATATTTCTTGTTGTTTTCGACTATTAAAATTGTTATTAACTAAATCTATTCTATTATTTTTAACAAATAATTTAAGATCTTTATCTATTGTTAAATATACTTGCATATTTTGTTTATATTAATTATTTTATTAATATAAATAACTATTTTTAAAATCTTTTGAAATCTTTTAACTTGTATTAACTAGACTGATCGTTCGGTTCCAATAGTTGGAACTGAATTGCATAAATTATGAAAATACTAACTATATTAGGTTAAAACTTGGTCGAATTAGATATAACTTTCGGGTCGGATTATAGATTTCGGGGGAAAACCGACCCGAACGATTAGTCTAGTATTAACAATATATATTGCAAATTCTCTATATATTTTTTAGTATATTTTATAAAACTAAACTGCATATATATTTCTAATTTGTTTAAAAATATTTTGAAAATTTGTATATTAGAAACAAATTTGTATTGTTTTTTTATATTTTTTAAAATCTTGTTATTAAATATAATTAATATATTTATTATTAATATTTTAGAATACAATTGTATACAAAGAATTCTAAAACAAATATAATTGTTTAAAACTTCTTTTATTTGTTTATAAAATACAATTTGTTAATAGCAAATATACAAAGTCTTAATTAATAGAACTTATAATACAAAATATTATTAAAGAAATTTTTAAATATAGCAATCTCTAAATTTGTAAATACTATTTTAGTTAAATTTAATTATTAAATACTATACAAAAAATATAGTAACAATACTAATTATATATATAATCTCTATTGCGTATACTCTTTAATATAATGAAATTATTATTTTTGTCTTTCAAAACTAGTAATTAACAATTAATAATTTTTTTCAACTTTTTATATTAATTGTTCTTTAAAACAAGAAAAAATATAATTATTAATACAATTTTTATTAATAATAGTATAAACAACAATATCTAATATAGCAAACTTTTTTCGAATTTTGTTTTTGCAATTACAATTATATTTTTTTGTAGAATTATATTAAACATTTTTAGTTATTTCTGTTTAATTTTAAATTTAAATATATTTTTTACAATATTAATAATCTTTTTTTCGATTATCTTTTTGTTTTATATTTTGTTATTATTTATATTGTTCTCTATTCTAAAATATTATAGAAATTAAAGAAGAAAATTTAGTAATAAATATTACTTGTAGTTAATACAATAAATCGAAAAAGCTATAAATCTAAATCGACAAAATAATACAATTAGAAAAAATATCAAACAAAATAATAAGAATGCGCAAAAAATAGTTGTATCTATATATAAATTGCAATTTTTAAAAAAATTCTAATTTTTATTTTTAAAACAATATTATAGTTAATAGTTAAATTAATTAATTTTTAAAATAATACTATTAAATAGAGTATAAATAGTAGTATTGCAATCAATCTATTAATAAGTATATAATTAAAGTAGCAATATTAAATATACAATTTTCAAATATATAATAAGAATTTTTTTGATATATTAGTATTAAAATAATTTCAGAATATTAAGAAATAGAAGTTTTGCTCTCAGATCTAATACAAAAAAAAAGAAAACAACGCTATAACAAATATTATACTCGATGCGAATATGCTTAGATATGCTAAATGCTAGTGCATTTACTGCGCCGAAACTAATCTCTAGTGCTAGCTCTAGCGCGGCCCTAACATAAGCGAACCCGCTAGAGTTCGGTTGAGGATTTTTTTTTTTTTTTGCATAGGTCTGACTACTGAGGCAATCTGGGACTGACAAGACCGATGTATTATTACTACATGGAGATACGCGATGACAACGTCTTGGCTTCACTGCACGACCAGGCCTACGTGCTCTGCATGCTATGGAGCAGGGAGCAGGTCTCAAGCGCATCTCAGCTCCCATCTCCATCCTGCATCCTGATTCCTGATGGCCCTTTACATAAGGGCGGGTTACTACACCGGACTTTCGGACTTGGTGACCGCGGCAAGTCCGCCCACGCAGATACTCAGACACAATAATACGGGCACTGCGTCAGACCGGGTCGAGAGAGGCATAGTCGTACCTGAGAATCGAAACTCCTGACTCCAAGAACTCCTGAATCCAGCCCCGTTGCCTCGGCTAAGTCCCACGCGCCATGCGGTCCAACACGTGATCTTCGATCTTGGACAGGCATTGACACAGCTTGAGCACTATACCATACCCCTTCGCTCGGCAACGCACCTGGCTTGCAAAGA
>JAABUS010002810.1_pt1 | contig 30951 bp, 20 predicted proteins | sample 5560161 | NCBI WGS metagenome assembly JAABUS01 (sample SAMN10711885, study PRJNA513376) | rock metagenome | isolation source: Antarctica rocks | place: Antarctica: Victoria Land, Trio Nunatak nord | collected 2016-01-04
TGGGACGTCGACGTGAGCCGGATTCAGGTCAATCCGAGCCGTGCCGACCGGATCGAACCGCGCGTCCGGAAGCGTCGTCCCAAGCAGTACCCCTTGAGGAAGGAACCCAGGGCGGTACTCCGCAACCGCCTCATGGGCAAAGAGGTTGCGGCTTAAGTTCACGCCATTCTGGACATTCTTCATTAAGATCGCATTATGGGGATTCTGGGTGATCCCCGCTCCAGGTGCCCGCCTCTCCCTGCTGTCTCCGACGCCCCGGCCCGCGCAGGCTCGACCCCAGACCCAGCGCATCGGCCGTCCGCCGGACCCAACTTTTCGCGCCGAACGGACGGTCGCGGCGGATCGACTCGCCGGGCGCCCGACACTCGGCCTCGGTCATCGGCGCGTTGACCCCCTCGGCCCATCCCTCGCCGCGGGGGACGAACCCAAGTCACTGTCAATACGGGGTCCGAGGAGGCATGTCGCGGCGTCTCCGGGAGATGCTCACCCGCGTGGGTCGGCCCCGTGGAGCGGTCACGTTTGCTGGAGCTGGTTGATCTTGTTGTAGAGGGTCTTGAGGCTGATCCCGAGTTCCCGGGACGCGGCGGGCTTGTTGCCGTTGTGCTTCTCGAGGATCACCTGGATGTACTTCATCTCGATGTCGCGGAGCGTGGGGCTGCCCTCGGGGATCTGGAAATGGGGGCCGGCGACCGCCGGGGCCGTCGCCGGGGCCGAAAGCCGGCGCGCGGGGGCCTGGGTCGGCAGGTGCTCGATGCCGATCGGGCCGCTGCCGGCGAGGATCATCGCGCGCTCGATGGCGTTGGCCAGCTCGCGGATGTTGCCCGGCCAGTCGTGCGCCGTCAGGGCGGCGATCGCCTCGGGGGAGAGGAATGCCTCGGGGCCGCCGCGACGCGAGGTGTAACGCGTCAGCATGTGCCGGGCCAGGGGGGCGATGTCGGCCTTTCGCTCGCGGAGCGGGGGCAGGTGGATCTCGAACGTGTTGATCCGGAAGAAGAGGTCCTCGCGGAACTGCTCGGCCTCGATCATCTCGCGGAGGTCGCGGTTGGTCGCGCAGAGGACGCGGACGTCGACCCGGAACGGGTCGTTCTCGCCGACGCGGCGGATCTCGCCCGACTCCAGGAACCGGAGCAGCTTGACCTGGACGCTCTTGCCCAGCTCGCCCACCTCGTCGAGGAAGAGCGTGCCGCCGTTGGCGACCTCGAAGAGCCCCTTGCGATTCGTGTCGGCACCGGTGAACGACCCCTTGCGGTGGCCGAAGAGCTCGCTCTCGACGAGGTTCTCGGGAAGGGCGCCGCAGTTCACCGGGATGAAGGAGTGGGTGGCCCTTCGGCTCTTGTCGTGGAGGTTGCGGGCGATCAGCTCCTTGCCCGTGCCGGTCTCGCCCAGGATCATGACGCTGGCGTCGGTCGGCGCGATGGTCTCGATCAGGCGGCGGACCGAGAGCATCGACGGCGTCTCGCCGATGAGCGTGGGGGTCCCCTCGGCGGCCTTCAGCCGGGTCTCCAGCGCGGTCGCCTTGTTCGAGAGGTCGCGGCGCTCGGCGACCCGGTTGAGGATGACCTCCAGCTCGGCCCACTTGCAGGGCTTGGTCAGGTAGTCGAACGCGCCGAGCCGGAGCGCCTGCACGGCCGTGTCGACGGTGGCGTGGCCGGTCAGGATGACGACCTGCGTCTCGGGGCTGAGCTGGCGGATCTTGCCCAGGACCTCGATGCCGGTCAGGCCGGGCATCCTCACGTCCAGCAGCGCGACGTCGTACGAGCCCTTCTCCAGGCTCCGGATCGCCGAGGCGCCGTCGGGGCAGACGGTGACCTCGTGCCCCAGGCGCGGCAGTTCCATCTGCATCAGGTCGCGGAGATGCGCCTCGTCGTCGGCGAAGAGGATGCGAAGGCCGCCCGGGTGGGTCTTCTCCATGAGACTCAATCTCCTCCATGAGACCCGCAGTGCTGACCGCGAGAAGGAACCCGTCTCTGCGTCTCTTCGATTCAATGGGACATCCACCCCCGACGATCGCCCGCCGAGATCGGATCGCTCGCCGGGCGACACGACATCCGGGGCGTTACGCGGCCCGGTGGGTCTTGGGCGACGGCCCCGGCTCGGCGACGGCGTCATCGGCCGGGCGGATGGGGAGGCGAACGGTGAAGGTCGAGCCCTGGTCTTCGCCGGGGCTGGTGGCCGTGATCTCGCCGTGGTGCTGGTTGACGATCCGGTGCGTGATCGAGAGGCCGAGGCCGGTCCCCTTGCCCACTCGCCTCTTGGTGAAGAACGGCTCGAAGATGTTCTCCAGGACCTCCGCGGGCATGCCGAAACCGTCGTCGTTGAAGACCATCTCGGCCATCCCCTCGGCGTGGCGGAGGTCGATCCGGAGCGTGCCACCGGGGTCCATCGAGTCGAGCGCGTTGACGACCAGGTTGAGCACGACCTGCTTGATCTCCTGGTTGTCGACGTGCGCCAGGACGGCCTCGCGGGGCTGGAAGGCGATCTTCTTGCCGCGGTACTTGCCCATGTGCTGGATCATCTCGACGACCCCCTGGATCAGGCCCGCCAGGTCGGTCCGCTCGCGCTGGATGTCGGCGCATCGGGAGAAGTCGAGCAGCTTCTCGGTGATGCTCTTACAGCGGAAGGCCTCTTCCTGGATCATGCGGAGGTAGTTGTGAGCGACCTTGGCGTCGGTGCCGTCGCGGTCGTCCAGCAGCGGGCCGATGCGGTTCTCGAGGGCCTCGGAGCAGAAGGCGATCGACGCCAGCGGGTTGTTGATCTCGTGCGCGACCCCCGCGGCGAGGAACCCGACGCCGGCCAACCGCTCGGAGCGGACGAGCTGGCGGCTCCGCTCCTGGACCTGGCGCTCGAGGTCGGCGTAGGTGATGCTGAGCCTCGCGGTCATGTCGTTGAACGCCTCGGCCAGCCCCTGCATCTCGTCGCCCGTCTTGAGCTCGATCTTGTAGTCGAAGGCCCCCCTGGCCACGCGACGCACCCCGCGGTGCAGGAGGCGGACGGGGTACAGGACCCATCGGTGGAACAGGGTGGCCAGGGCGAAGAGCATCGCCAGCACCATCAGCGCCGAGGTCCACACGATGACGCGGCTGGTCTGGTATTGCCGCTGCGACGTCAGCAGGACCGCGTAGAAGTCGCGGTGGAGCTTGTCGGGGAGCTGCATGGCGGACCGATTCAGCCGCCCGATCGCCGACTCCAGCCGCGCCGCGGGCCCGGCGTCATCGCCGCCGGCCGCGAGGGTGCTGGGGATCTCCTTCGACTTGGAATGCCGGCTCAGGTAGACCGACGTGCGCGGGAGCTTGTACCCCGCCTTCGGCCCGGCTCCGGACTCCCAGAGGATCGCGGCCAGGTCGATGTCGATGGCGAAGGCCAGGCCCATCTCGTCGCGACCGTCGTCGGCCCGGCTCCCCCGCGTCGTGTTCTTGTTCAGCTCGCCGAAATAAGTGACGAGTGCCCTCTGCGCATCCTTGACCTTCCGCACGAGCGCCCGGCTCTCCTCGGGCGTCCCCTGGCGCGGGGCCTCGAGCCGGACGACGACTTGCAGCAAGTCCTTGGATGCGCCCAGTTCTCGGAGCTGGTCGACGAGCGTCAGGTTGCTGGTGTGGAAGGCATGCAGCCCGAAGATCGAGCCGCCCATCAAGGTGAGCATCATCCCGACGACCAAGCTCAGGCCGGCGATCAGCTTGACGCGGATGGGCCACTGGGGCATGGCGACGACCTCCTTGTCGCGGGGCGGGCCCGGGGAGGGCCCATTCGGCATGGCGAGGCGGAGTATAGCACACCGCGAACCACGCTCAAAGGGACATCGCGCGGGTTTTCCCCAAGCCCCGGATGCGTCGGGACGGACACATCCCTGCCATCCGAGCCGAGTCTCAGCGGAGGTGCTCGATCGAGCCCGAGGCGACCGCGAGCGCGACCGAGACGATCAGGACCAGCGCCAGGACCACCCTGAGCCGGGACACGCCGATCTGGAATCGTCGCTCGGACTCGGGCTCTCCCACGAGGCCCTCCAGGAACTCGATCCGACGCTGGATGCTGCCGTGTCTCCAGGACCGCTTGCGGCGTTCCATCCCGTTGAGCATGGCCACGTTGGCCAGGGCGGCCGCGAAAATCCGGATCCCCACGGGGCAGAGCGGCCCCGGCTCCTTCACCTCACCGTCCCCGTCCTCGTCATCCCAATCGAAGTGGGGGGGGCATGAAGCCCGGCCACACGAGACGGCGCGGCACCCGAAGACGTCGGCCTGTCGCTCAAACCGGCGCGAAACGTGGCCGAAGACTAGCAGGAAATACAGGCCCAAGCAGGTCAGGAACGCGACCACCTGCGCGATCGCGATCGCCGATGAGCCGCCCCACTGCGTGAGGAATCCCAGCCAGGTCCCCACGGATGCGTCGATCGCCCCGCCGGCCAATGCCATGACGCCCAGGCTCCCCAGCGAGAAGAAGCCGAAATAAAGCAGGTGTCGGTGCGCGATGTGGCCGATCTCGTGGCCGAAGACCGCGGCGACCTGCTGCGGGTCGAGGTCCTCGATGAGCGCATCGGAGAGCAGGACGTACCGGAACCAGGGCAAGGCCCCCGTCACGCCCGCATTGATCAGGGCCCCTCCCGTATCCCAGACCAGGATGTCCGTGCAGCGGAACCCGAACCGGTCCGCCACCCGCTCCAGTCGGTCGCGCAACGGGCCCGGGGGCAGCGGACGTGTCGGCCACGCCAGCCGGATGAACGCCGGCGACAGCACCAGGACGAGCGCCCCCATTGCGGCCAACCCGATCGGGTGCGCCCAGGATCCCTCGGCCGCCTGCGGCCACTGCCAGCGGAAGAGGTCCTGACCCAGCGTAAAGACCGCCGCCACCGGGAGCACCAGCCCCATCGACTGCCGCACGCTCAGCACCAGGTACCGGCGCAATCCGATCGGCTGGACCGCCGCCTCCAGGGGCCGGAGCGCCCGCTCGGCCGCGAAAAACCCCCAGAGGACCAGCCCCTGGGCGAGCAGGAATGGCAGCAGGATCAGGGCCTCGTCGATCAGGAATGAGTCCCCCAGGCCGAGGCCCGAGCGGATGACCCGAGGCCAGCCCACCTGATAGATGACCCATCCGTAAAAGGCCTGCGTCATGATCATGACGAACCGGCGGTTGAGCGCGTGGAAACGCCGGATCGCCGGGGTCACGCGGCCTCGATGCGCCACCCGCAACGCCACCAGACGCCCCAGACCGAAGGCGACAACACCGACAACGGCCAGGCCGCCCAGGACTTCGAGGACTCGCGGCGCGATCGCGGCGCGAGGGAGGGCGCCGAGCTGGGTCGGGGTATCGAACCCGAACGCCACGAAGAGGGCGATCAACAAGGGAAACGACATGTCGGTGAGTCCATCCCGCGGCGAGCCAGGCCGGCCCGGGTGGGCGAGGGTGAGGGTGAGGGTCGCGGAGGGGGTGCCGGCGCGACGCCCATCGGCCCAGGGAGCCGGCTCATCCCCCACGGGGGTCAGGCCGGCGCGGCACCGACGACGATCAATTGAACGTTGAGGGTGGCGGCCGCGGACTCCCCGTCGACCGCGAGGCTCAACGGGACGACGGCCCCCCATGTGTTCTTCTCTTCGTCGCGGACGAGGGTCGGCTCCCCCTTCGCCGGGGAGGCGTCCGGGGCCGACGTCAGCATCAGGATGGCCGGGTGGCTGGAGCCGGCCGACTCCGCGCTCCCCGCTTCGAGCTTCTTGAGCGGGAGTGCCGCGATCGCCGTGTCCTTGGCGGCGGGGAGCAGCAGGGCATAGTCGCGGTTTACGCTCACGCCCAGATGATCGCCGTTGACCGGCTGTAAGCCATAGCGAAGGGTGTACGTCCCCTTCTCGATCGTCTGATCGCGGTAGTCATGCCCCTCCCCGGCGAACCGAAGTGCCCCGAACAGCTCGCCTTCCTGCAGGACCGGGAAGAGGATCGCCCCCTTGGGTCCGGCGGGCTTGCCCCGCGCCGGCGTCGCCTTGCGCAGCCAGAACTCGGCGTAGCTCTTCCCCTGGTCGTCCACGATCCGATAGCCCTGGGCCTCCAGCACTCCCCGGATGGCACCCGAGATCGCCTCGGGAGGGGCTTGCTTGAGGACCTCGACCTTGTAGGATTCCTGGGCGCGGACGACCGTCGGCGTCAAGGCGAAGGCCAGCAAGATGGCGTGTCGGAGATGCATGCGGGTTCCCGTCCTCATCGAGCTCGAGGGGTTCCGGTGGTGGTGTCGAGATGGTTCGCCGCGCGTAACGCCGAGGAGAAGCCCGAGCGGTCGGGGCCTCTCTCGGCGTCGGCAGCGGCTGCGGGCCGGTCAATACGCGAAGTGGCCGACGAAGCTGCTGCGGCAGTTCGGGTCATCCCAGCTGGCGTCGAGGCCCTCGCCCTTGAACTGGTGGCCGAGGGTGTAGGCCGGCAAGACATCCGCGCCCTTCGAGAGGGGCTCGTAAGCAACGACCTCGTTGCCGCAGGCGTGGTCGCCATCGTCGAGCGGACGTGTCACGATGTGCGCCAGTCCGGCGGCCCAGAATGAGGCGCGGGGGGCATGCGGCATCCCGTGCAAGTCATGAACCGGGTCGACATCGGCCGTCGAATGGGCCTCGATCTTCAGGCGGATCGCCGCCGACTTGACGTCGACGACGTTGGCCAGACGGCCTCCGCCAAGGGTCTTGGCCATCGCCACCAGGGCGTCACGCTGGCGAGAGGTCGCCTTCTGGTCGACGATCAGCACCGAGCGTGCCAGGTCGAGTCGGTCTTCCGAGAAGGTCGTCGAGCCGCGGACGGCCGCCGCGACGCTCAGGCCGCCCAGGTCGACGCCGCCCCATGAACCTTCGGTGACCTTCCAGGCCATGACGGCCTGATTCCCGTAGATGAAGACTTCGGCGTTGGAGAAGCACGGGCCCGTGAACACATCGGCCGTCCGCGCTTCCATGTATTCGCCCCGGATGCCGGCCGCGCCGGCAACGCCCGAGCAGACCACGATCAGGGCTCCGCACAGGGAGGCCATTGGTTTAAACATCGTCCTTGGCTCCCGTAAGATTCGACTGTCACGACCATTCCACACCAATGCGATTATGCGAGTCGTTCCAGCCCCAAGTCAAGGGTCGATCTCCGCTCGCTGGCCCCGTCGGCCGCGGCCGGGGTGCCGGCCCCGACCGGAGCGGGGGTCTCAGTCGCCTTGGCGTAGGCGAATCTCGATCCGACGCGGCGCACCGGCCCGGCCCCCGTCCGCATGAGTCTCGGCCGCAGCACCGGCCACCCGGATCCGAGTGGCATCGATTTTTGTCTCGGACGCGAGCAGGTCGCGAATTCGGGACGCCCGGGCGAGGCTCAGGTGGCGGGCCCGGGGGGCGTCGAGGTCGCGTTCCAGGCCCGCGCGCCGCACCGTCGGGCTTTCGGCAGGACCGGCCACCTCCAGGCCCAGGTCACGGGTCTCGGGACCCTTCAGGGCTTCCGCGTAGGCCGCAACCAGGCCGCGGGCCTCGGGCCTGAGCCGATCGGTCTTCGGCTCGAAGAGCTGGTCGATCGGGAAGGAAGTCACGGCAGACTCGGGGTCGAACTCGCAACCGGGGTGGGCCCGGACGAAGGCCCGGACCCGTTCGAGCAGGGGGGCCCGCTGCGGGTCGGCAGAGGCCTGGATTGTCCCCTTGATCCGCTCCAGCGCCGCGGCCATCTGCTCACGCTCGTCCTGGTAGGACTGCACGCTCCGCTCGAGCCGGGCAATGGCCTCGTCCTGCGTGCGGAGGCGATCGCCGTCGTCGACCGCTCGCTGCGTCAGGTCGCGGTTCTGCGACCGAGACTTCAGCGCGAGGTCTTTGAGCCGGGAGTTCTCGGTCTGGACCGTCTGACTCAGCTTGTGGCAGTCATCCAGTCGCGACTTCGGCACGAACGAGCAACCGGCCAACGGGCAGGCGGCGACCATGCCGACCAAGAGCAGGACGGCCCGTCGGATGCAAGGCGGCTCGACCATCCGTTCCGACTCCTTTCGGAAAACCATCGCCGCCCCACTCGGTAGAGTGGCCGGGAGGGAGGGCCATCCATGGGCCCGGAATCCGCGGAGGTATGAGCCGGGCCTCGAACCCCCCCGCGAAGGGCATCGCGAGGAGCCATCCGCATGAAAATCTTTCGAGGCCCGGCGGGTGCCCGATCTCTCGAGATGGAGGATGAAACGAGCGGCCCGGCGGGGCCGCTCAACCGGCCGTTAGCCCCCCATCCCCATGAGCCCGGCGATGCTCTTGACGATCCCCGAGGCGGGCGTCCCGCCCTGGTAGCCGTAGAGGTTCCGGACCAGATCCATGGAGATGAACGTCAGCAGGAGCATGAAGACGGTGGTGACCCCGAGCAGGCCGACCCAGAGCCCGCCCCACTCGGCCGTCGCGGCCGATGGTGCGAGCATGGGCGAGGCGCCCGAGCGTTCGGGGGCCGAGGAGCCTTCGCTCTCGACGTCCCAGGCGCTGCTGGACATCTCGCCCGAGGGGGTCGAATCGTCGAAGCCCTCGTCGTCGTCCTCGAGGATCCCGGGGCTCATGGCAGTCGCCGCGTTCTGATCGACGTCGTCCTCGTCGATAGCGAAGACCTCGGAACCCGACTCGGCCTCCTCGAGTTCGAAGTCGCTGGCCGGCCCGAGCTGCACCGTGCGGTCCTCTCCGCCCAGCGCATCGACCTCGAAGTCGGTGTCGTCGAAGATGTCCTTCTCGGGCTTGCCGCGGGTCGGGGTCGCCGGTTTCTCGGCCGACGGACCGCGACGGGCGGATGGGGTCGGCTGGACCTCGGAGCCGCTCAAGGGAGACAGTTCGATCGAGTCCTCACCGCCCATGTCGAACCCGCTGGCGGAGCCCAACAGGTTGATCCCCGAGTCGCTGGGCCTCCCCAAGTTGATCCCCGAGGCGCCCGGCTCGGCGGCCGTCACGTCGGAATCGCCCGGGCCCAGCAGCGGGGTGGACTCGAACTCATCGCTGGGGTCGAGCGCCGTCAGCTCGAAGTCGCTCCCCGAGTCGGGCTGCAGCGCGTCGATGACGTTCGAGGGGGTCAACTCGAAATCGCTATCATGGGCGTGACTGGCCACGACCTCCGCCGACGAGTCGGCGAAAGGACTCTGACGCATGCCGGTGTCGCCCGAGCCCGAGTCTGATCCCGATCCCGGGAACCCATGCTCGGAGGTCTCCTCGGCGAAGAGCGTCACATCGGAGTCGCTCGACGACTTCGGGGGCACGGGCGCCAGCCGGACGTCGGAGTCGCTCGCCCCTTTGATATTGTCGGGGACCAGGCGTACGTCGGAATCGCTCGGCCTCTTGCCCTCGGGCGCCATGCCGATAATCACTGAGCTGGAGTTCGCCCCGGGAGCCTGCGGCACCTTGAGGTCATCGAGCAACAAATCGTGGTCGGAATCCGAGCCCTCGTCGCGACCCGCTCCTGGAGCGGGGGCGGAGGCAGAGCCTTCCAATTCATCATCGTCGAGCCCGAGCTGGAATTTCGAGAAGTCGATCCCGGAACCACCACTGGATGGGATGTTCAGGTCCAGGTCGGACATCTCCAACTCGGGGTCGCTCCCGAGGCCGCGACGACGGGCCAGCTCATCGACGTCGGCCACCCGGAAACGCCACGATCCGCCGTCCAGGAAGGCGCGGACCTCGCGATGTTGCGCTTTGCCCTTGAGTTCCTCGGGACTCATGCCCAGGACCCGGGCGGCCTCTTCGAGGCTGTAGAACTGAGCCATGGACATGCTCCTGACGGTCGGAACGGCCGCGGCAGGACCGTTCGGTCTGTGGGGTCAAGCGGTGCGGAAAGGGACCGCGACGACGAGCACGTCCACGCCCCCCTCCCTATCGATTCGTCGGCCCCTGGGTTTTCACCATCGACTCGATCGCGGTGACCTCGGGGGGTTGGTTATTATACTGAGCCAGCCTCAGGTCGAACCCATATTGGCGGGCCGCCTCCAACTTGACGGTCCCTTTGAGATTCGCGGGATCGACCCGGTAAATGGCGAATGCACGCGTCTTGGTGTCGACCAGGTAAAGCAATTGCGCCGTCCCGCCTGTAGACGACGTGAAGGCCAGAGTGCCCGACGCCTCGCCGGCCGTCATAATCCTCGCTCGGTCCGCCGCCGGCGGCTGGGCCCGGGCCGCCGGCCCGCGTTCCCCGTCACCCGCCGATGCGATTGCCAGGCCCAACACGAGTCCGGGCAATCCATACCGCACCACGCCGCTCCCGCTACGCAAGGGCATATTCGCTCCCTCCATGAACACCCGGAACGCCCCTCCCATCCTCAGGAAGGGCCCAATATGATCCCCCGTCACGACGGGATGACCATTCGTCTTCAGTCTATCACACCCCACGCCCTGAGGGGGACGCCCCCCCGGTTCTCTCGGAAAGCAGTGCGGTAAGGATGGGCAAGGCCGAACGAGAATGGTGAACGAACACCTGGATGTTAACGTCGCCGAACTTCCGTTGCAAGATCAGTGCCATGCCCCCGGATCGAGACCCGACCCGGGTCATTGTCTTCTCAAAAAAATGTTTGACTTTGCCAACGGGTCGCGGCAGTGTTAATGTGTGGCCCTGCGATTCATGAATTTTGCGCGATGGCCGACACCCTCCGCCCTCTCCGTCCGTCCGCCTGCAGCGGGCGCGGAGAGGCGACTCGCCACCCGCCTCTCCTATAGAATCGAATGAGGAGCGACCGATGCACGCTCGACGCAACGCTTGCCGAGTCGCCGGGTGCTGGGCCCTGTTCGTTTCGGCCCTCCTCGCGCCGGCGGCCGATTCCGCGGTCGCGGCCGAGGACCCGACTGGACTGGTTGGGACGTCGGCCTCGGTGGCGATCACGCCGGCCGAGGCGACGCTGTCGGGGCGCCGTGCCACTCGCCAGTTGATCGCCTCGGCCACCTATTCAGACGGCTCGGCCCGCGACTTGACCCGCGCGCTCGAATGGGTGAGCCTCAATCCGGAGATCGCCCTGGTCTCGCCGAAGGGGCAAGTCGTGCCCAGGGGCAACGGGACGGTCACGATCGTGGCGCGTCGCGGGAGCGTGGAGGCGACGACCACCGTCAAGGTCGAGCGCGTCGATCTCCCGGCGCCCGTGAGCTTCCGCCGCGACGTCATCCCCGCCCTCAGCCAGGCCGGCTGCAACATGGGGGCGTGTCACGGCACCCCCACGGGTAAGGGAGGGTTCCGGCTCAGCCTGCGCGGGTACTTGCCCGACCAGGATTTCGTTACCCTCAGCCGAGAGGCCGGAGGACGGCGGATCAACCCGTTCGCCGCCGAGACCAGCTTGCTCCTGCGCAAGCCGGTGGGCGAGGTCGCCCACGAAGGGGGACTCCGCCTGATCCGCAACACGAAAGCCTACGAATTCCTGCATGACTGGATCGCGGGGGGGGCGAAGGACGATCCCGGGGCGACGGCCGCCGTACGGCTCGAGATCCTCCCCGGGTCGCGGGTCCTGAACGCCCCGGCCAAGCAGCAGCAGACGGTGGCCCTGGTCCATATGGCCGACGGCTCGGTGCGCGACGTCACTCCCATCTGCTATTACGACTCGTCGAACCCCGAGGTCGCCACCGTCGACGTCGACGGCCACGTCACCTTCAAAGGACGGGGAGAGGCCGCGATCATCGCGCACTACCTCGACCTGGTCGCCACCGTCCGGCTGACCCACCTGGTCGAAATCCCCGGCTTCAAGCTCGCCGAGGTCCCCCAGGACAACCTCATCGACCAGGCCGTCTACGCCAAGCTGAACCGGATGCGGATCAGCCCGTCGGAAGTCTGCACCGATCAGGAATTCATCCGCCGCGTCTCGCTCGACGCCATCGGCGTGCTGCCGAGCCCCGAAGAAGTGGCCGCGTTCCTGGCCGACCCGTCGCCCGACCGTCGTGCCAAGTTCGTCGACGGGCTGCTGACGCGGCCCGAGTTCTACGACTTCTGGACCCTGAAGTTCGCCGACATACTCCGGTCCAACGCCCGCCTCATCCAGGCCAAGGGGACCCATGTCTTCAACCGCTGGATCCGGACGCAGCTCGAGCGGAATACGCCGATGGACCAGTTCGTCCGCGAATTGCTGACGGCCGAGGGCTCGACCTTCAAGAACCCCGCCGCCAACTACTACCGGATCAGCCGGGACCCCGAGAACTCGGTCGAGACGACCGCGCAATTGTTCCTCGGCGTCCGCATCCAATGCGCCAAGTGTCACAACCACGTCTTCGAACGGTGGACCCAGGACGACTATTACGGCTTCGCCGCGTTCTTCCCGAGGGTCAAGCTGAAGAAGGGGAACCTCCCGGACGAGGAAATCGTCTACACCGTCCCCGACGGCGAAGTGCGCCAGCCTCGGACCGGGCAAGTGATGAAGCCCAAGGCGCTGGGGGGGCCGGTGCTCGAGGACGCCAAGGTCCCCGACCGCCGCGCCCAGCTCGCGTCGTGGCTGACCAGCGGCGACAACCCGTTCTTCGCCAAGAGCCTGGTCAACCGCGTCTGGTTCCACCTCGTCGGCCGGGGGGTCGTCGAGCCGGTGGACGACTTCCGCATCAGCAACCCCTCGTCCAACGACGAGCTGCTCGACGGCCTGACCGCCCAGTTCGTCAAGGAAGGCTTCGTCCTGAAGACGCTGATCCGCTCGATCCTCGTCAGCCGGACCTACCAGCTCAGCGCCCGGACGAACGAGCTGAACGCCGACGACACCCTCTACTTCTCGCACGCCTACACGAAGCTCCTCCCCGCCGAGGTCCTGCTCGACGCCATCTCGTCGCTGACCGGGACGGTCACGGCGTTCGACGGGCTCCCCAAGGGCTTCCGCGCGACCCAACTTCCCGACGGCAAGATGGAGAACCCGTTCCTCAAGACCTTCGGCCGTCCCGCCCGCGAGCTGGCCTGCGAATGCGAGCGTGAAAGCGACTCGAACCTCTCGCAGGCCCTCCAGCTGATCGGGGGCGCCACCGTCAACGGCAAGCTCCGCGACGACGGCGGCCGGATGGCCGCCCTCGCCAAGAGCACGAAGACCCCCGAGGAGATCACGGGAGAACTCTACCTGGCCGGCCTGGCACGCACCCCCAACGCCACCGAGCTGGCCGCCGCCGTCAAGCACCTGACCGCCGCCAAGGACCGCCGTCAAGCCGTCGAGGACCTTGGTTGGGTCCTGATCAATTCCAAGGAGTTCCTCTTTCGCCACTGATCCGGCCCTCAGGGCCGCCGCCCGACCCGATCCACGACCCATCCCCGAACGGCCGAGGTCCATGACCTCGGCCGCGTCGTTTGATGCTCCACGACGACGAGGGACGACCCAGCCCCGAGCGTGTCGGACGCCTGCGGCCCTTGAGGCGAGGTAAGCGTCTTACGGACCACGCGTAGTTCTCGGGCGTCGCTCACGCGGATCGGGGAAGTCGCTCTCCCTTGCGACCGATCGCTCTGTGGCGAGGCAAGACGACGTCGGCGGCCGCCGAATAGCTCACGCCGAAGGGAGAGTTGATGGTCGTCCCGGACTTCCTCTTGGGAGATACGACATCCAGACAGACAAACCGGCGAAGCGTTACAAACTGGTTGTCCAGACGGTAAAGAGGCCGTCACACCGTCCCTTCCGGGTACGACCTGACCGGGCTTCGCTAACTGCCGCCGCCGGACGCCACGGAATCGGCTCCGGGGCGTCCTCCGGGGTGAACCAGGTTCAACGCTTCTCTGGGGATGTCTCTGCGATGCGTGTCACCTGCGCGGAGACGCAACGCCACTTGCCGCCTTGCTTGGCGAACGACTCGGAGATGCGGACGGGACTGGAATCCTCCCGTCCCCTGATTTTCAGCTTGACCTGGTAGCGACCCGTCACGACGGCCGCGTCGCCATAGATACGCACCTTGACTTCCGACGGGTCGATCGAGAGGAAATCCACCGTCCCGTCCTTCAGTTCTTTCGCTTGCCGGGCCTTGCTGATGACTTCACCGAAGGGGTCAATCCCTGACCAGTCGTCGGACAGATTGGCGTCCAGGGCCGAAGTGTCGCCCGCGACAAGGGCGGCGTAGATCTGCTTCGAGAGCGAGGCGACCTGCTTCTCGGAGTCGGCATCGTCGGCACGGCCCATTGTGGGAACCATCAGGGCCAGGAGGGCGGCGGCCGAAAGGGTGCGTCTCATCGTCATTTCTCCCGAAAGGTGGTGAGGGGCTGGGCACGGGGGCACTCGGAACGAGGAGTCCCGTTCCTCATGCGGAGTTGCTGCTGGACGGCCTCGTGGTCAGTCGCGGCCACGGGCTTCCGGACGGGAGCGGACCGTGTCGCGGATCTTCGCGTCATCCGGTGCAAGCCGGAGGGCCCGGTTGAACTCGGCTTCCGCCCGGTCGGCCCGCCCCAGAGCGGCGAAGGCCCGGCCGCGGACGACGAGCAGGCGCGGGTCCACGGGGGGATCAGATTTCTCGATCAGCCGGTACGCCTCCCGGTACAGCACCTGGCATTCCGGCCAGTCGTACCAGTAGGGCACGGGGACGAACCAGTTGGGCCGGTCAAAAACGGTTTGGGCCCACTGATCGAGCGCCTCTCGGGCATTCCGCAGCTCCTGCCGGGCCTCATCCGCCTTGTCCAACCGGTGGAGGGACATCGCCAGGTACGGGAAGTTCAGTGCCCGGGCCCCTACACGTGTGCGGGACAATGAGTCGCGTAAAAGACGGACCGCCTCCTCGAACCGGCCGGCGCGGTAGCAGGCTGCACCTTGGATGTACAGCGGGACCCAGTAGGTGGCGTCCCCATCGGGAGCCGCCGACATGTCGACAAGACGCAGGAGCCGGTCGTACTCGGGGACGGCCGCGGGAGCCAGGACGCAGGCGCGGACCAGCATGAAGCGCGTCACCTGGACGTCTTCCTTGTCCTCGGCCTGCTCCGGGCCGATCAGGCCGTCAATCCTCCCGTGGAACCGCTCGAGCATGCGTCCGCAGACCCTCCGGTAGCCCGCCTCATCGCCACTCACCAGGTGCAGAAGCGCGTTGCTGTGCCATTGCGAGGTCGTGTCCGGCTCGCGGATGGTGAAGGCGCGGGCATAGTCGTCCGCAGCGAGGTCCCACAGGCCCAGGCTGGTGTAAAGGCCCCCCCGCCGGAAGAAGACCTGCGAATGGTCATCGCGGAGCCCGGCCGCGCGGGTATACTCGGCCTCGGCCTTGGCCCAGCGGTAGTGGTGGGCGTAGAGGCCCCCGGAATCCAAGGCCGCGTTGGCCTCGTTCATCCGCTCCGCAGCCCGCTCGATCTTTCGGGCCTGGGCCAGCACCTCTTGCTGTGCCGCCTCCACAGCGGCCCGCGCCGCCCGCTCGGCCCGCCATCCCCAGGTGACCAGGGCGAGTGCGCCCAGGAGCAGGACGGTGAAGGCGCTCGCGACGGCCAGCGGCACCTTGTGCCTGCGGGCGGCCTTCCGCAGTCGGTAGCTGGCACTCGGCGGGCAGGCCTCCACGGGCTCGTCTCGCAGGTGGCGCTCCAGGTCGCGAGCCAGGCCGTTGGCGGTGTCGTAGCGTCGCGCCCGATCCTTCTCCAGCGCCTTCATCACGATCCAGTCGAGCTCGCCGCGGAGGGCTCTGCCGAGCTGCGCCGGCTCGGTCCGCCGACGCGACGAGATCGCCGCCAGCTCCGCGCCCGACTGGCTCAGCCGCGTGCTCGGACGCGGCGGCTCCTCCTCGCGGATCAGCCGCAGCAGCTCGTCCAGCGCCGACCGGTCCAGCCTCGCCCGCTCCAGGGGCGTGCTGCCGGTGAGGAGCTCGTAGAGCAGCACGCCCAGCGAGTAGACGTCGCTGCGGGTGTCGACGTCCAGGGCGTTGAACTTGGCCTGCTCTGGGCTCATGTACTGCAACGTGCCGACGAGCGATCCGAAGGCGGTGAACAGCGTCTGCTCGGTCAGCCGTTGGCTCGTCGCCTTGGCCACGCCGAAGTCGATGACCTTCGGCACCGGCTCGTCGTCGTACTGGGCCACGAGGACGTTGGAGGGCTTCAGGTCGCGGTGGATGATTCCCTTCTGGTGCGCGTGCTGCACCGCCCGGCAGACCGGGAGGAACAGCTCCAGCCGCTCACGGGGCGTCAACTGGTGCTCGTCGCAGAACTGGGTGATCGGGACGCCCTTGACCAGCTCCATGACGAAGTACGGTCGGCCCGCGTCGGTGGCGCCCGCGTCGAGGACGCGGGCGATGTTCGGGTGGTCCATCAGGGCCAGCGCCTGCCGCTCGGCGCCGAAGCGGGCGAGGACCTGGCGGCCGTCCATGCCGGCCTTGATGACCTTCAGGGCGACGAGCCGCCTCACCGGGTGGGTCTGCTCGGCCATGTAGACGGTGCCCATGCCTCCCTCGCCGATCGCCTGCAAGAGCTTGTAGGGGCCGACGACGGTACCGGGCCCCTCATAAGCCGCGGGCATGTCGACCGTGGGTCGGCCGATGTCCGGCACGTCGAGTAGCCCCAACGGCATCGCGTGGGCCCCCAGCAGGGCCTCGATCTCGTCCCGCAGCCGACGGTTGTCCCCGCAGGCCGCGTCCAGGAACGAGGACCGCCCCTCGGCCGAGGCGATCTCAATCGCCCGGAGGAAGATCGACCTCTCGTCCGCCACTTGGTCGTTCATCGCGCCTCACCCCGCCTCTCGGCCGCCTTGTGACGGGTAGTAGTGCGTAATCGGCGCGAAAGGCGGGCCAAGACTCGTCGAGATTCTTCCACGATCTCGCCCCTGATCAAGGCCCCGGCCCGGGGTGCACCGCCAATTCCCGCCCCAGCCAGGCGCGTGCGTAGGCCCAGGACCGCTTCGCCGTGCGGGGCGAGATGCCGAGGTGCTCGGCGACTTCCTCCATGGTCATCCCCGCGAAGACGCGGAGCTTGACGACCTCCGCGGCCTGCGCGTCCGCGGAGCCCAGTTTCGAAAGCGCCTCATCGAGGTCGAGCAGTTCATCGCTGACCGGGCAGGTGACCAGATCCCCGTCCAGGAGTTCGCACCGCCGCCGCTCGCCCCCGCGACGCAGGCTGCCCTTACGACGGGCGGCCTCCACGAGGATACGCCGCATGGCCTCGGCCGCGGCGGCGAAGAAGTGACCCCGGCTGTTCCAGTGCCGGACCTCCTCGATGTCGACCAGGCGTAGGTACGCCTCGTGCACCAGGGCGGTCGCCTGGAGTGTCTGGCCGGACGCCTCACCGGCGAGCTTCCTGGCGGCGAGGAGTCGGAGCTCGTCGTAGACCAGGGGCAGGAGCTGCCCGGCGGCCGTGGGATCGCCCTGCTCGATCGCGGATAAGATGCGGGTCACTTCTGACATGGAAGACGCTCGCCCCGGCCATCCGCCCGCGATCGGGGCGCGTCCCACGTCGGAACGCCGCCTCGCGACTGGAGACAGTGCCGGTTTGATGCGACCGTTGACAGCCGCCCTCCAGCCTAAGCCTCCCGGTCACGAATAGATAGCAATGCGTTACACCACCGGGCCAGCTCAGGGCCGGCAGGCCACTCCAGTGCCGGAACGGCGCAGATGCCTGTCCCCGTTTTCACCTGGGCTTGGCCTTCTAAACTCGGACACCCTCCGAGGGGGTGGCGGGGAGACGCGGTTTAATATAACATACAGACGTCCCGTTGGCTTCATGATGAGGCGTCCCCAGGGTGAGCGGAAGGAGGCCCCCGTGCCGATCGTCTTCGCCCTGGCGATGCTCGTCAGCGCCGCGCTGTTGTTCGTCGTCCAGCCGATGATCGCCAAGATGGTGCTCCCCCTGCTGGGCGGTTCCCCGGAGGTCTGGAACACCTGCATGGTCTTCTTCCAGGCGGCCCTGCTGGCCGGATACGCGTATGCGCACGCGACGACGGCCCTGCTCGGGGCCCGCCGCCAGGCGGTCTTGCACGCCGGGTTGCTCATGCTCCCCTTCGCCTTCCTGCCCTTGCGTATCCCCGAGGCGTGGCTCGGTTCGCCGCCCTCGGGGGCGAACCCCGGCCCGTGGCTACTCGGGCTCTTGACCGTGGCCGTCGGCCTCCCCTTCTTCGTGGTCTCGACGACCGCTCCCCTGTTGCAGCGGTGGTTCTCCGGGACGGGGCACCCCGCCGCGGTCGACCCGTATTTCCTCTATGGCGCGAGCAATATCGGCAGCATGGTCGCCCTGCTGGGATATCCGATCGTCGTGGAGCCGAACCTCCGCTTCGCGCGACAGAGCCAATTCTGGGCCGTCGGCTATGGGGTCTTCGTCGTCCTGATCCTGGCGTGTGCGGTGGCGCTCTGGCGTGCGCCTCGGGGAGTCCAGGAGGCCGACGACGATGGGGACGATGCCGCGGGAGCGGAGGGACGCCCGGGCCTCGGCCGGTGGTCGCGACTGGTCGGCCTGGCGTTCGTGCCGTCGAGCCTGATGCTGGGCGTGACGACCTACCTCACCACCGACATCGCGGCCATCCCGCTCCTCTGGGTCATCCCGCTGGCGATCTACCTGCTGACGTTCATCCTGGTCTTCGCGAGGAGGCCGCCCCTGCTCCATCCGTGGATGGTCCGCGTGCTGCCGATGGCGATCGTGCTCCTGGTCCTGGTCTTGAGCCTCGGGACCCAGCAGTTGCTCTTCATCCCGCTCCATCTGCTCACATTTTTCCTGGTGGCGATGGTCTGCCACGGGGAACTGGCGCGGCTGCGGCCCTCCGCGCGTCACCTCACCGGCTTCTACCTGGCGATGTCACTGGGCGGCGTTCTGGGCGGGATCTTCAACGCATTGGTCGCGCCGATCATCTTCGACTGGGTCGCGGAATACCCCCTGGCGCTGGTCCTGGCCTGCCTGGCCCTCCCTCGTGTCGACCGTTCCGAGCCCGGGCCGTGGGATCGGGCCCTCGATTTCGCGGTCCCCCTGGCGGTCGGCGTCGTCCTGGTCGAGATCGTCACGAGGATCCTGCCCCGCCCGGGTTCGCAGCCGGGTGGTCTCGTTCCCAGGCTCGTGGGGGGGGTCGCCGCCATCATCTGCTACACCTTCAAGGATCGGCCGGTCCGCTTCGCGCTCGGGGTCGGGGCCGTGCTGTTCGCCTTCCAGGTCAAGCCGAGCCATCATGGCCGCATCCTGCTCCAGGAGCGAAACTTCTTCGGCGTCTTGCGGATCGCGCACGACCTGCCGAGCCACTCTCATCGGATGATCCACGGCAACACGCTCCACGGCCAGCAGGGCCTCGACCCCGGCCTTCGGCGCGAGCCGCTGACGTATTACCATCGGACCGGGCCGATCGGCCAGGTCTTCGAGTCCTTCGGCGCGCGGCCCGGCCGGCCGGACGTCGCGATCGTCGGCCTCGGGGCCGGGTCCCTGGCATGCTACGCCGAGCCCGGCCAGGGCTGGACCTTCTACGAGATCGACCCGGCGGTCGTGCGCATCGCCCGCGACCCGCGATTCTTCAGCTACCTTCAGGATTGCCGCGCCCGGTCGCGCGACGTGGTCGTGGGGGACGCCCGGCTTCGGCTGCGGGACGCGCCCGACGGCGGCTACGGCCTGATCGTCCTGGACGCCTTCAGCTCCGATGCGATCCCCATGCACCTGCTCACGCGTGAGGCGTTACGGCTCTATCGCGGCAAGCTGGCGGGGGGCGGCCTCATCGCCTTCCATATCTCGAACCGCTACCTCGACCTCGTCCCCGTGCTCGGGGCGCTGGCACGCGACGCGGGCCTCATCGACCGCGTCCGCCGCGACCGAGACATCACGCCGGAGCAGGCGAAGGCGGGCAAGACCCCTTCCGCCTGGGTCGTGATGGCGGCCCGTGAGGAAGACCTCGGCTCCCTGGGGAAGGACCCGAGGTGGAAGGCGTCGATGGTCCGTCCCGACGAGGAGGTCTGGACGGACGACTTCTCGAACATCATCCGGCACTTCCTCATCGGGACGCTCTTCCCGGGTCGGTAGCCGGCCTTCCCGCCTCGCGTCAGCGCCTCGTCGCCGGCTTGTTGAGAATCTCGTCCGCTCCCGGCAAGGGCCTGGCCGTCGGGTCGCCCGGCGGCTTGTCGAGCGCGAGGAAGGTGAGCAGGTCGGCCAACTCTTGCGGCTTGAGCTGCTTTTCCAGGTCTTCGGGCATCAGCGAGAGCTCGCTGGTCTTCATCTCGTCGAGTTCATCGCGCGGGATCGTCTCGAGCTTGCCCCCCTGGGTCTTGAGGATGACGCGTTGCGGGCTCTCCTCGACGAGCAGGCCCGTGAGGACTCGTCCGTCCGTCGTGGCGACGGTGGTCGCCTGGTAGGCGACGCCGATGACGAGGCTCGGGTCGAAGAGGTTGGAGAGCAGCTGGTCGAACGAGCCCCGGCCGTTGAGCGTGATATCGGGGCCGACGTCCTGCCCCTCGCCGTAGATCTTGTGGCACTGCGCGCAGAGGTTCTTGAAGACCAGGGTCCCTCGCGCGGGGTCTCCGGGAGATTCGCGGAGCGAGGCCCGGACCTGCTCGATGACCTGTTCGCGCCCGGGGTTGCGCCCTTCGCGGACGGTCCCCCACTGGTCCTTGACCAGCCGGACGAGCTCTGCGTCCTTGCTGGCGAGGAGCTTGCGGACCTGGTTGAGATTCAGGACATCCGCCGCGACGCGCTTCCGGGCGACGGCCCGCAGGAGGGCCCGGCCCCACGCGTCGCGCCCGGTCAGGAGCTCGATAGCCCGTGGCTTGAGCTCGGGCTCCATGTCCGGGTAATGCGCCAGCACGACCTCGGCCACGCGAGGGTCGTCGAGTTCCCCGAGCGCGGCGAGGACCTGGCCCCGGAAGCCGGCGGTATGAGCCTGGGGTCGCCCGAGCGTCCGGCTGACCGCGTCGAGGACCGCGTCATCCTGGGCGCCGATCAGGGCCTGGAGGGCCTGCAACCTCCTGCGCTCGGGATGCTCGGTCGATTGGAAACTTTCGCGTGCGGCCGAGAGGCCCGCCGGATCCTTCCACGACGCGGCCAGCAGTGCGGCGTCCAGGTAAAGAGGCCCCTCGGGGCCCCCCGCGAGGATCTTGCCCACGATCGGCCCGAACTGCTCGCGCAATCCCGCCAGACGCGTGCCGGCGAGCTCGCCGGTCTGGATCCGTCCCGCGAGCATCGCGAGGGCATTCGCGGTCGCCGGGGTCCCACCCAGGTCATTCCCCTTTATCAACAACCCGAACAGATCTGCAAGTGTCTTCGGGTCGGCGTCCGGGCGGGCGAGCAGGCGTTCGAAGGCCCGTGGCAGGATTCCCGAACGATGGACCGACCCTCTCGCGTCGGCGTGGGAGGCGAGCCGCACGAAGGAGGCGTCTTGCTCGTCGAGCAACGGGTGGAGGTTCTGCCAGACGATCTTGGGGATGAGCGGATCGTCGCTTCGGTGGGCCAAGACGTCGAGCAGGACGGGGAGCGGCCCTCCCCCCTCGAGCTTGCCGGCGGCGATCACGACCTGCAGGGCCACGTCGGGCGACGGGTCGCGGGCCAGCGAGACCACCTTCCGGCGCACGTCGGAATCGACCCGGCGCGCGTTGCCGACCGCCCTCACCCCCCAGGCGCGGAGGCCCGGATCGGCGTGGGAGAGCAGGCGCATCTGGAAGTCGGTCGCCAGCGGCCGGGCACCCACGAGCGCCCAGAGCGCGTGCATGCGCGCCTTGCGAGGGGCCTCGTCGTCGAGGACCAGCGCCTGCAGCTTCTCCAGGCTCGCCGCCTCGTTGCGCTCGCCCAGCAGTCGCTGGGCGAGGTCGCGGAAGTAGACGTTCGGGCTGTGCAATCGCTTGATGAGCCCGTCGTCCGTCTCGCGGGCGAGGTCGAACCCGACAACGCGCGGGGTGTCTCGATAGCGGACGCGGTAGAGCCGGCCCTTGAGCCGGTCGATCCCTTGCGGGTCGCGGTTGGCGTCCTGATAACAGTGGTAGCGGTCGTACCAATCCAGGATGTAGAGGCACCCGTCGGGCCCGGTCTTCTGGACGACGGGCATGAACCAGGCGTCGTTGGCGGAGAGGAAGTCGGGCGCGGACTCGCCGATGTAGGTCGAGCCGTTGCGTTTGAGGGTGTCGACGTTGATCCCGTTGCCGTGGATGTTGCCCATGTAGAGACGATCGCGATACACGGGGGGATAGGCGTCGCTGTCGAAGTAATGGAGGCCGCAATAGGCCGCCTTCTGATGGCGATGCCCGACGATCGACTCGATCTTCCAGGTATGGGGGGGATATGCACCGCCTTGCCGGTGGTAGTAGCCGGTCTCCGTCAGGTGCCAGAGGTGGTCGATGACGCAGGCGCTGACGAAGGCGCTCCCCTCGGGGTCCCAGGCGACCCCCCAGGGATTGCTCGTCCCCTCGCAGAAGAGCTCGAAATTACGGGTGCGGGGGTTGATCCGGAACAAGGCGCAGGTGAAGTCGATCATCTTTCCATGACTGGCGACCCTGCTCTTATTGAAGACCCCGTTGAGCCCGTAGAGCCAGCCGTCGGGCCCCCAGGTCAGCGAGTTGGGGAGCTCGTGGGTGTCGTCCCGGCCGAACCCGGTGGCCACGACTTCCCTCGTGTCGGCCTTGCCGTCGCCGTCGGTGTCGCGGAGGAAGAGGATGTCGGGCGCATTGGCGATCCAGACGCCGCCGTATCCGACGGCGATCCCCGAGGGGATGTTCAGGCCCTCGGCGAAGACGGAGAACTTGTCGGCCTTGCCGTCGCCGTCGGTGTCCTCGAGGACCTTGATGCGGTCGCGGCCCGGGCCGGGCGTCTTTCGAGGATATTCGAGGCTCTCGGTGACCCAGATTCGCCCCCGCTCGTCGAAGGTCATCGCCACCGGATTGACCAGGTCGGGCTCGCTTGCGACGAGCTCCACCTGGAATCCTTCGGGGACGGTCATCGCCCGGATCGCCTCGGCCGGCGACAAGGCCGGTCCCGGCGGCCGGGTCTGTCCATGCGGGACACGCCCAGGTTCCTGGGCGCTCGACGGCAGGGTGAGCCCCGCCACCAAGATTGCCACGCACACGGCCCATCCGGCGATTCCTCTCATCAATCTCTCCCCGAAATGAGGTCAATCCGGCCCATGCGTCCCATTGCGGACGTCGGGCGAGGTCCGTGCCGACCGGGCCCGTCCCGGGCATCTGCCGTCTTCTCGAAACGCCGCCGCTCGGGCAGAATGGGCCCATGAATCCGACCCACTGGCGCCCTTGCCTGACCCTGGCCCTTCATCGGAACCGCCGATCGGCGCAGGCGAGTTACGTCCAGTTCGCCTCGATCCGCGAAGACGGCCGGCCCGCCAATCGGACGGTGGTCTTCCGCGGGTTCGTGGAAGGGACCGACCTGCTCATTTTCACCGCAGACGACCGCAGCCGCAAGGTCGAGCAGGTCGGGCGCGCACCCTGGGCCGAGGCGTGCTGGTATTTCCCCGATTCGCGCGAGCAATTCCGACTCCTGGGCCGCTCGTCCGTCGTGCGAGGCGGCCACCCCGATCGCTCCCTCGCCGAAGCTCGGCTCGAGACCTGGCGGGCCCTCTCCGATGCGGCACGGCTCACCTTTGCGTGGCCCCAACCCGGGGATACCCGGGCCGATCCGGCGAGCTTCGAGGTCCATCCCCCCGACCCCGAAAGTCCCTCGCCCCATTTCTGCCTGCTGCTGCTCTCGCCTGTCGAGGTCGACCACCTCGAATTGCGAGGCGCCCCCCAGGATCGCTGGTCGTATACGTCCTCCGAGGGCTCCCGCTGGACCGTGCGCGCGATTAACCCCTGATCGGACGTCCCGCCGGCGGCCCTGGCCGACGGAATCCGATGTGCGACCCGGATCGTCTCTTACCTCGGGCGTCCCTCGCGGGCCGGGGTTTCCACCTTGATCTCGCCGGTCGTGGATTCGGCCTTGGTCTCGCTGGTCCTCGCCTGCTCGGCCCTGGGCTTCGGCTGCAATTCGGCCAGTAAGGCGTCGACCCCGCCTTGGGCCACGACGGCATCTTGCTCGCCGGTGCCCCCGCCCACGCCGACCGCGCCGATGGTCTGGCCGTCGACGACGACGGGGATTCCGCCGTAGAGCGTGGTGAGCTTGCCCCCGCTGGCGGCGGCGGCATTCTGGAGGCTGAGGTTGAGCAAGACGTCGGGCGACGACGTGCCGGGGGGGATCGGGCCGGTCGCCTGGCGGAAGGTGGCGGCGGTGACGGCCTTGGTCGTGGCCGTATAGCCGCTGGCGGGGCGGGCGCCGTCCATCCGCGCGAAGGTGAGCATGTGGCCGCCGTCATCGACCACGGCGATGTTGACCTTGACCCCCAGCGCCGATGCTTTGGCCTCGGCCCCCGCGATGATCCGCCGGGCCCCCGCCAGGTTCAGGCGCACCTGATCGCGGACGACCAGCGGCGTCGCGGAGGCCTGGCCTTCGCCCCGGACCGGTCCCTCGGCCAGGCCGGCGAATTTGCCATCAGCCTTCGCCTTCGCGAGGACGTTGCCGATCTCCTCGACCGCCCGCTCGAGGCCCGCGTTGAAGTCGCGCTGCTTGAAGTCCTCGACGAACGCCAGGCGGATCGCGACCCGCTGCGGCTCGGAGAGGAGGCCGGTGAATTCCTTGGATGTCAGGACCTGGATTTTACTCTCGCTCTTGGCGATCAGGATGTAAATCCCCCTGGCACCCGACCGCCGCGCCCGCCCCAGGGCGGCCTCCTCGATCTTATCCCCGTCGAGTGTCTCCGCCGTCTCGATGACGGTCGCGACAAGGGTGTCGCGCTCGATCCGCTCCAGGGCGCTCTCTGCCTTCTTGATCGCCTCGGGGCTGAATAACTCCGCGGCGTCGCGGACATTAGAGTGAAGTCGGGTCGAGGTCGCGGGTTCGCCTTGCGCGAGGGCCACGCTCGCGGTCGCCCCCCGAGGGAGCAGGTCCTTTCGGTCGGACAAAAAGAGGAGGAAGCGCCCATCCGGCGAGAGGGCGAGATCCCCCATGTAGTGGTCGAACCCCTCGTCCTCCAGGCGCCTCGGCGGGGCGGGATCGCCAACCGTGACCGTATACAGCGCCATTCCCTTCGGCTGGCGACCGACGAAGACGCAGCGGCGCGTGTCGGCGTGGTAGACCGCGTCCGCCGGCGTGACTTCGGGCCCGCTCCCCTTCTTCCACAGGACCGACTTGATCTTCACCGCGTCCGGGTCGGTCACGTCGAGGAGGGCGACGGTATCGGCGGCGACGGTGCCGATGCCGATGGACGCCACGATCGTCCCGGCGTCGGCCCAATACGGTATCCTGAAGAACTGGTGGTCGGGCAGCCGGAGGGATTTCGTTTCCGTCGTTTCGACGTCCATCAACGAGACCTGGCACGGGTTCGAGAAGCTCGAGATCAAGATCTGCCGGCCGTCGGGCGACCATTTGGGCCGACCGTACGAGCCGAGCCGGGTCCGATCGGACCCGTCCGCTTTCATGACGTAGATGCCCGTCTCCGGGCCCTCCTCATTCGAGAGGAAGGCGATGCGCTCGCCGTCCGGGGAGGAACTCGGGCAATTGCCCATGCCGAGATCAGCCAGCTTGGGGGGACCATCGCCCAGCTCGATCGCCATCAGTCGAGACAAGCTCCACATCGTCATCGGTGTCGCGTCGAAGAGGATCCGCTTGCCGTCCTTGGACCACCAGGGCGAGCCGCAGTGGGTGAGGCCCTGCCCGGGCTCGTCGACGATGGGCGTCGCCTTCCCCTTCGCGATGTCCATCAGGAACAACCGGAACCGATACGTCCCGTGCGGTTGGGTCACGGGATGCTTCACCAAGTGCTCGACGAACCGGCCGGTCTCCGCCTCCTGTGACCTCGCGGTCCCCCAGGTGATCAGCATGGTGATGAGACCAAGAGCGGTTCCGACAGCGACCTTATTCCTCATCTCGACTTCCTCCGAAGCGGGTTCGCCCAAGGATTTCGTACTCCGGCCTCAACTTAGCCGCGTCGGAGACGCCGCGTCAGCTTCGATTCGAGGACGCGATTAAGCCGACGAACGCCCCGAGGGGACGGTCCTTCAAGGTCGCGGGAGCGACTGGATCAGGACGTCCTTGAACTGGACCTCCATCGGCCCGCCGCCGTGGATCTGCACGGCGATCTTACCCTCGCGAGCGACGTTGGGATCGTCCTCGCGGTACTCGACCGACGTGACGCCGTTGATCGAGAGCGTGATTCGATCTCCCATGGCACGGATCATGTACTGGTTCCACCCCGTTTTGTTGAGGGCCTCGAGCGCCTTGGGAGACGCCTGGACCAGGACTCGATTGCGCCTCGACTCGTCGTACAGGCAGCCCCAGAAGTCCTCGCCCATGTCGGCCTGATAGCCCGACATCTCGTGGCCCGGGACCCGCACGCTGCGGAACTGGACGCCGCTGTTCCCCACGCCGCCGACGAGCCGGAACGACAGTTTCAGGATGAAGTCGCCATGGCTCCGCGAGGTCGCGAGGAAGTCATTACGCTTCATGCCGGGCGAGGTCCCCACGAGCATCCCGTCGCGGACCGACCAGAGCTTCGTGTCTCCCTCCCAGCCGTCGAGGTCCTTGCCGTTGAAGAGGGGGACGAACCCGGCGGCCTCGGCGGGGGGCACCTCTCCCCCGAGGGTCCGGGCCCACCCCAGGATGATGGTGGCGTAATAGCAACCGCTCGGGTCGGCGGCGCCTCCCGGGGTCGCAGAGTAGCCGCCGTCGGACTTCCGGCAACCGGCGATGAACTTGCGGATCGCGGCGAGGTCGGGGGCTTCCTTGAGCATGTGGAAGGCCCGCATGACCCGGTAGCTCGTCCCGAGGTCGGATGGCCCCTCGTCCTTCGACCACCCGCCATCGGGGCGTTGGCCCTCCTTCATCGCGGCCACGACGGTGTCGCGATGCTCGAGGTCGACCCCCATCCGGAGCAAGGCGGCGACCCTCTCACCCGTGGCCTTCCCCCGCGCGGGACCCTTGCCGAAGGTGCCGTCGGGATTGCGATCGGCCAGGACGACCTCTTTCCACTTCGCGAACTGGGGCGACGACTTGCCCAGGCCCTCGAAGCCCGCGACCGCGATCCGGACCTCCTCGAACCCTTGCGCCCGCGCCGAGAGGAAGTCCGCGGCTTTCGCGGCCATCTCGTCGGTCAGGTTCTTCTGCTCGATCGAGGCCATGATCCCGACGGCCGTCGTGGGGACGTCGGGTTTGCCGCCGGGGGTCGGGGCGAAGCCGCCGGTGGCCGGGTCGTAGCACGACCGGACAAACGCGAGGCACGCGAGGACGTCGGGGACGGAACCGCCCGTGTGTTTCAGGGCCCGGAGGCTCGACGAGGTGGCCCCCAACGTCGAAGGTCCCCCCTTCGTCGCCGCGAAGCCGCCGTCGGGGTTCTGGAACGCGGCCACGTATCTGGCGGTTTGCGTCCACTCTTCGGGCGACTGGGCCCGCGCCACCGGGCCGAATCCGGCGAGACCGACCGCCAGGACGAGGAGATACCGCTTCATTTGACCCCTCCGCGACGTGAACCCCCGCCGACAGGGGCGAGGCCATCCCCGGGCCTCCCGCCTCGCCTTGCACGAGGCGGAGAGGGCCCGTTGGAGACAGTCTGCCAGGCTGGCCCGACGGGGGCAACCACCTCGCGACCGCATCCACCAGCTCCCGCCCCGCGTCAGACGCCGGCGATCTGGCGGTCGACCCGGGCGATGGCCTCGCGGCGACCCTCGGGGCTCATGACCGCCGCCCCTCCCCAGGGGGGCATCTCGTCGTGGGTCCTGCCGTCGAGCTCGCGCCCCGCGAGCTTCTTGCGGGTCCCGCCCCACTGCTTGAAGAAGAAGGGGACGCCCGCGTCCCGGCACTGGTCGCGGAGACTCCGGACCCAATCCGCATCCAGCCGCCTCGCCCCTGCGCCACTCTCGCCGCCGACGATCACCCAGCCGATCCCCTCCAGGTTGACCCGGCCCAGGTCCTCGAGGAGCGGCTCGACGGAGAGGAACCGGAGCCCGGCCGGGGCGTCGCGGAGATGGTCGATCCTCGGCAGACCGTGCGCCCGGTTCTCGACGCTGACGCCCCACCAGATGTGCGGCTCCAGCGCGGCCGACCGCAGCCGGTCCTGAAGTGCGTCCCGCATCCGTCCGGAACGCTTGGTCAGGACCTGGTAGGTGTGCCAGCTCGCATCTTGCATGACGCCGTACACCGCGTCGATGTAGGAGTCGGGGACCCCTTCGTGGAAGAGGTCGCTCATCGAGTTGACGAAGATCCGGCTCGGGACCTTCCAGTGGAAGGGCTCGGCCAGCTTCCCGGGGATCAGGCGGAGGTCGAACCCCTGCTCGTAGGGGTGTCCCGGGACGCCCCGGAACCGCTCCGCGAACGTCTCCGCGTAGCAATGGGTGCAACCCGGGCTGATCTTCGTGCACCCTCGGATCGGGTTCCAGCTCGAATCGGTCCACTCGATGCTGGATTTCTCGCTCATCAGGACCGTCCGGGAAAGAGAAGACGGCGAAGGGCTCGCCGGGAGCCTTCGCCGTCAGGAGGTTCCGGGGCTCGCTCCCGCACTTTCAGGCATAGAGGCGGTGGCCGTTCGCGCGGACCTCGGCGCCGTGCTCGTTCAGGAAGTCGAGGCAACGGCGAGGCAGGCGGCACTGGAGCAGGACGTGGCTGTCCTCATAGGCACGGCTGTGGATCTGCGCGTGCTGGGCGAGGTAGGACAGGACGAGGCCGTTCTCGACCCCCGTCTGGACCTCGGCGTCGATGGCGTGCTCGTGCAGGGCCTCGCGGACCGCCTGCTCGAGCCGGTCGAGCCCCTCGCCCTTGGCCGCGCTGATGTCGACGGAGTCGTCGTGATGGGCCTTCAGGACGTCGAGGAACGAGCGATCGGGGACGCGGTCGGCCTTGTTCAGGACCAGGATCGTGGGCTGTTCCGCCAGCCCGAGCTCTTCCAGGACGGCCTTCACCGAGTTGATCTGCGCCTCGGCCTCGGGGCTCGACGCGTCGACGACGTGGAGCAGGAGGTCGGCCTGCCGGGCCTCTTCGAGCGTGGCCTGGAACGACGCCACCAGCGAGTGGGGCAGGTTGCGGATGAAGCCGACCGTGTCCGACAGGAGCACGAACCCTCCCCCACGGAACCGCCAGCGCCTGGTCCGGGTGTCGAGGGTGGCGAAGAGCTTGTCCTCGACGAGGACGCCCGCGTCGGTCAGGGCGTTCATCAGGGTGCTCTTGCCGGCGTTGGTGTAGCCGACCAGCGAGACGGTCGCCGCCTCGCCACGAGCGGCCACCTCGCGCTCCTTGCGTTCCTGGACTTTCTCCAGCTTCTCCTTGAGGTCCTGGATGCGCTTGCCGACCAGGCGACGGTCCTCTTCGAGCTGCTTCTCGCCAGGGCCCCGGACGCCGATCCCCCCCTTGTAGCGCGACAGGTGGGTCCACATCCGCTTCAGCCGGGGCAAGGCGTATTGCAGTTGGGCCAGCTCGACCTGGAGGTGCGCCTCGTGCGAGCTCGCCCGGGTGGCGAAGATGTCGAGGATGACCTCGGTCCGGTCGACCACCTTGACGTCGAGCAGGCGTTCGAGGTTCCTCGTCTGCGCCGGTCCGAGGTCATTGTCGAAGACGACGAGGTCGGCCTCGTGGGCCAGGACCAGTTCCTTGAGTTCCTCGACCTTGCCAGAGCCGATATAGGTCGCGATATCGACGCGATGCCGCCTCTGGATCATCTCGGCCATGACGATCAGTCCGGCCGACTTGGCCAGGCCGCGGATCTCGTCCAGCGGATCGTCGGCGAGATACTCGCCGTCGGGCAGGAGCACCCCGACGAGGACGGCTTTCTCGCGACGGTCCAGACGCTCGGTGCTTTTGAGTTCGCCCAAGTTTGGAGTCGACCTCGGTTCGAGAGGGGTGCAGATTAGGAAGGTGATACACGAAATATTAGGTCTCATCCTCCGCCGGGTCAACCGAAGGGAGGGTAGAGGTACATTTCGACAATTTTCCTACATTGGCGTTAAAGCTAAAGAAGTTTCTTGGCTTGGGGATCGACATGGGAGTTTTTCTTTGTAAAATTACGACTGCGCCCGAAAATCTCCTCAGCTGAGGAGATTTTCGGGCGCAGTCGTAATGGCGGGCGTAGATCTCCGATTCTGGTGTGCAGCCTCCCGCGAGGGGAAGTTGTCCGATGATGCCGGGCATTAGGCCGCAACTTAGTGAGACATCTATAACTGAATGGAGTGAAGACCATGGACGCGCCGATTCAATATTCTGTGAATCTTCATCCAGCATGCGGCTTGATGTCCTCGGGAATGGAATCTACGGGGGGAGAACCAATGATTAGTGACGATGCACTTTTGCTGGAACTTGAAGGAGATGTGCCTTCTTTGGCTAACCAAGCCGCGACGGAACTGGATAATCTCATCATTGGACGCGGTGGACAAGTAACCGCAATCCGTCAATTCGTCGCACTCCTTAGAAGCGAATTGACGTCTCCGATATCATCTCCTTTGCGGAGAATGCCGGTAAAGGCGACAACTATGGTTGTCATGAATCGGGCCATCAGCGAGGTTAATATCGGAACGCCTGCGAAAAACGTGGCTGAGGTGGTCGCGAAAGTCGGTAAAGTAGCGGAGTCCTTGGAAATGGTGGCGGCGGACCCGGCCAAAGCCAAGGCGGCAAACTTAAGTGAGATCGAGCGGTTGCGGACTTTTTGTCTGGCTTACTCAAAGAGTGTTTCTGCCTCTCAGAGGACTCGCAACGAGAGGCCCCGCCATCCGTTCAGAAGGTGATTCATGCTGTCGCAAGCTGAAACGCAATTACTCGCGAATACGCGTCAAAGAGTGAAAGAATTTCTCAGAGAGGTCTCTCGCGTTGGCGAATCAGAATTTCCTTATGATCAGTCTAAGGAAGCGCTCACAAAGCTCCGGCGAATCTTCAAGGCCAGGCTCAGACTCTTGGCCCAATACGACGGCCAGAGCGATCCGGGTCTTGTTAAAGATCAATGTGCTATCGTATGGAACTATCTGTGGAATTATTTACCACTACTAGGATTTATATTAAGATCGACGAACGTAAGGAATTCTTTCGAAATTCACGCTCCGTTGTTGAGATTAGCCCGCAGGGTTCTTGAACCTAATGAGCAATATAAGGACTGCAAAACCAAGCTCGTCCTCTCTTCGGAATGGGATTATTCTCCGCTAATATATTCAAATATAAAACATATTAAAAATTTTGTTCTAATGG
>JAABUS010002811.1_pt1 | contig 30949 bp, 26 predicted proteins | sample 5560161 | NCBI WGS metagenome assembly JAABUS01 (sample SAMN10711885, study PRJNA513376) | rock metagenome | isolation source: Antarctica rocks | place: Antarctica: Victoria Land, Trio Nunatak nord | collected 2016-01-04
GAACAGCAACTGACTGCAGCACACGCCAATCCACCCCTTTCCAAACTTCTCCAGCGTCGCTGCGTACAGTATATAACTCCCGTGATTCGATACCGCTTTGGAAGAAAAACGTGGCGGGGAACAGGGGGTAGGAGATTGTGTGTGATGCTAGTGGCTGAGAAGTCAGGGTTTATGTGTATGTGCGTATGTTTTGTTGTGATTGAGGGAGGGGGATAGAGAGATTGAGAAGAGAGGGAAAGGGGAAGGGGAAGGGGAAGAGAAAGAAGAAGAGGAACGGGAAGGGAAAGGTAGCGGATAGATAGGTATCATTGTTGTCACGGGGTTAGTCGAGTAGGCTGGGAGGTTTTTGGGCTTGGTAGGCAGACCAAGGAAGTGAGGAAGGGGGTTTGGGTGCTGTGGATGGGATATAGCAGCTGCCTAGTGAGATTACCTTTGATAAGGTGTAAAGTTGGGCAGAGTCTCATTATTCAAGCCTCCTGAATAAGTCTGAACTCCATACCACGTGATAAAGCGTCTTCATACCAACGGTCAGAGGTTTCTAACAATGCTGTTCGGTAAGTCTAAGTATCGAGTGTCGATGTCGACACTATGAAGAAATACTGCAAGGTACTATGATTAGCCACCTCCATCAGTCGCACTGAAGGCTCTTAACAAATTCACGTACTCCAATCTTGAAGGCCCTCATACCGCTTTCTTCACCACAACCCACGATCCCCACCCTCCGGCTGCGACTCCCGCAACCACACCCCCACCCCATTCCTGTTCTACTTCCCTCCACTGCTCCGCAAACCAAACCCCCCTTCCCAACCCCAACTGCCCTTCCGAACCCCTCCCAGAAACCCATACCTGGTTGTCATTCGTCAAAGCAATGATATGCCCATCGCCGATCCCGACATCCAGCACGTCTCCTCCAGCGATCTCCGCCCACTTCACCATTTTTGACTCCTCCGCGGTCCTGTCTGGGAGGCACTTGATTTGCTCCTCTTCGCTGGTTCCGGCCTCACCACCCCAGAGGTAGAGGTCGTTCTCTTGGGATATGCCAGCGCACATCCAGCCTCCGGTTTCGATCTTACGGATTATGGTGCCATCGAAGAAAGGGATATGGTGAGGTGTCTCAGCTGGCTTGTCACCGGTAGGGTTGCGGGCCAGGAGCTGGGGGTGGAGCGGGGAGCCGAAAGTAATGATTTTGTAGGGGGCGAGGAGAAGGTGAGAAGTTGGCGTAGGGTGAAGGGCTTGTGCCATAGTGTTGATAGGAAAATACTGAGGAGCCGGTCTGGGGGTTTTGCAAGCGAAGAGGTCCTTGAGGGATGGCAGTATATGCAGGACGCATCTAAAAGCAAAAGCAGGATGGTCTATGAGGCACGTTAGCCTTTCTTGAACGTAGAGACGTAAGCTTTGTCACTTTGTAGACGCCGATCGAAAGGAATTCCGGGAATTGCGAATGAAGCCTCGCTCCAGAATTACTTTACACCATGCAGTAGCTGAAAAGAATTTCCATCCCGTGGTCTAGCGTGGCTGAGGTAGAGGTCATTGAATGGTTCATTGTCCCTCCTGTGGTAGTTTGACCTACGCTTGAGCGGCGCCCATTCTGAGACAGCTCCATATAGACCAGGCTGGTGTCTGGCTGGTCCTCGCAACAACGGACGGTTGCCGACACTACATCCCGATGCCTTGTTGCCAAGCCATTCCATGACAAGAGATACAGCTCTTCTTGTAGCAGCAGACCAGGACCCCAAGGGTAGATAATCTAGAGTTCCATTGACACTTCACGTAAAGCAGGACATGCATTATTCAGATATCGTACTGATGTGAATAAGGACAGCATAAATTCACTCAAGCACACATCGAGATGAGATACAACTTACGCGCAACAACAGCGATCTCCCCATTCCGAGCAATGGACACATGGTCTACCAAATGGCCACGTTGATGCAACCACGCCGTTGGCCGCCGTGTGAAGATCAATTCATCTGCCGGTGGGTCGGTTCTGCCAAGCTCCAACAGCAGTCCATCGTCCGCTATCGCACCAATCACACCACTCAGGTCACCAAAGACAGATCGAATACCGTGACCTTGACCAGATCTTGGGCCAGAGATTGTGCAGCTCGTGAGGCCCGACGAGTGAAAACCTCGAAAATGGAGTCGGTCATCGATCTCAAGGATTGTGGCACACCAAAGAGCGCAGAAGATGCGAACGTTCTTGCAATCTGCTACCTTTTGAAAGTCGTAGAGGTTCTGGCACGAATTATTCTGGTTTTCGGAGGTAGTACACAGCTGTTGATGAGCATTCAGACCGCAGGCATAGAGCTCCATAATTAGTGGCTATGTGAGATGTAAGAACACTCCGTCAGTCAAGAAGGCAAACCTTTCTCGACACGGGGTCGCAATTGCCGCTCAACAGTATCAGGTGAGATGGCGAATTGGGTAACGGCATGATCAGATAAATGCTCTCACGGAATCAGTGTGCGAATATTATTCACCGCAGGACTCATTCTGATGGCCACATTCTGCATTGTCGTCGCTGTACCGAGGTCTAGTAAGAATGCCAAAACGATGTTGCTACTCTTCATTTTCGATTGATTGTTTGAAGGTACATACGTACCTGTATAGGAAGAAAATCAAGATAGAGATGGCAGGAAAGATCCTCGAACGCCTTGAAAAAAGCAGATGATTAAAGCACCGATGATTCGCCGAAAGAGCACGTGACCAGCATACACCACTCTGGGTGTAAATTGTTTGGGAAACCAGACACACATACTACTTTATACTGGCAGGGCGCTCATGCCCCACCCTGGCACTTCCATGACGCTCTCTGGACAGCGTGCGTATGACAAGCTGGAACGTTGATCACATTGTTTCATTGATGAATCAGCAAGACGTCGTATGCATTCCGATTTGAAGACGCTATATTAAGGTATGGTAACCAGTCCTCGTACACCCTGTTTCGGTAACTACCGCACCCGTTCTCGGTAAATGCAAACCCAGCCCTTCTATATTATCTACAATGAGTCGTCCAGCTTATTCGATGGTCTGAAGCAAACTCAAGAATCGCAAAGAGCTTGATAGTAGAACATCTTCACTTTTGGAGAAGCGACACTTGTTCTTCTTCAGCCAACGTCAGGAAGTTGAAACGTTCTTTTCTGTGTGCAGGAGCAACCATTTCCCGTATCCCCAGGACCCGCGACATGGATCTGTCCCGATGCAGAGAGCAGCAATCTGTGAATGTCGAAGGAGCTCGCCTCTGAGCTCAGACGGGCCTTTCCTCGGGTACAAGGTTGCCAAAGTTCCCAATATGTTCTTGCGAGGCGAGACTGCAGAGAACGACCAGGCGGCAGATCTGGTGGCTTAGGCAACGTTTAGAATACAATTCTCCAGTGTACCGGAAAAGATCTTTTACCATCGCGGCTATTGATCAGTGCTTCGTTCGATATTGGAGCTATCGATATATATCCACCAATGAGGAGTCAACCTGACAACCGGTTTGCAACACTTCTTCTCTTCGTTGCGACAGCACATGTCAAATTCCTCTCAAACAGCGATCCCAGAACAACCAAAAATGGAGCTTTGAGATTATCTCATTACCAAAGATGTTGAAATGTACATAGTAACGCAACGGTCAAGGTTCGGTTGTGCCACCCATGGTATGCAGCGAGTACGGCGGCCTTGTATGTTTAAGAATCGCCCCACGGGTGTTCATTCAATGCATCATCGCCATCGAGGGACCATGCCGAAGATATACCTAATCCGCAGGTAGGGCTTGACCTTTCTTGAACCATAGGCGGCTCGTCCTGTCCCTCCTCACGTTCAGACGAGAGACTCGTTTCCTTTGAGTTTTCAACTTCGAAGGATATGGTCTCGAGTGGAGGGAGATTGATATCGAAGTACTCTTCGTCAGCCGCGAGTCTACCATTGATACAAAGCGTCTTCGCTAGGATTGATTCATCAATAGGCTGGCCTCGATGCTGTATAACGTGCTCGAGTAAGGATAGAATGCTGGTGATGATCGGCGATCCCTTGCCTTGAAGAACGCAAAAGATACAGCGATAACTGTAGACCTTGTTTTTGCTTCTTTTGAGCGCAACATGGGATTTGGCCAAGAACGTCCGTCGATACTTCAGACCTCGAAATTGGCACACGGAATCATCAAAGAAGAACTCCTTCCTGATCTTGCAGGCCGGGCTCTCAAAGACGCATTTGGTGTTCCGGCAGCCCCAGTACCATGACTCTCCAGTCGTTGCAATAGACGCGTTTCGTAACTTCACACCGTCCTTGTGAAGCCCAGCTTGCAACTAGTACGCACCTCGACAGAAGCCAGCATAGTCGTTCATGGGCGATGGCCAATCGAGAGTCGAAAGTGGAGTGGTGGGTTTGACAACAGACAATGTATCGTTGCTATCGACGACTGAGGGTGATTGCACTTGTTCCCACGGATTCGCTTCAAAACCGAATGCCTCTCCATTGAACTCTGGTGATGTATTCGATTGTGGAGAATAGCTTTCTCTGCTAGGAACTCCATCTAATCGTGGTTGAGAAGTATTCTGGTCGTGCGAAGTCGACAAACGCGAGGGTCTAAGCTGAAATGGCCGCCGCCAGCTACTGGGCAATCTTGACGATGTTGTGGTGGAGATAGTTTCAACAGTGATCTGGCGGTCCAGTCTCGATTCGTATTCTTCGTCCAACTGACGATGAGGCAGGCTTGATGGTTGCCAAGCATGGCGTTTATCCGACTTGACGCCATAGCGAATTGCTTGGATAGCCTGTGGTTGTCCTTTTCCCTTGAAAAAGTTGTTGGAATGGCCCGGGGGGCCCTGCAATAAGGACGGATGCTGATTTATTGCAGCTGCAGCTGCCATACGCGTATAAAGCTCCCAAAGCGCCCCGACAGATTTTCTTCGGCCAAGGTCTGAAATCTCGACGAGTGTTGAGAAGTCGACAACATCATCGCTGTGGGCAAGAGAAGCAAGCTGCGTTAGCAGAGAGCTTTGCAATGCTATGAGAACATCCTTGAGTGCCTCTCGAGCGATTTGATCACCGTTCGCGAACGCTTGCCCGAATCTTTCCACTCCGCTATCCCTGGCGTCTTCGACAGCAAGGGGACTCCGTGCTAGCGATAGTTCCAACTGCTCTGCCTTCGTGGCGCGACGCTTGTCTTTAAAGTTTGCAACAACTTTGCTAGCAGCTTCGTAAGCACTTATAACGCTGGCGACGACACCAATTACTGCAACAACCTCAAAACCTGACATTGTCTATTGAATCAGCCTACGTCTGAATGCTGAGATTAAAACCGTCCTCAATGCTCGGATACGAGCGTTTCCCAAGTAAATAGTAGGTGACACGCAATGCGATGGTTGTTGATCCTTCGCAAGGCTGGGGTCTGCCTAAAGTAAGCACTCATCCGTCCCTACCGTAGGCTCGGCGGTGGGGAGACCTGCATATCGATGCTGCTATAAATAGCCCATCTTCAACCTCGATATTTACTTCGGGGAAGGAGTACAAGTCTCTCGTGACCCGAATGCCGAGCAAAAGTTGGATGATGGACTATTTCGAACACTGAACGAAAGATTCGAGGTCTATCTGTCAATAACGACTACCTGGGCTCGGAAGTCACGTGATAGCTCCCAGAAGCCAACTTTATAAACCCTGTTGAATACTCGACTATGAATTATATTTGCATGGTGACAGTCCCAAGGTGATGGCCCACCAGTTGCAGAGTCTTCCACCTTCGTCGTTGCGGCCGATGGCAGCACGTCGGCGCCTCATTGATGATCCTCTGGACCTAATGGCTTGTTCGCCTGACTCTCGACATGAGCTCGTTTTTTCTCCGCAGACTCAGAAGGATCTCGCTTCACTTGATCGTGACTGGGCGTTCCTTCATCCTGATTGCCAGGTATAGAAGACTGGTCGGAGACTGGCGTTTGGACACTAGCAGTGTCTGGTGACCCGCCATCAGTAGCTCTTGAAGTTTTGATGTCCGACTCTTCGCTGCTACTCGATTGCGGGTTGCCAAGGTCACCAGAGACATAACGTCGACAGACGAAGGTGGTGCCTTGCAACAGCTGGTCAGCATTTTTGCCACAACAGTGTGCCAAGATACATCGGCGGGTAGAGAAAGGTGTTCTTGGGTACATTGCTGGCCGGAATTTCGAGGACGTTGATGCGCTCTGTGTGCGCGAAGGAAAGCGGCGGACTAGTGTGGACGCCATTGTGTGATTCGTCTTATTCTTCTGAGATCAGGAGATGATTCAAGGACAGAGAAGACGCAACAAGCGTGAAGCCGAAAAGTGTCTCGACATGACCATGATTACATTGTATGCCATATGAGATTCAGGACTGCTTTACGTCAGTGTCGTGGGGTTTGGAGCTTGCAGCTTTGCCGATGTCGGACGACCTTGGAATTGGCCAATCAGAATCCACACAAACCCTGGCGAAACCCGCCCGAGCACGCACAGGGCATGAAAGTCGCTTCTTGACTTTGCATAAACGCCCCAACTTCTCCACATCCTCTTTCTTACCCTTCCTCTGACTCGCGGCATGTGAAGATTCATAACAAATATTACAGCTTCCCCATCCACCTCCTCCATTTGGCGAAATTTGAAGGAACACCAAGCTCAAAGAACCAGTATTCAACCCTCACCATGTGTCCGCCGGTAGAAGAAGATGGCATTCCCAACAACGTCAATGGACACAGCAATGGCACTTCCAACGGCATGACAAATGGCAATCGATGTAGGGAACTCGTCGGATGTAGGAGCCATGGCTAATAGAATTCCATGCAGCACATGAAGGCTACACAGCCGTCAACTCCTCGCAAAACCCTCATGTCCCCAGCAGAAATCCCTACCAGCCCGTCGGCGACTTCCTAAGCAATATCTCGCGCTTCAGTCAGTACCATGAACCCCCAGGATCGTCGCTCCCAAGTTGTCCTAACTCCGAGGTATAGAGATCATTGAAAGTACATTACGGGAGGGCGAACAATTTGCCAACGCCTTTTTCGATACGGAGAAGAAGATCGAGATCGCCAGGGCGTTGGATGATTTCGGTGTCGACTACGTGAGCTGAACCGCTCGATGGCTACCGGATGGGAAGCTCACCGGCATTCCAGATTGAGTTGACAAGCCCCGTGGCCTCTGAGCAGTCAAGAGCGGATTGCGAGGCAATATGCAAATTGGGCTTGCGATCCAAGATTCTGACCCACATAAGATGTCACATGGATGTACGGGCTGCTCTCTCAAGCATCACTACACTCGGGATGTTGTATATACTGACTACCTTTCGCAGGACGCGCGAATCGCTGTCGAGACGGGCGTCGACGGAGTGTACATCCCGCCAGGTAGACGCCTTAAGTATTTCGCTAATGTCCCAGCTTAGTGATGTCGTTATTGGAACCTCCTCCTACCTGCGTGAACACTCCCACGGCAAAGACATGACCTACATCCGCAACACCGCCATCGAAGTAATCAATTTTGTAAAATCCAAAGGAATCGAGATCCGCTTTTCAACCGAAGACTCGTTCCGCTCCGACCTCGTCGATCTCCTCTCCATCTACTCCGCCGTCGACAAAGTCGGCGTCAACCGCGTCGGTATTGCCGACACCGTAGGATGCGCATCCCCACGACAGGTCTACGATCTCGTCCGCACCCTCCGAGGTGTCGTAGGCTGTGACATCGAAACGCACTTCCACAACGACAGCGACTGCGCCGTCGCAAACGCCTACTGCGCTCTCGAAGCCGGCGCAACGCACGTCGACACATCTGTCCTCGGCATAGGCGTACGTCCAAGACCCCTCACAAACTCCGCTTCCCCCTACTAACCCCCCAACCCAGGAACGCAACGGCATCACCCCCCTCGGCGGCCTCATGGCGCGCATGATCACCGTAGACCGCGACTACGTCATGTCCAAATACAAACTCTCCAAACTCAAAGACATCGAAGACCTCGTCGCGCAGGCCGTCGCGGTCAACATCCCGTTCAACAACCCGATCACCGGCTTCTGCGCCTTCACCCACAAGGCCGGCATCCACGCCAAGGCCATCCTCAACAACCCATCCACCTACGAGATCATCAACCCCGCCGACTTCGGCCTCACCCGCTACGTGCACTTCACCTCCCGCCTGACGGGGTGGAACGCCATCAAGAGCCGCGCCATGCAGCTGAACATCGACATGTCGGACGAGGAGTTCAAGCAGTGCACGACGAAAGTCAAAGCCATGGCCGATATCCGGCAGCTGGCGGTGGATGATGTGGATAGTGTGATTAGGGCGTTTCATCGGAGTATCACGCAGGGGGTGGATGTGCCGCTGCTGCAGGACCTGACGGCGGAGGAGGAGAAGAAGTTCGTGCAGAAGGAGAGGGAGATGCGGGAGGTGCCGGAGAAGAGGGAACTGGATCAGGTGGTCGACGAGCAGGTGGAGACGGGGAAGGTGGTGGAGAAGGCGAAAGCCAATGGCATCGCTGCTGGCGCATAGATGAAGGGGGGTGTTCGTCTATGAGATCCGGAAGATATGAAGGGAGATCTACGGGCGCTTGGGAGTGGATATATCTGTGTGGGTCTGCGTACTGGAATGGAAATCGTGCACATATCAAGGACGAGAGAAGTATTTACTCTTGTGCCGAAAAGCTAGTCGACGTATCGAGTACATAGATCCCCAATCAAATGTGATGAAAGTCCAATGCATCAAATCCAGAGACGCTCAAGACGACTCATCTTCCGAAAAGTTAGCGGATCTCAGCTTGGAGAGTTCCAGTCATGACAACACTTCCAAAGACCATGAACCATCGGATGTGTGGGGGCAGAAATGGCGGAAGCGAGAAACCCCAGACTGATCCACTAGCCCTCTTACCTGAGCCTAGGGCAGCACTCTAGAGTTGGAATCGTCAATGCACAATGCCCAACGACCGATTAAAGTATAAGAATGCATTGCCATCCAGAGTAAGAATATTATATGCAAGAAAAGAAAAACCTTCCCAGCAAGCCTCGAAAACCCGAACGCAAACACCTGCCGCGTCCGCAACTGCAGCTTCGTGCCCACATCATATGCGTAAGAGAACGATCTTCGACTCATGACCCAGTGTACCCAATGCTTCTCCGTACCATCCCCGATGCTGATGCCTTACACGAGGGGCTTGGCCGCAAAGCCCAGTTGGGGGTTGGTGTCTCCATTGAAGACGACGAACTGGCTCTTGAGGAAGATGTCCCCGAAGATGTTGACGCCGATGCCGGTGTTGGACTGGATGCCGCCGAAGCAGGTCGTGCCGCTCGTGTCGGTGGGGGCGTAGTTGACGTACGAGCCCGGGACGGTGGCGTCATAGCCGCCGATGGTGAAGGTGATGGCCGGGAGGGTGGTGCTACACGGGTAGGTGTAGCCGCCCTGGGTCTTGTCGTTCTGGGCGCCGGGGACGCCGCTGTAGTAGGCAGTGACGACGGTGTCGTCGAGGAGGAGCAGGGTGGTGCCGGTGTCGGCGATGGCGTTGCTGATGGCGCCGCCGGAGGAGCCGCCGTCGACGCTGTAGCTGTCGGCTGTGAAGCCCCAGAAGCCGCGGCTGCTGTCGACGGGGACGTAGGTGATTGCGCCGGTGTAGGCGGAGTCGTCGATGCTGCCGAAGCTGTAGGTTCCGGGCTTGCCCTTCTGGAGGTCGGCGGTGAAGAGAGGGGATGAGAGGCTGGATTTAACGTTGTCGAAGAAGGTCAATTGCTGCTGGGGCTTGACGGTATTGATCGAGGAGAAGCCAAGGCCGAGGAGACCGTCGTTACCGACGTCCTGCTGGAACTGGGTGCTCACTTGCTGGGCGAGCTCAACGGCCTGGTTGGCGAACGTGGTCTGGCCAACGGAGACGGTGTCGGTGTAGACATCGCCGCTAGAGCTAGACTGGTCACCGTAGGTGATGCTCCAGGTGTACCCTTGGAGCTGGTTTGAGGAGCTGGACTTCGATGGGTCATAAATGACATGACCATTGACCTCGTTGGCGGGAGTCTCGGAAGAGAACACCCAACTATTGACATGATTAGAGATGTGTTTAGGAAGAGGTGCAAGGACGGAAGCCTCACAGATCTGAAGATCCAGTGTCGAAGTCGAGGGTCAGCTGCTGACCACCAATGGTGACCGGGGTCAAGTACTCAGAGTCATACTGAGTAGGGTTTGTGGTGACAGTCCCATCATTGCCAGCAGCAGCGGCAGCAACATCTTGGGGTACTGGCTTGCCATATTTGGAGTAGGCACCAGCAAGAGCAGCAGGACCAGACTTGATGCTCGGCTTGGCAACAGACTGCTTGACGACAAAGTCCTTGTTGGCTTTCTGACGCCTGTCAACGATAGGAGAGGATGAAGCGAGGGTAAGGAGGGCCGAAGCCGCAGCGATGTTCTGGGTGAAACGCATGTTGAACGATTGAAAGGCTGAGAAAGTGCCGGTATTAGGAGATGATGGTTGAATCTGCTGTTCTCAGGTTGCTGTGATGATAGAAATCAACAGGACAGATGCTCTTTCTTATAGAGAATTGCTCCCCTGCACCGAACATAGCGTTGACGTTGGACTCCATCACGACTGCAGCGTCCACTCTGATTCAGGGATACCAGACAGTGCCAAGGACGGATGACCAGGAGCGGAGATGCCTTGCTAGGGAGGTAGTAAAATGGATAGCTACCTATCCCTCGGTCACAGTGAGGATCAAGATCCTCGGTAGGTCCGAGATATGAACGGGGAGTGGTTGTGTCGCACGGCACCGTCGTCGATCACTCGTCGTTTGTGCCAGGAGGCACGAGCTTTGTCCACAGGGATTTGACCGCCAGCAGCAAGGCAATCTCTGCGACGCACCAATCACCGCTTGTTCACGTTCTTTGATTCGAGGGAATCGACCATGGCGGAGGATGCGAGGTGGGGGATGCGGTCATGATGCTCTTTAGGAAGGCTGCACTGTCCCCTGAGAGCGGCAATCAGGGGTGAGGATGTCAGGAGGTTCCTGCGGCCTGCGGGGACGTTGCACTGGTACCTGCATGGAAGACGGCGTGCGAATGCTTATTCGATTCGAGAAGGTGTGTGTGAGATGGGATTGGACGACAGCCTGAGTGGTCCGAGCTACCTTATGGAGCGACAAGGAAGGTGGAAGGTGGCGACGTTGCTGTATGTTGGGAAAGAAGCATGGACAGCCAACGGATAGGAGGCATGCTCATCGGTTCAAGTAGCTTCTCGCTTCGTTGGCGGACGAGGAAGTAAGTTACTTCGGAGAGGCAATCTCAGCCTGGTGCAGCGGCAACAGCCTAATCGTAACGGCTCGCTCCGCCAACAAGGGTCCTCCCACCCCGCCTAGAAACATCATAGGCAGATAAGATCATAGGTACATGTACTTCTACTCTAGGCTCATATCATAAGGAACATCATCCATGCTCCAACCAACATTGCCCGAGATGACAAGGATGCGCGAATCCTACAGTCCATCCGAGAGGACGTTTTATTGGAACATCAGCCTGTACCTTCGGTGCAAGATGCTCCTGAAATCCAAACCATGAGATGGGTGGGCCACACCATCCTGCCGTGAACCGACACTGGTATTGCACAGTGTTCGGAGCGGGTAAGAAGCAGGACATTTCGCCCCTCCAGCCATTCTTGCCCGTGGATGTTCATGCAGCCCTCCAAGGAGTGCACGCCTACCGTTTTGGTCCAGATTCCGGAGCCATCTTCTGCAGCCTGTCTCGAGAAGCGTGACTTGCTCGAAAGCACCGTGCCGTCTTCGACGGCAAATCACCACATATCATTCGGAGCGTTGGCTCTGTCTCCCGCTGGGACCGCGATTCTTCAGTAGTCGTCCGGCTCAAGGTGTCCTGCATGTGATAGAGTGACCTTCGCGTTTGCTTTCTTGTGTGTTGTCTTCTTCTCCCTCCATGCTGTATGCAGAAGTCCGTCTTCCTTAAGCTTGCTGGTTGCCTGTAACCTTGCACGGCCCTCAAGCGCAAGACTTGGTCGACATTGGGGACTGACCCTAACAGCTCTTCTCCTTCGCAAACCAAATTTCGGCGACTTCTTCCTTAGGGACACACCGGTGCGACGCCTACTATCATTCCTCAGATGCCTGAGTTGATGGTGCTTCGTCGTTGGGGACTTCCACACCAAGATCCTAGAGAAGAGGGTCAAGTGTCCAAGCAACATGTCCGCCGTGAAGCTTGCATACGATGATGTGAGAGGCAATATTGCGAGAATGAACTCGAGGTTTGACTGCCTAATCTATGGTGAAAGCTGATCTAAACGAAGGGTAGACACAAAATATGACCAGCATAAGCATACAAATTTCCTGAAATCGCTCAGAGATCCCACCAAATACATGCTAGACCGGGTTACAGATACAGCCCATGGAATAGGCAATAGAAAGACTTAGATTATCAGCTACTGTAGAGCTCTCCGCCTACGAGCCGCGGCTTCAACTCGTACTGGTCCGGCTCGGTACTGTGTGGCCGCCGTAGATGCGAATTTGGGTAGTAGAAATGGGGCGCAGGCCCAGGGAATGGAGGATCGGGGTACAGGTATGAATCCCCATGGCCGGGTGAGCTCATACCGGGATGTATTGGAGACTGCCAACCCGAGGTGCCAAGATGAGGGCTTCCGCTGGCGCTGCCAGGTCTTCGGCTGTCTTGATGTGTAGGTGGCTCCAACGTGGGTGGTGGACCGTATGTTGCAGGATGAGATGTCAGTGACGGCCGATGCTGGGTGCTGAAAGAAGACCGGCTGGGCGAGGGGAGTGAGGGCGATGATCGTGCGCTGGATGGTGGTAGGTCACCCCGAAGGTGGTGGGGAAATGGCCCGGAGATATACGATAGCTCACTGGTCTGTCGACTCAAAGGCGGCATGGGTGGCAGGTTGGAGGTAGGGGAAAGGGAAAGGTTACGGTGTCCTGGTGAAGGTGTAGACGCAGCTGATGCGCTGTCGGAGTATGTTCCACCGTCGGATTCAGTCCTGACTCCGGAAGAGCGAGAGGCCAGTGCTGCCGCCGTCATAGTAGCAGCTTCCTCGATGGTCCCGGAATGATGGTTCTGATGTCGTGTGAGCGTTGTTCTGCGGGTGAAGGTTTTCTGACAGTCCGCGAAGGGACATTTGTAAGGTCGTTTCCCAGAATGTATGCGGCGATGCCTTGCAAGCGAACTCGAATCACTAAAAGGCTGCGCGTGACTATATCAGCTCCGTGCGAGGAAGGTGCAAAGACGAAAGATACCTTCCCGCAACGTTCGCACATGTGTGGCTTCTCGCCTGTATGCACGCGAGCATGCACCGTTAGGGCAGACCTTTGAATGAATTGTTTGTTGCAGCCTGGGTAGTCGCAAACATGCGGTCTGACTCCACTGTGTATACGCTCTATACGAACAGGATTAGGAATGGTTCTACACACAATGACACGGACTTTAGCTTACCGTGGCGAGCGAGATCACTTCGCCGAGCGAAACCTTTTCCACAAGTAGTGCATGCAAAAGCCTTCACAGCGTCATTACCACTGGATGAACGACCCGGATGGCTGCTTGGCTCATCGTGATACTGTCCCTGCCCATAGTCGTTGTCTATACCGAGATTCTGAGCCGAGTACCCACTAGCCAGTAAGGACATGGGCTGTTCGCCCTGGATTGGCGACGGATACCGCACGCCGTTGGGTACATGAGGCATCGCCTGGAGAGGCCGACCCGGCCGTATTGAATACGCGGAGGATTGCTCTGATGAGCTTTCAAACTCAGAACCTGCTTCGGAAGCCGATCGATCATTGCATTGTACGACGCGCACGAGGGTAGGCTGATACGTATGCTCCGGTGCAGCAGCTGCACCAGGGCCTTTGTTGTTGAGCATAGTCGTGATGTCCATGGCTTGCGTTGTTGAGTGTCGCTTCGTATCGATAAATCCACTTAGGAGAAAGAATTCACAAGTAGATGGATGATTTGAGAGTCGGAATCTTCGGCGTCCAGAGGGAAAGTGTTGCGGGACTGATTCACGGCGCCCCAAAGGTAAGACCCAAACGCTCTGATAGACAATATTCCTGTGGATTCAGTTGAGCGGTTATGATATCGAGAGAGGTAGAGGCGAATCCGTGCTATCTGTACCTTCAGCAAAGGTGTCGGTAATGAGAAAAATCGCAGATGGTAATAAATATCATCAAGTATACTGAGAAGACCGAGATATATCCAGACGCAATCCGACAAAGATGCACGAGGCCTATTTGGGGACTTACTGTGCCTAGAACATGCCAGAATTGATATCTCGGATGGCCCTGGACGTTCACTCTGGAGTGCACTGGGAAGCTGAAGTGGCTCTCGCAATATGTGTACAATGACACCGTCCACAGTAGCAATGCTGTTCCAGTGGAGCAAATAAAATTATGGAGGTAATTGGATCCACCCTGTGCAAGGTTCCACTCGTCAAAGGATGTGCCCCGGTTTGGTCGTTCGCGCTGCAACCGTGCTGGTCGCGCAACTAAAGGCAGGAGAATGAATTTTTGGCTGTCTCGAGCAGCGGAGACGAGGACTGCTTACCGCTTCTTATACGTCGTATCTGAGCGGCAGCGCGCTCTCCTCTCCAGAATTGTTCGGGTACGCACAGGAATCGGTGCTCTCGATCCACTGTCGCATTCGTAGCGCTCGTTCGCGCTCCAGGTTTTGGTCAACAGATCACCTTCGAGTATCGGGGAGTGTGTCAGCCCGTCCACGTGCCCTGACCTGCTCTTGCTGTTGTTTCTCCGGATTCGTCGGAAACGGGTTTTGGGCAGCACCATATAAATGTCACAAGGCTTGGAGGCCCCAAGGACTGGTAGAAAAGAATTGAAGGCAGGTATTCTTGGGCCCAAACTACAAAATTCGTTAGCTTCGCCTGTTAAATTCGAGGTTGAAGAGTAACGAAGGGCGCGGCCAGCGTATTGAAGCAGTGCGAGAGGTGAATTGACAAGAGGATGTTGTCATAGTGAAGGCTACCTTGGAGCTGGGTTTGCCAGCGACTATAAGACCTTAGAAGACGTACAATGAGCTGCAACTGCGATGCGCAAGGGCAAGGGCAAGGGCAAGGGCGTCAAAGTTGGTTTGAATGAGCAGAACAGATCCTTTCGAAGACCGAGCGACGATCAGAAGCCGGAGCGCTTTCTCGAGTGGCGGTGAAGCAGCGAACTTGTGTGTGGATGCCGAGCAGCTTGGTGTGAGGGAAGATGATCGGAGACGTTGATGCTACGGCAGCCGGATGTAGCGAAGGTGGGGAGAGGGATGGAAGTTGGTGACAGGGGTCGAGGAAGGGGGACGGCCGAGGTGTCACGGCCGACGCAAGGTCGAGTTCAAATACATGTAGGCTGTAGGGTACCGAAACTCGTACATCTGGAGTATGTATACCTTAGTTACTTTATCGATAGGGGCCTGCTGTCCCCTTGGCGGACATGGGAAAAGGAGTAGAGGGGTAGTTGTAGGAGGAGGTGAGCTGGAGGATGGCGTGCAACTGCAGCGGTCAAGCTGGACTTTTGGCGTCCGCAGATGATTGGTGATGCCTTGTTGATCCCTTGAAGCGAGACGGCCGGACAGCCCAGGAGCCCATCAAGCGAGATGCAGTCCCAGCAAACTAGAACTAATTTACAGACTCGGTGCGACCAGGTCATCAGCGCTGTTTCGGTTGGCCTACTTCCTCATAAGCAGGCGGTGCCCATTGGGCCAGAGGCGCCTGCATGCCAACGTGGGCAAGTTGGGAAATACTACAGACAGGGACGACGTGGGCAAGCATCAAAGCATCATGATCATGAATCCATGGCGGTGGGTTTCGCGTCACAGTCACAGGAACGGCACCCGAAGTGTGAGACCCCTGCCTGGGCGGGATCGACTGCTCTGATTCGCAAGTGGCACGCAAAGAAGGCGCATCGAACACGCATCGAATGTTCTTCGCTCCACGCACCCTCACTCTATTTCCATGCATTGACGATCATTCTGGCGAGCTTGCAAACGCATTTGCACTTACTCCTACCCTCGTCACGGGACTGACTAAAGTACTTCTACATAATGGACGCTGCCCTCCTTTCCCTCCTAGCCGCTCGTCCTATCAAAGCGCGCTCCAGGCACTGCCCGACAACATGGAATATCTCACACTGCGCCTCGAGCACCCTTCTCTACACACCATGTGGCCTCTGAGAATATGTACAAAGACCGGGACCCTCAAAGTGCGCGGACGCTCCCGTGTGGCATCCAGGGCTACCAGAGGAGGGACAAGACCCCGAATCTCCAGCATGACGTCGCAATGGTAGCAAAGCAGGTAGCCATGGCACAAGACACCAACTGCCGGGTCTCCTCGGGCGCAGCATGCTGCACAGAGCTTTCGGACCGCGGAAGCAGCCTCTTGTAGCGATCCAGTGGCTATCCTTCGTAGCTGCACGAATCTTCGCTGATTTCGTCGCCAATCGAACAATGTCGGGTATCTCACGTTGTACAGAGATGGCTCGCAGATGGGGGCGGGCTGCAGATTGAATGTCAATATCTAGCTCACTCCAGGACCCCCATGCTACCGTGCCATCCATGGTGTGTCGCCCACGGAAAGCCATCCTTCAGATGTTTCACGGCAATAACAGCCGCCAAACAGTTGTTCCATTGACTGAAGACACCGAGAATTGTAGTCCACACACAGCACACGCCGTTACCCAGACATGGTCACCGGGCACGAGCGCCTGCGAATAATCTCCGATCGCTTGAACGCCTCATTGCCTCTAGAAGGCCCCATTCTTCCAGAAGACCTTCGGCTTCGGCCCTTTGGGATTTGCTTGCAGTCTATTGGTGCTCTTCAACGACTTCCCGCTTCTCGTATCCTGTCTTGCCACAAGCACCACCGCCTTGCCATAAGACCCACACAAGCTACTGAAGCTAGTATCGAATACTTCGAAGCAACCCGGCCTGCAGCTTTTCGCTTATTATTAGCAATCCCGTACCTGATATATCTGCAACGATAACGATGGGTTCTGTGTGGTTCGAGCGACAAAAGGTCGCTTGTTCAGGCGCGTCATTACCGTCAACCGTCTGGACCTAACAGAGCATACTCTATCGCCGACATAATCGACCAGCTATAGAGGGCAACCCTTACTGGTTAGAAGTGCTCCCCACGGTCCATAGCCTGTTGTCCGAAGCCTAACCAACAGTTCAATGTCATTGGATGCGGCGGCACCAGGCGGCCCAAACATGAAGCATGAAAGGCCAAGCTGGGACCAGTGAGCACCATCGCCCAATGTTGCTATAAGCTAGGCCATACCATTCAAGCTATTTCTCATCAGAGTCAATTTGCGCTATAGCGGGCCAAAACGCACATTGTGAATATGACGGTCGGGTTGGACCCGCAGATGAGTACTTTCTGTGACTTTTTTTTCTTCCTCCGCCCCGTCTGCTGTTTCATTTACTGTCCACGCTTAGCATTCGTCTGTACTTCCTTTCAGATGCGCTGTTGATACGGGCTCGAAGCCGACGTCACTGACGCCGAAAGCGAAAGCAAGCTTTTGAGGGCTTGATCGCCACGCTTGTCGGTATCTCCCTGTAGTCCTAATGCTGCTCTTTTGCTTAGCCGACGTTACTTTGCAGACTTTTCTCAATATTGATGACGCATATTGCAGAAGTTTCTCCAGAGCGCTGTGCTCGCGCCGAATCTCAACCATCGTATCTTCGGATCGATTGTGTCGCCTAGTTGAAGCTTTCAACACTGCTGTGCACTCGGGGTGGGTGGGACCTATCGATTTTGCCTCTGCCGAAAGATATGCCTATCGTCTAGGGATATCGATAGGCAAATCGGTGGCAGCAAGAGGCTGACAATGAAAACCCACCCAAGACGTGATGTCACGGAATCGATGGGACTCCCGAGAATGCAGTAGACCAATTGGCCTTTGGAGAAGGCCAATTGTGGTCCACGAGCCATGAGAAATACCCACAAGCGCAAACGGAGTAATACTCTGTGATTGATTTTCTTTGTTGGGTCTGTTCTTTGGGTCTATTTTCCTTCCATTCTTTCGTCGGCGGCACTCATTCCGGAGTTCGAGACATTCTCCGGGAATCCAAACGCAGCAATGATTCAGTAGCGCAGTCATCAGCTAGGGACGATCACTGGGAACGCAAAGGTAGAAATGGCGGGTCATTGTTATGGTGGCTGTTGTGTCAAGTACGTCTCCAGCCAGATGAAAGCAACAAACTCGGGACCAGTGTAAGAGTACGTGCTTCACATCGCCTTCAGTGAGCATCGTGACATAAGAGGCCGACTGAGGCATTAGATCGCACTCAGAACTTGGAGTTTCTTCAGCAACGCCACTGCCAAATTACGTGCATGTGTCACCTATAGTGAGCGAAACCATACGACATGATTTTTATAATTAGATAGTCGAGAGTGCTTTTCCAATACCCGAACGCAGTACACTGCGAACGCAGATATATTCTTTCTGAAAAGGCTCCTTGTAGTTTGGAAATGGTTTAGGCTTGGTATAAGTTGATTCGAATCCATATGGAGGCTTCGAACAAACCATGTCGTCAATATCGAACCATCTGACCTACGTAGTGCTACGAGACATAGAGATAAGCATCCAGGATGCCATCATCATGCAATAGGTTCTCCAGAGGGTGCGGAATATTTAAAAGGGGTGGAATGATAAACTCCAGGAAGGGGGAGTCTGTCAAGCACAGGAGAAAGTTTAGGCAACATACATAGGACCGTTATTGGATCAAACGCAATATTCATGTGTATCATCCTACTTGGGATTGAAAACTGATGACTGTTCAACAGCAGTACATACGTTACTTAGTTCCTGTCGATAGGTGGCGAGTTGGCTCCTGCTTTGTGAAGGATAACGGGACTGCACGCGCTGGTCGATCCTGCCCGCCCAAATGCAAGCAACGCACGCTAACAGAATTTCCTTTCATATCGCCGAACTTCTCATAGAGCTTACATCCTTCCAGACAACAACACCCTCTTAGGACACAGAGCACATAGACCTGCTTGTTCCTTCGTATCTGCCCCCTCCCCTACTGGAAAATACTCGTATTGTCAAAAAAAGTTGAAAATCCAAAAAAATAAGAAGCATCTGCTGTAAGTTACTACGATACCAGGCTGCTCAATTCTCAAGGCTACTCTTGCGCCTGTCGGTTTGTGTGTCATCCTCAGAGCTTACGATCACAGACCGCTGCGTTGAGTACTATCGCATTCGCAGCTAGCAACAATACTTAGGCTTTTAAGCATCGGCACCCTGGTAAGTCTTTGGCTCTTTCTTTGTGCAAGAGCCCGCCCGTTCTTTCGTCGTTGTTCATTACTGTATGCAGCCTCCCCCACGATCATCACTCACTCACACATTACAGACCCCGATCAATCCTATCATGGCCTCCAACGGCAACGACACCGTAAACCCTCCTTCCCTCGAGGGACTTTCTATCGAGGACAAACCTACGGGCCCAGCCAATAATGCGATTCCCAACGGAAATGTCATTGATACCTCCGTCAACTCGATGCCGTCGCCAACCGACCCAGATGCCATCCAAACCCCCAGCTCTGCAGCTCCAGGTGGGGCGAACCAGCCCCACTCTGCCTCGCTTTATGTTGGCGAACTGGACCAAGCAGTGACCGAAGCTATGCTCTTTGAGCTGTTCTCGTCTATCGGCCAGGTTGCCTCCATCCGTGTCTGTCGTGATGCGGTCACTCGACGCTCCTTGGGCTATGCTTATGTTAACTATAACAACACCTCTGATGGCGAGCGCGCTTTGGAAGAACTCAACTACACAATCATCAAGGGCCGTCCATGTCGCATCATGTGGTCCCAGCGCGACCCTCTCCTGCGCAAGACGGGCCAAGGCAATGTCTTCATCAAGAATTTGGACACGGCTATCGACAACAAGGCCTTACATGACACGTTCGCCGCTTTCGGAAACATCCTTAGCTGCAAGGTGGCACAGGATGAGTTGGGAAACTCGAAAGGCTACGGGTTCGTCCATTACGAGACTGGGGAGGCAGCTACCAATGCAATCAAGCACGTGAACGGCATGTTATTGAACGAAAAGAAGGTCTTCGTTGGCCACCACATCCCTCGGAAAGACCGCGATAGCAAATTCGATGAAATGAAGGCGAACTTTACCAACATATATGTCAAGAATATCCAAGCAGATGTTACGGACAACGAACTACGCGAATTGTTCGAAAAGTATGGCGAGGTGACCTCGGCAGCTATCGCTCGAGATTCGGAGTCGGGTAAGAGCCGGGGATTTGGCTTTGTCAACCTCGTCAAGCACGAAGAAGCTTCTAAGGCTGTTGAGGAGCTGAATGACAATGACTTCAAAGGCCAGTCACTCTATGTTGGCCGCGCTCAAAAGAAGCACGAGCGTGAGGAGGAGCTCAAGAAGCAACACGAGGCTGCTCGCGCCGAAAAGAACTCCAAGTACCAGGGAGTGAACCTCTACGTGAAGAACCTGAGCGACGATATTGGTGATGAGGAACTGCGTGAGATTTTCGCTGCAAGCGGAACAATTACGTCGGCGAAGGTTATGCGTGACGCTGGCCCCGAGAGTAGCGAGTCTACCGAGGACGACAAGGACAAGGATAGCAAGAAAGACCCCGAAAAAGAGCCCGGTGCTGAAGATGGAGAGAAGAAGGAGGGGGAGCAGGAGGGGGAGCAGGAGGAGAAGCCCAAGAACGCAAAGCCCGCTAAGCGGCCTTTGGGCAAGAGCAAAGGCTTCGGTTTTGTGTGCTTCAGCAATGCTGATGAGGCTACGAAAGCTGTTGCAGAGTTCAATTCGAAAATGGTTCGGGGAAAGCCTTTGTATGTCGCTGTAGCACAGCGGAAGGATATCCGCAAGAACCAGGTAAGATGAGGCCACCACTTACCCACAGCAAAGCGAGTTTAACCTATTTTCATAGCTCGAGGCAAGCATTCAAGCTCGCAACCAAGTTCGCATGCAACAGACTGCAGCCGCGGCTGGAATGCCACAACAGGTAAGCTCCATCAAGGTACTCTTAGTTCATCTAGCTGACTGTTCCCAAGCAATTCATGCAGCCTGCGATGTTCTACGGTCCAGGTCAGCAACCTGCATTTATGCCTCCGAATGCGGCGGCGGGTCGTGGTGGGATGCCCTTCCCTGCTGCGCAGGGTATGATGCTCCCAGGGATGCAAGGTGGTCGAGCTGGTCAGTTCCCCGGCATCCAAGGTCCGCAAGGTGGTCGTGGTGGCCAGCAGTTACCGCCGAACGCTTTCGGAATGCCTGGTCAAATGCCATTCGGAGCCATGCCTCAGGCCGGGCCTGGATTTCCCAATGGCATGGCTGCTTTTCCTCAAGCTTTGGCTTCAGTTCATGCTCAGTTGGGTCGTGGTGGTCAAGGAGGCCGCGGTCAAATGCCGGGTATGCCAGGAATGCCGAGTATGCCGCAGCAGATGGTGGGACTTCAACAAGGCATGCGTGGACGAGATAGCCGACCTCAATTCCCTACTCAGCCTGGCCGTGGCGGTATGGGTATGAACATGGGCATGCAGCCAGGTCTGATGGGTGGCTTTCCCCAGCAAGGCCGTGGACCACTGGGCTCGTCGATGGGCGGCCAGCAGCCGATTATGCAATCCGGGCCGTCCGCCTCTGCCACTCTTGAGGCGATTACCTCTGCTCCGCCCAATGGACAGAAGCAATTACTCGGTGAAGCTCTTTACCCGAGGATCCAAGCTTTGCAACCAGAACTGGCAGGTAAGATAACTGGCATGCTTTTGGAGATGGACAATTCGGAGCTCTTCGGACTGTGAGTGAATTCACATCTCTATTTGCCATTTCCAGCATTACTGACCATCATAGTGTGGATGACAACGAAAAACTCCGCGAGAAAGTCGGCGATGCTCTAAACGTCTACAACGAATACTTGAAGTCGTCGCAGAGCGGCGAGACCAACGCATCAGAAGCCACGGGACCTGAAGAATCCACTAATGAAGGTCCCAGCGAGGATATCAAGCCCTAGACTAGCTTTAGGCGAATCTATGCGAGCCTACCGTGTCAGACACACGGGCTCGCCTGTCTGTATTCTCTTCTATTATTTCACCAGCTTATGCGTTTCACAGCCAGCTTGATAGCATGTCTTTGGGCTTTCATCCAGCTCAATCAGTGTAGCTGTCCTGGGTGGCTCGACCCCATCTCAAAAACTCGGCTCTGCGGCGAGGCTATTTGTTCCCTTTTCTCTGGCATGACTAAGGATGTATCATAGAGTGCAGCTCTGCTCGGACTGGCTGTTGTCCGGGCTTCGGCTTAGTGCAATGATTATTTGTTCTAGAGGCTTTGCTTTGCAGATAGCAGGAATCAATAGACTAAAACATTTCCCTCAACTATGAGCAATGTGGTCTACTTGAGACGCGAGAAACCCAAACAAGGCACTACATGACAATTACTCCAGGTTGTCTATCGAAAGCTAATCGACAGGGTAAGTAAACGTTCCCAAGCTTGCATGTCTAAAATCTAGGTCTAGAGGGTATTGAAGTAGCCTTGAGATAAGGCGAACTGATACCATGAGCACGGCATTGCTGAAACCGTCCGAGGCAGCCTGAGCTTGCCTACTCTCAGGCAAGTTGTCGAGGCTCTCTGCTCAAGTTGCAAGTCTTGGCCCTTGGGTGTGGAGTTATGCATGAATAGGAGCCGGCGGTTAAGCGCCCAGCCAGATGTGACCGTCAAGCTCATTGGTCAAGTCCACCATGTGCCTGAGCCTCTAAGCCCGTTGCAGTACCTGGCCATCACCTATCGACTCTAGTGCTGCCTCCTGGACTCTGGGAATAGATCATGTCGCTGCACGGCTTTCGCTCGAGTCTGGCCCAGGGAACTTTTGATCCAATCATGGAACCACAGCGACACCGTTGAAGATGCACACCAACAGCACATGCCCTTCCTACCCTTCAGCTCGCGCGACTTCTCGGCTGTCATGCTTTGACGACTGGGATTCTCTGCTCGATATGGGCTGACTGGCTAAGATCCCTCTTCACGCGGTGATCCCTTACATGTTTCACTCTTGACGGCTGAGTATAGCATCAGCGTCAAATGGTCGAGCCAACGCTGTAGAAGGCCTCTCTGTGGGCCTCTCTAGGGGCCTTTTCTGGTTCTTGTCTCAAGATGAGTAGCCAGTATCCCTACGGTCAATTGCCTGCCACGGAGAGGCTCCCTGTGTCTCCTCGTCGCCGACAGCCTATCGGCCCGGCCCCGAGCCTTCTGACGACAACTCTGGGCAACGCTCACACCTCCAGCCATGGTCGTGCTGCGAACGTACAGACACCTTCCTCGACCACGTCCTTAAGCAGTCCGTTCTGTTATCCAGCTTCGCCTAGCGGTGCAACGAGGGGAACGTCACCCATGGCCTCGGGGGCTTCCGCAGGCTTCAGCAGAGCTTACAACCCACAGCAATGGAGCCGTTTGAGCAGCAGTTCGGCACAAAGCACCAGACTCACAGCATCAGCCTCGAGGCAGTCGAGTCAGGCATCACAGTTGGCACCTCGCGCCGTGGGACCAGATGGTACAAACGTCTCTACGTATTCTTCGGAATATGAGCTGATCAAAACATGGTAGAACCCGTTGCTTCTCCACCTCCACCATACTCACCCCGCCGAGATGAGACGAGTGGACACACGCAGCGCGCTCCAACAGAGGTTGTCTCGCCTGCAGATACCTTGTCGCCAGATACGGATCAATCGCGTTACGGCACTCCCGTCAGTGCTGCCACCACCATCTCTCCAGAATTTGCCCCAAGCAACTATAGACGCTCACCGATCCCACCGTCACAACCCTTTGTGGTTGAAAGCCCGTACTTCTTACGGGAGGCAATCATCCCTCCTCCACCACCAATCACAGGTCCTACCGATCGAGCCAGATCGGCTACGAGAATACATACGGATCGGTTATTCTCCTCTACAATTCCTAGGAACAGAGCCACAAGTGCAGTCTTGCCAGCTGCTACGACTGAAACATTACAGCAGCGCACCGTTCAAGCAATTAGCTACACATCTAATGCATCGCACGGGAACGCTGCGGCAAAACCGCCTTCTGCCCGAAGAGCGGCATCTACGGGTGTGATAGGTTCTAATGGCTCTTCCTCACGTTCTGCCAGCCATTCACCAAATCCGTCCGGTTGGGAACCGGGAATGCCTCTACCACCGCCGCCTCCCCGGCCGCCTCTACCAGCTTCAGCGCGATCTCAAAGCCTCAACCGTCCTTTAAATCCCGACCCTTGTACATTTGACGCAAGGCTTGCTTCGACTTCACGAGTACATCGAGCGCCCGTACTTGGGACAGCTTTAGGTCCCGTGCCTCCAACGCCCGCAGAGTGGAGAGATGAAAATCAGGATCCGTCTGACCATGTATGGCCTGGTCGGTCGATGGGCCTTTCGCTTTTACACGTTGACACAGGGAGTATCTTGCGCAGAGACCAGATGGACTCGGATGAAGCAAATCCGTCTGTTTACGCTGCGCCACTTCGAACAGAGTCTTCGCAGGCACGCCGAGATTCGTTCACCGGAGCTTTAGCCAGGAGCCCTGCGGTCAGAAATCGTAGCGCCAAGGGTATTCGAGAAAGGCGCAGCGAAAGCCGTAACGGCAAAGCAAGAGCCCCGCAGAAATCTCACGATGAGTGTGTAAACGATACGAGTGGTCGAGCCGCAAGCCCAGTGGAGGTCAGGCCAATAGACCTTGTTCTTCCCAGCGGTGAGTCAATATCACGGCGAAGGATGAGTACTAGGACACCCAGGAGCGGCAAAAGCATTGGAAGCCTGGATAGCGCTCTTGTCAATATTGACGCAAGGTTGCCCGCAGCCAATCGTGCTCCCTCAGGATCTCAAGGATCCTCCCATAGCACTCCACGACCAGACTCGGCGCTTTCACCCCAGCAGTCTAGTAATCTACACTCTTCGTCAACGGCACGGACGGAGAGTCTCTTAGCTTCCGGACCGTTCTCTTCACCATCTGAGTATAGAATTAATACGTCTCTGCAACGTGCTACAGACCCGAAAAATCCAACGGCGTTGACATTAAGTGCCGCGTCGGAAGAACGTCCAATATCTCATTTGCTGCACATACCTATCGGTGACCAATCTGTTCAAGCCCCTCTGGTACCTTTGAGCTCCCCTGAGCAAGCTGCTCAGCTTGATTTGTTTGGGCCTGAGAGCCCTGCTGCTTTTTCGCGGCGGGCTATTGAACGCCATCGCAGGTTCGCGGAACGTGAAGCGGGTGCCGCTAGTATATCAGAGAGACTGGACCTATTTGTTCAATTCATGCTTGCTGAATCGAGGATCAGGCGAGAACGGTACGCTGCGGTCTTTGAGGAAGAGGAGATAGACCTGGAAGATATGATGCGTAGCCTTTTCGCACAAAGTCTTCAGGTCGAGGACACAGAGGGAGTTCAAGCAGCTCCATCCCCAAAAAGAACCAAAGACAATGTGTCGATGCACGCCAGCACTGCATCTGAGTCGTCCGTGCAAGGCTCCTTATGGCAGGGAGACTCAACCGTGAACAGCCGGAAACAAGAATCACCAGTTACTGTCAGCAGTGAAAGCAGCCCTCAGATTCGACCTGAATCGACTTGGTGGAAGGATTATGTTCCGTGTCTCTCGCCTATAGCAAGTATGAGTATCGTGACCGGTCAGGATGATATGGACTCGCGCGGAAGAGCGCCCAGTCGGTGGTTTGAAGATCCTTCTGGGGCGGGATCTGCACAGGGAGACGCATTCAATGTCTTTGGAAGAACTAAGCGTGAGTCCAAATATATGGGTCTGCCGAAGGAGGCCCGCAGTTCCCCGGCACTGTTCGAGTCTGGCATGACTGGCGTGAGCAACAGGCAAGGGCTGCGGGACCATTATCTCAACCACCCAGCGACGTACGGTCCTAACGAATACCCTCCCGAAAAGATTAGTTGGCAAGAGGAAGCCCAATCCCTTTCTTACCCCCCACAAGCGGCAAGTTCTACTCTTGATTCGAGTAAGCTTGATGTTTCTAGGCTAGTCACCTTACCGCCACCCTATCCTCGGCATCATCCTGCGGTCAACAACAGCCATCCCGACTTATCAGGTGAAAGGGCAGTTTTACGTTCGTTGCAGGATTTCAGTGAACCAAGCGCAACACGGGAAGCATTCCAAAGCAGAGTGACCGAAAAGCGACGGCGCGCAGAGGCTTGGTGCAAGCATCAGCAGTCTTTACACGAACAAGAAATCCAGTTCAGGATCGAACACTGTGAGATATCTCCCGGAGGTTTCGATCAAGCCGAGTCCGAGATTGAACGCAAGATTCATCAATCTGAGAAAGAGATCGCCCAAGCAAACTTTGACCTCTTTCAGGATATGGTCCTTACTCCTTTGCACGCATTTTTCACTGAGCGCATCAACAAAGCGACCACATCCCTCGAAAGATTGAGCAGCCGTCTTCTCTCGGACGCGCAGCAACAAAGCCCGAATTTGCCTCAAGAAGAAGGGGATGAACATGCTGAACTCCTCGAGAAATTGACGCAACTCAAGTGGCTTTTTGACGCTCGCGAGAACCTGCACCGAGAAATCTACAATCTTCTCTCTGAACGTAACGGCAAATACAAGGCTACCATTTTGCTCCCCTATCAACAGAGCAAAAACCAGGGGAAAGTCGCTGAAGCCGAATCATTCTTCGCAAAGGACGCCCACGACAGTAAGCTAGCTTTTGAACAAGCCGTAGCATCGCGTTCTGAGGCTTTCCTTGCTGTCGTCGAAACAAATGTGACTAGGGGTGTTGAGATCCAGCTATCGGCCTTCTGGGACATCGCGCCTTCTCTCTTACAGGTATTGCACAGGATTCCATCGCAGCTCAACGACTCCGAGATCCAGATTCCCCCAGACGAATATTCGGAAAATCCTGGCTATCACGAGCATCCCATGCAATATCTCTTCTCTCTCTTGACCCATGCGGAGAAGAGCACGTACCAATTCATCGAGTCGCAGATCAATTTACTATGCTTGCTGCACGAGATCAGGTCTTTGGCATTAGCGGCGCGGTATCGGGCTGAAGAGAGGAGCATTGAGGAGTGCGAGTGGGCAGATCGCATGGCAATGGGAAGAGAGTGTGAGGAGAGCGCATTGACGGATGATTTGAAGGAAAAAGTGGCGGTCGTGGAGGGCCAATGGGTCGAAGGCCTTGGCAGTCGAATAAGTGCTGAAAGGCAGAGAATCAGGGGATTTCTGGAGGACACGGGTGGATGGGATGATGAGGCTGATTGGGCTTGATGGACGTGGACGCCGTATCTGGACAGGAAACCTACAGCGTCTGGACTTATCCTAGTTCAGAAGCCGGAGTACGCCAACACTCTTTACCTTACTGATAGATTGCGCTGGCAACCCTAAAGTAAGGTACTTGAGGCACACTGGGGCCGTTCCGTCGCCTAAGATCCACGTGGCTCGGGTGGCTAGGGGCGGCTATTTCACTCGTCGAGAGTGGAGTACTTTACCTTACTTTATCCTCCGCCATAACCATCGGATAATCCTCTTCAGGTCTGCTTCAGGATATCGGTCTTGCGAATCTTGGTGTATTGTCGGAATATTGGTCGTGAGTCTAGCCTCTACATTGTGTCCGAGCAACGCCTACACGGGGTCTGAGGAATGCCAACGTTCCGGGCCATTGGCCATGTCTCACCTTTCTCTTTTCGAGTATTCAAATCAATGCGGCTTTTCGTCTCTTTGGGATAACTTCCAGATCTTGGGTCGATGTCCCACGTGGCATGCACTGTTGCCGTTGCTACACTGGGAATGTTGTTTACTCTTGGATAGAATATAGCATCATGCATCTTCTTGATATGTCCTTGATTAGATTTCGTTTCAATATATGGGGCAAAATCTTTACACAACTCAAAATATCGGTTGTTTCTATTAAAATCTTCTTCGCACAAGTTTACTGCTTTAGTCCCTATCCCCCAGCTACCATCCATGGGCGCTAGAAGGTTGGGATCATTAACCGTTGTCATCGCCGACATATACAACCATCGGCTCTTCTGCTACGCTATTATGGCTCCTTGCAAGCTTGCCAAATGCTTTCTGTTTATGCTGACATTTTTCCAGGGAATCCGAGTCTTAGCTGCCCCAGCTAGTCGCGAAGTGTTCGATACCTCTAGCCATTCCACATTGCAGATTTTAGGCACGTCATCAGACGACTTTGGTATCACGCAGTATCCGCCTACAACAACAGTCTACGTCCCAGTTACTGGTACCAAGGGGGTATTTCTATCTGTAGATATGTCTTCACGTACCTTTTTACTCATGAGAGGTATAGGCCGTCAGCACTGCTCTCGAAAGCGGAGGTCGATCATCAGTCCAGCCTTTTCCCACGCCGTCCGTAACTCAACCCGTAATTCGGTCTACAAAAGGTTCCTTCAATGGCTCGGCAGCTCTCGCGCTGAACTCTACTCTCTCAATCCTTTCGAGTCACTCCTATGTGAGGCCTTCCAATTACTCCAGACCGTTGATCTCTGCATCAGCAGTCTTAGGACTAGCCCATCGGAATTCCTTGATCTTTCCTCGACAAGGCCGGGTCATGACCGTAGGGGCAACGGATATCTTCAGACCTGTGGCCACTGGTGCACCGCCAGCACAGATTAAATCCAGGGATGATCATCCAATATCAAAATTTGGCATTGTACGCAAGAAAAAAGAATCCTCAAAATGGCGTAGAAGTTGACTTCGTCAGATTCCTCAAAGCAGTCCTGTCTCAACAAACAAATTTTATGCCAATCTGTTCCTCGGTACCCAAGCGCAGGGTGTATGGACCCATCCATATTCTGTCACGTGGAGCAAAGGCACGGGTATAGCCAGAAGTTGGGGTTTGGCGATATCACATATCGATCCTGATCAACGAGTCTATGGTCCTCCGAACAATGCGATACCAGGAAGCCCGGTTCAGTACTCGATCAGTCCCGTCGAGTACCAGTCACTTATTCTCTCGGCCGCCGAGCTAGGCCCCTTCACCGTGTTGACAACGAATAACCTCCAAGCCTTCTCGGTCAATGCAGTACTGCAGCCGCAAGCTGGGTCAGCAGCCAAGATAACCTTTCCGTTGCTTCAAGGCATGGGCTTCGTAACAGGAATCTACACCGGACTTCAGCCCGTTGTTAACAGCGGCATACAATTTCTGAGAATTGTGCCAATCGAGGTTCCGCGACAAGGGGTTTTCAAGTATAAGATTACACTTGTTGACAACAAAAGCTGGGTCATGTATGCAATGCCGGACGATGGTCAAAATCCAGGATTCCAGCTTGTATCGAGCACAACGTTCAAAGGTCCAGCGGACTGGTCTGGTTTCATCCAAATCGCAAAGAATCCGGCCGGGTCCACAGGCGAGTTCAGTTACGACAAGTCGGCAGGCTTCTACGTTACCTCTGCCACCGTCTCTGGCTCAACCCTAGGTGTTGTTGGCACTTATACCATATCGTGGACCAAAGCCGGCCTCTATGTACCTCCCACCGCCATCGCTCCACCTCTCATCATGTTCGCTCTTCCCCACCACGTCGCCTCATTCGGCGAGGTCACCGCTGCTTCAAAGCTCCACATCAAGCTTCACACCACCACTAAAGGCGTCGCAACCGCCGTCTTTGCGAATTCCTGGACGCTCATCGAGCCCAACCTACCCACAGACATGGGTTTCGCCCCCTGGACCCCAACGAAGAAAATCTCTACATCTTTGAATTCCGCCGCCCTGAACACTATCAGCCAAGTGGCCGTCTCCGAAGTCAACCAGAACATGACCGCTCAAACTAATCTCGACAGCATGTACTTCAGCGGCAAAGCCCTCAGCAAATTTGCCACCCTTGTGTACACCATCCACGACCTCTTACACATGCCTGACCTCGCGCTCCAAGGCCTCAACGAGCTCAAAGGCACTTTTGCACGTTTCGTGACAAACCGTCAGATTCACCCACTGGTATACGATACCGTCTGGGGCGGCGTTGTCTCTTCGGGCACCTATACGACCGGCAATACCGTCCTCGATTTTGGGAATGCGTTGTACAACGACCATCATTTCCACTACGGGTACTTCATCCACGCCGCCGCGGTCATTGCATACTTGGAACCCAGCTGGCTCGAGCTAAACAAAGATTGGGTGAACATGCTGGTCCGCGATGCAGCGAACCCGAGTAGCGAAGATGCGTATTTCCCGTTCTCGAGGATGTTCGACTGGTATCATGGCCATTCGTGGGCGAAAGGCTTGTTTGAGAGTGCGGATGGCAAGGACGAGGAAAGTAGCTCCGAGGATGCGATGTTTGCGTATTCGGTCAAGATGTGGGGACACGTCACCGGTGATCAGAGTATGGAAGCTAGAGGAAACACGATGCTCTCCATCCTCGCTCGGACCCTCCAGAGCTACTTCCTCCTGAGCAGCGATAACACCAACCAAGCGCCCAACTTCATCGGCAACAAAGTCACCGGCGTCGTAAGTTTTCCATCTTCCCTCCCCCTTTCCTTCCTGCCCCCTTTCCCCCATCTCTCACAAAACCCACCGTCAAATTCCCCGACTAATCCCCCCCCTCCCGAACAGCTCTTCGAAAATAAAGTCGACCACACGACCTACTTCGGCGCCAGCACCGAATACATCCAAGGCATCCACATGCTGCCCCTCCTGCCCTACTCGTCGCTTACCCGCCCCCCACGCTTCGTCGCCGAGGAGTGGAACACATACTTCAACACCACCTGCCCAGCGCCCGCTCACAACGTGCAGGGCGGTTGGAAGGGCATCTTGTATGCGAACCTGGCGCTTGTGGATCCGAGGGCTGCGTGGCGGTTCTTTAGCCAGAGCGGGTTTGATGCCGGGTGGATTGATGGTGGGGCGAGTAGGACGTGGTATTTGGCTTGGTGTGCTGGTGAGTGACGTCTTGCGCCTTTGTCGGTGGGGGTGGACGCGGAGAAGGAGAGAGAGCGGGGGGGGAGAGAGAATGGGCTTTTGCTGACTTGGGTGTTGCAGGGCTGGGAGGTGCTTCCTAGGCGAGTGGATGAGACGCTGCATGTTGG
>JAABUS010002812.1_pt1 | contig 30935 bp, 29 predicted proteins | sample 5560161 | NCBI WGS metagenome assembly JAABUS01 (sample SAMN10711885, study PRJNA513376) | rock metagenome | isolation source: Antarctica rocks | place: Antarctica: Victoria Land, Trio Nunatak nord | collected 2016-01-04
GATGATTTGTAAAATTATAAAACAGTATTTTCATTTCCAAACTGCTTCGCCATACGAAACCAATTAAGCAAGCCGACAAACTCCTTCAACTTCAATTGTGACGGGTTCAGCGTTTTGGTATTGCAACGGGCGTTGTCCTTGAAAACTAACAGCGACTTCCAAATCGCTTTGCATGTGCAATTCGAGTTTGAAGATGTGCTCCACCGTCGAAGAAAGCTTAAGTCCCATAACGCAAACCAGACGCGCGGCGTGGAGGAATAAAGGAACATCATTCTTTAGATGTTGGTACAAGTCAGGCAGCGGTGATTGCTCGAAGCTGACGACCCCATTAGCTCGCGAAACGTAATTCTCGACCATACTTGCCATCAAACTGTTTGTGTTGAAAGCATCGCGCGGCAGCTTCTCGTTCAGCAGAAGTCGGCGCGCGCGCAGTTCCGCCATGTATTCAGGAGTGATTCCATTGATTGATGACTCAAACCCTGCCGAGTGGTAACGATTGTCTGGGAGTTCGAGGACGACTGACCACATCTCGCCCGCTGCCTCCATGATCTGCGAGGCAGCGTTGATGGTTGCCAGTAACGCTTCGTCGCCGTAAGCCACAGCAATGTTATTCCGTATCTTCCGCCGCAAGTCCGACAAGAAAGCAGAGTCTTTAGAGTCAGTCGGCTTGAGTTGCAACGTCAGGTTTCTTTCTCCGCGCTCAATGCGACTCGCCGGGATGAAAGCACCGTTGCTGTCTAAGGGATGCAGATATATCAGCGGCTCTCGCAGAGGCAATGCCTTTTCAGGATTGGCAGCAGGGATCGCAATCTGCCCCCGGCCATCTTCGCCGCTCGCGCTTTTGGGAGGCACTGCGCTTTGCAGATTACGCGGCGGGAGGGTGCGACGTGTACCAATCGGGGGCTTAATGACACCGGGTTGTGCGGTAAGACGGCGATATAAGTCTTCGTAACCCTCTTCCGTGTCAAGGCGGTAGCGCGTTGCGCTTTGTAGGAAAAGAGGGATGTAATTTGCGTCATCGGCAGAGAAAGCAATGGGAATAAACTTCGTGTTGTGCGAAGCGTTGTTATAAATCTCCTGCGTGATGATGAAACCTTCCCACGTCGCGCCGAGTCCTTTATTCGGGTCTTCTTTGCCGCGAAAACGGTGGTCGTAAGTTTCGGTGCAGACGACAAGCATGAATGTTGATTCTTCAATCTGATTCATCATCCAGCGCGTCCAGCCTTCTGGTGGCGAGACTTCGTATTGGTCGAGGTGACAATCAACGCCGTCGCCGCACAAACGGTCGGCAAGGTCGAGCACGCGCTGTTTGTGTGCGGCAGAATCATGTGAATAGCTGATGAGTACGTGAATGTTATCGCCTGTCATCAGTCTTTAGTATTCGCTGCTTTGCTGCTGTTCTTTATATACGATCTGTTGAGCATAAATATTCTATCCCGCCACCTAACGGAACAGTTAGAGTTAGATGACAAACAAGATTCTCGTTCAGTGCTCTTTGTCTTTGACCGAGCTTTCATTACCCGGAGCGATAGTGTCTTTACTCCGAATCCTTCCCTGCTCGTTTTGCACCTTTAACTCGCCGCCGCCATCATTCTTGAGCATCCTCGTAGCTTCCTTGATTGCCTCTTTCTGCGTTGAATGCACGCTGGCTGCTCTTTCAGCGCCGTCTCTCTTGTTAGCCCAACCGTCAGGTCGAGGCGATACGGTGCGATCAGTTTTCTTCGTCATACCAACCCTCCTATTAGCGTCTCGCAAGCGTGTTATGCGCTGGCTGCGGCGCTGGTAAATTCATCAAACCGAAAAACAGTAGAGAAAGCCAGAAGCCTTGCCCGTCGTTTTTCGTCACTCGTTTGTTGTTGATAAGCTTTGAGCCGACGCTTACACTCTGCTGAATGAATAAGCCCTTAGCCACTGCTTTAAGTACATCTTCCATTGTCTCAACCTCCATGATGCAAGAAGCCTCCCACTTCACAAATCACTTTTTCTCTGACTGCGAACTTCCCTGTGAGCCTGACCCGCCTTGGGAATTTTCTGAGCCGGACGACGGCTGTGAATCTGACGAAGCGGGCTGTGTCGTTTCTTTCGGTTGTGGATTCTTTGAAGGCCACAGCGTCATACTCTTATTGCACTCGTCGCTGCTAGGCGTCGGGCGCGTGTACGGAATATCAAGTCTCTTGTTCTCCATTATTTCACCTCAAAAGATTCTTTATACTGAAAATCAGCAATGCCACTACGCCGAGTGTGAAGGAAAACAGCGAAGTCCAGTTAGCTCGCCGCGCCCCTTTATCCCACCTCCGCGCGATCTGCTCTCTTAAGTCGATTCTCGCGTCAATCGCGTATTGAAAGAGGATGAACGAAATCAAAATTGCGACGAGCGCGAAGCCGAAGCATAACCAAGCTGCCGAAAGGAACGCGCGCCACTGTGCGGGCTTCGTCGCCAATTGTTGAACAAATGTGAGCGACAGGCCGAGAGCACCAGATGAGAGAGTTATCATCGTCTGGTCGAAGCTGCGCGCGGCATCGCGCTTCGCGTCAATCAAAAGCTTTCGCTCGTCATCGTCAATCCGTTCGATATTATCGCCCTTTAGCATTCTGGATCGCCGCGTACCTAAAGCAAATTTCTACAGGCGTTACAACTATTCGATAATAAAAATCACGATGCCGTTCTACTGTATTCTCACCCATTAAATGCCTTGTTAGAACAACGGAATTCCCTTCACCGTAGTTGCGTCAGCTACAAGATGCGACGCATATCCGACCGGCAATGCTTGAATCATTCCGGCCAGAAACTCCAAAAGCCACGCGGCAAGCTGGTGGATGAATTCCCTTTCAGGATCAAGTTTCATTAAGGCTCTTCTGGCTGCTGCCTGCTGGTGTAGCCATGTCACTGCATTAGTCAGCGGGCGGCTTTTCGTGAGACCGATACAACCAACTAGGGCCGCACCGCTATGCGCCATCTTGCGGTGATTCGGATGGATTGCTGGCTCTAAGACGTCGGGTACTCTGGCTCCACAAGCCCCACCTACGCCAGAGCCAAATAGTTCCGCCAGCGTAGGCTGCCTATTCTCTTTTGTTGCCGTGAAGAAATTAAATGCAGTTCCGGCAGTGGCTCCAATTACGATATGTTGTTTTCTATTCATATACTTTTCCATTCAAGGCTTCGTTCGTCCTTTGATTCATCCTTGCACCATAGTTTTATAGTTGAAACTAATAGTTGTCAATACAATTCCTTAGAATTATAGCTAGCGGAAGACGCATAAGGAGTAATGTTTAATGACATGAATCTATCCACCACTGGCGATTTACGTCCCAAATTGATGGTCGATAGCGCGCACGATTCTCTATCTGCAACAAAACTGATTTGAGCCGAGTGGAAATGATTTTTTTTGCTTCTGCCCACTCTCTAATCAGAGTAGATGTGGTTGTCAAAAGATCGGCATTATTTGCTGCCTCTAAAAATACACGGCGCGCCTTCCTCTCATCCGTTGCTAAATACCAGCCCCTAGCCAAAGCGAGGGCTAAAGACATAGCTTCACCGTCATCAAGAACGCTTGCGTAGTTCACATACAGTTGTTCTTCTTCCGGCGTTTCTATGTCGCATACAGTCAAAACTCCATCTTCGATCAAAGGCTGGAGGTTCACCTTTTCAAGTCCATCTTGCGGATCATCAGCCCGGAGATAAATGCTTTCGTTTTCCACAACGGAACATAGCAGTGATTGCTGTGCAGCGACTTTTAGGATCGGTTTAATTTCTCCGCTTGCCAAAAGATTTATCAAAACACAGGTATCAATGAGGAGTATGCGTGGCGGTGCCATCGAGGAATCTACCTCCCCGCTATGTTTTGAGAGAGATTAAGTTCAAAGCTCGCGTAACCGCTTTCCATTTCCTTGTTAAAGCGGTGAGTTAACTCTTCAACCATCATGCGGGCGGACACTCGATCCACACGCAGGAGTTTTGATAGTTGCCCTTCGCTAAGGTGTCCATCTTCGTAAGCAGTAATCGCCAAATTAACGTAGCGGCGTGGCAGGGCATCAAGTACAGGAGGATTGGCATCAATGCCCAAAAGCTTCTGCGCCTGTCGTGGCTTAAAACCTTCTCCAGCGAGTTTGTCCCAAGTACCGGTTGGAAAACGGCGCAACTTTTCAAGCCTGATGATGAGTGCTTGCACGGAGACTTGATAGAGGTCTGCCAAAGTGCATAACTGAGCCAACGTGATGCTGCCGCTCGGACTTACTCTGTGCATCTCCGTAAAGCGCCGGTTGAGACCTCCCGCAGGCATCAAAAAGTTCTCAGCGAAAGCATCCGCCAGACGTTCGTTTACCGATTGACGCTTTTTCTCAGTTAAGAAAGTAATTTCAGCTTGATAACGGTTGGTTAGGAAGTGACCGTATTCGTGAGCCAATGACCAATTGCGTCTATCTCTTGGGTGATTAGAATTGATGCCAATACAACCGCCCAGAGGGTCACTGTAGGCGAATACGCCGGATACCTTTGAGGGCATAGCGTAATAGAAAACGCGAAGCCCCACATCGGTTTCGAGTCTTTCCCGTAAGTTAGAGATCGGCCCATCACCGATGCCTAGACGATTGCGTTCCGCTGCTGCAATCTCCTCTGCTGCTTGTTCCGGTGATGCTCCAGCAATGCTATAGATTGGAGGTGGATTTTGTGCGATGGATAAGCCGCAAAGTCGCTCTAGTTCTAAATAGTCCTCTGCCAAACGCTGCAACTCCGCAGCAGCCTTTTCAAGCTCGACATCTTCGGTCAGATCATCGCGCCACGAGTAGCGAAATTGCGGCACAAAGCCTTCAGTAATAATTGACCGACTGACGAACTCAGAAACTGAGCGGCCATAAAGAGAGGCCAACTTAATTAACTCATGTGGTGAGAGACGGCGTTCTCCCTTCTCAATAGCGACTAAAGTCGTCCGCGCCATCTCCATTTCATCGGCAACCGCTTGTTGCGTGATGCCTCTAGCTTTACGGGCATTTTGCAGCCGCCCTCCAAGCATTCTTGGATCAATGTTTTCGAGAATATTACTTTCCATATTCACTCTCCCAGAAGTCGAGTTGTAGAAAGCTTGCGAACCTCAAGCTGCCCGCGCTTTCGTTAGCAACTGCTCACGAGCGGAAAACACTTTCCACTCGGAGATGTAGTTCGCATAGAGCTGCAAGATGGATTGGCGCAAGCTTTCTGTATCTTCCTTACTATGGGAACCTAACTCGGAAACAATCGTTTGCAAGATGGGAAATTCGACAGAGAGACTCTGCCATTGATCCGACTGCGCCAGACATTGTGAGAGTTTATGAAATTGCCACTCCATCACTTTCAAGCTTTGTAATTGCCTTGACGAGCCGTCGAATCGAGGAGACAAAAGATCGGCGATATACTTATCTCCCGCGTCGTATGCAGACAGACCGGCGCTTTCGAGCGAGAGGCGTCTTAACAAACAGGAGGTACAGAAGCCGCATTGCGGTTTACCTGAAGTGCGAACCGGAAATCCGTCGCAAGAAAAGGTGAGCGGGATCGTCTCAGACATGGCTTGCACCGCTCTGTGCTTGCACATCTCTGATTTGGTGCGGAAGAGAAACGGGTTAGTGATTTGAAAAGGTTTATCCGTGAGACGCTCGATGAAGTTCTCCATCCGCAGCAGCGAAAGCGGATTGACTGCGCGAGAGTTCATCGCCCCATTTTGCGCGGCGTCGTAAGGCAGATTGATCGCGCCGATCCCGTTTTCAAAGAGGTGTAGCTTTTCCGCTCCGGCATTAAGCGCGGTGATGACGCCCAGAGTCAGATACAGAAAACCGCGAGTGCGCTGCGAAGGCTCTTCTTTGGGATGCCTTCCCTCTTCCCACTTAAAGCCAAAGGGGATGATGACATGAGATACTTCCCGTGAAGTCAGTCGTCTGATGGCATTAACCTGTTTTCTTTGAGCAGACTTTTGTCGCGCGTTCGTGGCTGCCGAGACAAAGACGAACGAGTGATCTTGAAAATCAGCAACTTGCTCGACGGCTCCCGCGAAAGAATCGAGTCCGCCGCTATAAAGAACGACTTTGACGGGTGCTGGAGGAGGCGGTAAAAGCGTGCCTTGAATCTCACTTAGCCGCTTTTGTTGCGTGCGTGCGATGAATTCAAAATGCCATACATCATCCGTGAAGAAGTGCAACAACCTAGAAAGTTCTCGACTAATCTCAGGGGAAGACCAAACTTCCGGCTTCCGCACGGCTAACCGCAATCTAAAGTTCCTGACCCATTGAAACGCTTGCGCGGTCTGTTGTTGGTGGCGCGGAGTCAGCCGATCAGCCAGATAGCAAGCAAGGGCTACATCCATCCAGTCGGCGTGTAGCGGTTCAAGCGTATGTCCGAAATAGCCGGCGATCTTTTTATCGTCTATGAAGTATCTGGTAGCGAAAGAAGGCAGCAAAGCGATGCCGGATTCTTCAAACAGATGTTTTTCGAGAACGTCTGCTTGAGAGAAGTCGAACCTGTGCTCGCTGCTAAAGTGAACTGGCATAATTTGGCTGTTCATAACCGAAGCCCCTCTTGCGATTACTGCGTTGCTAAAACGGGCAGCCCTTGATTCAACATTTCCACAGTCGTTTCCCTTCGAGGCGTTGATCTCTTAGGCGCTCTGATATTTGCTTTCGTGCTCGAACGAAGAACACTCGCCAGCATCTTCTTTGCCGGGCTTATTAGCTTGAGCCGTAACTCTTGTTCCCAACCGATCTGATCTGGGACGGAACGCTGACATTGCTCCATGATCCCGTCCCTCACGCGAGCCAAAAACCGAGTCTGTACCACTCGCTCGACAAATACCGTCGCTAATCGCTCTGCCACTTGTTTATCGGTAGCAGTGTCACAAGATTGCCTTAACTCTAGGAACACGCTCTGGACGGAATCCTGCAAAGTTTGCATGAGATCGAAATCGCCGTCTGCAATCGAATTACTCAAACTGTCAGACAAATTGAGATATGCGAAATCCTTGAGGGAGGCGGACTCTAATTCCTTCATCTGAGATTCAAGCTGTAGCGCAGAGCAGATGGCTTCCGTTACTTGTGGAAGCAATGGCACTGGCACGCCGTCCCTAATTGCAGCCGCAGAAGCTTTCATCATCTCGTCCGCTATTAGAGATAGGCGTTCATTGTTACAAGCTAAACGATAGACTCTGTGCCAGCCTTTTCCACGAAGCCGCCTCGTAAATTTGTCACCATCAGGCATAATCAATACCTCCGACTCGAAAAGAGCCTACTACCGCTTTCCGACAATGTCAACCCGTCTTCTCTATATTCTCACAAGATGTCAGATAGCGTCAAAGTGTAAGCTACTTAGTCCAGAATGCCAGAATGCTGGTTTTCTGGTCTAAGCATTGTTCCTCGGCTAGCTACTTATCAAATTCGGTCTTCAACTGTTTGAGCGCGTTTATTGCCTGCCTGACTTCTTCTCTTGAGATGTTCACGGGATTTCCGTGACTGAGCGGGTTGTAGATGGTGGTGATATTGGCGTTGATGTCAGTAACGAGTTGAGCGTCGAGTGTGATCTTCGTAGATGTTTTTATCTCTCCCCAAAAATCATTCAGCATCAACTCCTTCGCCTTGCGCCGGTACTTGATTTTGATGTCTTTCTTTTGGCAGAAACCTTTGGCGATGTCCTCGAAGTATTGACGCGCCATGTTCGCCGCGCTTCTCGTATCGCCGTTGCTGAGAAAGCCTTCAGCCTTGCTGATGTAGTTCTGCTGGTCTTTCACGACCGGAATTTCAAAGCCACAGTTATCAACGGTATGGAAGGTTAGCTTGCACCAATCCGCGAATTGCGCTTGCAGGCGGTCGAACCAAACTTCGTCGTAGGTGAAGATGAAGACTTGAAAATCCTTAAAATATTTGTCAACGATTTTGACGACGAAATCGCGGTTAGCGATGTCGAGTCCGATGAGCACGTCGTCGAGGGCGAGTATCTTTAACTTCCCTTCCGGGCGGATGAGGAAGGCGGCGAAGTAGAGCGCGATGGCGATGGCGGAGAGTTTTGCTTCGTTAAGGTATTGGTGATGGTTCTCGCGGTCTTGGTCGTAGAACTTGACGCGCAGGTTGACGAGCTTGTTCTCAATCGCTTTGTCTTTCAGGGCTTTCGCTTTGTTGTAGTTCACTCTACCGAAGTTCAAACTGAGCGTGAGATTCATCTGGAAGGTATCGAGAATTTCTTGCGCCTGCTTTTCTAATTCCTTCAGAGAGAAATCCAAATTGGCGTTGAAGTTCTCAATCCGTGACGAGAGCGAAATTAAGGCGAGCTTGGTATTTCGCTTTGGGATGTTGGCTGTCACGCCGTCCCACTGTTCCTTGATGGTGCGGTTGGCGGAGAGCGGCAAATGGTCGGCTAAGACCTCTTCGACGATGAAATCGAAGATGTTGACGCGGTTGTTTTTCTGTTGGAAGAAGTAGGTTTGCAGCAAGCTCTTGTAGTCAACGAAGCCTTTGATGACCTCAAAGTTTTGGCTCGTCAGGTTGTGTGGGGAGTTGCGCGTGTTCGACCATTCGTAGGTGTTACCATCCTCGAATTGAAGTTTGACGCTTGTTTCGTCCGTCGTAGCGAAGAGGTTGCGATACGGCGTGCCGGTGATGTCCAGCCCTTTATCATAAGCCTCGAAGAAGTCTTTCAGCGCGAAGTAGAGCGAAGATTTGCCGCTTCCGTTTTCACCCAGAACCAGCAAACTTTTGCCGTCTTTCAATCTGATGACGTTATTGCTGCCGTAAAAAGCGCGAAAGTTTGTTAGTTCGATTTGCGTAATCTTCATGGCGGATGAGGATTGATGATGAACGCCTACTTGTTGCCTTCGATGATTCGCACGCTCTCCAGTTCGTTGAGGAAATAAAGGTTGCGCCGGATTTGGTGGTCGCGGGCGGAGAGACGTTCAAAGACTTTCTGGATAACTTTGCGTTCGTCGCCTTTATGCTCCGTGAGCGACGGCAATTGTTCGGCGCGCAAGGGGCGGAAGAAATGCTTGTCCGCCGCGTGAAGTTCTTCCGTCAGGTAAAGCTCATACACGAGCGCGTCAATGATTTGCTCGAAGTAGTTGGTCATCAACGCCTCGCGGGCTTCGTCGCTGGCGTTGGCTTTGAGAAACAGAATGTAGTCCACAAATGTGGCGATGATGGTTTGTTGTTCGGGTGTCGCGGGCGGAAGCGGTGTATCTTTCAAGTATTCGCCTTTAATCGACACATTGAGAAACTTCGTTTGATAAAGGTAGTTGATAAGCGATGAGTTTAAGACCGCAAGCAAAAAACGCACGGGCGCAGATGGTATTTTCGGAACGATGAAGATGATGCTTTCCATTCCGTAAAAGCCTTTTTCATCGAGCGCAGCCACAACGCGCGTTTTCAAGCGCGGGTTGCGGGTGCGCTGAATCATGATTTTTGGCGTGAAGTCGAGTTGCTCTTTGTCGCGCGGGCGATGTAAGCAATACCATGCCGTTGTTTTTTCTTCCGCGCTTTTGGTGTGTATTAATTCATCTTTGAATTGCAAGAGGTATTTGAGCGTATTAGGAAACTTTTTAATATCTGTTTTCCCATCAATATAAAGAATTTCCCGCTCTGTGTTCCTGATAAACCACTTTCCAAAATCGCGTCCGAGCAAAACTGGATGTAAAAGCTGTTTTTCAATGCGCGCCTCTTTTATTAGAGCATTGGTCAAAAGGTAAACAGGATTATTGCCTGTCACAATGCCCTGAAAAATGTCGAAGCTCTCTCGCAGCTTCTGAAACTTCGGATTGAAAATTTCATCGAATATGTCATCGCCTCCAGCATCGGTGGAAAAGCTTATGACGCGCTCAAATCTATCGAAGTAGTTTGTTTCGACCTCATTAACTATCGGCATTGCAAAATCAAGCGCGTTAACAAGGCGAATCTTTTCTGATTTTGGTTTCTGCAAAAACAACACGCAAACATCATTATTTGCAGCCTCGAAAATCTTATCGCCAAGATAAAGAACTTCCCTCAGCCATTCGTTTGAGAGCATCAAATCACGCAGTTTTTTATATGAAAGATTGTTCAAAATCTGCGACGGGATGATGAAAGCGACAGTTCCCCTTTTTACGAGTTTCGTTAAGGCTTGCTCAAAAAACAGCCCGAACACATCGAAGCGTTTATAAAGAGTGTTGAAATTTGCCGCATAAGCCCGCTTTGTCTCAGCGTCAACTCTTTCCACATTCAAGTATGGCGGGTTGCCGATAACCACATCGAAGCCGCCTTTGCTTTGAAAGACATCGGAGAAGTAGAGCTTCCACAAAAAGTAAGGCTTGCGGTTGTCGCGTTGATGGGAGGCTAAATCTACCAGCGCGTCCTCTTCACCTCTCGCTTTCAAGGTCTGCTCCATAAATCGCCATTCGAGCTTTTCAATCCGTTCGCGCATCTCGCGCTTCTCTCGCGGCGAAGTCAGAGAGAAAAAGCCATCTATCTTCTGTCTCATTTCGTCGAGCGTGGCGCGGGCTTCGCGGTACGGGTCGTCGGGTAGCAGAGAGAGTTCTTCTGCCGCCTTCGGTTGCGTCAACGCTTTGCTCTGCTTCTTCAGACGGTCGGTCTCCTTGCTGAACTTGCGCTTCAACTCGCTGGCTTCCGCGCCCTTGCCGTGCAAAGCGTAAAGCTGTTGCGTCAACTCATTAATGCGTCCCTGAATGGCGGTGCGTTCCGCTTCGATGTCGCTCATGGGCTTCTCAAACATCGCATCGTCAACCAACTTCACGCCCGCGAATTCATCAAGCAGCGCGTTACCCTGCATGATCTTGTAATCAAGATTCGGCAACGCCTGCACACGCTCGCGCTCGTCCTCGTCCACGACGAGCGACAGCCACAGACGCAGCTTCGCAATCTCGACCGCGCCGGGGTCTATGTCCACACCGTAGAGCGACGTTTGAATCGCGTGGCGTTTCAGTTCGTAAGCAGTACGCGAACGCGCGAAGCTTTCGCGCTCGCTCGCCGTCTTGTTCGGCTTGGCGAGGTCAAGCCGGTTGGTCAGCGATGCCCGCGCGCGGACTATCTCCTGCATCATCCCGACGGGAAACGCGCCCGACCCGATTGCCGGATCGCAAACCGTGATGTCATCTAACAACTCATCAATCTTCGGGGCGTTGCGGCTGATGCTCTCCGGCAGAAAGTTTTCTTCGTGCGCCTTCGTTCTGGCGGCATCGTAGTCAGACTGAAAATCTCCGATACGAATAAATGTTTCGATGTCTTCACGCGGAACGTCCTTTAGGTGCGTAGCAAGATAAGAGACGAGGCTTTGCTGGCACATGTAGTTGACGATAGGGCGCGGCGTGTAATAACTGCCTTTGCCTTTGCGCTCGTTCTCCGGCAGCAAATTCTCAAACACTTTGCCGAGCATCTCCGGGTCAACCGCGACATCCTTTTCCAGCGGCTCGGCTTCATTAACTGTAAAGTTATAGCGGTCGAAAACGTCTAAGATGCCGGTTCCCTCGTCGCCCTCTTTCGTCGTCTCCGTGTTCGAGAAGAGCGCGTCGGGCAACAGCACGTCCGTCGAACTCCAGCTATACGCGGCTTCAAACAAGCCGCCATTCAAGAACGGAATCTTGCAATCGAAACGCGCGTAGTAATCTTCATCACGCTCTCTCGCCAGAGCGTCGTAAAAAAGATGCTCAAGAATATCGTTAAAGAAGTTGACACTTTCGCGCGCCCCGCGTTCCTGTCGAGTGCCGAGTTTGGCTCGATGCTCAAACAAGTAGCGCAAGAAATTTTTGTTGCCGCTGCCCCACGCCGCCCCGCGTTCGACGCCGAACCAGCCCTTCTTCTGCAAGAAATAGAGAAAGACGATTTGCCCCAAAAGTTTCTTGGCGAAGTCTGCGCTCTCGATAAAGTTCTCTTTCAAATGCTTGTCGAGCGCGGCAGTCCTCCGGCGTAAAGCTTCGATCTCGCTTTCCAGACGCTTAAAAAGTTTTTCGTACTCTTCGTAAAATTCCTTCGTGACTCTCTCAATGCTGAAGGCGTCTTCAATCTGCTTCAGCGTCGGCTGTGATTGGCTTTGCAGAAGATTGAAGAATTGCTTCTGCGCCGTGTGCGACTTCTTTTCAATGCTGCCGACTAGGAAGGAGAAGCGGCGCGCGGGCGTGAGGCGCTCAATCGCTTCTTTGAACTTGCCGGACTCCGTTTTGACGAGGGAGGTCTCAAGCGTGACGTAGGAGAAACGCCAATCTCGCTTGCTTTCGGAGACGTAGGCGACGAGCACGGCGGCTTTGTCTAAGCCTCTATCGCTTTGCAGATAATCGGCGGCGAAATTTCTTAGGCTCGTGCGCGCACGCTCAACAGTCGAATCTTTTTTTAGATTGACGATGAGAATATCAATTTTATTGCCGTCAACGTCTGTGAACTGCGCGATGCGCTCGAAACTGCTGACTTTGTCCCGAAATGCTTGACGAACATTGCCGCCGCTCTGCGAAAACTGCTTGGAGAAGTCTGCATTTTTCAGCAATCGGTCAATGAACTTGCTGAACTGTTGGCGGTCGAAATCGCTCTGGAATGTTCGTTGAACGAGGTCTTGTATTTGATTCATGAGACTTGTTTAGATGAAAAACTCCGACAAGATAACTTCACGCGGTCTGGCTTGCGGCTCCGGCGTCGGCGTCTCTTCAGCGGAGGTGAAATCATCAAGCGAAAAGTTTTTCTTGATGACTTCGAGCGTGCCTCGCGCCGTGCCGACGTGCGCCAAATCCTTCGTCATCCGGGCGACTGTTTTCTTCGCCACCGCGCCATCCTTCAAAGCCTGAAGACAAGTTTGCCAGAGCTTCTCTTCCGCATCGGTGAAGTCTTGGAAATCACCTTGCTTGAAGACATACAGACGACGCAGCAATCTCGTCGCCGCGTCACGGTTGGAAGCGGCGGCATAAACCGTTTCATGGTCGTCTTGCAGCCCACGTTCGAGCGCGGCGCGATTCCGCTCCGCAAGCGCAAAAAACTCTTTAGTGATGGGAATCTTCTCCGCATCGTCGCTCTCCAAGATTTTGACAGCTTGGAGGAAATCAAGTTCTTGCGTCGAAGAGTTCCCGCTCGCTGAAAGATAAAACTTGTCCAGCTTGCCAAGCCGGAAATAGGTCAGGAGTGCGCTGCTGTAATCGGGGAAGCGGCGCGCGGTGCGACACTTGCGAGGCAGTCGTTTGATGCGGTCAAAGAGTCGCGGATCATTGTCCTGCACGTCTCGTATGACTTGCAGGTATTTCAGTTCGCTATCAACTTCCGTTTCGGCTTCGCCCGTCAACGTCTCTTTCGCGGTGATCCGAGCGAACAGGTTGAATGATTTGATTTCCTCATTCTCCGTCAAAAGCCGTGCATCCGCGCCGAGCATTTCGATGAAGGCTTCGATTTTGGCTTCCGCCGCTTCACGCAAACCGATTTCGTTATTGCCCTCTTCCGATGGGAAAAAGTTATAAGTGAAAATCCGGTCGAACTCCGTATCAACGCGATTGATGCGCCCGACGCGCTGCATCATGCGGGTCGGGTTCCAAGGAATGTCGTAGTTGATAACAACATGCGCGCGGTGCAATGAAACGCCTTCCGCGAGCGTGTCTGTCGTGACCAGAATGCGGAAGTCATCGCGCGGTTCTTTCACTCGCGCGTCGAAGTTCATAATCACCTCTTCGCGCAAACTCTTCTTCGAGCTTCCCGAAAAGCAAAGCGTTGGCTCGTCGAGTTCATCAGTGATGCGCTTGGACAGGTATTCGGCGGTCTCTCTCGATTCGGTGAACAGCAAAAGTTTGGACTGACTAAAAACAGCGTCCGTTTGTAGCAGTGATTTGAGCTTCTCCCATTTCGGATCGCGGAAGATTTCCTCCCAATCCGCCTTTATCGCACGCAGCACGCGCCAATCGTTTTCTAAATCGGAGAGAAACGCGCCCGTAAATTCATCAGCATCGTAGCGTTCGGCTTCCCCGCCCTCGATAATGCTTTCAATCACTTCCAAGTCTCCGGCTTCAATTAAGTCGAAGATTAGCGCGGTCTTCTTTTTGCTGACAAAGACCTCGCCGCGCCGGAGGGCGGAGATGAAACGGTCGTAAGCGTATATGAAGCGCGTAAGGGTCAGGCGGAAGGCTTCAAAGCTACTTTCCAGACGCTTGACGAGCAAGACTTTCATAAAGCCCGCGAGGTTGAATTGCGCCGCCGTGACGTTCTCATCTAATTTTCCGGCGAAGTAAGTCAATGGACGATAACGCGCATAAGTGAGTCCCTTCGTAATTCGTTCAATGGTACGCGTGAAGATTTCATTCTCGCGTTTCGAGAGTTCGTAGAAGACGGGCGTCGGGCTTGCGACTTCGGGAAACTTCAACCCTTGCGCGGCTAAATCTTCCTTGTAGAAGCGCGAGATTTCGCCGCGCGTGCGACGCACCATCAGGTACTTCAAGATGCGCTCGCGCACTTCGCGCGCGTTCTCGCGCATCACGCGCAGATACTCCGCACGATCATCAATGCGGTCGAGCGGGCGCAGGCGGTTATTGAGGTTGCGGAAAAAATTATCGAGGTTCGGCAAGTTCGGCAAAGAACTGTTACGCGAATCTTGGAACAGCTTGAGTTGGCTTAATAGATCGTTCGGGCGGTTGTTGAACGGCGTCGCCGTAACGAGAATCACCTTTTTGCTGCCGCCGTCCGGCGACTTCGATTTGCAGATGCGGTGCAACTTCTCATAAGTCTCATTGTCCTCGTTGCGGAAGCGATGCGCTTCATCAATGAAGATGTTTTGAAACTTGCTCAAATCGAGTTTCAGGATTTGGTCGAGCTTGCCAATCGAGTAGGTTTTGAAGCCGCGCACGCCGAAATCATAAAGCACATTGCTCCATGCGCCCGGATTGTTCTCATCAACAAGGGCGGGCGGGGCAATGACAAGGCTTCTGCCTTCGAGTTCGCGCGCGAGCATCGCCGCCATGTAGGTTTTGCCGAGTCCGACGACATCTGCGAGAAAGACGCCGCCGTACTCTTCGGCGATCCGCTTGGCGGTCAATACGGCGTCCTGCTGGTACTGCAAACGCTTGAAACCGGGCGGCTGGTAATCTTGTTCGAGTTCGCGCGGCTGGCTGAGTTCCGTGCGGAAATACTCGTACAGGAATTTCAAGTAAATCTCATGCGGCGAAAAGAGCGCGAGGTGCGATTTGTGTTTGATCGTCTCGACGTATTCACTTGTGACCTCAACCGCGTCCGCCCAGAGTTCGTTAAATTTGGCGAGGGCGAAATCGTAATCCGCGCGGTTTTTAAGCTCCACGTTGAATTCGAGATTGCCGACCAAGCCAGACTGCGAAAAATTGCTCGAACCTGTTACCACGCGCCCTTTATCCCTATCGGTTTCGACGAACGTCATGATGTAAATCTTGGCGTGAATCTTGCGCGACGGATAAACCTTGAGTTCGAGTTTGCCGCTCGCACACCAATCGAGAAATTTAGCGACGCCCTCCTCAACCTCACGACGTTCTTCAACGTCCGCTTCAAACTCTTGGCGCAGGTTCGGCTCAATCCTATCTTTGATTTCAGCGTGCGAGACAAATTGTAAAGAGCTTTGTGTCTTAGCCTCTTCGAGCAACTCGAAAGTTCGCCCATCGGTTTTAAGACCAATCAAAATCCTGATCTTCTCCGTGCATTCCAAAGCCGGATACAGCAGATGAAAGCCGCTCAGGTAAAAATAGCCGACGAGACAATCAAAGAGGCGCGTCTGCGGGACTATGAGAACTTTGAGACGTTCTTTGAGATTAACGTCATGTTCATTAGTGATGAATGTTAAATCCGATTCCATTTTCTCAAATCAAAATTAAGGAAGCAAGAAAACCAGAAGACCAGAAAACTTGAGGCGCGAAATTTCAATCAAGACGTTGCATTTTGAGCATTCATAGTATCGCTCCCATCATCGTTAACTGATTCATTAGCTTGATCGGTGATTAAGTCGGTTGCACTGGTCGCGCCGGTGACGGATTTGATTTCACCCCACAGCGCTTCTTGCCGCTTGTCGAGAAACGCCTCGAAATCATTACGCCATAGCGGAGAGTCTGAACCCACCGGAAGCAGATGCGACTCTAACAGTTGAAGGAACTTCGCGTTTCCCATCGTTGCCTCGATACCCTTTTCCAGTGCCGCTTTGATGTCCTTCAAATAATCGGCGGGTGGGTGGTCGCTGATACGGATATTCGTCTTGCGGTCAATCAGTGTTCGATTCAGGACGCAATCACGGAGCTTGTTGGGGACTCCCGCCCCAAGATAGGCGTTGGGGAAGACGTGGTGGTCGTCCACGTTATGTTCGATGATGAGGTCGCCGGTGAGTTTCGCGCCGTTATGAAAGTCTCTTGGACTCCGGCTTAACACAAGCGCAATGGTTCCACGATAAACGGCGCGCTGGCGCGGCGTCGTATCACGCAAGGCGCGCGGGTCGAAGCGGAACGAACTAACCGTTTCCGGCTCTTTCCCGCCGTTCAGCCATTCGAGCAATTCGATAACGTCTTTCGCCGATTGGCTGTTCGGAGCATTCTCATAGGTCTGACCAAAGACTGAGCACCAGAACCAACGCCGCACTTTATTCCTAATCGACAACACATCGGGTCCGATAACGCCAGAGACTTTCGCTAACACAGCCGCCAACGGAATGACAATCGTGTTGTACGGCAGCCAACGAGGAATGATAATGCCGCAATCATCTCGCAGCATCTCCAAACCTTTGGCAAGTCCGCGTATCGCTTGCTCCCACCAAGTCTCAATCGCGCTCGCTTCTAAATCGAGAACGTCGCTGCGCTTGCAAGACGGCGTGGTGCGGGCGATTAGCGAGACGACCTGCATCGCGTAGTAAGGGTCAATCTCGAAATCTGCGATCACCGGATGTGCGTCCTTCGCCGCCGACCAGAGCTGGCGCAGGTTGACATCTTTCGGATAGAAGCGCGCGGTTAATAGTTCAAACGGGCTTAATTTGACGCCCGTGCGGTTCAGCGTCTCAAAGATTGTACAAATACCTTCAGCGGTGGTCGTTTCAGCGGAAAGCGTGACCACGGGGAAGTGGTAATCGTCAATCTTGCGAATCCACCGCTCGTCAATATCGCTCAACGAATCTTCCAGCTTATCTCGCTCGTCTCTAGCTTGAACCGAGCGTGCGACTTCGCGCGACCAACGTCCGAAATCACCCGCGCCGCCTTTGAGCACGCCGAGCGGTAGAACAAGTTCACTCGCTTGCGCGCTGCGATTTTCGTAATGCTTTGCCTTTTTGACGTTAGCGCGGAGATGGAAGATACAGTCCTCAAAATCTTTACCGTCGATTAGCTCTCGTAGGTTCAAATAGTAGCGATGATCTCCGACGCCGTAGAAGGCTTGATAAAGCGAAGTCAGGCGCTGTTGCCCGTCGAGCACGAGATATGTTGAGGGGCGATTCCCTAGCGGCGGCGCGCCTTGAAACTCACGACATGCAAACAAATTGCGCGTGTTACGCACACGTAAAAGACTTCCTGCCGGATAGTCCGACGCGATAGAAATAATCAACTCTTGCGTCGCGCTCGGGTCCCACACGAAATCTCTCTGGAAGTCGGGAAGTACGGATTCGTTAGAATAAATTTGTCCAAGTAGTTCTTTCAGAGAGCGCGGATTGGTATCTTCAAATAAACTCATCTGATCGCCTCATTATGATCGCAACTGAATTGCACCTTACTTCCCTTCTCGTGGAGCAATAAGATTGGAGAGCTTTAGCTGGGTTCACCGAATTTCTTGCTTAATGCTTCCGTTATTGCGGCGGTTAAAGTCACCCCTTGCCGCTTGGCTTCGGCGGCCCAATGGCGACGGCGCGCGGCACCAACCTTGATGCTCAAGTTTACATCCGGCTCAGATGACACGCCTTTATCTGGCTTTCTTGTTTTCTGGCTTTCTTGTTTTCTGGCTTCTTTGATTAGTTGCCCGTATTTGCTCATTTCAGCATCTCCCTAATTTCATCGCCGAGAGCTTTATAGTCTCCCCACGCGGCGCGCGCACGCGCGTCTTCAACTTCACGAATGGGTCGCCCGGACATCGCTGCTTTAGCAAATCCCACCGTGCGGCGGATCATGGCTTTGAAAACAGGAATGTCGCCCTCCGCCAGATCGTCTCGCATTAACTCCCCTTCTTTACTTGGGTAAGGTGGAACGATGGTGATGAGGGCGCGGAACTTCGCCTCCCCAACGTCGCGTGCGGTCTCAAGCATCGGCTCAAGGCTTATCACGTCGGGAGATGTCGGCAAGACGAGAAGGTCGCAACCCTTCGCCAGCTCCTTCAGATCGTCCGAATTGGGGCGTGCGGGCGTGTCAATAATAACGTAGTCCATTCCCGGTATGATCTTCATCGCCTGCCGCTCATCTGCGACTGTAAATGGCAAAGCTTCCCCGCTCCGGCCTGCCCACTTGAGCGCCGTGCGATTAGGGTCGCCATCAATCAAGACTGTCTTTCCTAAGTCGCTGAAGTAAGACGCGAGATGAAAAGCTGTGGTGCTCTTCCCGATACCGCCCTTATAGCCTGTAACTGTAATAATCTTCATAAAGAGTCTCGGTTTCTTGCTTTCTGGTTTGCCAGATTACCAGATTCATCGGCACTTTGAAATAAATATTTGCTAAAAGCTCCATGTTGAATTAGCATCTTATTATATGCTTACTCTGGAAGAAGGATATTTATGATTAGCCTAAAAGATATTGAATCGCTCACTGCCTTTAAGCGGAATACGACTGAGTACGTGAAAAAGATAAAGAAGAGCGGAAACCCGCTTGTTCTGACAGTCAATGGTAAGGCCGAGATCATCGTGCAGGATGCGGAGAGTTATCAGCGAATGATTGAATTGCTTGATCGAGCGGAGGCCATTGAGTCGGTGCGAGAAGGTCTGGAATCCGTCAAACAGGGGAAGACGATGTCGCTCGAAAAGTTCGATAAGGAGATGCGGAAGAATATCCGCGCCACGAAAAGGGGATGACGACTTATCGCGTCGAGCCGACTGACAAAGCTCTGGTTGATGCGGGAGAAGCTTACTTCTGGATTACAGAGCAGTCGGAAGAGATCGCGCTCCGCTGGTACGATGGGTTGCTGAAAGCTTTCCGATCTCTGGAAAAGAACCCGCTCCGTTGCCCACTCGCGCCTGAGAGCGCCTTTTTCGATGAGGAGATACGCCAACTCCTCTACGGTAAATATCGCATCCTCTTTACTGTGGAAGGCGAGACGATATTTGTGCTTCGCGTAAGACATGGAGCACGGGAATACCTTAAGCCGGAAGAAGATGAAGATGGGGCGGAAGAATAAAAGCCATCTTTCTGGTTTTCTGGTAATCTGGCCTCGTGGAAGACTTGTCTTTCAATCTTTAGGAAACAGGCTCTTATTTAGAAATCTGAAGTGATGAAACCGGGAAAGATGAATTACTATTTTGGAAAGACGAATGCCACTCTTCGTGGAAAAGGTCTTCACTGTTTGAGGAGACGAATTTCACTGTTTGAGGAGACGAGCTTCACTGTTTGAGGAGACGAGCTTCACTGTTTGAGGAGACGAGCTTCACTGTTTGAGGAGACGAGCTTCACTGTTTGAGGAGACGATTTCAAAGCTAAATGCTAGAATCACAAGCCGTTATCAGACGGATACTTCTTTACTTTGTTATTACATATTAACAACAACAAGGTCGCGCTAACGCGCGTGCTGTTGTTATGAAGTGAGCTTTTCACAGATGTCTGAGCAGAGCCTAGAACAACTTCCAAGAGATATTATTCGAGTCGAAACCGCACTCTCGCGGTTCCCGGTTCATCGTCTGTCCAAAAAGGGAAATGTCTTAATAGAGATAAGAAATAAAAATCCCAATGGTGAGCTAAAAACGAAATGGGAAGTCACATATAACAGCAAGTTCGGACAGCCCGGCCCGCTTGCATATAAGCTAGACACGTTAATCATTAACAGAAGGATCGAGGAAGCAGGGAAGCCAGTCCCTAGAATCGTTCGACTGGGAAGCCTCAATGAAATCGGGGAAGAATTAGGATTAGCGAAAACAAGAGACACAGACAGGATAAGAAAAGCTCTCCGGCAAAATGCGGGGGCGTTCATAGCGGCGAAATTCAGTTACAAAGGAACTGATAAGGAAGAAAGTTTCGCGGAGATAGAAGACACCCGTTACGGCATCATTTATACAGGAGAGAAGTTACCTAACGGCGAAAAAGCTGATGCGGTTTATCTCATTCTGCACGACATCTTCAGGGAGATTCTAAACAACGCCCCGACCCGCCCGCTCGACTACGATTACATGAGGGAACTCCCACCGGCAGCCCAACGCTTCTACGAACTTCTAAGCTACCAGATTTACGCCGCGATAAAGCGTAAGACCGTCGGGAAGATGCTTTATTCAGAACTTTGCCGGTACGCCCCACAGACCAGATATGAAGACTGGGATCACATCAAAAAACAGATGTATAAACTCCATAAGCCTCATCTTGAGAGCGGGTATATCGAGAAGGTGACTTTTGAGGAAACTTGGAGAGAAGAAGGCTTCCGAGATTGGACAATGATCTATGTTCCCGGAGCAAAAGCAAGGGGAGAACATTTCGCAGCTCACATCGGTAAGACACTTCCACGCGCGAAGGTTGTTCGTCCCGATCCGCACCAACTACCATTAGATTTACCTGACCCTGCGCCCAAACACTTACCTCAAGTTTCTCTTTCCTTCGCTCAAGACGAAGAGGATATGGTGACAAAGCTTCACAGCTTCGGTGTGTCCGAGAAGAAGGCCAGAGAGCTTATCAAAACACGCAGGGAGGCCACAGAAGCGCAGATAGCCGCCTATCCATATCGAGGTGAGGGGAAGCACCGAAAAAACGCCGCAGGGTGGCTTATCGCCGCAATAGAAGGCAATTACACTTTGCCCGTGGCCTACCTTGAGGAGCGGGAGAGGAAACAGCAGGCGACCAAAGCAAGGGAAGGGAAGTCTACGACCGAATCCTGCCCGCTTTGCGATGCTAATGGCTGGCGCAGAATCCGCACTCCTGAGCACCCCAACGGTGCGATGAAGCGATGCAGCCACGACTCTCAAACCGAGGCGAAGTATGCTGACACCTAGGCCTACCCGTAGCGATAATAAACCTAGCCGATGAAGTGTCAGCCATTGAACCCTTATCGCACCAAACCCCGTTGCGTCATGCTTCATCAATGCCTTCTTGGTAACGATAAAGAGGGGCATTACCGGCCATCGAAGCAGCTCGCCGAGATGATTCGGAATAATCTATGGAAATGATTTCAATCAACCTACCACTTATCGCCCACGAAGTAATTACTGAAATCGCACAAGAGTGGCGCGCCAGATTACCTTCTTCTGTAATTGAAATTGGAGGTGAAGTCTCCTTTGTCATCCTTCCTCCCCCTGAACAAGTCTCTGCTCTGAGCGACATATTCATATGCACGTATAATCCACAAGCGCATCTTGAAAAGGCATTGGCGGATTACTATGAATATCTAAAACACCTGATAGAAACAGGGAAGGCAGGTAAATTTTTTCTTCTAAGTTCAGAGATAAGTTACCTTCGAGTGGTGGCGCGAATTAACTTAGAAGAACTGCTGAAAGCCGCTCCAACGCAAGTTCAGCAGGCTTATGCAGAGTTGCCTCTTGTTTCTAGATTAGTTGCGGAAAAGGGATCACCGAATTATAAAGAGAACAAGCGCATACTCAACAAGTTAATTTCAAATCGCTCGAAGTCAATAAGACAGCAAGCAGGCTTGAGGGAGGGTCGAGGGCGCAATAAGAAAGCCCTCCATCACGATATTCGTAATCTGATTGAGGGCTGTGGAATATTGTCGCGGAACGCAGCAGCTAAGCATCTGAAGGTTGACCGAAAAACAGTGTTCAGACGGCAACAAGAAGCCGGTTGCAAAACTTGGGATGAATACTTGGATTGGCTAAAAAAAGGGACAAAATAAAAAGTAAAAAGCCCAATATACTTTTTTTCAATAACTGCTATATTAGAAATCGCTTCGCCACAACCCATTGTTGTGAAGCTCGAAATCCTAGTCTGCGCGACGGCACACAACGTCGTAAAATAACCCGGCCTTCTTCCCCATTCAACTTCGTCGCACGAGGCTAAGCTTGTCGCAAAAGAGGCAAAGCCGCGCCGTAAATCTCTACATCACTTCAAAGAAAGTAAATCAACATGCCAAACCCATTATCTTTATCTCCTTCAACTGAACACAATGATGTACAGCCACATGCTGTACCTACTATCCGAGCTGCTAACAGTCGCAATTCTGCACTCGCGCCGTTCAGCAAAATCGCAAACGCACAACAAGTCGAAGTAATGTTCGCACGCCTCGAAACTGAAATGGAAAACTACGACGATGCGCGATTGGTTCAACTCGCAATGAGTGCTGAGGCTCTTGAACGATGCGCGTTTAGATTACGCGGCATGATCGCTTACGAACTCAAATGCCGTGTGACCCAGCGGCTCGCCGGTGGACGCGGACGCCGCGACATTGCAAGCGTTGGCATCAAGAGCAAGATGTATGAACTAGCTGCACAAACAAAGGTCAGTTACTCGACGCTTGATAATGACGCGCGCATCTACGAAACATTCTTCGCCAGTAAGAAAACTGTCCTCGCCGGCGAGGTTACTTTATCGGAGGCTACTTTACCGCGTGATTTTTATTTGTCCGCGCTTGCCCTCGCAAAACTCGGCGATGACAAATTACATACAGCTATTGATGAAGCCGCGCGAAGACTCAGAGAAGGGAATTACACGCGCGAAGAATTTCGTCAGTACGTGCGCGAGCTTGCTGGCCGTGATGCACCGGTGAAAGTAGCTCGCGATTTGGAAAAAGGGTTTGTATTGCGTGAGCGCATCACAAAAGAAGTTAAAGACGCATTAGCGCGATTGGCGGAAGCGAGACAGAAGGCACCTGTTCAAATAATCGAAGAAGCAATTCTTGCGCAATTAAAAATGCTCGAAGCGAAGTCAACTAAATCGAAATCATCGCTTAACTCTCAAGCAGAAACTAACAAATCATTGCTTGATGAAGAATTACTTTCCATCACGTAACTCCTACCTAAAGTGAAAACTGTTTGATGTAAACATCAGCAAGAGTCATAGCGAAAAGCTAAACTTTGCCCCTTAAATCTTCACGCCTCGATTTTCGCCATACGTCTCCCCGAATTTGGAAATAGCGTGTTTACAAGCGTAAACACAACAAAACATTATGCAGCAAAATCAAGCCGTATTATGACCTTTTATTGGTAAGTCCCGTAAGAAAACTCATTTAACCACATGAAACAAACTGATCTAAAAACAAGAGTGATTACATTTCGTGTACCTGAAACCGTCTGGCAACGAGCATCAGAGCGCGCATTGCTGACGGGTAAAAGCGTCAACGAGTGGTCGCGTGATGAGATCGCCGGGCGGCTTGACGAGCATCATGGTATGTCTCCCGGCGAGCGGTTGATGATGGTCGAGATCAACAACTTGCGTGAATTGATCGAGACGCTAGTGTTGGCAGAAGCGGGCAATACGCAAGGAGAACACCGGCAATTACTCGTTGAGAGTTTAGAGAAAAGTATGGACAACCGTGAAGTGGCAGCGCGTGACTACTTCGCGCAACTTGCCGAAGTCGGAGCAGCAGGTGGGCACGGCGAGGGGAGCGACGCGCGATGATAACGATGAGTCAGCCGAAGACCGCGAGCAGCGCGAAGAACTACTTTGAAAAGGAGTTTGAGCATCCGCGTGGTAGCTATTATGCCGAAGATGAGAGAATCATCGGCCGGTGGAACGGCGCGCTCGCAGAAGAGTTCGGCTTGTCAGGAAATGTCACCGAAGAACAGTTCACGCGGCTGGCGAACGGACGTGATCCACTTACCGATGAGCAACTCGTCAGGCAAGTCAAAGCGCATGAGCGCGAACGTGCGGATGGAAAGACGCGCAAAACGCTTGGACACCGGGCGGGCGTGGACATCTCTTTAAGCCCGCCAAAGAGCGTCACGCTGACAGCAATCCCCGGCGGCGATGAGCGCATTCGTGAGATTCACCGCGCCGCTAATCTCGCGGCGATGTGTGAGGTAGAGCGGCACGTTCAAGCACGAATTGGCGGTAACAAAGCGGCGGAGATGACCGGCAAAGCAGTCATCGCGACGTTCGAGCATGATGTCGCTAGACCTGACCGAAAGAAACATTACGCCGCGCCAGACCTTCACTCGCATAACTTCGTTTTCAACATCACCAAGACCGCAGACGGCAAAACTAAATCAGTTGACTTAGCGGAACTGTACCGCTGCCAAAAGTTGGGCACAGCCGTTTACCGCGTGAAGCTTGCGTATGAGATTCGCGTTGACGAGCGCACCGGCGCGCCGGAGATTAAGAGCATCAGCCGCGAGTACATTGAAGCGAGCAGCCCACGCCAAACGGAGATTAAAGAGACCGCCGAACGTTTGCGCGCCGAAGGCAAGCAGAAGGGCATGGTGCGCGCTGACGGTTCGACTTCGACACGTGCGGCGGCGACTGTCAAGCGGTGCAGCAAAGTCTTTGACCGCGAAGAAATGAAACTGCGCCACCAAGAATTGGAAGCAAAATACGACGGGCAAGCGCGCAAGGCTGCGGATGTGGCGCGCACGCGCGCGCAGGTGCTCGACGCTTCGATCTTGCATGACGAGAACGAGAGCCGCGCGAGTGCAAAGGAAGCGGTCACTTATGCCATCGCAGAAATTAGCGAGTGCGAGGTGATAAACAAAGCGGACGCTTTATTGACGCAGGCGCTTGAGTGCGGGTTGGGAGCGACAACGCTTGAGGATGTCAGAGTCGAGATTAAAGAGCGAGACGAGCGAGGAGAGCTAATCGGCATCACCGACGAAGGCGTGGTGCGGCAGCGCGTGACGACGGAAAAGATGTTAGCAACTGAGCGCGCTAACATTGAGATCATGCGCACCGGGCAGGACAGGCAGCAGCCGATTAGCGAATCGCTTCCGATGTGTGTGACTACCCCGCAAGGCGTCACGCTGAACGATAACCAACGCGCGGCAGTTGAGCAGATCGTCACTAGCCGTGATCGGATACAGGGCGTACAAGGCGGCGCGGGCACGAACAAGACGGCAATGCTTTCGGTAGTTAAAGAGCAAGCCGAACGCGCCGGCTACATTGTGCAGGGATGCGCGCCGACGACGCGGGTGGCGCAAGCTTTAGCCGAGAGCAGCATTGAATCAAAAACTCTACAAAAGTTCATTCGAGAGAAACAAGAACCTAATGCAGCAAAGCGGCTTTTAGTGCTCGATGAAAGTTCACTTGCCAGTACAAAACAGATCAATGCTTTTCTCTCGAAGGCTAACCAGCAGGATCGCATCCTGCTGGTCGGCGACGTTCGACAGCATGAGGCAGCCGAAGCTGGCAGCCCGTTCGCACAGCTTCAGGTACATGGCATGAAGACAGCGCGGCTTGAAAAGGTCGTTAGGCAAAAAGAAGAACCGCTGCGCCGCGTGGTTGAAAAGCTGGCCGTAGGCGAGGTCAAATCAGCCGTTGATGACCTGCACAAGCAGGGACGCATCGTGGAAATCAAAGACGATAAAACGCGGTTAGCTACTATCGCGAAAGACTATGTTGAGCAGCCGAACGGCACGCTGGTTATTTCGCCGCGCAATAGCGAGCGAGAAGAACTAAATCGTCTTATCCACGACGAGCGGCGAGCGGCGAATCAAATCGGCAAAAAAGAAGGAACGATGAGAATCTTACGCAACCGCAACGAATTGAGCGGAGCGGAGCGTACCTTCGCTGGAGCGTACCGGCACGGCGACGTGGTTCGCTTCAACACAAACAGTAAAGTCTTCGACGTAAAAGCAGGCGAGTATGCGCGGGTTGAAGCCATCAACCGTAAAGCTAATTTGCTGACGATTGAGTTTACAGCGGGAGACGATGCTGGGATCGGGCGACGAATGATCTACGACCCGAAACGCTTGCAGGGCGTCAGCGTGTACGAAGCGGCGCAGATAAAGATTTCGGAGGGCGAGCGCGTGCAGTTTTGCGCTCCCGCACAAAAGCAGCGCATCAGCAATGGCGAGCTTGGAACGATTGAGAAAATTGAAAAAGACAGATGGACGATTAAACTCGATACCAATCGCCGCGTCTCGGTTTCGCCGCAGGAAAATCCGCACTTTGATTATGGCTACGCCGTCACCAGCCACTCGGCACAAGGGCAGGCCGTCAGTCGCGTGCTCGTTAACATCGATACACGCGAGTCAGATATTTTGCTCAATCAAAAAATGGCTAACGTCGCTGCGTCGCGCACACGCACTGGCGTTAAAATCTATACCGACTCAGCGAGCAAGCTAAGCGAAGCCCTTGCTCGGCAGGTCAACAAATCAACTGCGCTGGAATCTGCTCAGCAGCTTCCACAGCAAACCCCAACGCAAAAGGAAATAAGTCATGGACAAACAAGAAGCACTGAAAGCCCTGCTGGAGAAGATGAAGCGCGAGAGCGAACAAGCATCGCACGAGCTGGAAAACTCTCAACCGCCTTTGACCGAAGCCGCATCCACGCCGCCGTCGCCAGAGCCGACCGTAACCCTGGAACAGTTTCGGGAGTTGAAGAACGAGTTCGAGAACGAACGCATCGAGTGGGAAGTGGAGAGAGGCAATCTCAAAGTAGACCTTTTAGAAATCAAGCAGGAGTTGGTCGAAACGAAAAAACAGACGGCACAAAACAAACAAAATCACGAAGAGTTGAGGCAGGACACGAGCGAAGTAGTCAAGCTCTTAGCGGGCGAAGTGGGGAACCTCAAATCGGAGCAGAACCGCCGCGCGCTGTCACCACCGCAAGAGCTGAAGAATATTACGCAAAGCGCGAAACCGAAGCCGGACGCTCTGCTGCCAACAACCGTGCTACAGAGACCGCTCGCACTGCCCGCGAAGCCGATAGAGATAATGAGACACCCCGCCGAAGTTTACTACCCACTAGCATTCACTCCGCCACGCCGGAGACAAACGACACAGCCGATTTACGAGCCATCGCCACGGGAAGAGTTTCTGGAGACAGCCGCGTTGCTCATCAAAATCATAGTGGGAATTGGGACAGTAGTGCTAGCGGTAGCAATTCTATACTTGGCTTGGACGTGGGCGGTCGCCAATCTGATAATGAGCGTCTTCATCACCCTGATGTTCGTCGCAACGATGACAGCAGCCATCATGTTCGGCCTGAAAACGGAATCATTCTGGGGCGTAGGCTTGGCGATGGTGTTGGGAATAGCCGTGATCGTGATAGTGACGATGGGTTACGTCGATATGTTTTCCAGCAAGGAAGCGGTAGATTGTCTGGGGTGCAGATAGGTGATAGCACCGCACCAAGCTTGCTCGACACGGCGAAGGCTATTACAAGCAGACCGGACGAGGTTGAGCGCATGGCAATTGACTTCGTGCGCCTTGCAAATGAGAATCGCCTCGCCGTCACCGGACAGAATATCAGCCAGCCGGTGCAGGACTTCATGCACGATAATCTGCTGAAAATTGCCGAGTATCCGCCACTGGAGTCGCAGGTCGCGCGTGCCAGCCAAATCGCGCAGCCACTCGGACACCCTGAACCGCACCACGAGAATGCGCTTGAATCGTCGCTTTACGCCGCGCAGTTCGCACCGAATTGTTCAGAGCTACTCAACGACTTCACCACAAGAACGGAAACGGCTTTCGCTCGCGAGCAGCAACCAACGTTGCCTCACGACCCGGAACAATCAACGGATTCTTACCCGTGGCAGCAGGGCGACGACTTCTCGATTGATATGGACTGATTACAGCTAGTTTAGCTTTTCTGTCAGCGGTGCAACGCGGCGATGAACGCGCGTATATTCTTGAGCGTCGCATCGTCGAGCGCGACTTCCGTATCGCCCAGCTTTATCTCAACTTTGCGCCCGGCGGCGATTCGCTCCAGAGTGCTCTGGGTTAAGACGCCGATTGCCGTGCGCCGTCCGTCCCGCCGCATCACATCTGTGCTGATGTTGTCGCCTGCCGCCGCGCGCATCGTGCGCTTGCCGTCAACGAGAAAAATAAAGTCCATCTCGCTTGTGAACTTAACTTTGCTGTCGGCAGGTGTCGCGAACTCCGCCGTAATCATCACGCCCAAATCTTGTTCCATGTAATCGGGCTTGCGTGCGGTCTCGATGACGCCAGTCAACTGCATCTCAAGGTCGGCGGAAATGCGGATGGGCGCGAGCGTGACGGTGCGCTTGCCGGTGAACCGGTCGTCTTTAACTTGGACGAGGCTGTCTGCCTTAGCCTGATTTGCGCTGCGCTGCTGCGTTCGCGCTTGAGTGGGCGCGGAAAAGAATATGGCGAAGATGAGGACGAAAGCGAATTGGCGAATCATACGAGTGTATCTCCTGTTTCGTGATGAAGACCGTAGTTATAGCGGTCAGTAGCTGTTGAAGCTGTAAACGAGCAGCACTCGCATAGAGACTGGCTTGCCATCCTTCATGGCGGGCGTGAACGTGATGCCGCGCGCTGCCTTCACAGCGGCCCACGTCAACCCGTTCGGCAAGCCCTTAACGATGCGGATGTCCGTCACCATTCTGTCAGGGCGACACACAGCTTCAAGGCGCACCGTGCCGGACGTAAGTGTGCCCTCAGCGGTGAAGACGGGTTCCGGGCGGGCAAGTAACTCGGCGGGCATATCCACCTCGTTCCTGCGGTACACCGTGCCGCCGGGCGGCTTTGCCGGGAACAGCACTTCACCTTCGTTTACCATCCGCAATGGTTCCGGTCGCGCTGCTCTGCGTGGGGCTGCTCCATGCTCATTCGACGCAGGCAGGGACGGTATCTCATCGGGCGTGCCCGTCGGCGACGAATGGTCAAGTTGTGCCGGCGGCAGGGCGGGTATACCTGCAACGTAAGGGCTGTAAGCGGCGGCTGTCTTATCTTTGCGCTTGGATCGGTTCGTATAATTGGACGACAGAGTCGTGCTGGCCGGGTGATCTGCGTTTAGTGGTGGCGTGTTTGCCACTGATGAGGTGGCCGCGCTATTACTATTGTTCGCCGCGATGAACCAAAGGAAGGCGCCGAGAGTTAGGACGATGCCGAGCGCCGCTAAGACGGCGACGCCTAATTGTCGCTGCCGAGCGCGAGCGGTATCAAGCGTATCGCCGCTCTCTTCGATAATGCCGAGCGAGTTGATACGGACACACGCCACTGCGTCTCGCCGATTGCGCGCCACGACAAGATATAGAATCAAGAGCGGCGGCGCGGCGAGCAGTAACAGCACGGCGGGGATGCTGACGGGCGCACGCGCGCGCATGAGCATGAACGAATCAGGGCTATGATTCATAATCTTGTAGCCAGCCCGCAGGTAGGGCGCGCACGCCGATTCGAGCATCGCTAGCCGCCGCGTGGCAGAGGGCGGTGGAGTTTGGTAAGGTATCGAGTCGTCTGAAAAGGCAAGATGGCTCATCGCGTTTGATAATCTGTAAGGGCAAGATGCGGCACAGCGCGCAACGGCAAAGATGATGCGCGTCGCCGGCAGGGTCAACAGCGAACTTCCGGCGACGCACAGCTTGGCACACAGTATAGTAGTAGCTACTACTATACGCAATACTAAACTCGACATTGCTCCATCAGGAGGTATTTCCTGATGGGCAGAGTTAATCGTCCACAACCAACCCGCCTATCTGAAAAGCTGCTACAGATTCGTCAAGCGTTGGGACTTTCGCAGAATGAGATGATTCAGCGAATGGGACTGGCTGATGAATTACTGCGTGAGGAAATTTCAGATTTCGAGCGTGGTAAACGCATACCCTCACTGCTCGTCACTTTGCATTATGCACGTGCTGCTGGCGTTTCGACAGACGTGTTGATTGATGATGACCTTGACTTGCCAGTGAAGCTGCCGAGCGCAACCAAGCGCGCTGGAGTTAGGTCGTCACCACCATTAAGGCAGGGAAGCGCGCCCGCTCGCGCAAACAGAAAGTAACTTGGTCGAGGAGTTCTGAAGTGGAATGCCGAGAGGCGGTGAGAACTGGCAACGTCTCATTCTGTTCAGAACATGGGTCACGATACCCTCCGGCGATATTCATGCACTCTCTCTTTCCTAACAGACAATACTCCGGCTCTTATATTGGTGTAATCCTGTATATTACAGTATAGTGAACGGATGATTAAGTCGTTTCGGCATAAAGGACTGAAAGACTTTTTTGAAACCGGCAGCAAGCGCGGCATTTCTGCCGCTCTCGCAAATCGTATTGCGTTACGCCTTGATGCGCTGGACGCGGCGGCAACCGTCGCCGATATGAATCTGCCCGGCTTCGATTTACATGAATTGCAGGGCGAGCGCGCCGGGACTTGGAGCATAAAAGTAAGCGGCAATTGGCGTATAACTTTCAAATTTGGCGCCGGAGACGCCGACGATGTAGAGTTGGAGGATTACCACTGATGCTAAATAAGAGAAAGCGCCGACCGAGCCATCCCGGAGCGTTGCTGCGTGAAATCCTTGCTTCCGAAGAGGCCGGATTAACGCAGGGCGAGGTGGCGACGCGGCTAAAGGTTTCCCGATTGACCGTCAGCGAACTCGTTAATGAACGGCGCGCCGTGACGCCCGATATGGCGCATCGTTTGGCGCGTCTTTTCGAGACGACGCCTGATCTGTGGCTGAATATGCAAAAGGCGGTGGACGTATGGGACGCTTGGAACGCTAATCGCGCCACTTATAACAAGATTCGACCTTTGAGCGCGCATCAGCGCAAAGGAAAAGCGCGCGAACGTACCGCGCTCGCCTCATAACACCCCACGCTTCCTTTGTGCTGGCAGACAAGCAGAGTGATCTTCACTACTCAAAAGGCTATCTTTATCTTTTTCTTTAGCAAATGAAAGAGCGCCACGATTAGTAGTCTAACAATTCAAATACATGAGGAAAGCGCGAGGCGGTGTTGATTTCACACGCCTCGCGCTTTCCTTTATTTAATAACTGATGTTACGCAGTGAAGAGGTAGGGTGCTAGACTTGACAAGA
>JAABUS010002813.1_pt1 | contig 30900 bp, 31 predicted proteins | sample 5560161 | NCBI WGS metagenome assembly JAABUS01 (sample SAMN10711885, study PRJNA513376) | rock metagenome | isolation source: Antarctica rocks | place: Antarctica: Victoria Land, Trio Nunatak nord | collected 2016-01-04
TATTCGGACATTAGATGAAAGACTTTATTCCAGCACTGCACTGATTGTAGATAAACACACGCGAACTGTGCCATGTGGTAGTCCCTTGCTGTTTTCAATGCCCCGTAACTCCACTTTTCCAACTCTCAAATCGGTAACAGTACAGGAGAAGAGTCTGTGCTCCTCTAGAGAATAGTCGAGTTGGAGATGATGAGTACCTTAATTGACGGCGGTACTGGAGTAATAACAGATCGATAGTAACGCTCACTAATCACCCTTGCCCCACGTCTAGCAGCGTTATGTCGCGAAGGCTCGTCCGAGGCTTCTTGGCCTTGGAAAACTTACTCCCAGAAACCTCATTAAATTCGAATAGTTGAGGTTTTTGACACTTCGACAATGGAAACAGCTGCCAAAATCTTCTTCTCCTCGCCACATTTCGCTGTCGCTGGTGCAAGCCAGAACACGCATAAATTCGGCTACAAAGGCACGAGCACCCTTTGCATTAGACTCGACATCAGCTTAGTCCTCTGACCTCCTTACAGTCCTCGCCTGGTATCATGCGCGCTCTTTGCCTGTCCAGCCTGTAACGCCTTCACGCCATAGCATCAAAATATCAACGACCACCTACCATAGCGTACCGTCGCCTTCCGCCTTGCCTTTCCCAACTGAAACCTCCCTCAGCATCATCACCCAGCCTTCTATAACTTTGCAAGTTCTTCGTGAGGCCAAAGAAGCAGGCATACCTGCTGTTTGGCTACAGCCCGGAAGCTTCGATAATGAAGGTTTAGCATATGCAATCAAGGAGTTCAAGGCAGGTGTCGGAGGATCCGGCGGCATGGGAGGTGAGGGTTGGTGTGTTCTCGTTGACGGAGACAAAGCACGGAGTATGGCGCATGAAGAGAATAAGGAAAGACTCTGATTTAGATCCCTCGAAATCATTACTTGACCGACATTCATTGTCTTGATAGAGCAAAGAACCTTCAGGAGTAGAAGATCGCTGCTTGAGTACTCCTAGCTGGAGACCTCATCAGGAGTCTGGTGGTGAATCGAGTTAGTTTAATCAGACATGTCTCCAAGTAATATAACAAAGAGATCGAGGACCGATTAATGCGGATTTGCTCGTGTGAAAGACTGTTTTTGCTTCATGTTGACTTTGCGGGGCACTTGCCCATAGCAACGGTAGGGCTGAAGCACAGCTTCAACCCCACCACAAGTCACAACTCACGCTTCCGCATTCCAGTCCACTGCGGCCGTTTCAAGAGGCCCACAGCTACTGTAAAGGTTGAGACATTCTAGCCCAGTATGGCATCAGCATGTCATCCAACCATGCCTGGCTCATTCTCTCTTGACAGTACGCTCCCTCCTAAGCTCGACCTCAAGGTAGGAGTAAAATCACACATCTTCCGACCGCCTAGCACACCGTCCGCATCAAGCTCTCTTTACAGAACCACAGCTTTCGCGTCGAGCGAAATCGACTCTAGCGTCACGAGTCGAAAGCGCACACGCCATGACACCTTCCAAGCTACCCTCCACTCCCCAGATGCCAGCGACTGGTCGCCCGGGCTTCCATCAACAATAGCTAACTCACGAACATGCAGTCCGGCACCTCTCGTCAACACGCGGTATAGGCTGGCCGGTGGTCTTGATACTCCAACAGCACTTACCTCGGTCATAGACAGAAGTAGCGACTATCAGACATCGCCAGACATGAACCTACGAGGTAGAGGCTGGGATAGGAGCAATGATCTTTTCATGGATGACCATTCCCCTCGGCTTTCATCAGCATTGGCGAGAGAGTCAAACGGCCGTCCTAGGATCTACAAATCTCCGGGATTACGAAACGGGTTAGAAAACGCCGTACACCGTTTTGTTGGTGTAGCTGGAACAGTGTGGGAATTCTGCAGAGTAAAAACATTCCCAGGGTTCTTTGCTGGTGGAGGTCAGGGTTATGGAATGAAGTTACCAACATCTGTCGCAAATCTGAATCAAAGTGTTTGGCAAGCAGTTGAGGAGGGTAAAGTCTTTCAGAAAACCAACAGAGATACAACGCCTGTACCGGGCGGGTTCCCAGAAGAAGACTTTATCCCGGATTACATGTCCCAAGATCATACTACACCATCCAGAGCCGCTAAAAGATTACAACGAGAGAAGGGTGAGGGAAGCCTCGGTGCGAGCTGGATTGTGGTCGACAGAGTTGGAGTTTCTCGCGAAGCAAGTCCCACTCGACGAAAAGTTCCCTCAACGAGCGCCTCCGGTCGGAAGCCGCCATCGAGAGCTGGAAGGAGACCTATTCTACCTGCATCAAGACCTTCTCTAACATCCTACGCCGGATCGCCATCATTGCGCCCGGACCGTCCAGCTTCTTTCGCGTCATCACGATCACCGGTTACATCGCCGAAGCGAGAAAGTCCAGTAAGCGTGGAGGTACAGCGTCATGCGGCAAGGATAAGAAAAAGGGAGCTCGAAGAAGATGCCAATCTGAAGCGATTCAATCAGCAACTGAAGGCTATGATCAGGGAAGGCAAGGAAGCTCTTGGCACGAAAATTGAGGTTGTGGAAGAATTAGATGGACTGGTCGATGAAGGATATGCGGAAGGGGATTATTTTGATGAGAGAGGAAAAGGATAACAACTATCGTACCTATGTTGACACCTAAATTTGTGCAGCCTTGAGTAGGCTGACCGTTCTGACCGTATTGCTACCGGCATGCCAGAACTCGAGAAAATCATTAAAGTAATGAATTGCTCGATAAGTCGCAGGAGAGTACTAAAACGAAATATGGTAATAGAGTCATTTCGCCGAGAATTTCTGGCCTTGAATGACTGGATCGCCGGTTGAAGATGTCTCCTTATTTTGACTTTTGCCACAAACGGCGCATGCTAAGCTTCCATTAGTCCTGCCTCAAGTACAGCCGGTGGTGAGTCATGGCACGTACCGTTTGCCTTGTAAGCACACCGATGACAGTATTTCCTTCCCTGTTCTGTTTTCGTTTTACAGGTGCTGCATGAACTGGAGTATGCGGCATAAGGGTTCTTGGCGCCCTTGCCCAGGAGTTTACTCTGAAAAATCCACATGATTAGCCCTCTACTCCATCAAGTCTGGAGGATCGTCTTACCTTTCCAACACCGGCTGATCCTAATGTAGCTGAGGATTTGCTCTTGTCACCAGCTCCTTTTGCGGTTGAGGCGGGGGAGCCATAGTACAAGTCATTTTTCCGCTTGACTCCTGGAGTGGCCAGTTCTGTGCTCTTCTGCAATTTTTGGCATTTTGCACAAACCATCTTGATATTTTGTTGTCGTATGGGTCTTCGTAAGTTACCGAGAGCCGTTGGCATTGAAGGGAATGATTTGAAACATGACCTTCAAGAAAGCTTGGCATGGGTGAGGTACAGGGATATCACGTTACTCCACATTCGGGCTATCGTAATGATCGACCGCTAACGGAAGCTCGTATCGAGTTCGGCTTGAGCCAAGGAGGACAGGAGGTTGAAGGTAAACAAGCTACGAATCATTACACTCGAGGACGACGACTGTAAGACGTAAGCAAAGTAGCAAACACTTAAATACTCGTACAAGGAACTGTCAGTGGCTGTAGACTTGAAAGACGTGGTGCTTTAATGACCAGAGCAGTACTATTGCCTGCATGAACCGTTGGGACCCTTGTCCCTGCGGCGGCTTTGAAGGTCTAAAGAAAGACCACTGCGGTGAAACGACTACGAATCACTCTGCACTTCTTCAATACTCAAGAAGCTCGTAAGCTGCGCATAGCTTTGGCGCGATATTGGAATTTCGGAAGAGAATGCACATACCTGGGACCAACGTCTCTGCCCAGCAATACTGTGATCGCTCAAGGTATCGTCAACCTCATCCGGCATGGCTGGCAGGCCACCCGGAGGAGGTCATGAGGCACCGCCATTGAGCAACGACCACTCACTGCTAGACCTAGAAGACAATAATCCAGTGTACAACGATGGAAAGCCTCCGCCCGTCAATGACGAGGAACTCCTCCGTCAATACAACATCAGTAGCGAGGACGCGGCCCCCCCTCGGCCCTCGGTCTCATACGACGAATTCGTTGGCGCACAACACTCAACAGCTGGTTTGCCTGGTGGGCCAGGTCCACCACGGAATGGGCCAAATCAGCCTCCGTACCTCAATGCTGGCGCCTCAAGGACTTACTCTCAAACATCTGGGCTAAACAATTACGAGCGGTATTCAGACATGGATGATTTCCCAGATGACGATCGATCAATGCAAGGAGGCTATCATAACGCTGGTGGTGCGCTGGATGAAGGAATCACACCTGCTGCGGGAAGCAGACGGCATAAGCATCGCAACAGCGTCCTTAGTATGGGCGGTGGGATTATGGGCAAGGCAAAAACTATGCTTGGGATGGGGCCGGAGTACTCGGAGATGGACATGCCTCTGACAGACACCCGAGCTGCGCAAGCTAGGGTGGACTCTGGCGGAACGGAAGATCTTCCCCAAAAGCCAATGCAAAGAAGATTCAGTCCTGGAACCTTCAAGTTCGGATTTGGGAGGGGGAAGCCCGATGCCTCAACGTTGGGTCCGAGAATCATCCACCTCAACAACCCTCCGGCTAATGCACAAAACAAATATGTTGACAATCATGTTTCAACCGCCAAGTACAATATCGCTACCTTTATACCCAAGTTTCTTTTCGAGCAATTCTCCAAATACGCCAATCTCTTCTTCCTGTTCACAGCGGCGCTGCAACAGATACCCAACGTTTCGCCTACGAATCGTTATACAACCATTATACCCCTTTGTGTTGTGTTGTCAGTCTCAATGGGAAAGGAGTTGGTGGAAGACTACAAGCGAAAGAGCTCGGACAAGTCACTAAACCATGCGAAAGCTAGAGTGCTGAAAGGGTCTAGCTTCGAAAATACGAGATGGGTGAATGTGGCTGTAGGCGATATTGTGAGAGTGGAATCCGAAGAACCGTTCCCAGCGGATCTAGTCTTGCTGGCAAGTTCAGAGCCCGAGGGATTGTGTTACATTGAGACGGCCAATCTCGACGGAGAAACTAACCTGAAAATCAAGCAAGCTATCCCGGAAACTGCGAATCTTGTCAGCCCAAGCGAGCTCAGCCGACTTTCTGGTAGGGTTCGGTCAGAGCAACCTAATAGCAGTCTCTATACTTATGAAGCGACGTTAACCATGCCTGCTGGCGGTGGGGAAAAGGAACTCCCATTGGCGCCTGATCAGCTTCTACTAAGAGGAGCAACGCTGCGGAATACCCCATGGATTCATGGTATTGTTGTGTTCACTGGTCATGAAACGAAGCTTATGCGCAATGCAACCGCCACGCCTATCAAACGAACACATGTGGAACGACTTGTCAACATCCAGATTCTCATGTTGGTCAGCATTCTAATCACTTTGAGCATAATCAGCTCTGTGGGTGATCTTATCGTTCGATCTACCGCTAAGCAGAAATTGGCGTATTTGTATTATGGAAATTCCAACACCGCTACACAATTCTTCTCAGATATTTTTACCTATTGGGTACTGTACTCCAATCTTGTTCCGATATCATTGTTTGTGACCATCGAAATCGTCAAATACTATCATGCTTTCCTAATTAACTCGGACCTTGACATCTACTACGAACGCACCGACACACCTGCTATCTGCCGAACATCTTCGCTCGTCGAAGAGCTGGGCCAAATAGAATACATCTTTTCCGACAAGACAGGAACGCTGACATGCAATCAGATGGAATTCAAGCAGTGCTCGATTGGGGGCGTACAGTATGCCGATGAAGTTCCTGAAGACAAAAGAGCAACCGATGCGGATGGGAATGGCGTTCACGACTTCAACAGGCTTCGTGAGAACCTCAAGACACACCAAAGCAGAACTGCAATACACCACTTCCTAGCCCTTCTAGCAACCTGCCACACGGTCATACCAGAAAGGAGGGACGAGAAGCCGGGCGAAATCAAGTACCAGGCAGCTTCTCCCGACGAAGGGGCTCTAGTGGAAGGGGCGGTAATGCTGGGGTACCGATTCGTAGCTCGAAGACCGAAATCTGTGACGATCACCGTAGAAGGCGAGGAATACGAATACGAGCTTTTAGCGGTTTGCGAATTCAACTCAACGCGAAAGCGGATGTCAACAATCTTTAGATGTCCGGATGGTAAAGTACGGTGTTACTGTAAAGGAGCCGATACCGTCATCGTGGAGCGGTTAGCAAAGAACAATCCAACGATCGAGGCTACTCTGCAGCATCTGGAGGAATATGCTACGGAAGGTCTCCGGACGCTGTGTCTAGCCATGCGAGAAATTCCGGAACAGGAATTCCAGCAATGGTGGCAAATTTTCGACAAAGCTTCTACGACTGTCAGCGGAAATCGTGCTGAGGAGCTTGATAAGGCGGCAGAACTCATTGAACATGACTTCTTTCTTCTTGGAGCGACCGCGATCGAAGATAAACTACAGGACGGCGTACCAGATACTATCCATACACTTCAAGAGGCCGGTATCAAGGTCTGGGTTCTTACAGGCGATAGACAGGAAACAGCTATCAACATTGGCATGAGTTGTAAACTGATTAGCGAGGACATGACTCTTCTGATTGTAAATGAAGAAAACTCGGAAGCGACGAGGGAGAATTTATCGAACAAGCTCAGCGCTATACGTAGTCAATCATCTGGAGGCCAACTGGAAACTCTGGCCCTGGTTATTGACGGCAAGTCATTAACTTTTGCTTTGGAAAGGGACATGGAAAAGATGTTTCTTGATCTCGCAGTCATGTGTAAAGCTGTGATATGCTGGTACGTACAGCTACAAGATATGAAAGTCATTTGCTGACATTTTTACAGTCGGGTATCGCCTTTGCAGAAAGCCTTGGTGGTGAAGCTTGTCAAGAGAAGCCTCAAAGCAATTCTTCTGGCTATCGGTGACGGTGCCAATGACGTGTCGATGATTCAAGCCGCACATGTAGGAGTTGGTATAAGCGGTGTCGAGGGTCTGCAGGCAGCAAGAAGCGCCGACGTAGCTATTGGACAGTTCCGATATCTTCGAAAATTATTGCTTGTACATGGGGCCTGGAGCTACCAGAGGATCTCGAAGGTCATTCTTTATTCTTTCTATAAAAATATTGCTTTGTACATGACTCAATTTTGGGTATGCATATCATTCCCGGGCGCCGAAATGGACCGCTCACTGACAATTGGCAATAGTATTCCTTTCAAAATTCCTTTTCCGGCGAGGTCATCTTTGAATCCTGGACCCTCTCCTTTTACAACATCTTTTTCACCGTCTTTCCCCCTCTCGTCATGGGCATCTTCGACCAGTTCATCTCCGCCCGCCTCCTCGACCGCTACCCCCAACTCTACCAGCTCGGCCAAAAAGGTGTCTTCTTCAAGATGCACTCCTTTTTCTCCTGGATTCTCAACGGCTTCTATCACTCCCTCATCGCGTATTTCGTCTCCGAGCTCATCTGGTACTGGGACCTCCCCCAAGGCGACGGCAGAGTCGCCGGCCACTGGGTCTGGGGCACAGCACTGTACACGGCGGTGCTGGGCACGGTGCTCGGCAAAGCCGCGCTGGTCACCAACATCTGGACCAAATACACCTTCCTCGCCATCCCCGGCAGCATGGTCATCTGGCTCGGCTTCATCCCCATCTACGCCACCGTGGCACCCAAACTTGGCTTCTCTACCGAATACTACGCCGTCATCCCGCGCCTCTTCACCTCCCCCGTCTTCTACGCCATGGCCCTGCTCATCCCGCTCCTCTGCCTCCTGCGCGACTTCGCCTGGAAGTACGCAAAGCGCATGTACCGCCCGCAGACGTACCACCACGTCCAGGAGATCCAGAAATACAACATCCAGGATTACCGGCCGCGCATGGAGCAGTTCCAGAAGGCGATTCGGAAGGTTAGGCAGGTGCAGCGTATGAGGAAGCAGAGAGGGTATGCGTTTAGTCAGGCGGATGAGAGTCAGGGAAGAGTGTTGCAGGCGTATGATACGACCAAGGAGAGGGGCAGGTACGGGGAGATGAGGAGTGGGAGGGAGGGGGTCGAGAGGGGGAAGAGCCGGAGGAGGTGAGGCGGTTTTTGTGTAGGGAAGGCTTGGGGGAAGGGGGGAGTGTACCTTTTTCAAGTGGGTTATTGGGCGTCATTCCTATAAGGACAGTGTAGGGTTTTGTGGGATAGGGGCCCCGCTTTTTCAGAGAGTTTTGGCCAGAGCTGCTTGAAGATTATCTACGGTTCATCTCCATCGTCCTAGCCTGTACTCCTCATCTCTATCTCGCTTTTCTTACATCCCCCCCGCCTTTCCATTCCTTTCCAAACATACATCACTATTTGACAACCCACACAAGTCTCGAACCCAACACACCCTGCAATCCGCCCAATCTCCTGCTCAAACTCCCAATCTATTCCACCCGGTCTATGTATATTTACCTGTCCCGGTTCGAGCTAGCATGATATAGATACAAGCATTAGACTTGATTTAAAATGAATATATGAGGGTTGTATTCGCTATATCGAACGATATATATTTCTGGGGTGGGTCGGATGGAAAAAAAGTAAAGATCAGCGTGCTTGTGCAGTAACGAAGTATCTACCTATCCCCCCTCCTCGCTCTGGTCACTAAGGTACCTTCCTCCCCTCGGTCATCCCGGATGGACGAACGGATCGTTATGATAAGATCGTAGATACCCGTGTCGCACGAGGGATCTGTACGACGAGGTGTTTGTTTTGATTCTTGAGCATGATTCGTTCTGGGAAGGGGTAGTCCGCTCGCTTGGGTTTAGATTCACGAGTGATTACGGCACAATGGGGGTTGTTGCAGTAGGAGAAAGAAAGGAAGAATTGCAGGTTTGCTTTTGCGCTGTCCTAGCTAGCTATTTAACTATCGAAAATTGAGAAGAATCAAAAGCATCTCTTTGGGATGGGAAAATAGGCGGGGATTGCCGTAACATGCCTTTTCAAAGTTCTATGCGAGTGGAGGGGAAGAAAGGGATGGAAATGCCACGCGAAAGACCATGAAACTCGTCAAAGCCAGTACAAACAACCAGTTCAAGCCATCGGGGTAGTCAGTGGGGGTAAGATGATATGGCTTCAAAGCCCATGTAGCCATCATAACCCCCTACCTCTTTATTTCACATCTGACCCACATTCAACAACTTCTTCAAACCCCCAGCAGCAGGCCTATTTCCTTCAACAGTCCATTTCTTCTCATAGCTGAGATGAGCCACAGTCATCGTCTCTTTTGCTTTCAGGCCGAGCTTCGTTTCCATGGTATGTTTTCCCGGAACGGACACGCTGGAAGTGGAGCTGACGACATGCGGTGTTACGAGGTCGATGGACTTGGTAGTAGGAAGTGTGTATGCAGATGGTAGCAGCGGGCGTGGGGCAAACTCGTAGGGTGTACCTGTCACGCTTTCCTCCGAGGACGAGCTAGTTGTCGGGGTATAGGAAAGTTCTGGCGCGGTGATAGCCACAGCGGCGGCACTGTGAGCTGACCTAGCCATCGCAGGACGCCTTGTAGGCGTGAGGGAGGAGGACCCTGATTTATGGAATTGGCTGAGGTATTGGAACGCCTCTGAGCCAGGGCGGTGGGGCAAGTTGGGCTTCCATTCGGTGGGATCAAGATCTGACTTGCCCTCGTGAGCTTGAGGGGGTATTCTGGCGGCGGGGGAGGGCCGAGGAGTAGGTAGGTGGGCGGGGAGGATGTTGCGCGGCTCCATGCCGAAGGAGTCGTCTGTGTCAGGAGGTGGGCTGGTGGCGGGGCTGACGAGGGGGTGGTTGGGGTTTGGGTATAGAGATTGGGAAGCGTCTTTGCGGCGGCAGCTTGGGGTGAGGTTAGTATGTGGGTTTTGGAGCCAGACAAGGTGACCGGTTTGAAGGAGGGCACACCTTTCGGAGCAGTAAAGAATAGCGTTGTTGGGGATGACTATTTGCTTCTCGCACATGGCGCTAAAGTAGGGTCAGATCCGTAAATGGTACACAAAGGACTGAATTTGAGGTTGACGACGAACCAGAATTGCAAGAAGCTGGTAGCCATGTCGTCTTTATCCTCGTCAAGTTCCTCTTCTTCGTCCTTTGAGAACTTGTTTTTGGCGACCTTGAAGGTTACCTTGGGACCACCGGTAGTCTTGACGGACGGGACAGGACGAGCAGCTCTCACCGCTGTCTTCCTTACATTAGGCACAGAGGTACGAGGTTGGCCATGGGTATGATTGGTGGAGGACATTGGGAGAAGAGACTAGAGACAGCACGAAGCTGTCTATGCTTATATGGCTTCTGTTAAGATGAAGTGTCCTTGTGCTTCAGGAAGAAATTTCTTGGTTGTGCATGAGCTCAGACATTCACCAGACAACACTCGATGCAGCAGGCGTGTAGGGGACGAGATGCGGGTGGAACGTCGAGTGAAGTTGCGCGTCTTTGATCGGATAGTGGTACTGCCTTATGTGCGAGGCGCTCAGTACAATGCACTGTGGGGCCTACACGTTCTGTGGTAGCAGGATCAGGCTTATTGCATGGTAGATGTTGAAGGAGGAGATGTTCGTCCGAGATAGAGCCACTCGGGATGTTGAACGTCCTTGGGATCTAGTGAACCATGTACTCGTACCACTCCGAATACGGATCCAGGAGACTGCAATCTCGTCCAGGACTGGTCGATTGTTTGTTCCATGGGCTTGGGGTGCGAAGATAAAGAAGAAGCCAAAGGCGGAGATAAACTGATAGCCAGACAGCCAGACAGCCACACAGCCAGACAACCCCTCAACCCCTGTCAAGTTCCGATAACAATCAGTACGAGGGGAAGTGATGGGGTTGATCTACACAAGCATCTTCGACGTCGAAACAATTATGGAAAACGACTCTGATTATATAAATACTTCAACGAGAGAATTGATATAGAACTATGTGAAGCTTTATTCCGTATGTTGTTTCATGCAAGTGGTCGGCTGAGCTTCTACAGTACATGCCGTATATTCACTTATTCTGAACGTTTGGTCACCTCATCCACTAGACACGTCGCACAATCGCCCACGTGCAACACGTTCTCAGTCCACAGCATCCGTCTGGAGCTTTTGCTGTGATTCTTCAGCGTGACTCAGAAACGAACCTTCTACCGGCATACGTGCTTATGATACGGAATGGTGCGATTCACAAGCTTCATCATCTGTTCATCGAAGTCTGCACGACCGTTTGAATGCATCTATCCGCCAGCCGTAGCGCCAGATCGCCATTCGACACCCAATCAACCGCCAAAGAGACTTGCAGATGGAGGTGCGGGTGTGCCTCGATTTGCCGCTTTGGCTCGCAACCGATTCCTTGCCTCGTCGCCTTATCAGGGGCGGCGGCTGATCGATATTCTCCGAAATGCTGGGCAAGGCCATGCTGCTATGTCTATGGCCTCTATGGCTTCTTGATCTGAGATCACCCCCATGTAACCGTTGTTGTGGAGCGCTTCCTCGAACCCGCACCGCAACCCACCATTACGCATTGTCAGCCAGACACCGCGTTGTCCAGGATATGATCAATCTCTGCGTGCCTGCTGACGCTGAAGCAGGGTACATCGTAGTCGTTGCGCTCAAGTCTTTACTTTGCACATTCATGTAGGTTTCAGAAACCTTTCTGGCACGCCTCGAGCAGCATTTCCGACAGGCCCTACATAACATCCAAGAAGACCACTCCATCGAGACCCTCCATCTCTCAGCCTCTGGATCTCTTTGTAAGCGTATGAATCCGCATAAGGCAAACCGGTCTTTGGATCGCGAAATCTCGCGGGCTGGTTGGTGATAGCACATGGCTCTTGCACAGGCTCTAAGTGGCGATGTTAGCGAGGTACGGTGGCCTGTTCGGTCCCGATTGATTACTTACTCGGCGGTTTCGCATTGCGCTTCTTCAACAGGATGTGGTTCTGCAATTCTGGAATTTTCATCGCGTTCGCGTCGATGTTCTCCAGGTTTACAAGGTTCCTAGTCGAGTATTCAACGACTGAAACGGGACGATTTGTATAGCGTTGTGATGGTGGCATGTTCTGAGCATGTGGCCGCGGTGAGACTGGTTCCGGAGGTTCTCTTGTTTGTTGTGCCGGTGTAGGTAGAGCAGCGTAGTAATGTATCCCATCAAGAAATCCATAGGGCCCCTGTGAAGGCGCAAATTCAATCTGCTCAGAACTCCCGGCATGGTTCGGCTGCTGTCGAGTTGAAGCCGGAGGTAGGGGCTGGGGCACCTCGACCATCACCGTATCTTGGTCCAGATCGACGTTTGAGCGATCTTGAAGTGTCTTGTCCGGCAAAATGTCCTTGCCCTCTTCTGCATTCGGACCACCTTCGGCATCCTCGATTGCTCTGATGGCTCTAATTCCAACTTGGCCTAGCTTTCCGTTGACCCATCTTGCTAGCCCACTCCACCAAGTGATGACAGGGCCACTAAGTTGCCGATTGTGTAGAGCTTCCAGCTTCGCTCGCTGTTCTTCCGCTCTCTTTTTCTCCGCCTCTTCCCATCTGTTCAAGCTTTTCGCATTCTTCTTTTCCATCCGTGTAGCCTCCGCCATGCGGTCTGCTTGGGTCATGGCCTTAGGCTTGGACGCTTCCTTGCGTTTCGCCGCGGCTTCCATGACCCTAATTTGCTTGAGACGGCGTCTCTCACTTTCCTTCATACGCTCGTGTATGATTGTTTTGTTTTCCATCGTCTGCTTCCGTGACGAGGAACGTGTGGGCCCTTCTTCCGCTGATGGTAACCAGTTCAACCGCTCCGACTTCTTCCTTGGTCGTGGCGCAGGCGTCGTAGGGTATGCTTCTATAGCAGTAGAATCAACTTTGACTTTCTTCCTCAGTGGCCCGGGTCTCGGAAAGATATCTTGTGCCTTGCGTTTCTTCCTTCGCTCGACCCTGTCTTGCTTCTGTAGCTCCTTCTCGCCCTCTAGATCATCATTAGCTACAGGACCTTGATCATCCTCGTCCGAGGACGAATCGAGCTGGACATCAGACGCGTCCTCGTCCTCGCCGCCTTCAAACTCCACGTCCTCTTCCTCACCGTTCTCTGCAAACAGTAGCTCCAATTCGTCGTCGCCCTCCTGTTGCAGAAGGGATGACATCCGATTGCCTGCTGTAACGCGCTTTGATCTTCCTAGAACCAAGGACTCGACGACCGCTTCTTCCTCTGCCTCGTCCTCGTCGCTCCCGGCCGACGAGGACTCATCGTGCTCATCGGAAACAGGTGCAGTCGCCTCACGAGACATGGTCAGTGCGTGTATACGAAGAAAATACTGAAGAGAATAAGCAGTATTGCATTGCCTTTGATAGTAGCTAGAATATATAAGGTTGCCCAATTATGAAACCCACTGTGCCCGATGCAAGTGTGTTGATCTAGGATCCACGTTATGCTCCGCTTCACGCCTAGATGCCTAGCCAACAAGCTCCTTGTTTTGATGTGAGGCAGGTGAAGATGAGCTCATCAAACAGTCTCCAACAACGATTGGTGGGAGAAGTAGTAGAAGTAGTAGTAGTACGAGTAGTACGGCGGACAGCAGTAGAGCAAGGTATGGGGAGTACGGAGTTAAACGTGAGCTTGGGGGGAATTCTTAGCTGTTTCACGGTGGGGCAGGGGCAGGCTAGTGCGTAGCATGAGAAGCGTCAAATCAAAGTGAAACCTCGATCATTCAACCAGCGTCGCTTTTCCACTTTATGATACAACGGAGGACGACTTGCGGAATACTGTATGCTAAACTGTATGCTAAACGCATCAACACGGTAGTCCGTAGCACATACACCCGAACCTCACCATCATGTTTATTGATATCATGATATGAAGCATCTTCTCGGGCCCAGATTACAAAAGTCTCAGCTGCCGGCAGTCATCCGTGCTTGTGCCAGCCGATTGTGTTGAAAACTATCCACACCATTGGGTACGCTCGTGGAAACCCAACCCAATACACTTCCTTTCCAGTTTTCCGGTGTGGAAACTCATCGACGTCTTTGCTCCGTGATCAACATACTTTGACCACCCCCTCGGTGTATCTCTACTTGACTCGTACGGAGTAGCTGTTAGGAGAAAGTGATTGGGAGATTTCGACATAATTAGGTGGCAATCGGTTGTGCCCGCTGTGCCCGCTGTGCCCGCTCGCCGACTCCTGAATAACTTTGGGACTGCGCCTTACGTGGACACTAACTAACCTTCATCCTTCTCCAACTCTCTCTCCACCCATTTACACTTCCTCCACCTTCTTCGATACCAGATCTCCCCCATCAACATCTAATTCTCTAATATCTTCGATTCTCTACCGCCACCACTTTCTGCAAATTGAACACTGTCTTCCCCCATTCTTCTAGAGGAAGATTTGGGCACCGGGTCCCGCGCCGCATAACATCGTTTCAAGCTTCAGCCCTTCAACAACACTCATTACGAGAAAAACACATTACCTTGCGAGCCATCTGGACGTCCCTCGCCGTGTACTGCAATAGTGGCTACGACAACTTCCAACGGCATTGGATTGCTCAATCGCATACGTCGATCAAGTTTGGTACAATCAGGTCCACTTGTAGCATCAAGCTGTCCGCATCCGAAGCGATAACAGGGACGCCAAAAGTGGTCTAGCATACTCCGCAGTCTCTGGGTACCGGTTCGTGGTGTTGAGAATTCCTTGACATCTTAGGACATCGTTTTAGTCAGATATTCGGACTCAGGACTGGGCTTCGTTACGCCTGACGCATGTGGAGGAACCGAGACCTGCCCGCCATTCGAGCGAGATCGTCTATGAACCCGAACACGCTCGTTGGTCTAAGTACTGGCTCCTTCGGCATCAACGCCAGCAATTCAAACGGAATATTGACGTCTCAAGTCAATCTCGGAAAGAGTCTTCCGCTTCTATAATTTATAATGGCCCCTTCCACCAAGCCAGACCACCACATCAATCTAGACTATCTCCCTCAGATATCCGCAAACCGGTCACGATCTGGGTCCTCTACTGCTAACACCTCGCCTATTGAACCGCCATCGGGGACAGGAAGTGCGGTCCGGTCCCCTTTTGGAAACCCCACCAGCATGAACGGTGTGGGAGGTACAACAGGAATTGCGAGATCCGGGACTGGTTCCCCGTCTGGCGAATTGGGTGGAAGGCTGTACTCGAAGCGGTATGGAAGTTTCCATAAACTTGGAAGAAAATGTAGCTAATGAATTCAACCGCAATCCAGTGCCCGAGAAATTAAAGCTCAAGAAGGCCTAACACCCAACATGTGGGGCCCACCTGCAAGTGGTGGCTCTACGCCATTGCGAGAAACAATTCCTGAGTCGCCAAGTCAGGATGGATTTCCAGACTTCATGCCGCCGCCTGAGGATTCCACACAGGGAACCCAACGACGCGTAAGGGCTGGAACAGTACCCTCGAGGTTTTCTCCTGGAGCCAATAACCCTGCCATGATCAACCTCCAGTCCTTCCTGCCGAAGACGTCAAGGCCTACGCCATCAGCAAGTCCTTTCAATCCATCGCCATTAGTATTTAGCGATGCTGCGAATACGAACATACTACCTGGGAATTCGACCTCTGCGTTGTTGTCACGATTGCGAGCGGGTTCTATGCCTCAGCGAGCAAGCTACATCGACACTTCGAATCCATTTGGTTCTGCACTGTTCTCTACTAGCTGGGCCAATGGACGGGACAGAGCTTCCACCCTGGCAAGTATTCGATCCTCGGATGGTCCAAGCTCCCCTGCGCAATCGTCCTTCTCGAGAGACGGCTTGACCGATACCGACGTCAAGACACTCGATTACCTGGGGCTTGCAGAAACTCCACAGCAAAGCCAAGCCACGCTTGTGCAGCCAGCTATGCAGAGATTATCGGTTCAACCTTTTCTGACTGAACTCGCTGGTTTCAACAAAAACATGAACCGATTCAGGTCTTATTCTGTGAACGCGAAAGAGAAGTACGCTGAAGAAGAGGACGACGATTACCTCCACGACGGTCGCTACTCAGGGCAACACAGCGGTGCAATGACCCCCATGGAAGCATCGACCGCTGCTGCTCTTGCAGCCACACAGGCTCAGATACATCAACATAACCTTGCCGTCCAAGCGTTCGCAACTCAAGCCTCTGCAAGCCGGCCGAGGGCACGCACAGCTGGCGTGCTTGACTCGCCATTAAGGGCTTCAGGAGGTAGAAGCTACCTTGCGACACCCAGTCGCTTGGATAAGACTATGCTTGCTGCTGATTTTGGTATGTCGGATAGTCTTGAGTATGCTGGGCTTCCAGAGGCAGTGCGAGCCATGCAACTGAACGGCCTTGGTGGAGGACGTGCTAATCTTGATAGCTCTGATGAGAATACTCAGGACGGGCCTACTCGTGCCCTGTGGCTTGGAAATATTCCCACCTCTACCACTGTCTCATCACTGCAAGTGATCTTCAATACTTTTGGGAAGATCGAGTCTACAAGAGTGTTGGTGCATAAGAACTGTGGTTTTGTCAATTTTGAGAACGTTGAGAGCGCTATCCAAGCCAAAAACGAAGTCAACGGCACGGAGATCTTTCCGGGAGCTGGCCCTATCAGAATTGGATATGCGAAAGCACCGACTGCTTCCATTGCCGGTACACCGGGCAATACCGGAGGCTACCAGTCACGGACTCCAGATCCTCACGGCAATGGTCAACTCGAGAGTCGCGATTCCCAGAGCGTGGATGGCGCTAACGGCGGTCGAGAGGTAAATGGCGTACACGCCCAGAGCACTGCCGCTGCTCTCGAGGTACCCGACCTCCCAGATCTCCGGAATGAGATGCTAGAGATAGTCAAAGAATTTGGAGCCACCAGTCAGGACCAAATGCACATCGCCAGCAGCATTGATGCCGCTATTGCCTTTACCAAGTTCGAACCTGAAATAGCACCCGTGCCAGAGCCAAGCCATGCTAGAGTTCACGACGCTCCCAAGCTTCGTGAAATCCGGAAAAGAATCGACAATAACGCAATCTCACAGACGGAGATTGAGGAGATTGCTATGGGTATGCTACCCGAGATTGCCGAATTATCTTCAGACTATCTCGGAAATACCGTTGTGCAGAAGCTGTTCGAGTTTTGCTCCGAAGCGGTCAAGGAAGAAATGCTGCTGCAAATTGATCCGTACCTGGCGCAGATTGGTGTGCACAAGAATGGCACCTGGGCTGCGCAGAAGATCATCGATATGGCTAAAATACCCAGTCAGATCGGGATAATTGTCAACAGCCTTAGGCCATATACCGTTGCGCTATTCCTCGACCAATACGGAAACTATGTCCTGCAGGGGTGCTTAAGATTCGGCTTCCCATACAACAACTTTATCTTCGAAACCATGCTGAGCCGTATGTGGGAGATTGCCCAGGGTCGTTTCGGCGCGAGAGCGATGCGCGCTTGCCTCGAAAGCCACAAGGCCACAAAAGATCAACAACGAATGCTAGCGTCAGCTATTGCATTGCATAGCGTACAGTTGGCTACGAATGCCAATGGTGCACTTCTACTTACGTGGTTTTTGGATACCTGTGCATTCCCCCAACGGCGAGTGGTCCTTGCACCTCGGCTTGTCCCACACTTGGTCCATCTATGTACGCATAAGGTAGCCTACCTTACTGTTCTTAAGGTCATCAACCAGCGAAGTGAGCCGGAGGCGAGGGATATAGTTCTCAAAGCTCTCTTCTTCTCAGAGAACGACCAGGTTCTCGAAGACATTCTAAGCGACCAAGCCTGTGGTGCCACGCTCATCTTCAAGATTCTCACCACTCCGTTCTTCGATGAAAGCCTACGTTCTCAAGTTGTACAGAATGTTCGCAACGTGCTCTGCCGACTGAAAGCTTCTCCGTCTCAAGGCTACAAGAGACTGATGGACGAGGTGGGTCTCTCTGCCAGGGTGGGAAAGAGTGACCGGGATAATCATGGAGGAAACATTGGCCAAGTACCTCACCAGGACCGAAGCCGATCGAATGGATCACACAATGGTCGGAAACATCAATCAGATATGGAGAGGCAATACAGTGGCCAGTACTATCAACCTATGGCTCAGCAACAGTACCCCGTGCAAGCCGGTATGTCCGGCACATCCGCCATGGACCCAAATACTCTCGCTGCTTACGAGCAACTCAATACTCCCTTCACACCAAATCCCGTTAACCCCCAAGTGCAACAAGCCCTCCTTGTCGCATCTGCACGCGGTATGCCTGCAGCAGAGTTCTATCCTGGGATGGCTCCCAACGGCCTTGCTGGCTATGGCTCCCCTTCCCAGTTTGATCCCAGAAGCATGCACGCGCAACATTCGCCCATGCCGCAGCGACCGTTACAGATGAGCCCCGGCTCTATGCTGCAGCAATCTGCGTTTGCCGCCCCGCCAGGGTTCAATCCGCTGATGGCCAACGCTGGCATGGCGAGTGCGTACCAGTACCCGATGCAGTATTTTCCACAGCAGCAACAAGTCATGCAGCAACAGAATGGTGGGAGGCGCGGACGGGTTAGTTCTCAATCCGAGCGATCTTTCACAATCCAAACTAACTGGTTATAGCAGCGCTAAAATCCTTGCCTGCTTTTGCACATGGCGTTCGTGGGGCTTGAATAGGTGTACATCATACATTTCTGCATATGTCCTTCGTCTGGCGTGATCCAGCAACAACCTTTATGACGAATTTCCTGTGACACCATGACGCAGGGGTTGCTGGCATCCCCTCTGCTGCTTGTGCCACCATCTGTGTTCCTACGTGTATTTTTGGGGGGGGGATGGGGATCTGTCAAAATCAAGGAAGGAAGACACATAGGCGGCCGATGGCGACTTGGGTTGGGTGGTGCGAGGACATAGAGTGCTGAGTTTTTCCGAAAAACCCTGTCGCTGCGGTCTTTAGTACTTTCGGCTAGAGCTAGCTTCTGGTATGTACCTACTTTATACATCAAGATGTGAGGCAACTGAAATATCTGTGTTGTCAATATAAATCTCTCGGGGCATGAAATTAATGTGCTCGTTTCGTGACTGATATCGCATAACCGTCTTCTTGTTGCTTTCAAACCCTCTACCATCATGGAATTCCCGCATTGGCATCACAAACAAGAAACGATAAGAAGAAAACCGACTCTCAAAACTCTTTTCCAATCCGATCGATCGTCCACCATTTACTTTAATCACTATCACCATCACCATCATCTCCATCCCCATCCCCGCCAACCAGATAAAACCTCCAGATCGAAAACCCCTCCACTTCCCCATTCCGACCTCCTTTCTCTACACCTGAAGCCACATCCATGTCCAAAACACCAGTCAAGCCCCCCCTTGGTCTACCCTGCCCTACCTTACCTACCGGCTTTACCCAAGCTCCAAAAACAGAAAAAGAAAAGAAAAGAAACCCTTTATATACACATGCCCACATCCCCCCCTTTTTCTCAATAGATCCTGCTCAGCCTCCTCCTCCCTTCCCCATCTTACCCCACCTCACCTCCTCCTCCCCTACCACCACGCCAACTCTGCCGTTGATTGCATAAGCGCTCTCTCCTCTCATATAAAACTGACATTGAAACCAGCATTTGGGGTTTTAGTTTCGGCGAGATAGCAGCGCTGTACTCTGGGTTGATCGTGGACGTTCTGTGTTGGTTGAGATGGTGGGGGGGAGGGAGGTGGGTTTGTAGGTTTGTAGGTCTGTATGTTTGTGAGGGGGGGTGGGGTTGTTGATGGTATGTACCTAAGTTAGGAGGGGGGTTGGGATTGATGGGGCAGGGGGTCCTGGTGGGAGAAGAAAAAATATAGGTTCGAGTTCGAGGGGATGGGTTTTTGGTGAGAATGGGGGAGGGCGTGTAGGGAGAGTTGTATTACTGTTTCAAGGATGATGTGATCGGAGAAGGTGGAGTGTCATGTGTAGAAGATATTGAATCTGGTTGGAATTGTTTCTGGGGATATATATCTATCAATGACACAAGATCATCTACGCCGCCACCTTGCTCACTATACCACACCCCTCCTCCATCATAATACACTATGAAAACACAAAGCTCCCCCCCCTTCTTCCCCTCACCTCTCCGCCAAAACTCCCCTCACAATCGCCCAATCCCTCGTACTAATCGCCTCCTGCACCTCCTCGTTACTCGCCCACTTGTAATCCACTAACCCAAACTTATTTCCCTCGAGGTTCGCCCGGCCGGCCATGATCCTCGATTTCATATAAAAGACTTTCTCGCCGCGCTTCTCGATGCCTTGCTCGGCGTCGAGGGGGCCTTGGGAGTGGTTGATGATTTGGTGGGTGAGGGGCAAGTTGCCGACGACCCAGGTGTTCATGTTTAGGCCGCCGGTTTGGATGAGGATGCGTTCGGCGGCCTGTAGTGTGGTTGTCAGTATGTTTCTGCCTAGATCTCTCAGAAGCCCAGCGGTGGTTTGGGAGAACGCACCGTATGCAAACTCTCCTTGCCTTCCATAAAGCTGCTTGGAAAACGCCACCGCTTGTCGTTTTCCGTCTTCACAAGCAAATACAACGTCCTCTGCAATAGGCGGTTTAAACTTTTCACATCCCCCGTTTTGTCGGCGTCCGTCACCCTCGAATATGGCCTCTCAACCTCCTGCGTCTTTACCACAGCATTCTCCTCCCCCTCCTTCACCTCCACCTGCGCATCCCTGATCAACGCCTCAACCTGCTCTTCCGGTTCGCTTTCCCTCGCTCCAACCAGTACCTCATCGTTCCATCCGTCCTCCGAATACGCGTTGTAGACCCCAATATCCCTTGCCGGCGTCAGGCGCTCTTTGATTTTCCGCTTCCATTCGACGTCCCCAGGGGTGCCTTTTTGGTAGTAGAAGTAGCGGGTGAAGGGGAGGGCGAGACGTTCGTTGAGGCGTTTTTGGTAGAGAAAAAATGCTTTTTCAAAAGGAGTCAGGTCGCGAGTAATAACTGGGGGACGGGAGAGGAGGACGGCGGTTTTAATTTTGTAGGAGGTGCGGTTTGAGGCTGAGAGGGTGGCGGGGGGTTGGGTGCGGCTCGTGGGAAGGGGTTCGATTGGTGCTGATCCTGGAGCAGATTCAGTGGCTAAGGAGGCAAGCCGGCGGTGAGAGAGGGTCTGGAGGCAGGTTTGGCAGATTGATGAGGTGGGTAGTGGTCCTGGTGGTTGTTAGCAGCAGCTTTGGCTTCAACGTGGACAGATTCGTACTTGATTGCGAGGCAAGGCGCCTCATCGCACTGTGCCCCCGACTCATTTCAATTGCTTGGCTAAACCCACGTATATGAGAAACTGGGATGAGCTCGAACAAAATTGTTGATGTCTTGAGATTATTCTAAGCTAAACCCTTTCCGCCAGCTTCCCGCAGAGTCGCCGGCATTTAAAGCTCTCAATTTCCTTGCAACAGCCCACGATACCTATTAGGATGCGATGCGAAGAGTTGTTGTCACAGGACTAGGAGCAGTGACACCATTGGCAATTGGTATCTTTTCCAACAGATCTTAATATGAATTTAGCGCTCACATGCTGCAGGCGTTCGACGCACCTGGAAACGTTTGCTAAAAGGCCATTGCGGCATCGAATCACTTGGTGAACACCCGTCTCTTGATATCACCAACCAGGCGTGGGCGTTACAGAACTGTCGAGTCGCCGGACTTGTACCACAATCGGGGATCAAAAACGACGGCGGATGGAAGGCCAGCGACTGGCTGAGCCGCGACGTAGGTAGACGTCGCTTAGTACTAGTATGGTTGAGCAAGGCATTTACCAGTACTAGGATGAGCGACGGATGTCAAAGTTCATGCAGTATGCAATGGCTGCTTCTGCCGAAGCGCTGAAGGATTCTGGCTGGCTGCCGAAAAGCGATCTTGAGCAGGAGATGACAGTGAGCAGAGCTTCTAATGCAATGTACCAGCTCGTGTAACTCATACAACTCAGGGCATATGCCTAGGCTCAGGTATCGGCAGCTTCGAGGAAGTCTATGATACATCCATCGCATACGATAAAGGTGTGAGTCTCTAGAATCATTGCTGCAACATTATACAAAGCCTCTAAGCCTCCACAGGGCCCAAAGAAAGTCTCCCCTTACTTCGTTCCTAAACTCCTTATCAACCTCGCTGCCGGCCACATCTCCATGAAATATGGCTTCAAGGTTCCCCTATCATCCCCTTGGCCCAAACTCAACCAGTCTAACCCCCAATTTAGGGCCCCAGCCACGCCGTAACCACCGCCTGCACAACAGGCGCCCACTCCATCGGCGACGCCTCCCGCTTCATCGCCTTTGGCGACGCCGACGTAATGCTAGCGGGAGGCTCAGAATCCTGCATCCACCCCCTTGCCTTCACCGGATTCGAGCGCTCGCGCTCGCTCACCACCTCCTCTAACCACTCCCCGCAGCACGCCTCCCGCCCCTTTGACAGAGCCCGCGGCGGTTTTGTTATCGGCGAAGGCGCCGCTGTGCTCGTCCTCGAAGAACACACACACGCCATTGCCCGCGGTGCGCCCATCTACGCCGAACTTGCCGGCTATGGTTGCTCCTCCGATGCCCATCATATCACCGCTCCTGCGCATTCTGGCGACGGCGCCTACCGCGCCATGCGACTCGCACTCAAAAACGCCTCCTTGCCGCCTTCCGAAGTCGACTACATTAACGCGCATGCCACGTCCACACCGTTAGGGGATGCGGCGGAGAATCGGGCGATCAAGACGTTAATGCTAGGGGGACACGAAGGGAAATCTCTAGCGAGGGAGGTAAACGTTAGCAGTACAAAAGGAGCTGTTGGCCACCTGCTAGGTGCAGCCGGGGCAGTTGAAGCCATTTTCAGCGTATTGGCAATCAAGGACAACGTACTACCTCCAACGCTAAACCTAACAGAATTGGAAGGGGAGGGATTTGATCTCAATTATGTCCCGCTGGAGGCGCAGGAGAGGAAGGTGGATGTGGCGTTGACGAACAGTTTCGGGTTTGGCGGGACGAATGCGAGTTTGTGTTTTAAACGGTATAAATGTGAGGACTACAGGACATATGTATGATGCACATCCAAGGTAGGGATATTAGGAAAACTCGGGTTCCAAGGTCAATAGGGTGTTATTGCCTAGTATAACAAGCTCTCGCAGATGTCAACGCATCCTCACTCATTCAATAATCAACAATCCCCCGAAGCTCGTCTAGCGAACAAAACTCCTGGAACCAAAGAACACCTCGCCAGTGGTGGCTGCCACAAAGTCTAGATCTATAAGCACATGGATCAAAATGCTTTTCCCTTGCCGCGAAGAAGAGGTATACCGCAAAAGACAACCATTTCGCCACCCAGCCACAGAAACGCCATAGCCATAGCACAGAGTATCTCTATGAAAAGTATAGTGAAATTTCCCCAAGACCATCCGGGTTGTTCGGCATTTCCTTTGCTATACCGGTACTCCTTTGATGCTATCTACTGGTGTTTTATTCATAGTCGCCATATGACCGCTTGGACGTTCCATCGCGATGGTAGGCTCACTTGCTGTTCGCTCCCATCCTAAGACGTATGATATTCATCGCTTGTCGGACTGTTCTCAAGCTCCCCTCCATCAGGGATCTCGTGAGCTTCCGCATAATCCTCACCATTTTGGACACTTTTCGTAGTGGTTGTGCTCACACTAATCGCTGAAGTCGGCCTAGCGTTAGCTGCTGATGTAGAACCTACAGACTTGGCTTCGTCCTCGATGGCAGATGGTACTGAAAGCTTCGAATCATCCCCGATCGCCGATCTGCGGACTTTCAAGCGTTCGTCGGGCGACATACCCTGCCATTCAGCTCCGAACGTGACCACCGACGCTTTCTTGCCATGAACTGTGAAGCTTCCGGCCCCTCGAGCCAGACCCTCACTTTCTGTCACAGAGGGGGCGCCGTCTTCGGTCAAACCGGCGCTAGACGCAGAATCTTTGCCTCTCTTGCTCCGGTGATGGGTTGGAACGTGGGCTTCTCTGAGGGTGCGGTGCAGACTCCGCCGGACCTTGCTTCTGCCTTCGTTGAACTCATGGTCAAGTGATTTGGCGTTCTCTCGATTATTTTCCTTTTCTACATCACTTGGGGTCTCAGGACGTTTGCTTTTGGGTGAAGGAGTATCTGGTGCGACCAGACCAGCTTCTTTGAGAACTTTCTGTTCGTCGTCATCCACACTTGGTGTGGGTGTAGCTAGCCTCGTCGCTAGGTCTGAGACTCTGTCAAGACCTCTGTCGCTGCTCAAAGAGGACTGGTGTGTAAGGATCTTTTCTGGTGCCGTTGTTAACCCGACGCTGGATCCCGATTTCAGCGATGTTCTTGTCGCTTCGAAAGTCAACGGTGGTAGTTCCCACGAGCCTTGTTTCTGATGGCTTCCAGAGGGCAGAGATTGTAATGGCTGGAAGAACGTATCCATGTCGAAGCTTTTTGCTGGGGATGGCTGGGTTGATGGGCGAGCTGCAATCTCTCCTTGTTGGCACGTATCAAGGCTGCTCCTGTGATCCAGGGCAGATTCAGTCCTGATCGGTTCTTGTTTTCGAGGTTTCGGATCTGCTGTAGCCGTGTTTGATGGGGTCTGAGGCCTGAGAGGGCGCTCAGTCTCAGCCTTCATCTCCTCCTTAAGGTCCATAGCTAAGATGTCTTTGTGACATCGGGTGCGCCACATCTCTACTCGAACCCACTTGATTCTGGCAGCCATGCCGCCAGCAGCCAGCACGACTTGTTCCCTAGTCTTATTTTGGATGGGTGCTAGGATTTGCAGATGCCTTGCATTCCTAAGCTGGCCATCCAGCTGTATACCAGCCCGGTTCAGCATTTCGTCGGCCTCCGCAATTTTCTGAAGCATAATCTGTCGTCTCGCCAATTGTATTTCACGAGCAAGCTCGGTGCCGATCATGTTGCTTTGTGTAATTACGTCGCCTGTTGCAGTCTGGACTGATTCTGTGGTCTTGTCAGAGTCCATGCGGCGCACCCCCCGAGCTCTCTGCCCATCCTGACCTGCTCCAACCAAGCCCCTCATACGAACACCGGCAGTTCGAAATGCAGAGGCGTAATTCAACTTTGCCAGCCAATCGTTCATGTCTCCTTCATTATCGGCTAGAAAAATCTCTTCAAAGCCACCATGACGAATGAAAGTAAACGCATTTTTGTGCTTCTTGTAGGTAGCATCAACAAGAGCTACGGCATCTTCCGTGGACATCAAGAAGTCTGGCTTAAAGTGTTCTAGTGGTGGCTTGAAAAATACAGGGGCACTTGCAAAGCCTTGCCGGTGATGCGAGTCATATTGATGTATCAGGCTCTTTACCCATGCTGCGTTGCGGAAGAAATAGAGTTGAGACCCAGTCAAGATCGCCCCCCATTCTTGCCATGGTGATCGAGCCTTCTTTTTCTTCATGTCCTTACGCCAAAGAATCCCTACCTTTGTAACCTTAATATCGACCACTCCAGGATGAGCTTCGGCGGGATTTGTTGTGGTTTCGGGCGATTTGAATGCATCGGGTCGGGATCTGGAGGATACAATTTGAAGGACCCCAGATTTGAAGAAAGTTTTATGAAGATCAGTGAGATTGAGGGAGAGAGCGGTGCCAAGATAGCTGTAAGGGTCGTCTAAATTCATGGTGTCTTTCAGTGATGGCCGGAGAGAATCGAGTTTGTTGTCAAGAATGAGCGTGTAGGGATCGACAGGTTCTCGAGATCGCTTTTTTAAGGAATCCGTGCTGGCTTTTGCGAACACCTTTTTCCGTGGTTTGTGAGTGATTATTCGTTCACCGTTGATATCAACATCGTCTTCAACGTGGATAAACGGAGTATATGAGATGTTGTCATAGAAGCACTCGAGAATTTCATCAGCAACTCCTTGACCTTTGGCATTTTTGGTGTAATCTTGTTTCTGCATCTTGTGCTTGTTATTTCTATTAAACACGTCGGTGTGGAGGATCAAGATCGAAAAAGCAATGAAATATGCCTCGTCTAAAACCGTAAGTGCATGTTGAGCCGAGAGGAGAGAAGGCTTACCTGGTGAAGCATATATGCCAGGGTTACACTCATGATACCGGTTCGCAAATGCCTGGAGAACCCTATCAATCTGCTGCGTTTCTTTGGGAAGCTCAACCTCCATCAGAAGCTTTCTGATAGACATATCTAAGGGGTCTCCGAAGAATTTAAAGCCGCGCATATAGCTGCGCAGAACATTCTTTGAAAATTCATCGACCGACTTGGAGAGGATAATCGCGACAACACCACGGCTTACAGCTTCTTCTAAACGTGCTAAATACTTAGCCGGAGTGTCTCCTTCTTGACGCTCGGGGACCACCGCAGATTCTCTACTCAGGCTAAATGAATGTGTTTTGGAGCCGTTGTTCGAGATAGGTGTACCAGGAGCTACGGCTTGATTCGAGCCTTGGCGAGAGTAATTGGGTTCAGAACGCAAGCGTGAGAGGTTAAACAGACCTCCCAGGCTTGCTCTCCCTGTGGTTGAGGAAGAAGTCCTAGCTGACTGAGGCAAGGGCGGCGTTGGCAGATCTTCGTCGGCAAGCCTGGAATTCTTAGTTGAGGACCTGCCTCGCTGACCAAGACGTACTGGGGCAGTCAAGACAGGCGAGGATCTGCCAGATCGCATTGATGCAGTGGAGTCCCTTCGCGGCGCAAAGGCCATTGATGAAGTAAGATGCACATTATGAGAGGGTGACGATAAAGGTGATGGTAGTCCTTTAGATTCGCTGCCAGTCGGGAATGGGTTACGAGTAGCTGTAACCGGCGGGGTTCTTGAGGGAGAATAACGGCTATGGGAATCCGACGGGCGACCACTGGTCGATGCACGAGGAGTCAAAGCAGAGCTATGCGATGGTTCTGAGGCCGGAATCTTGACAGGCAACGGAAACAAAGGTCCCTTTTTAGGTTTATTGCGTCTCGGTAGGCGGAAGAATGTGGTTGTGGTCGAGACAGTGTGGGTTGTTGTAGTTGTTGCATAGAGCCCGTGATCCCCGACACTCCCTTCAGACCTAGACGACTCTGATAATCGTGGAGGGAAGACAGGCAACGCCAACGTAGAGTTTGTGTCGTCCCCGTACGCTGGAGGATCGTTGGTGTCTCGAGACCGTCCATGTTGATCAAAGGTTACACGAGATGCTCTCGCGCTGTCGTTCCCGGTATTGAAGTCGGACAGACCGGGGTTGGACATCCTTTCGGAGAGTGATATTCTTGGCTTGGCCGAAAGTGATCCTGATGGTTCCGGGTTTTTCCGACGGCGAGGGAAGGTGAATGTAGACTTCTTCTTCTCAAAAGGATCTATTACAAGTGCTGTAGGTGCCGTAGTAATGATCGCCGGTGCTATACATACTCATCGTTATTAAAATAGATGTTTAGTAGAAACCTACTTCACTCGACGTTGGGAAATGCTCACTTTCAGGCATTGGAGGTGTAAACATGTTCGCTTGGTCCCTCGCAGTCTTTGAGAGCTGCGAGTCTGAAGCATGTCGAAATCTCAGCATGCTAAACCGCTGCTGTCTTGGTATGCGATCTCGCACTGCTGGACTTGACGGTCGCGCCATGAATGCACCGTCTGTAAGAGCTTCAACCGGCTCAACGGGTTCTTGGACAATAGGAGGAGGGTCTGAGGTCTGCAGAGGATCCGTTAACATTGTATTGGCATCATGAGCATCATAGTTCTCGCTTGCTATTCTAAGTTGGGTAGGATCTATTGTGCTGTGCCTGCGGAGACCCCCATCGGTCGGCCTGTTGACACGAAGACGGCTCCAAGGCATGTTGGCAGCGGACTTTTGAGAGTGTCATTGGAAATGAGGCCGGTTTGATATGTGTTGTATGGTGTTCAGCTGGAATCTGATGTGTGTTAGAGTAGCTACCATAGGTGGGCTGACAGAAGCTGGGTTGGCCAATGAAGACGAGACAGAAACGAGAGACGAGTTTGGAAACAACAACTTAAGGCATAAATAGTATCGGTACAGGCTCATCAATCTCCGTCAAGGGATTGACTCTCGAAGGGACGGGGTATTGTTCGAAGCCAAACCTACGTCGTCGTTCCCTCCCTCCTGCTCCTTGCGACGGACGTTGTTCGCCGATGCTGTCGGATTTGCTAGACTTGATTAGGAAGCGCTAATGTCTCCGCAAGAGCTCGAACGAGGAAGGCAACAACTTCAGTCGCATCAAAATCTTCAGTCTGCACTTGTTGAGATGAGAGTAATGCAACTACTTCTAAAAACACTATTATGCGCTATCTCAAAGACTTGTTGACTCTCGGTCCCTCCCTGCTAATATGGACTTTAACAGTTGCCTCCGCAGAGTCCATTGCCTTCATAGATAACTTACAACAACCCCTCTCCCCTCCTTTCCATTACGCACGCACCGAAAAGACCCGCAATGATAGATATTCGCTTTCGCGAGTCAGAGACAGTATCATCCAAAGCATCTGGAGGATACCTACAAATGAGCGGCTGAAGTCCGCCAATGCTAAACCATCCGCCTCAAGAAGCAGCCCTCCTTCCCAACTACTTGCGAGATATGGAGGAGATCTTGTCCTACGCTTCGAGATCCGATCGGCTGAGGAAGCGGAGGCTCTTGCTGATGCAATCAACGTACTTTTTCTAGATCTTTGGGAGTTTACCGCAGAATGGGTGGACATCAGATTGTCAAAGGATGTTGTAAGCTTCCTAACGATAACCCGCTGCTTTAATTCTACTAATTGGCCATTCCCAGGTTCCTTCGTTGCTCGGTCTACTTCCGCCCTCACTACAACATGCGCATACTCCATTGATGCACGATCTCGCTCAAGCCATCTTCGAATCATACCCATCTCCCACCACCGCGGATCCTTCCATTTCGCCGCATGAGGATCATCAAACCTTCAGCCCAATTCTGCGCCCCTCAAGTTCTCAAACGAACGTCTTTTTCCAGAACTACCAACCCCTCTCCGTCATAGTTCCGTGGATGCGCCTTCTTCAATCCCTCTTCCCCTCCCACGTCCGCATGATCAACGTCGGCGTCTCTTACGAAGGCCGTGACATCCCGGCCCTCCGCGTTGGCGTTCACCCCACCAATGCCGAAAGGCACTCTTCTCCCCGCAAAACAGTCATCATTGCCGGTGGCTCCCACGCCCGCGAATGGATCAGCACCAGCAGCGTCAATTACGTCGCCTACTCCTTCATTACCGCTTACGGCAAATCTAGATCTATGAACAATCTCCTCGAGAAGTTCGACTGGATTTTTATACCCACACTTAACCCAGATGGCTACGTTTACACCTGGGAAACCGACCGGCTCTGGCGCAAAAACCGTCAAGAAACCTCCCTGCGCTTCTGCCGCGGGATCGACCTCGACCGTGCTTACGGCTTTGAATGGGACGGCGACTCCTTGAAAAACAACCCCTGTTCCGAAAGTTATTCTGGCGAAGAACCCTTTCAGGGGGTCGAAGCTCGGCGCTTTGCAAATTGGGTACGCAACGAAACAGAACACAACAACGCCGAAATTGTCGCATTCCTCGACTTCCACAGCTACTCCCAGCAAGTTCTCTACCCATACGCTTACTCGTGCACCTCCGCCCCCCGCTCCCTCGAAAACCTCGAGGAACTAGCTACTGGCCTCGCAAAGGCCATTCGCCTAACCAACGGCGAGACATACGGCGTGACATCCGCCTGCGAAGGAAGCGTTAGTTCTAACAAGCTCAAGCAAACCGCGAAAGACTTAAAAAACGCAGAGCTGAAACCGCTCGTCCCCCGCATGGAGACCGGCGGCGGCAGCGCCCTCGATTGGTTCTATCACGAGATTCGTGTGCGCTATGCGTATCAGATAAAACTCCGCGATACTGGGTCATATGGCTTCTTGCTTCCGGGTGAGAATATTGTGCCGACGGGGAAGGAGGCGTTAAGCGCGGTGAAGTTTTTGGGCCGATTCTTGCTGGGGAATAAGGGGATTGAGAGTGATGAGGAGGAGGTTGATAAGGAGATGGTGCATGGTATGGAGAGGGAGGTGGGGGAAGACGAGACGAGGGAGGTGGAGGAGGGGGTTGGTGACGGGGGTGGGGAGGGGATGGATGGGGAGGGTGATGAGAGGGGTTGGGAATTGAGGAGGCGGAGGAGGAGGTGATGTGGATTTGTGACAAAATTTGGGTTCTCTAGGTAAGGTAGGAATAGGACGAGGGGCGCTAAGGAGTTCTCGTGCTCAGGCCACGGACTTGAAAATTTGCTAGTCAAAGTAGCGCTGGATACCTCATAATATAAGAAGCAGCTGCTGAACATTAGTGCAGCAACCATCATTTCCATTTCCACTTCCTTGGGGTTTTGGGCACGCAACTGATAGGGCGACTTGAGGTTGTCAAAGTGGAGAAGATAAAGAGAGCTCGCGAACTCCCACCCCTTCTCCACTCCCGAACACCGCTCTAAACCCCCCCTCCTGAAGCCCACAGCAGTGGTGAACAGCGTCATAACCCCTTTCAGTCATTGGATTCGTTCCAACTGCAAGCAAGTAATGCATAGATTCAAGGATGGTGAAAAGGCTATTACATATGATACACGGGCACTCTAGCTCTTGACATTGTTTGGAGGGAAAAAAAAGAAAAAACTAATCTAGATTACACGCTGAGGAACCAACCTGCCACCAGAACCTCCTGCCGGAGTAGAGTCTGGTATGGCTTTGCTCTTCCCTCACTGCTCTCTCATAACATCCAAACTTCACCTAGGAAAGAAAAACAAGAGAGACCTAGCTCATTCACCGAAGAAACCTCTGATTACAACCCTGGCCCATCCCCGAAATCCTGGCATCCCTCCATCGTCCCTCATATCCCCTTGAACCACTCTCAACCCCCTCTTCGCCGACCCACCCCGCCACCCCGCCTCACCCCTAAACCCTCTTCTCCACAACCCAAATCCGATACCTCTCCGTCCCCGTCTTGTTATCCGCTGCGAACTCAAATGGCATCCTCAGCGCAGTCTCGGTCCAAATATCCAGCTCGTCGACTCTGGTCTGGCCAAGTAGTTTCTCGAATTCGATGGCGGAGAAGTAGTTGGCGTCTTCGAGGTAGGTATGGGAGGA
>JAABUS010002815.1_pt1 | contig 30888 bp, 31 predicted proteins | sample 5560161 | NCBI WGS metagenome assembly JAABUS01 (sample SAMN10711885, study PRJNA513376) | rock metagenome | isolation source: Antarctica rocks | place: Antarctica: Victoria Land, Trio Nunatak nord | collected 2016-01-04
AAAATTAAAAAACCCTATTATATCGGAAATCTTTAACTTTATAATAATAATTTATAATAAACTTAGTAAATATATAATAATAATATTAATTAAAGAAATTTATAAGGCCGAGTAAATCGTTTTCGTATTATTAAATCGATTAATTAGCGATTACGGGATACTTAAATTAATTATTTTTAATTAAGATAAATAATTTACCTCTAATTATTAAAAGATATTAATTAATATTATTAAAACTAAATTACGAATATTAATTATATATTATTTATAGATAAATAGGTAGATAAAGCGGATAAATTAAATAATAAAAATATATTTATAATATTACGTAAATAAGAAATAGAATAACTAGGTAAAACTTCTACCTATAGTTTAATTAACGTTTAATAATATATAGTTTAATATAACGAAACTTATACTATTCTTTATAAATTATAGTTAATATATTAATATATTTCTAAACCTAAAATAGGGATTTAATATATATAGGGCGCTAGTCTATATAATTAATATAAAAGTATTATATAAAAATATATAAATTTAAATTAATTAAACGAATACTCGGACTAAAAAAATAGTAAATAAATATCGAAAAGAATATTCTTAATTAAAGAAAAGGGATAAAATATACTTTTTAATAAAAAATATAATAAATAAAAAACTAAATAAAAAACTAAATTATATTAAAATTAGACTATTTTCGATTAAAAAGGATAAAGAACTAGTTAATTATAAACTAAATCTTCTAGCCGACGCTAAAGTATATTTAATATTTTATATTTCTCGATTAAAGTTAATAAACTTTAAAATATCTTTATAAAATATTTTTTATTTCTAAATTAAAGAAGAAACGGAGTTTAGAATAAAAGAGATTTTAAATAAAAAAAATTAAAACTATTTTATTAAATAAAAAGAATATAACGATTTAGAGAATATTTAAAAGTTTAATATAAATTTTAAGAATTATCTAAATCTCTTATAAAAATTTTATTAAGAATAAAAAATACGATTAATTAATCGAACTTATTCTTAAATTATAATTATTCCGAGGATATATTAAATAAAAAGTCGTTAGGTTTAGAATTAATACCGTCGACCTCTTTATTATTCTCTAATTTAATAATATTTTTTAACTCGTTTTTAACGAGTTATTTTTCTTTTTTTTTTAATAACTCGACTTCGGTTTAAAAACGGGTTTATTTCGTTAATACTATTTTAACTTCCTTAGATTTCTCCTCGCGTAATTTTCGGAGACGAGATTATTTTACGAGCGAAAATAATACTAGGTTATATTTATACCCGGTACGAATATACTTTATATATTTATCTAAGCGACCTCCGATTTTATATTTCTTAAAATACTATTTATTAACGTAGCGTTAATAAATCCGTATAGTTAACTTTAGGTTAAAGAGGAATTTACGAAGTTATTATTTATAACGAGAGAATAAAAAGGAAATAAGGCTAGATATTAATTACGATAAAAAATTAACTTCTAGGACGAAAATTTCGGGAGGGAGACCTAGTATTATAAATATTATATAGTATTAGTTTTACTCTATTTAAGAGTTAAACGGATACTTTTAATAAAATTATTTATTATAATTACCGAGTAAATAAAATAAATACGGGATTATTTACTATATTTACCGAGTAAATAAAATAAATATATTACTCTTAATATAATTTCTTTCTTTTATATAAATTACGTACTTTACTAGTAGATAGAAACTTCGTATTTAACTTTTTTTAAAACTTTTAATTATAGATTCTAAATATAGACGTTTATTAAATTATTAATTAAGTTTATTAAATTTATCTAGTTTTATTTTATATTAATATAAAGTCTATTATCCTTTAATTTTTAATACTCCTCTCTACGAGTATTAATTTAAATCCTATCGACGTTATATTAAAATATTGAACAAAGAGTCTTAATATTAATATTATTTATATTAAGTTATAAATACCTATAAACTAGATAATTTTATTATTAATATTAATAGAGATACTAGTTTTAAAAATAATAAGAATTACTATTTTTATTAACTCACGATTAATAAAGTAATTTATATTATAATTAATATTAAAATAAATATTATACTTTCTCCTCGATTATATTATCGAACTCGATTCTTATACTAGTTATTATTTCCGATTTTAGATAATATTTTCTTCTTTATATTAACTCTTTAAAATAATTACTAGAATATTTAATATAAATAATATTTCGTTATTAATACCCCCTCGCTACTAGTTTTTATTAAATCGACTCGCTACTTTCTTTATATAGGTTAAAACTTATAATTTTAATTAGTGAGTCGGGCCTTATATTTACTCCCTTAGATAAGAACTAGAACTCCTCGTATATGAGGTAAGGATTCCGAGCTAACTCCGAGGGCGTCGTTATTTTTTAATAAAGGGAGAGTTAAGGGGTCGGATTAGTCATCAGCCTTATAAAGCCTGTATATCAGCAGAATTATACTTAGCTAGAAACCTCATCCATAGCTTGAATAAGAAGTCTCTTCATCTTATTGTGTTTCCAAGTCTTTCAGAACCCCTCTTTACCCCCATCATCGACTCACAGTGTCCCAACTCATTCAATGTCCGATGGGTATGAACATCACATTTCTCAGGATCATCATTCTTCTTGTCCACGAAATTTCAGAGCCTACCAACCTCCACAAAGAAAATCCACCGGCTGGCCTATTGAAAACTTGGTTTGTGGTATTGGGAAATCTGGTGGTTTTGTGAGAGTTCAGTATGGCGGAGCTTCAAGGGCCCCGGACGCAATATGGCCCAGAGACTGTATACAGATGTATTCGCGACTTTAAGGCCTTGAATCTGGAGACGCCTATGGCAAAACTCGATGAGCACGAAAAGACCTGGCAGCTCCGAGAGTTTTGCGGACCTCTGGTTGAAGCGGTCAAGCATCCCACGGAACATTTAGCATGCCTGCATTCAGAGTTTGTGAAACTGCTACCTACGACTCTCGATCAACATCCGAATTCGTGCTCAGCGATAGATATCTCGGATGACTCAGCTCACATGCTCCATGCAAAGCAGTTACTATCTCGGCTTCCCAGTGTCCCCCAAAGACTCTTGACGTTAACGTTGAGCAACTCGAGAATGAGCGCAAATAAGGGTACCATTTGGGATGGTATCAGAAATAGCCGTTGGGCACTGAAATATATCATGCCAGAAGCTCGCTCTCATTTTCAACTAAGTAACCCGGATGATCCCGAGTCTATCCTCCGACTCATTGGGAATATACAGGATATTGCCTGGGCAAACCTCTACGTTACGTCCTATATCGATACGAACAACATGATCTTCCTGCTGAAAATATCATCTCTAGGCCATGAACCGGACTTGGACTTCGCGCGTAGCTTTCAGAAATATGTAAATCTACTTGGGGAGCTCATTGACGAATACGAGACTCTGGTGGACGCTGCGAATCTTGGATATGAAGAACCCTTCAACGACCCGGCTCCATCGGTCCAACTTCTTAAGGCGGCTCTTTTCCCTAAGGTGGCAGAAGACCACGTGCAAAGCCTCAGCATCTTGAAAGCATTTCTGTGGTCAGCATGGCAGCGTTCAATCACGCTATACTTCTACTACGTGATCGGTGTTCAGCTTTGGCAGGGGTCATCATCAACTTGGAGCTCGCTCTTGGCAGTCAATGGCGTACGCCGACTCATCGACCTCGATGCCGAATTATATCGCGGCGATAGCACACAATACCTCTGTAATTGGGCGTTTGAGATGCTCCGGACGAGCAGAACCTCCCTCGCACTAGACTTCCGCCGAATGATCTCTTTATTTGATAGACATTTCCAGGATAGTGGGGGCCGCTGCATCCAAGGATCTAACTCAACATGCAAAGGCGACCTGCCCGAATCTTGCCAAAGGTTTACAGGCTCCGAGGCGAAGTCGCAGTCGTTACATGCCACAGGCTGTGACGGCCATTGTAGCCGAATTCGGTGGAGTGAAACTTCCTATAGGCAATGCGCAAGCCCCAGAGCGGTATCAGCTGAGAGGCATGAGACTGTACTCCGTTACCGCAAAGCATCTCTCGGCACCATGGCGATATCCCATGTCTGGAGCCACGGACAGGGCGGTAGACCTGAAGACGGCATCAACGTGTGTCTTCATAGGCGATACTGCAATCTGGCCGCTACTTTCGGCTGCGAGTCTTACTGGATCGATTCGGCCTGTATACCTGATGATACCCAGCTACGAAAAGAAGCAATCATGACAATCAACGATATCTTCTGCGATAGCAAAGTCACGTTGATCAGCGACAAAGACTTGCAGTCGAATCTACTTTCCTCTCCACCTTCCACACGAGACCTTGAGATTTTGCTATCAGTCTTGCTAGTTTGCGACTGGGGAGTAAGAGCCTGGACTATGCTGGAAGCCATCCGAGGGAATAAATCAATTCACATATTATGCGGGAACGACAAGGCTGTCAGATTAACCGATCTCTTGCGCAAGATCCACAGTGAAGGTGCCATCGACCTTGCTGTCCTCATCGGGAGTGCACAACATCTCTTACCTTCTTTTGATGCTGGGTCTGCAAAGGCAATCGAGGAGACTGGTCATTTGCTCAGTCAGCGCCATGCGTCGCGAGACAACGACGAGATTACGATTTGGGGTCTTTTGAGCAATCTTGAAGCTCCCAAGAACGCTTTAGAGCTCTGGCAAGCGCATAGCGAAGTCAATGCGGGGTTTCTCCTCTCTAGCGCTCCACGTATACAAGGGCAATTTGGCTATGGTTGGGCTCCGGTGACTCCCTATATTCGGCCTCGCAGTCGGTCAGTACCGCTGCAGAACAATGGGAAACACAATTATAGAGTACGGTATCCATCGTACGACGGACGTGGAAGCTATTCGGCCAAAATTACCCCGCAAGGTCTTTGGAGCAAATGGCTTATTCATGATCTAGATGAGAATTACATTACCGAGCTCTGGGATGCGTGCGTTGACGAGATGATGCCCACACAATGGACGGATCAACATTTGGAGAAGCCACTATTCACTGAGGACTCTCACAAAGAGACGCAGAAGTTTGAGCGCCCAGACTATGCAAATGCCTGCTATACCTTGAAGAACCTCTTGACCACGCCTAATATCAAGGTCAGAGTTATCAGACCCGTCGATAATGAAGGTGCCGCTCCCTATGTAGCGAACAACGCACGAGGTGAGGATTTTATCATCCTGGTTATAATTTGCGTGTGTACTGGACTCGATGAGGTCAAAAGTCATAACAAAGAAGAGAGAAATACCTATACCGACAAATGGCAATGGAGTGGCATCTATGAATGGAGGGATGACTCTCATCCGGACTGGAAGATTGAAGCAATGCTGATTGTGTGAAATGACCTGAGCTACAACGGTATCCCCACTACGGTTACGAGATGACTGTCTTACTTGTTGTACTTGTTCTTAGTATGAGTGATCCTTCAACACTTCCTGAATTGAACGAACAGACTTGCTTGGCAGTCCATTTAGGTCTCTAATAAAACACGGCCTTCACATGCTTGCCGTTTCGCTTTTTACAGAGGCGGCTCAATATTAGTCGCGAAAGTCGTGTAAAATTCGACTGACATCCCGACCAACGCGGAACACGCGCTAAGATTGTCGGAATTTCCATTAGCAGAGGCTTACAAGCGGAAGTACCAGCCGAGCTTATAAGAAAAACATAGAAATGGCCCTTCGATGCCTCTTGCTTGAGAGCGTCGCCACAGAACACTCCGCGCACTCGAGCTCACTAAATTCGCCCAACAGAAGAGGGATCCTGTCGCAATGAACGCCTATATACTTCTGCTGCTGATCTCTTCCACGCTCGCCATCAACACAACGTCTACTCTTTCCAACAGCGGCCCTTGGTGTGCGACCAGCCCTTCGGGGGGTCGCGGAAGCCCGCGGCCAGCGGACTGCCTGACGTTGGCCACCTTCATCCTTGCGACCACCACTCACCGTTCGCAATATGTCCAATTTAGCCTCCATCCGTATGAAGGACAGATCAAGCTTCCTTATACCCGAAGCAGTGGCACCTGCGAACTGTTCATCATTATCACGACAACAGATCCTACGCCAACGGTGCCAGTGACGTCTTCATTCGATGCAGTTTTGCGGAATATGCTAGACGTGGTGGGCTCTTGCCTGTTGAACAACCAACCCGAGACGAGTAATTTTGGCGGTGTGGCAAAGATTGGCGTGAGTGATAGACTGATATTGGCTATTCACGCGACGAGAGCGAATGGAGGAGTGCAAGGGAATGAGACGCTTGGGTTGGGTGATATGAGTGGGTGGTTGCAGGACATCTCTCTGAGTTGATCTCCTGCGTTCTTTTGGACAGAGTGGCATTCGAAATGAAACCTATTCCGTGGCAAATGCTGGCAGAGCATGCTCATGTTAAAATTCTGCGATGAATGGCTCGAATCTTCCTCCGAGTCAATTCCATCAAAAGCTTTCCGCCGCGCCATGCGCTTCCACGTAGCGAAGTGTATATTGTTGCAATGCATAGCGTTAGTATTTTATGGGTCGTTTGGGTTTGCGTGTGCACGCCCTATTAGAAATGAAATTCAATGAGGGGCCCCTAAATCCCCCCCGAGAGTGATTCTAGGCGCTCGTAGGAGGATCTCCCGGGTAGGCTCTGGGGTAGCTCCGGGGCCTCCATGGAATTTTGTTTTTAATACGGCGTGCATGTGATACGCTCAAACGGGACCAGAGTAGTGATGACGTCATGCCAAGCCACAGCCTGCAAACGACCTCACGTGTTATTTCAATATCTTCCACTACAGCCTCAATCCCTTGTTACCTCTCATACCAGAAAGACATAGACAGAAAAGAATGTCTTCCTCAATTCCACAATCAATGAAAGCCTGGCAATTCTCCCAGACCGCCGGCGGCCTCGAGAAGAACCTGAAACTCAATAATACAGCTACCTTACCACCAAAAGCCAAATCCCTCGGCCCAGACGAAATCCTAGTCAAGATCCTCTCCACGACTTTGAATCCAATAGACTACAAGATCGCCGAACTACCTCTCCTCGGCCGTCTCGCGATCGGTATGCCAGCAACTCCAGGCCTCGATTTCGCGGGCAAAGTCGCAGCCACGGGAAGCAACTCCAGGGATCTGAAGCCTGGACAATTAGTTTTCGGAAGGCTTGATGGACCAAGCAAGTTTGGGACGCTAGCTGAATACACAGTAGCACATAGAGCTGGCTGTGTGGCTCTCCCCGATGGTGTGAGCACTGATGACGGGGCGTGCATCGGCACTGCGGGCGTGACAGCTTATCAAAGTATTGCGCCTTACGTCAAGTCTGGCGATCGAGTTTTCATCAACGGCGGTAGTGGCGGGACGGGCGTCTTCGCTATTCAGATCGCAAAGATTTTGGGCTGCTACGTCGTGACGAGCTGCTCGGGTGCGAATATCGCTTTGTGCAGGTCTTTGAGTGCTGATGAAGTCATTGATTATAAGAAGGATGATGTGGTTGCGGAGTTGAAGAGGATTCAGAAGTTTGATCATGTGGTGGACAACGTTGGCACCCCAGCTGCGTTGTATTACGAAGCTCATAAAATCACAAATGAGGGTGCCACGTATGTGCAGGTTGCGGCGACCCCGAGTTTCGGAATGGTCTATGATCTCTTGAGCCGACTGCTGTGGCCGGGGTTTTTGGGTGGAGGGAAGCGGAAGTTTAGTCTTATGATGGCTGCGAATAAGCCTGATCAGTTCAGGCAGATGGCGGAGTGGATTGGGCAAGGCAAATTGAAGGTGATTGTTGATGAGGTGTTTGAGATGGACGAGAAGGGGCCTGTCAGGGCATTCGAGAAGTTGAAGACAGGGCATGCAAAGGGCAAAATTATTGTGAGAGTTGCAAAGTCTTGAGAAGGATTCTTCTGTGTAATCCTAGGTATTCACTTGCTTTCTCTACCTTTCACGATATACCAATAGCCATTGAGGTAATAAGTCGCATACCGCTCCACGAAGTTATCAAAGTAGGGGAGCACGCCACTCCAGCGATTCTTCTCCATCCGCTTCGTGAAGTGCGCCCCTTTCCTTTCGAGGACTTTCTCCTCCTCAACAGCCTCTTGCTCGTTGTATGTGGTGAACAAAGTCGGGATACCAAGATCGAGGATTCGGTCGACAGTGGGCCACCAGGTCGTGGTTTCAGCCTCATAGTGGCCTGAGTGGAAAGCTACTATGAGGTCCGGCGGATGTTGAGTGAAGAGCCGAGATTGCGTGAAGTCGTGATAAAGAGCATTCGTCATGAAGAACTTTCGCGGTGGTCGTCCCATAGCCTGGAAATTGGGACAGCACTCAAAGTCCAGTAATTCTGAGAGACCCTCGCGGTCTCCAATGTCGGGGCCGATATAGCCCACCATTAGATTCCTCAGATTGGGGAGAAGGTGAAATAGCTCCTCGGTCATCCTTCCTGACCTGTTCAGTGGCGCCGACGATATGAATAGTGAGGCTAGTGCGGGAAACTAAGTCTGCAAGCTCAGATTCGAGTCCGGCAAGGATGGTGAGTATGTAGGTGCTTGTATCCACAGCGGCTTTGAGAAAACGGCAGATACGTTGGTATTCCGCATTGTCATCTGCCGGACCGAAGTCCTTCGTGATGTACGAACCAAAAGGACTGCTCGAGATGTCTTCGAAAAAATCTTTCCAATTCATTGCCGAGCTGAGGGGTCTATATGTCGTGCGTGGTGACTGGGTTGGCAATTGGATAGCGACCTCGCCAGTGGCTTCAGTATGCTTGATCCTGACGAGCTCGATTTCTCCATGCTCCTTCAGGTCTGCACACTGTCTAACGCGATGTTCTTGCTCACTCTTGGAGCGACACTCGGAAGAGCAGAAAAAAGCGAGCTTGCAGTCGGTACAAGAAACTAAACGAAAGTCCTTGTCCACGTCATCAAATGGTGTTCTTAAACAGGCCTCGCACTTGGGTTGACATCTAGGGAAGTGTCAGTGGAAGACTTCACAAAGGCACACAGGTCATATTTAGGCTGCTTACTGGATAATCTGTCCCTTGTTCATGTGGTGTGGCTTCTCTTTGCCATTGTTGTCCCTCTCGACCATCACTGACAAGGAGCGTTGATACTACGGTATGGAGTTAAGACTCTGATATAAGAAGGAATTGACGAGCCGTCTCGCAATTATTACCTGCAAGTCCTTGTACTCGTCCCATTTAATTTTGTTCTTAGCTCTCGGCCCTGCGTTAACTCGCTGGAGTTGTTTACAAAGCGTTTTGTGTCCCGCTGCCCAATTCTTTTTCTGGCATTTGGGACTACAGTATCTGATTTACTGACTCAGCCCGTCGTATGGTATCATCAATTCTAGACAAGCGTCAAAGTTTGGAGTAACATACACTGCCCTTTTGCAACCTTTACAGCGGCTCAAAGCTTTCTCACCAGGGGCTCGGCCACTCCTACATTCCCAGCACAGATGACCTGCTATCGCCAGCAACGACAGGGCAACATTGGTATGATCATGAATGACAGACGACATGTCGACGTTCCACGAATAGATATACAATACTAGAGAAGTGTGTAAAAGGACAACAAAAGGGCTCTAAAAATATCGTGACTTTTCAGGTTGCTCTGTTTGTCGCGTTGCTGCCAGTCAGCCGCCGCGACGCGACAACGCTAAGCCTCTTTCTCAAATAGTTTGATTCCTGTCACAACCCCATGTCGATCCTCAGGAATATGAGTCACGCGATTTCCATCGTTTCAAAACCCAGAACAATGTAAACCCGTCCACACCTGATGTTACACCTCAATCTGGGCATCCAAGGCTGCCTCGGTAAGATTTGCAATTGCCTCTTGTTGGCGCTTAGCAAGTTCCCCCGCTCCCCTTGCCGTTAAAAAGTGTGGATCTTTGGCGTGAATTTCGGGAAACCCATGTTGTATTGATGCATAGTATCTTCGACCACTTCTAGAGATGCGTTGTCGTTGGCATTTTCGCCTAGCAGCAAGACTTTGTCAAGATGAGTCTCGTTAAACCGCCTCGCGCGCGCTTCAGAATGGTCGGGATGCTCTAGCAGATAATCTGAGCCCAGAGTGTAGTGGGCTAGAGATGTTGTGTATTCGTCGTCATATAACGGAAACGCTATTTTCACATGATTGAATCGCACTACCAGAGTACTGTTAAAACACGAAAGCGACAGCGTCTGCTTAAGGGGTAGCTTTTCTTCCTCGGCAGCACGAATTCAGAGAAGGTGTAGTTTTTGCAAACTCCGAAGCCGTAGCCAACATAGGCTGAGGACAATTCATGAGGCAGCCCTTGAAATCAATTTCCAAGTCCTATCACTATATTCGATAGCCTCGACGATATTGTCACTACAAAGCCAGAAAAATCTGGGCGGGGCGGCAACGACTGCGTATATGCGATGTCCGAGCTGATGTTCAGTCATGGCTTTGTCGTCTCATCTCAGGCTAAGTGATCAAGGATAACTTTCAATGGATGCGGGCTTTTCCTCTTTTTAGGGCTTCGTCGAGTCCTACCTGGTAAATGTCTGCCGACTAGCCTTCAAACTTAGCAAGTGGCTGTGCTGCATTTAGACACATTACGTTTCCAATTTCTGGACGGCCGTTTACGCACAACCTACGCTCGCGTACTCGACTGCTCAGTTGAAGCGAGCAGCGAATTTAAACACCAGAATCCGACAATCTAGCACTAGACCCCCGTCATTACCAAGCCAAACTTTAGGACTCAGGGTCTTCGTCAGCTTAAATTTTGGCGTTCACTTCCAATTGGAATAGTGGGTGCGGTATTGCAGTAATATCACATCACCTTGATATAATAGCCGAGCAGCATTCCAAGCTCCGGAAATCGTCCAGCTCACAAGTAAGGTCATATCTTTGAATGAAGTCACCGTCTGCCTTGTCATTACATCTCTCCATGCAAGTAAGTTACATGATATAGTACCAGCAGACAGGCGCGGTATAAACAATCTAATCTCGCGAGGCGCCCGGAGCGGATGTTGGTCCCAAAATGGTGCGATTGGAGGAACTTGTTTTTGAATTTCTTAAGACGTGCCTGCCAAGAAGTTGTTTTGACAGCAGCTCCACCGGGAATATCTGCTCTGTGGCTAAGGATCACGATCAATGCTCGAGCTTTCGCGTCCTGTATGCGCCGCACTATCGTCAAACCGCCTGGGTCATTCGTATAGGCGCAAATTACTTCGCGAAAAGTACTTTCATCTCCCCACGCGCGCAACCCAAAAGTTCGTGGAGTTCTTGAAAACTTCGAAACCATACTATACTCTCATCTTTCGGCCTCACGCCCAACTTTATCTTTTATACAGCGTATATATTGCTTCGCAGGTCGCCACATCTAGAACTTGGTATGCTTTCCTTCTATAATATCTCCTGTCAGTAAGCGCCTTTTGGCGCTCATTCTTGTCGGCACACCTCTCAGATCTGCCGGTGCGGGCGTCTTTGTAGGACCAAGGTTTAGTCAAACCTTCGCTCCATCATCTACACTCTCTACATCCTCCACAGCCTCCTCAAGCGCTACAAGCACTCCAACAGCGGCATTCAATTGCAGCGATGTCAGCACATCCACGGATCCGTCATGTTCGGATGCACTCGAGATGACCGATTGGATGTTCAATTGGAATCGCACGACAAAAACCTACAATAAGACTGAGATTTGGTCAAATTGCTTCCTGGGCCAGGCATATGGGATACCGAAATATGACTGTTCAAAACTCGGTTCTATATCTTGTATAGCACCGAGACTGGGTTTCATACCGACTGAAGCGCATATATTCTATGCAGTATAAAACATCTATGGTGAGCGTTATGTCCTCTCACCCGCAATAGCAGAAACTAATGAAAGTGAGTGATTCTCAGCCGTCGAGCAATACTTCAGCGTTTGGCAAACAGCCTTTTACGCCATAAGTTTCCAACCCGCGATCAACAATCTCGTTTCCATCCTCTCAGGTGCCGGCGGTACCCTCACGGTCGGAACCCTCCTGGCCGCCGTCGTCGGCAATTTCGGCCTCGATCCAGCCGTCGACGAGACTTTTATTTCTATAATGCCAAGTGGGAAGAAAGCGGCTCCCTTGGATACAGGCATGCTATATATGTCCACTCAGCTAGGCGTACTCTCGGAGGAGATACTTTTAGAATTGTCAACGAATAATGGTCATTTTGTGCTGATGGCAATGCATGGGCAAATGATGACATATACGGGAGAATCATTGCAGAGACTCGAGTCGAGTCTAGCGAATGTTGTGCCAGCGAGTTTTTCGACTGCCGACCGGGTTCCTAAATCGAACAGACGACGTGGTTTTGCCCGATGAATCGAAGTCGAAGATCACAGTTCGGCGGAGATAGCATATTATACGGCTGATTAACCTTTTGATATATGATAGAAGTTGTCTTTTCAAAAAAGGGTTAGGTAATCTGCAGAGCCTACAGACCTGGCAGATTGTCCTATTCTTCTTTTTGGTTAGCGTAGCTTTCAGATAAAGGAACCCCTTGCACTGCGAGCCTTTGCGTAGCCTTCTCTCAACAAGGCTTTCAAGATTTGGCGGGCTCCTCCTTTGTGCTATCCTCCATGGCGTCCTTGACAGCAGCGTCAAAAGCTTCGACTCCCTAATCGGCCGAAGGGTGAAAGATATGATGACTCGAAACAATCACAGCAGCCTTCGGAGCACACGAAAAAAGTCATCAATAACCTGCAAAGGAAAAGCTCAAAAAAGCGCACAAACCACTATGGGGTGTAACCTCTACGTGGCTCCACATGCGATATCTCCTCTCAGTCAAAGATCGCACCGAGGTCAAAAATCTTCAGATTGAGCCTACCATACGCAATCAAACACCCTTGTATCACATCTCAGTGCTCGCAAGCAGCAGAACAGCGTTCTCATACTATTCCTTGCATCAATCTCCAAACTTATCCCGCTCAATATGCGCACGTGCGCAAACAGATTTCTGTTCTTGATGTCCGCGTACCAATGAGCAGAAGTACTGAGGCTACAGGCACTAGAGTAACATTCCGCTCCCCGCAGGATTGGTATGTCGAGAAAACGATCATGTTGAAGCCTAGAGTTACAGCCAGTTTGCACATATCCTTGGGTATTCTTGATAGCGCGTCGTGCTATAGGGAATAGGGTCGAATCTCTATCCAGGCCTTTCCGAACTAGAAAGGATCTGCATGAAATCATACGCTGCCAATATTGAAATACATCGGCATCCATGTTGTAGCTTCGTGGGTACCGTGGGGACCATCGCCATGTGCTAGGTATAATTACTTAATCAAAGAAAAAAAAGAGCTTTTCGAAGTTCGTCTCAAAAATCGTTGCAAGGCACACGTGACATTTCATGTATGGACATAGGAACTTCGAGAGCGCTTGACATACCGTATACCCCTTGTGACCTCAAAAAATGCTTCAACATTCGTTGTGTCGAGCTGCTTGTGTCGTGGGCTTGTCTTGTACTGAGATTGTCCATGCAAATCAGCTCACCCTTCTACTCGCTACCTATCCCTCACATAGCTCATCTATGGCGTTGAAGTATATTCATATACATTCACGCCGATTTCGTCAAAGCTAAGCTTTGAAAAAACAGCGGCAATGCCCTTTCATCCGGACGGCTTCCTCCACGGAGCGTTCCACTTGATAGGAATGTAGGGTCATTATCCTCAGACTCTCGCGCGTAGGCAAGGTTTCCCACAGCCAATCCTCGGTCGGTAGCCATATTGGATGAGGGACAATAATGGCATCGCCTTCACAGTCTGATTCATTGTCGGGGCTTGCAAAGTTAGGGGGTTTGCTCCAGGAACAGTGGCAGCACACACGAGATCGAAGACTCTCGCTACCTGCGCAGCCCGCTGTTTGTCCTCGAGCATCTCGGGTATCAGCATAGCATACCACAGGTCCTTGGCTGCAATATCCCAACGGTGTACCGCTGCCAACCGTACCTGGCGCCCCGTTTCAATGGTCTTTGCTAAAAGCGGAGAGGAAATCTTGTCTAGGAGGAAGGCATCGTCATCGAACAATTTTTCGTCACGGGTATACTCCACAAAGAGCTTCCAGCCGGTAAGATCAAGTTGGCGAATCGCCTCCCTGGACTTTTGACCTAAGGTGTTGCCAAGGATATATAGGCCAAAAACGGTCAGTTGTAGTGGCTTCTTAAGCTTGCTCTCGAAACTTTCATAATAGCAAGCTTCAAGCTCAATGGGATCCCTGAGAGTGCTGAAGACGGTATCGTCTCTTCATGAGACGATCTGTATGCAGAAGCATCTGAATTTGTTGCTTTTGAGCTGCTTCCCCATATTGAGACTCTTCCACGTCACCGCAGCGGACGTTTGCTCGAGGGATATCGCTTGGCTTAAGGGTGTGTCCATAATATGTTGGCGAGACTCGCTTGACAGGCTGCATATTTGTTTTTGCATATGTCAGGTTGCTGGATGGCTGTCCCAATTTCTTTTGTCAGCATCCGCTCTCTGCGTGGAGTCTAACCCCTTTTCGAAGAACAGAGGAAAGAAAAGGTCTTTGGAATTTTTGACATACCCTATACATCCCTTGTTCTCGCAAACAATGCCTCGAGGCTTATAACACCATACTCGGTGTATTATGCCTTTGTCTTGTGCTGGAAGTGCCCACGCACAATGCCTTTGGCTTTCCACGTCTCCCATTGAATGAGCATTTGGTGTTGGCCATGAGTCATATATTTTTATGTTCCAAGAAAATGGCGTTGGTAGGAGTATAAAGAAAAGAGTGTTCTAACAAAGAGAGAGCCCGTATAATAAAGTCCCACTACACAGTTCTCTTCGCTATCAATGGCCATCGGTGTGATCGAGGGCTGCGCATCTTACTATCCTCACTTTCTATAAATGGTTAGAGTCTGACTCTCGGTTTCCCGACCCCACCATGTTGGTTAAGCTTCCCCGTCTTGTCGGTAAGCTTGGGATGAGAGGGCGCCACATCCAAACCCATTTCGAGGATCGATTATGGGATCTCCTCATCGTTTAAAAAATTCTGGCAATAGTGTTGGTAGTGGTGGTCACCAGATCCAAGCACCAAAGGCGCAGTGCTCTGATGGCTGTGGCCGGAAGACTTCGCAGCGTTGTGGGTGTATCCCGATGGCTGCTGCAAGATCGACTTGGCGCTTTCGAGTACGCCCAGGCATGACTCGCTTCTAGTTCTTGTCTTGTTATCATCCTAAGGATTGGGTGGTGGTCCCCGCGTTGTATGTGAAACCCTGGGTTGGCTTCGCGTTGATGTGACATGGACAGGATCAGAATCCGAAAGGGACAATGGATCCTGCCAAATGCGTGTAATTTCACGCTCATGGAGGTCAGGATACGATCAAGGAAGTTCTGATATGCTTCAGTAACGCGAAAAGGACTACGTCGAAAGGACATACCCACTGTCCATATACAGCCCCTCTAGGAAGGCGCCGGTCACACTTTGCACCATCACGATGGCATTCACCTTTGTTCCTACAATTTGTGCTCGATGCGCACAATGTGGTATTCTGGAAATGAAGAAGAGCGAGTGGACTGAAGCAAACGGTTTGTTCTTTTTGCAAAAGTGAGTTTGCCTCAGCTTGGCATAGCTTCCCTGGTAGGTAGCCTTTGTAATGAGCGGGACTTGCCTCTAGTCTAATGACTTGGTTTAGCCATAGTAGCTCTAAATATTCTGCACTCTTTAGTTAGTATGTTTTCTGCTGCAAAATCTGCTGATTGATAAGCCACGTATGAGGAGCAGGAAGACTAAATAAGCCATGCATTTTGGAGTAGTGAAACGGTTTTGACTCCCTAACAAAGACTTCTCACGCTCAATGGGAGATGAAAGATGAGGAGGTCACTCAAAACATTATATACCTTTACCAAGTCTCCATCGTGGAGACGAGAGCCGGGATAACCACAATCCTAATTCCCACAACGCATTTGATGGATTTCCCTACAGTGTCGGCCGCACGACATCGACAATGGGTGGCAACCCGAGAGAAATTGCATCGCTACTAACGGACTAGGTAGAGTGCGACCTTGGCAAAGAATACTACAACTCAGCGCCCATGTGTTGCGAAAGCCTGGCCTTCCGGCGGCGATTTCAATCGCAGCGTCATCCCCATACGGCTATCACCCTGTTAGCCTACATTCAGCTCTGGCTCGTTCCTACACCAGGTAAGCTTGAAGCTAGAAGAAAAAACTTTATATGCGTACTCTAATATACTGACTCCCGCCTTGCTTGCACTGAAGACAAGCGCCGTTAGTGATGTCCGAATCACATGTCAACCTATTCTGGCTGTATCGCGTGCACTAGGATGGCATGCGTACTAGTTACGACAGGGCATATAGACAGGGGAAGGCCGTGTACAGAATTCTTATTGGGAGGCTTTCGCTACTTGAAGGGTGGTGGTGTTGGAAGAGCGACCTGGGACGATGAGGCGGAGGGGGAGTAGAGCCGTCCACACTCGCACAAAGAAGCGGCGGGAACGCCACCCAACTCTTCTGGTACGGATTGGAGCAAAACTCGAGGATTTTCGGGCGCCCTCTCCGACTGCTATCCCTGGACTTTTATGGTGTTAGTGTTGGTGGTATTGATGTGAGTTTGGGGGTTGGTGTTGAAATTTGTCTCCAGATTGCTGTCGCTTGAGCTTCAGACTTGGATCACCAGCGTAATGCGGAAGTAGGTGCTCGGTAGAGGATACCAACTTAATTCTGCTTTGCCTGATGGGAGACATGACGAGGATAGATCCAACAGTATTCAAACGTAGGATGCTTCTCGCCCACCTTATCTGTTTCCTTTTTCGCTGCACTTGCTAAATTCTCTCAAGGCTCATTTCGCAAAGGCTTGCAAGACTGCACTAGTCGAACTGCTCGGCAATTGGCGCGGTCTCCGGATTCTCCCAAGGTGACCCGGATGCGCTGTCTGAGTGTTCCAATACCCACAAAGCTCCGTCTGGATAATAGAGAGATTGGATTTTGGCTATTTCACTTCTAGAACTTATACCAACGGGTACAAAGGTGTACCTCCAGCAGGTTGAAATAAAATGGGGATTGGTCAACAAAGGACGAACTAGTTGATTTTACACCAACGAGTCTGGAGATCCGTGTGAAGATCTCTCTCTCACTGACAGGGCACATTGCTCTCCGTCTTGCTGGTACATTCCATCCATGGCAACGAGGGCATTGCGTGGCCGAAGGTATATAGTGCCCAATGGAACGGGAAAACTTGAACTCGTCACCTCAAGAAACTATTTGCAGGCCAGTTAGATTCGGGTTGCAGACGGAGGATGGAGGACGAAACGAAGAAAACCTTCAGAACGTGAATCCTGCTTTGAAGCAAATCTCTCAATCGTCATCAAAGGTATTCCAAGTCTCAATGAAAAGAGCTGTGCTCGGCGAATACAGCGTTTTTAGATCATGGTCTCCACTTTTGCAGCCGGGTTCGATGATTAGTGCGGTTGTGGGGTGTTCTCTAAGAGCTGAATATATATACATATATATAATAACCGACTGAAAAAGACCGAATCCTAACGCCAGAAAAGCAACAACCAAAAATGAATACATTAGAAACGGGACAACAACCAGGATAGTCTGACATTGGAGAAAAGACTCTGCACTTCGAAATAAGCCCATCATAAGTATCCCCACCATCAACGCCGACAAACAAAGGAACTTGGCTTGGATCCAATCCTCTTCCACCGGGGAACCGGTCTCCGTTCGATTCAATTTGCTCGTTTCGTACGTCATCACGCACAAAAGAAAAGCCCGCAGGGCTCCTTCAGCAAACAACCCGAAATGGCATTGCTCTCGGGTCCCTGCAAAATGACGTGGACAGCACGAGAGTGGAGACATAACATCAAAGACAACAGTCAAAGCATCAGAACACGAGGCGGTGTGAGGAAACCAGAAAGGACAATGTTTCATAGAAAGGGAACGCTAGCTAGCGGAAGCTGCTCGGCAGCAGTGCCTTGGCTACTTTACGGTATCAATCATTGAACCTCAACGCCGATGATGCCTCTTTCGATAGACCTCCTCATGCAGCTCCCCTTTGCATCATTCATGAAGCATCTCGTAGACGGCACACATCATCACTATGATCCTAGGTCCCCTTGCCGACCTGCGTCTCAAGTATAAATACTCTCCGTATACGCGTTAACTTGCATCCCCTTCTCCGCCATCTCGGCATCTCTCAAGAAGTCCAACGGCATCCATACGAGATGCCCGGTAATCTGATCAAGTTTCTGCCTCACCTCCTGCGGATCCATGAACGGATCATGCAAATGCCCTTGTTTGAACTTGCTATGTCGGGGTAGGAACGCCGCATAATCATCAAAAGTCTTGATGTTGTCATCTGGGTCAGCGCGGAAGAGATGGCGAAATAATTCCGTATTCCGAGTCGCGTTCCCCGTCCACATATCCCACACCTTATCGCTAAGAGGGTCAGCAACGAATTCGTACTCTGGGCCTTCCATTATATCATTGGGGCAGACGTCAGGTGGTTGGGCATTGGGGTCGTCGGTGGCGTCTAATTTTTGAGTTGGGAGCAGGCCGAGATGTTCGCGCCAGAGGAAGCGGCGGAGGGTGGCGGCGTGATGGCCGGCTTTGTAGGGTTGGCCGTCCATGGTACTGTCGAGGAAGTTTTGGTCTTCCATTACGATGGAGAGTTCGGAGTCGTGGATACCGAGTTGGGACTGGGTTGTCTGTTAGCTGGGGGGTTCTTCACTTGGAGAAATGGAGTTGGCTGGGACAGGGAAGAAAGCATACCCGATCGTTGATGTTGGAACTCCCGCAGATAGCAATCCGATCGTCAGCAATTAGTAGTTTTCCGTGGATATACAGCTCCTCCTGCACAAAATTCTCTTTCTCACTCTCGAGATCGCCGTCCCATCCCTGCTCGCTGACTTTGCCGCCATCAAGCATCGCAGTCCTCGCAATACTATCCTGCTCTGTAGTGTCTTCACCTCCCGGCCCTGATTCTTCCCTTGAAGCCTCGAATTGCCGCTTCTTGTCCATGTTGCGTTGAACTTCTTCGTTTTCGCTATTGTCTTTATGCGCGGGATTCTTGTCGGTGCTGTTAGGTGCGCCACCTCCCATGATTTCTTCGGCATTGGCACGCTGCACTTCTTGGTACGTTATGCCGGATTTTTCTTCTTGTCTCTGCATTGCGGGAGTCTTGTTCAGACGGTCATAAGACCGGAGGTTGAACATAAAGATGTGCTGAGTGGGGTCGACGCCTTGCGCCTTGATCTGTCCAGAAATGGAGTGTTCGCCGCGGTGAATAGATTTGTACTGGTAGTCCATGATTGCACGAGTACCCATGGCAGCATCATCGCGCAAGTCGCCTGCGAACCCTGGTATGGCAGGGATGATGATGATGACGCGGAACTTCCGGCCTTCTTTCCCTGCCTTGACGCAGGCATCTACGATTGCTCGACCGATGGTGTTGTGGACGGGTGCTTGTTCTTCGCCTGTTGCGGTGATGAAAAACTGATTCTCGATGTAAACAAAGTGCTGAGCGTTTCTGATGACTTCGGAGTATGCGTTTTGAATACTGTGCTCCACGAGGATACCACTACTCCAATCGCAGCTACTTCGAACGACTTGCGCGTGCACCGTACCAACGTGGCCATGCGCCCATGGCTTGTTTTCCAATGGGGAAAGTGGATGATGATCGTATCCACCCACAGGGAATTTGGGCCGCTGCACAGCGACCAGAGCTTCATGGTCTCCTTCTCTCCCTTGCATTGTCAGCCATGGGTAGCCATCATCCCGCTTGTATTTGTCACGCTTGACAAAATTCCAGCGCAGAACAAAGTGCTCCGCAATGTCATATACACAGTCTCCAATCAAACCCATCGCCACGTCATGCCATGGCATACGTCCATAATCCGCCTTGCTAAGCTCGTTCGACTTCCAGTCGTTCACGGTTTGAAAATCCATAATGCGGTTGTTGTTGAAATCCTGGCCTGGAAAGACCTCATTGCGGACTCCTGCAGGATGCACATCTGCCAATGGGTGCTGCCTGTCGTCCCATCTACCAAAGCATAGATCTAGCCCTCCAATGAAGGCCAGCGCATAGTCGATGACAATAAATTTCTCGTGGTGAGCCCAGTAGAAAGTCATATCCCCAGCATTCTCAAACACATTGTGATCCGGATGCCTCATGACCCTGATGTTCCCATGCCCCGGCGTTCCCGGTGGACATAAAGCATGCAATGCGTGTTTCGTATGGGCGCTATTGCATGAGATGGCCGCCTCTACCTCCTTGTAGACAATCACATATATCTTCACTCCTGCCTCTGCTCGTCTCTTCAGCACCTGGTCTAACCTCCACTCTTGGTTGAAGTAGGGTGGCCTCCTCAAGAATAGTTCTGGACTTAGCCACCAGTCCTCGATATAGATCGTCTCTTTGGCCTTTTCCAGTGCGACTGATACAGCCCAGAAGTAATCTCTGCCGTCGACATACCACTTGATCTTATTCCCGTCTCTCTCAGGCGCGAAAGACTCGAAGCGGTGGGCCTCGGCGATGAGTGTGCGTTTGTCGTCGGTTTCTTTCTCGTGTTCTTCGTCGTGACGGTGATTGGGGTTGACGATGTTGTGGAATTTGCCAACCTTGGACTTGAAGTGGTAGAAGCCTTTTTTGGCTTCGTAGAGGTGGGTGTCTGGTGGTGAGGTTGGTAGGTTAGCTGTGCAGTCAAAGATTGAGGGGATTCCTTTACCCTTCATCTTGTCGCGCAACTCTGGAAAGAGGTCTGGGTGCTTGAGCTTGTCACTCATTGAGCGCTTCTCAGCCATGTTGGCGGTGCGGTTGCTTTGATGCTCGGAACTTGAGATCGGCCGGTTGGAAAGACTTGAGGTGGAGTTGGAGGTGGGATGTAAGTAAGGAGGATGGAGGGGCTTGTTTGTTGATGCTTCAGCCGATAGCCGGTACTCGCATCATCTTGGCTGTTGCTTGGCTGGTACTTGGCGTGGTGAAATTCCTGCTTTGGAGCAGACTTGTACTCTACTCTACCTCGAGCACCCAACCGACGAATCTTGGACCTTCTAGATACCTGGGATGGATAGGAAGAGATCCAAAAAGCAGGGTCCGCAATTACTTCACTTTGGCTCCCTTATTCTGCTCGCTGAAGTGCCCTGAGACTGATGACCTAGGTGCTACCGAGCCCTATCTAATCTTCCATTTAGGGTATGTCGTTAGTGGCTAGTTCTACCCCGCTAGAACTATTGCTCTAGGACGCAGCCATATTCCTCGCTTTCCAAACCTCGCAGTGAACAACTCTGAGCAACGCCAGCGCGACATTGTGCTCCATATATCATCGACTAATTATCGGTACGATCACACTCGTCTGTAGAGTCTACTTTCAAGAGTCTGCTTTCAAGGTATACGCGTCAAAGTCCGCAATTTACCTCTGTATCTCTTCCGAGATCCTACGCCATCCTACAGGCCTACTACTCGTGAGCACTTCCGCCTGAGCACTCTCAGGACCTTTCCGCTGATTTCTCGTAACAAGCTTGACACGGCGGTGATTTCCTCTCCGCTTATTTAGGAGGAGAGTCCCATCCGACAGCCTCTCATCAATCAAAACTTCTACCGTTGGCTGCTCTATCGATATTTCACATTCTGTCAGGAAGGAAGTATGTTACATTATATCAAGACGGAAAAAACGCCAACTCCCTTCCACCATTATCTCTCCTTTGGAAGCCAAAGCCGTCCTCATTCTGCCCTGAGATTTCGTACAGTACTGCAGGCACTCATCCATCTTTCGAATGCCACCATTATACTTTAGCAATTTCTGATCTTCTCATTCCCAAGCCATGACCTCTAGAACAGTAAGAGCTGTCAAGCGAATGCGGCTCAAGTGCGTGGGCATTTCGGCTTCCTCTACGCGAGGAAACTACTTCCGCTAGCTGCAAAACATCGCTAATAAGATATTCTTTGCTTTCATCTGAGCATTGACCAAAGGTCATATAAAGTATATCGGGACTGTCTCTGCTGTGACCCCTCAAGTTCACTGGGAATCGGGTAGTATCCTGGGACGCTCAAGCATCTAAGTCGAAGCGCGTATTGCCACCGGAGCAGCCTCCTTACACATGGTGCGCGAAGAATATGCCGTTGACAGTGTTCTGTGGCTACTAGCGACCACAGAAGCGCACAGCCACAGAGTCTACATCATGAGTGCCTCTTGCTTTTCTATTTGGTCGAGCCGCACAAGCTGTCCTTTGGAGCAGTTCACAAAGGCGGATCAGCGGTAGCTGTTCGATCAGGCTTGTGCCCGAAAACCCAGCTTCTCGAGATACTTTCTCACGGCTCGATATCGCACGCGTGGCGTCTCGTTTGCAGACTTTTTGCATAAATGAAGCGCATGGGCTTAGGGGTGGGACTGTGGAATAGGGCCCTTGAGGACATTCGATGTTTTCTGTGGAAACGCTGGATGAATTCGTACTTGAAGAACGCCATACAGCATCCATGGTGGAGACCCTCGACGAAGAAGTCCATCTCGAGAAGCGTAGGGAAGCGATGAACGCCAGGGAACCTAACTCGGAAGCGCAGCTCTGTAAAAATATTGAAGCATTCCAATATACCGGCACGAGCTCCTCCGATACCAATCCTCCCACTCACAACAGCCACGAATAGTACACAGTTCATAACAACGTCCCCCCACAACGCCACAACCACGACCTGACAGCCCGCGACATCCCAGCCTGCTGGCCCCCCAAACTATCCAACCTCCCCGTCAGCAATCCCACCGACTGCGGTGAGGCAATCCTCACTCTGATCCACTGGCACAGCTCCACAGTCGCCTTCACGCGCACCGCCCTCTGGAACGCCGCCAAAATCTGAGCCCACGGAACCTGTGCGATCTGGCTGACCCCCAATAATCCCGACCCCAACTTCCCGTATTCCGTGGTTTATATTTTGCGACTCTTTTGGACGATAATGGCTAGCGAAGTGCAGGTTGCTTGTATGAACGAGCAACATGGGTGGAGAGGTGGGGCGATTGGTATGGGGGGGAAGTTTGCGGGGTGGGATATTCATTTTGATAATCCGCTAGTAGGGTCGGTGGGAGGGGATAGGGTGGGAGATGGTTGGAAGAGAACCGGTAGCGTGATTGGCTTTGGAAGTGTTGGATTCAGCGGCTCCAACATATTAGTCCTCACGGAGCAGGGGTTGGTGATGAAGATGTCCGAACTGTATATAAACAACAGGATACTCGAATACTGGCTCATATACGAGAAAGAGGCATTACACAAAAATGATCGAGACGATTACCTCGAGAGACAAGAAGAAGATAGGAACAGAATCATATTATTTAGCAGGACTAGAGCACTCTTTTTGGTCGATTCAAGCGAGTGTTTTGGTCGCTGAATACCCTGGTTTACATGATACGCCCGAAGATTTCTTTCCAGCCATCCTCGAATATCGCATCCTCAGCACCTGACCTAAAGACGTACACGAGCCCAAACCTACAATGCGGCAACCAAGCGTCCTTCGTCAACGGCATCTTCCCACGCGGCGTATCGCCACCCCTCTCAGATTTGATATCCGTCGCTGACCAGTGGGGTGAAAATTGTATCCGTTATCGAGATGGATGAAATTAATCTTTTTTTCCAAAGCACATCTTTCACAGGTGGGACGGGGTCGTCCTCATTAGCGATTCGCCAGGAGGAGCCGTATGGAGCTGAGCCGTCGAGGGTGTGGGGATCTCCGAGCTGGAGTTGAGTTCCTATTGCCCCTTTTTGGGAATCACCTACGAGTTGTGCGTAGCAGAGGCTGGTGTATGATGCGTCAAGCGAATGGCCCTGATGTGTTTGTTCAGTTTAGCAGTGAGATGGTAGAGTAGACGTACCATAACGTGGATCTTGATAGGTTTGCCCCTTTTGTTTGGATCAAGGGTTTTGACTAAGCCTGCGAGAGCTTCGGCGATTATGCCTAGAGTGAAAGATGTCGATGGTGGAAACCCGTAGAATTTTGTATTTACGTATCGATAGGAACCTGTTTCGCGTATTCCAACTTGGCGAACAATCCGTTGTGTTGGCATATGGCCTAGCGCCTTGGCATATCGCTAGATAGCTCCCACAGCATAGAACCTTCTTAATAAACAACTTGCACCCATTTAGGATTCTAACAGGTTATAAGCCCGGGTTCTGCGCTTTCAAGCTGCTTATTCCGTACGTGACTACGATAAGTCATAGTATTGCTGTCGCCAGAATGACAGAATGCTCGATCAATACGATTTCCTCCTACGCCCTACCTCTCACCGAAGAAAACTTCACCGACTGGCTAATCGATACACGGGCATACCTACGAAGCATAAAAGACTATAGAAATATACGTAGGAGCAGTATAACGGCGGTCCCGAGATCCCTAAGGAAGGCGAGACGGCGACGGCGGGAAAAAAGAGGAAGGAATAGCGGTTTAGGAAATAGGCGAAGCTTACCGGCCGTAGAAAAAGGGAGGGTAGCATAGAGTATCCCACGTACGGTAAGCCGGGCCACGGCGACGACTACTGGAAGCTACATCCTGAGCTAGTACCAGAACGGTACGCAGGCAGCTCGAAGTCAAAAGACTGAACCTAGAGGAATTCCGGGAGATGAAAGCGTTCTAGGATAGAACGGCCAGCCTCTCCAGAAACGAGCCAGAAGGGCAGAAACGAGGAAGAAACGAGGCGAAAACGAGGCAGAAACAAGGATATTTGGGCAACAGCAACTAATTATCTCTAGAATAGAGAAGAAAACTTACCGGCCCTATCTAGAGACGAGCGGGAGACTGAAGCTAGAGACGATCCAGATATAAACCTAAAGAGTGGAGACGAGGAAGAGACGAGGTAGTAAACAAAGCTAAGACGAGGATAGGGCGGTAACTAACTAAATAACCTTATATACAGTAAGCCTGGTTATGATAATAGAGAATAACTACTAGTATTTAGGCCTAGAGGGCCCTATTTCTCTACTTTAAAGGGAGCGATAGTATACATACGGCAGCAAGGACTAAAAGGGAGTATTAGTATATGGCCTAGCGCCTTAATATATCGCTAGATAGCTCCCACAGCATAGAACCTTCTTAATAAACAACTTACACCCATTCAGGATTCCAACACGTTGTAGACTCCAGTGGAGACACAGGTACCATAGAGATATCCGTTAAGAGCTTGTGTGGGTTGGTAATTTCCATCGACACCTACGTTTCACCCCCGCATACTTTGAACGCCAAGCTGATAAAAGGCAAGTCAAGGTTCTTAGAGGTAAATGCTACGAAATGAGCGCACGACAAAAGCATTCAGAGAGGTAGTTCCTTACTCCAACAAGATCTTTCAGGTTAGACCTATTAGGGCAACGATGTCAAGCCATCCTCTTGGTATAAAGAGCTTACTTACAACGATCTGAACACTCATTTCCCACATGGCAGCTTGTCACTACTTGGCGGGGTATGGTATGGTAAGAAATTCAACACTTCCAACCTTGCTAACATCACCTTCAGCACTACGGAGCACGCTCAGGGTCGAGTCAAAACTCCCTTTACAATATTCACCGACAGCCTGCACCGTCTTGTCCCAGTCTCTGTAACGGATTCAGCGTCTGGCTGAGAGACAATTCTGATCGTAGCAATACCTAGCATCGGTGGTACAGCTCTCCATAAACGAAAGGAAGACATTGTCCCAGTTGATCGGAGCTCTGAAAGAATCTATGAGCTCAATACCGCCCAACAAAATTCAACCATCGATGACAATTCACCCTTGCTGGCCACCAAAGACTTCTGGAAGAGATTGTCAACCATACGAATGGGCAAAATTCAGGAGAGCATATAACGCACGATTAGCGACAGCATTACTGATATTGCTTGCCCTCGCAGTGCTCCACGCCTCTAGATTCTGCATAAGCTCGGAAGAGTCATCTCCCTGACCACCCACAGGTGTCCCTTGAGGAGGACTTGTTGCGAGTGGGAACTGGCTCAGTTGATCAAGATAATTCTTGACAATGGCGTCTCATAGTTCTTCCATGTTAGGGGCAGATTCAGTCACTTTGTGGTCTTGAACAGAGACAACCAAATAGGCGAGACCGAGAGCGTATCGCTATGAGATTGTGAACTTGGAGAAACCGAGGAAGAAATGTGAATTTCAACAAGAAGAAAGCTGGGGTCCTGGGTTAATATATCTGTTGTAGGATGCTTGTACTAAGCTCGATTAGAACACGCCAGCACCTCAATTGCGACACCTTGCAGAACAGAGCCGGAGTGGAAGCAAGGCGCTATTGAGTTGGCAGCAATTCATAATGCTTGAGGCTGGCTGAACTGAGCAAATCGCCCTCTGTTGCGGGGTCATTTGGGCTTCGTCGCCAACGCAAAAGGGAGTTCAGCTGGCGTTGTGCACGCCCCAAAGTAGTGGTATAGGACTAGAAGGTATCGAGTGCGGCACGTTCGAAGGTAATTATCATTGGAAAAGGAAAGGTAGACAAATGTGGCTGGCTGAAGAATATTCTTTTTTGACGGCGGTCCGGCTCGAAGGCCAAGCCAAAGTGTGATATCTCATGCATGATGCATGATGCATGCCACTAGCATAGTTCTTTGGCGTATGTAGCACTAGCAGAACCCCTGGTCGAGACCCTTTTGTTCCAACACATCTATATTCATCACCAGTAGATAGTAATACAAGCAAAGATGCTCTATTGTCCACCCAGTATTCCACCCTCACAGTGTATCGACATGGCGCCAACAATGACGCTAAAGCGCAACAACGCCACAGAAACAGAATCTCATAGCCTCGCTTTTACAGAGCCTTGCTCGATCTCCTATTCCTCGGCGTAAAGTAGTGACTCGAGATACTCCTTGGGCTGGTTGGTGTGCCGACTACACTCCCCTCGTTTCTGGGCAGCATTCCCATTCTGCTCTCACCGCACCTTCTCAGCAGGCCCTGTAAAGCCATACGAACTTCCACTCCGGGTTCCCTGTTTAGCAATTCTACACCAAGCGGGTAGAATGTTTCTATATGCTTTTCGAAGTCTTCACGTGGAAAATTAGTGTAGCCTTCCATTACGTCGACGACAACAGGGCGCCAAGCTTCGATGTTGCGAGGCTGAGTCTCATCGAGGAGGACGAAGGAGCGGATGATTTCAGCGCACAGACTATGCATTCGTTAACGAACGCTATCAGGGTATTTCGACAGGAGGTTTCGACATACGGTATTAACGCAGCTTCCGTCTCCGCTCGACTCCTCCTCCGCTCTTCACCTTCATCGTGATACATTCGCACTAAGATACTGACATAGCACGCCGCACTTCCGCTCTCTTGCTTGAGAAGATTAGGCGGCTGCTTCATAAAACCTTCTCTCCACAGCCTCATGCGCAGTTCTTTGTTGTTGTTGAACTTCTTCGCAAAAGTATAGCTGCTCTTTAACAAACCCATCAGGCGCAAAAGCTCCGAGCTGGGAATTTGAGCATAAACTGCGTCGTTAGAGAAGAGTTCGTTGACAGTCTCAATCATGAGCAGTTGCAAGACACAGCGTGTGATGATCTTGTTGAAGAATTTCCTGCGCGCGGCGGTGACTACGACAGGTTGTTGTTGGAGACCCGACTGAGGGCGATAGTCCTCTAATTCGGTTGGTGTTTTAGAGAGAGGTGGCGAGGCATTGTTCGTACGTGTGGAGGCAGCCCTGGATCGGTTCAAAGACGCAGTGTCTTCCATGTTCCCAGCTATTGAGGCCTCCTGGCTAGGATTGCCGCCTGGCTGAGCGCTGGCGAACGTTGAGGCTGTAGGTGTTGGCAATGTTTCCAAGGCCAAATCCTTGACGCTTGCTGCTTGGCTTTCTGAAGGTTTCCGAACGCTCTCGTCTTGGGCGATAGAACTCGAGTCTGATGAGGATGAAGCTGCAGAGAACAATTGATACGCAGTCGTTCGATCAAAAAGCTCAACAAAGCTCCCGACAATCTTGCTCCAATGCTCAGGCTGAAACCTGGACACATTTTGTAATATGAGTTGTTGGAGGCAGTTGCTTCCAATACGAGCAATAGTGTCGTTCTCTTGACAGATGCAGAGTGCCAAGAGGTCCAAGAAGCGATCCAGCATATACTCCAAGGAGTCGAAATAGTGCGTGAAGAGTGTGATCATGTTGCGTAGTGCCTGAATCATGGTAGTCGAAAGCCATACCGACAGGTCTTCGTGGTTCAGGACGTTCTTCATCTCAGTCTTCGACCTAAGTACCATGAAAATTGGGTAGAGCAGCTGTCGCCACAATGTGTCCCAGAATTGTGGTGGAAAGTCGCCTCCGTAATCTTGCAAGATTTCGAATAGGTAATTCGATGCTCTACATGATTTCAGCTATCGCAATGTAATAGAGAATTCGTTACTCACTGTGATCGGACTTCAAGGTCGTCCCCAGTCATCAGTATGTCGTGGAATGCAAACAGTATGGGGAACCAATATTGCTCCTCTTGTGTCTGCCTACTGATAACCTTAGGAAGACCATCCCTTTCTTGGGCCGTTCCATTCGTGAGAGTTCCCGCGCGATGAGACAACGGGCATTCCGGCGTCCTCAACATTTTCGGAACAGTAGACTTCAATGTTTCAATTGCGGCCAAGGACTTCTTCTGGAACTTGAGATTCTTAGAGAACTCAGTCAAGCAGACAACAAGATCCGCAAACGCTCCTTGAGAGATGACTACGCCAAAGCGAGTATTGTAAACCTGGCTGACGTGATCGTAGGCAAGGTTTACGATAGCCTCTGTCAAACACGTCAGAAAACACACTACCATATATTAGCTTGAGATGACAACATACCGTGAGGTTCCCGAGCAGCAACGGTGAAGACGCCGAATATTGTCTTCCAGCCAGATCGGATGTTTTCACCTCGCGCTTGGATCATCTGGATCAAACACCGAAGCACCATATCCTTCACTGTCACAGTGGAGCTATTCGCCATGACGTGCTCGAAAGGCTTTAGGAAGTCTTTCTGAAACTTGAAGCCTGGGAGCTCCTCAATCTCGAGGAAGCGCATGGACAGTTGCCGTAACGAGTCAAGCGCGAAAAAGACAACATGAGTATTCGCGTGGCAGCCGACCTCGTTGAAATGGTCTCCCAGTATTTGCCAGATATTAGCCCATTCAAATCTCACCCGGGCCATGTTGTAGTAGCTAACCTCAACCAGTTTCTGTAGGCTGTAGATACGGGGTGATTCGCTTTGACCTGACGACTGAATCTCTTGCCAGCTAACTTCGCTCAACGCCCGAACGAAATGTACAATAGCGTCTCCCGAGAGCTGTGCCGTACGGGTGAATATTTGATCGGCAGCCCTGATCATATCTGACGACCGACTCTCATTGGCTATTTCTAGGTGGTAACTCGAATTATTGGCTTGGGGACCTGGCCGTCGGGGAGGCTGAGCAGGGCGACGCTTCAAAGAATGATCCGCCGGTGCTTTCTGGATGCGAGCTTTATTGACATCTGGAACAGAGCCCTCGTCCACACCTCCCGAAATCAATTGGAAGCGATCCAGTTGACTGACGCATGTCAGGACGTCCCGCCAGGAGCTCTTCAGTAAGTTTCCTTCTGTTCTCGCAACTTCCAGCAGTATCTTCAGGGCTTCAAGGTTTTTGGCCATCATCTCGCTCAAATTTCCAAGATTTGTAAAGCTCGCAAGGGCTGTGACGAACGCTGTCCGCGGAGTGTCCAGTTCGAAGAGACAAGTGATCCGGATGCCTAAGTGGATTCCCTCCAAGCAGAGCTTGATGACTTCTATGTTCTGAGTGGTTTGCATCTGACCAGAGAGTCCCGAGAAAAATGACATCCAGGTCACATCGAACATTGGACCAACGTGCTTGAAGGACGTTGCTGGCATGTATTTCGGCAATGCATTCTTAGTGATTCTCCGCTGGGATTTGATCATGTTCCGAAGACGCTGTTCCGCCTTCTTCGACATCTCTTCGGAAGCTTGAGCATATGCTTCTCTTTGCAGGTCACGACCAGCTGTGAGGAAAGCCTGACCAACTCTCGCTGCGATACCACTAATGGCGGCCGGCTGAGGCATCATGCCCAGAGCTGCCGCATTTTCTCGCTCGGTGTACAAGACAATCTCATTCTGCGCGATGTCGTCGTAGATGCCACCAAGGTATTCATCTGGCAGATTGGCATTGTCATTGATGCCTCTGTTGTTCTTGATGAAATCCTCTACTGTCATTCGTTTGCCCTTGATTTTCAAACTGTGCTGGTCGGTATTCAACATGATGACTGAATAAGCGAGAACATAGGCTGTATCAGCATTGGCGAAAGCGTTTGGATTCCCGGTTATGTATCGCTCTGCAAATTTGAGCATAAAGCGATCAATCTTTTGCGCTTCCCCTGGCAGACGGAAGCTCTGCAAGAACTGTCTGAGGGCATCAACAAATCGTCTGCGCGTGAAATCCATTGAGTCAACAAAAGCATGCATAATGGCGATGTTTTGTGCATCGCCCTCGCCAAGGTACTCGCCAATCATTGACTTATCCAAAGCCTCTGTTTGTAGAATGAAAATCGCGATGTCCTCCGGCGAGTCACTGCTGATGAAGCCGTCGGCTAGCAGCGCCTTGATCCCGCGCTTCGGCTTGAAGTTGAATTGTCGAATGCCATTGTTCAGTGCTGTCTTGCGAAGCTTGGCCTTCTCGAGCTGCAAAGGGTCGTCTTCAAGTATAGGCGTTGAAGGCGCAACGGGCGTTTCTACTGTAGACATCCTAGGAGACCCAGCACCTGGCGCCGGATCCAGAGAACCTCTAAATCGATCTACGGAATCTCTCATGTCATCAAGCTTCGCTGCGCCTGCTGCTAGACTATCTTGAGACCAATTGACCAAGGACCGCAATGTTCGGACTAAGCTATCCAGAGCTTGTTGCTTGAGAAGATAATCCAAAGGTAAGTCCCATTCATGATTCCAAGGTTGGTTGAGACTA
>JAABUS010002818.1_pt1 | contig 30869 bp, 24 predicted proteins | sample 5560161 | NCBI WGS metagenome assembly JAABUS01 (sample SAMN10711885, study PRJNA513376) | rock metagenome | isolation source: Antarctica rocks | place: Antarctica: Victoria Land, Trio Nunatak nord | collected 2016-01-04
GCGACGCTGACGAGCGCCGACCGCCGAGCTCGGCCAACCTACTCGGCGCTCGGCGTGTCGGTGGCCTGGCTCCCCGGGACGAGTTGACTCGCGGCGGCGGGTGCCGCCGGGCGTCGATCACGCCCCCTCCGGGCATCAACGCCCGGCCATCGCATCCTATGGGGCAACATCGCCGTCACCCAGCCCTATCTCACGCTCAGCGAGGTGCTCGGCCACACCGACCTCCTGCTCGACGAGGGCCGGGTGGCCGAGGTCGAAGACGGCGGCGTGGTGCAGTTCGAGGCCGTGGAGTCACCGCGCCGCGATTGACGGCAGGCGACCCCGTCAGGAGCTTCGGCGGGCCGGGGTTGGCCGATCCCCTGCGCCGCCCGCTGGTTACACGCGGATGATTGCCAGGCCGGGGACGACGTCGAAGTCATCGTCCTGCCTGCAGATCCCCGCACCGTGGGCGCGCGCGGTGGCGGCGATCCAAGCGTCTTGAACGCCAATTCGGCTGCCCGCGCGGCGCAGGGAGGCCACGAGAGCTGCGAAGGCCTGACCGACGGCATCATCGATCGGCAGCGGGACGTAGGTGCTGCGCAGGGAGTTCAGCGTGGCAAGCCGGCGTGCCCGGATCCCCTCATCGGCGGCTAGATGCACACCCAGCTCGAGCTCCGTCGCGGTCACGATCGAGACGGCGCAGTCCGATGGAATCCGATCGACGGCGAGCGGCCTCGCCTGCTCCTGGGCGATAAAGACCGATGTATCGAGAAGGACTCTCAGAGAGTGTCCGTCGTATCTGGAAGCGCCGCGCGGAGCTGGTCGGCGAGCGCAGGGTCGGCCTGGGTGAGCGCAGCTACAGCACGGTCGTGGGCTACCCAGCGGTCGCGCCGCGCTGCGCAGGTCTTCGACCGGTTTCGAGTCACGTACGCCGTGCTGAGCGGCGTGAAGCGCCACGTGTAACGCTCGGGCCACCGTATCCACGCACTCGAGATCGCGGCCGGCAACCGCCTCGGTGTCAGTACGGCGCGCCAACTCTCGCCAGAGGTCGTCGGCCGAGATCCCCACTCCCACCAGGGTCCAATGGAGATCGACTGCCGCGCCGTCGGACGGCCGCACCCAGGTGTGCGAGTGGAGAGTCTGGCGCGGCAGGTCGGCGGAGTCGAGGTGCTTCTCGAAGCCCAAGCCGGCGAGCACGCTCTCAGCCCGCGGGAGTTGATCAGGCCGCACGAGTAGGTCGGCGTCGCCATACTCGCGGTGCTCCCCCTCGTAGAGCCATCGGGCGAAGGTGCGCCCCTTCAACAAGAGGCTGTGCCCCCCGGCCTCGCGCAGCGCGACCGCCACTTCGGCGGTGGTCGCATCGACCATGTTCGTGCGCAGCGCGCGCGGCTGCGACCTGGATAGGAGACCTCCCCGCCGCTCCGCCGGCAAGGTTGGCGTGGCGCCCCCCACGGTGATCGGCGCCACCTGGTGTCTTGTTGATCAATCCGGTCCTCGCGCGCCGCTACGGGTCCGGAAGCGGGTGAGGCTCCGCGCCGACCTCACCATCCGCGCCGACCTCACCATCCGCGCCGAGCTCTCCTGTGCGCTGGCGAGAGCGGACGAACCGGCGCCCCCGATGGCCGAAGTCCTCGGACCGCTCCGGCGGGTCTTCGGCGCGAGTCCTCGTCCCCTCGAGGACGAGGACTGGCCCCCGGCGGTTTCCGACACCACGCAGAATCCAAGCGTCGCGCGCCCAGCAGCGCCGGAAGAACGGGCGCAGGCACCAAAGTACAGCCGGCGACACTTCTCGCCGCGGACGTGTGGTTCTCCGGTGCGACCCCAACGTATGTCGTGGCACTTACGCGCCATCTTATCCGTGTGGGACGGGCGCGCGTGTCTCTGGTGTTGCGTAAGGAGCCTCGGCGGCCGGTAGAAGGAGCCGGCCACGGCGCGTCCGCTCACCGAGCGGTCGCCCGCCCGGCCAGGTCCAGAACGAGATCCTCCAGCCGCCGGGCGATCAGCGGCCAGGCAAACTGCCGCGCTCGGCGCATGCCCGCCGCCCCGAGTGCCCGAGCACGCTTCGGCTCGAGCAGCAGCGCGCTGATCGCGTCCGCCACCGCCCCGGGATCCTCAGGGTCCACCAACAGCCCGGTCTCCCCGTGGACCACGGCATCGAGCGCGCCGCCTACATTCCCCGCCACCACCGGTAGCCCCCGCGCGGCGGCTTCCAGATAGACGATCCCGAACCCCTCGCCACCGACTCCCCCCGGCGGCAGCCGGCTCGGCATAGCGAACACATGGGCCCGCTCGAGCGCGGCATCACGCTCGGCGTCGGACACCGCCCCGAGAAACCGCACCGCGTCGCCGACACCAGACTCGGCGGCCATCCGCTGGAGCGGCTGGCGTAAGCTGCCGTCTCCCACCACGAGCCATTCGACATCCGGCACGCGCGCCCGGATCAGAGCCAACGCGCGGACCAGGACATCGTGGCCCTTGTAGCTCTGCTCTAGCCGGGCCACGGTCACGACCGTGGGACGCTCGGCCGGGTCGGCGCGACCGAGATCGGGGAGGTCGACTCCGGCGGGAATCAGACGCACACGCGCGGGAGCCGCGCCTGCATCGACGGCCAGCTGCCGAGTATGGGCGCTTATCGCCACCAGAGCGTCCGCCCGCATCGCAGACGCCGCGATGCGGGCCCGCGTGCGCAGCTCGTCGGCGTAGAGGTATTGGATCACCGGTATGCCCGCGAGCTTGCCGATCATCCGCGCAGCCGGGCTCGTGACCACATGGCCGCTCAGCACGGCGCCGGGACGGAAGCGAGGCGCCTCCGCCAGGGCCCGGGCGTTCAGCGCCGCGATGGACCGCAAACCGCCCCGCGCGCGGCCCGCCCGGCGGATATCCATTCCCTCATGCCGGTCGAAGTCCTTCGCGCCCGGCGAGCCGCGGGTGACCACGCGCATGTCGAGCTGCTCAGCATGCCGCACCAGGCGGTGCATGAGCACCTGGATCCCCCCGGGGGCCGGCGGAAAATCAGGGGTCAACATCAGGACGCGGACGCAGGGCATGGTAATTGGTCCTCCGGCTCAACCGTCTGTCAGAGTGCACGAGCCACGGTGACCCGCTCGGATCAAACCAGCTCCGGGAGCGCTCTGAGTGTGGTGCTGGTCAGTCACACGGCGACGATCAGCGGGGCGGAGGTGTCGTTGCTCGACCTGATAGCGGGGCTCGGCTTCGAACACCAGGTTACGGTCGCGGTGCCGCCGGGTCCGCTGGCAGACGCCGCGCGCGATCGAGGCGCGACGGTGAAGAAGATCCCACCTATTGAGGGCAGTCTGCGCCTCGATCCGAGGTCGACGCTGTTCACGCTGGCGGCGATTGTCGGTGCGGCGATCGCGATCCGCCGGGTCGCGCGCGAGGTTCGCGCCGATGTGGTCCATGCCAACTCGTTCAGGGCAGGGTTGGCGGCCTGCCTCGCCGCGCGGCTGGGAGCCCCGCGCCCGCTCGTGCACATCCGGGATTGCCTGCCGGCGGGCAGGGCCGCGAAGGCCGTCCAGCACGTGCTATCTCGCGATGCCCAGACGATCCTCGCCAACTCGGCTTTCACCGCCGCCTGCTTTGACGGCGCCCCGACTGGGGCGCCAATTGCGGTCGTGCACAACCCGATCGACCTTGACCGCTTCGAGCCCGAGCGCATTGACCGAGCGGGGGCACGCTCCCGGCTCAATCTCGCCCCCGAGCGCATAGTGCTCATCGTCCTTGCCCAAATCACCCCCTGGAAAGGCCAGGACACCGCAATCCACGTTGCGCACCTCCTGCGCCAACGCGGCCACGATGTCGAGCTGCTGATCGCCGGCTCGATCAAGTTCCGCCGACCGCTGACGCGCCACGACAACGACGCCTACCTTCAAGAGCTGCAAGCCAGCGTGCGCTCGCTCGGCCTCCAAGACGCCGTCACCTTCACCGGCGAGTCCCACGAGGCCCCCCGCCTGCTGCGAGCAGCCGACTACGTGCTCGTGCCCTCCTGGGCCGAACCGTGGGGCCGCGTCGTAGCTGAAGCGATGGCCATGCAGACCCCCGTGATCGCCACCAACGTCGGCGGGCCAACCGAGCTGATCGACCACGCCCGCAACGGCTTGCTCGCCCCCCCAGGCCAACCGACAGCATGGGCGGACGCGATCGAACACCTCATCGACAACCCCGACCTCCGCCGCCAGATCACCACTTCCGCCCAAGAGACCGCCCGCCGCTTCAGCCGCGATATCCACGTTCGAAACATCCTCGAGACCTACCGACACTCAGCCCCCGGGCAGGCCGAGGGGTATCTCGGTCACAATAGGCCGGGATGATGGCTTCCCCCGGCCTGGTCCACGACTATCTGCTCGTGATGCGAGGGGCGGAGAGGACGTTCGCCGCCATCGCCGACTGCTGGCCCCAAGCTCCGATCTTCACCTTGCTGTACGACGCTGCCGGCACGGAGCGCACCTTCGAAAGCAGGCGCGTAGTCACCTCGTACCTGCAGCGCCTAGGCGTGCGCCAGCCCGGGTTCAGGCGCCTCCTTCCCTTCTTTCCGCGCGCCGTCGAGCACCTGCCAGTTACAGATTTCGATCTGGTCGTGTCCAGCAGCAGCGCTTTCGCGCACGGGGTGCGCCCCAAGCCGGGCGCCACGCACGTCTCCTACTGCCACACGCCTTTCCGCTACTCCTGGCACGAGTTCGACCAGACCACGGCGGGCGCGCCCAGGGTGCTCCGGCCGGCCTTCCGCCGCACCCTCGCGCGTTTACGTCGCTGGGATTTGGAGGCGTCCCGCCGCGTCACCCACTACATCACCAACTCCGAGCTTTCCCGAAAGAGGATCCAGGACTATTACGGGCGCGACGCGACGATCGTGCACCCCCCCGTCGACGTCGGCCGATTTTCGTTGGCCGAACCGGAGGACTTCTTCCTCGTAGTCTGCGAGCTCGTTGCGCACAAGCGCGTTCACAATGCCCTCGAAGCGGCTCGGCGCGTCCGGCACCCGATCAAGGTGGTGGGTGGGGGCCCGCAGTTCGACCAGCTCAGGCGAGAGTACGCGTCCAGCGCGCAGTTCCTCGGCCGCGTCTCTGACGACGAGCTAGCCGGGCTGTACCGCCGCGCGAAGGCGTTGGTGGTACCGAACATTGAGGAATTCGGTATAGCGGCGGTGGAGACGCAGGCGTCGGGTCGGCCGGTGCTCGCCGCGGACGGTGGCGGCGCCCGCGAAACCGTGGTCTCGGGTGAGACTGGCGTTCTCGTCCCGCCGGATGACGTCCAGGCGCTGGCCGAAGCGATGAACGAGACGGCCTGGGAGAGCTTTAAGCCAGACCTGATCCTAAGACACGCCCAGGGATTCTCCACAGCCGAGTTCAAACGTCGCTTCCAGGCGGAAGTGAGCCGCCTGAGTGGCGAAGAACGCCGTAGTGCCCTAGGCTTATCGGGAACGGACCCCGAACGAGGTAGACCATGAACGGATTCTGGAAGAAGTCGCCGGCCACAGTTGTTGCCGTAGTTTTGATCCTGTGCGCGGCCAGCGCCGCTCTGGCCACCTCGGGTGTGTCTACCTTGGTTACCTCGCGCGATGAGGGAGCGGGCACGGCCCGTGGCGCCCAGCAACCACTTGGCAGCCTCTCCGCGACCCCACCCGTCGGCGTGACCCCACCCGTCGGCGTGACCCCCCCGGACGGCGTGACCCCCCCGGACGGCGGAGTCCGCGGCGACAAGCGTAGCGGCGGCGAAGGCGGCCAGCCCGGAGGCGGCGGTGGCCAGCCCGGCGGCGGAGGTGGCCAGCCAGGAGGCGGAGAGGCTCCCGACGACGGCGGAGTGCTTGATAGGTCCCCCACATCCTCGCCCGAGAGCCCGGCGGCCGGCGACTCGGCGGCGGGGCCCGCGCCCAGCGGAAGCAGTGGCGCGGCGAGCCTGCCGTTCACCGGCTTCCTGGCGATCCCGGTCCTGCTGCTCGGAACGGGGCTGCTCCTGACCGGCGTGGCGATGCGCCGGCGCTCAGCCGCTCTCGGCGCCTAGCGGATCGCCACCCGGATCTGACCTGCCGCGAGGCGCCACTCGCGCGCGTCGGCTGCGCGGGCGAACGCCTCGGCAGCCTCTTGCGCGCGCGGCTCCCTCGGGTTGAGCTCGAGTGCTTCGCGCGACGCCGCGCGCGGATCGCGCCCTGCCGCCGCCCGCACCAGCGCGAGGCCGTAGCGGTACTCCCAGTTGCGGGGGTCACGGTCGATCGCGGCGATCATCGCCGCCTCACTCTCGGCTCCCTGGCCGAGGCGGGCGCTGCAATAGCCGATTACCTCGAAGGGCTCGGGGCGGCTGCCCAGCGCGCCGACTGAAGCGTTGGCTCTCTCGACAGCCGTGAAGCAGTCTCCGGCCTCATAGGCCCGCACGCTTTCAGCCAGACGCGCCTGCGATGCAGCCACGACTGCGGGGGTGGCTGCGAGGCACACGCAACCGAGGGCCATCAACACGCGGGTGCGCGCGGCGGCGGGGGGTTGCCCTCCGTCCGGGCGGTCGCTTGCCGCCGCCGCGCTCCCGCCCAACGCGAACAGCCACAGGGTGACGGCGGGGATCTCCCATTCCCAATCGATGCCGGCTTGCAACGCCCACATGATTCCCGCGGCGAGCACCGCGCCGTACAGCGCGCGGTCAGGTCCCCTGGCCCGCGCACCCACGCCGGCGAGCAGGGAGAGCAGGGCCGCTGCCAGCAGGAGGAGGCCCACCAGTCCGAGCTCCCCCAGGGTCTCGAGATAGAGTGAATGGGCCTCCTCACGGTCTGAGTAGATGGGCCGCTCCAAATCCCAGCGGAGCGCATAGGTGCCGGCGCCCTGGCCTTTCACGGGTGAGTCTCCGAAAGCGTCGAGGGCGACCTTCCAGGTCTCGAGCCGGTTGATGCCCGGATCCGTCAGTCGGTCGCGGTTGTCGCCCGTCTGGCGGACCTCGCTCCGGGTGAAGCGCTCGGACTGTGCCCCGATGTCTGTGCCGATGAGCAGTCCCGCCGCCGCCAGGGCCGCGACCGCGGCCGACCCGAAGCCGAGCCGCCGCTTCGCTCGGGCTTCCAGAAGCACGTTGACCAGGCGCACGTCCAGGGCCAGCAACAGGCGGCGAAGGACCGCCGCCGCCACGCCACAGACCAGAACTGCCAGCGCGACCTCATGGCCCTGGGCGGCCGCCGCGGCGGTGGTTGGCTCTTTGGAGGCGAGCAGGTCCGCGCGGTAGGCGAATAACACGGCGACGGCGGTGGGTGGCCCAGCGGCGAGCAGCCCGCTGAGAAGCGCCCGCGGTCGCGCGATCAGCGCATACGCGACAGCGCCCACGACCAACGCTGCCAGCGGGCCACGCGAAAAAGTGAAGAGGAGCGTGGCGCTGAGCAGCGGCAGCGCGGCTGCCCCGGACACCCGCGCCAGGAGGGGCTCGCGCTCGGACGAGGTCAGATGGATACACAGGACGATTCCGAGCGCAGCGAGCAGTCCCAGGGCGTTCCAGTAGCCGATCGGGTACCCCAACCGCTCGGCTTGGGCCGTTGGTGCAATCGCGAACACGTCGGGCAATGCCCGGGTCAAGAAGCCCGCCGCGCAGACCACTGTGGCTGCGCCGGCAACCCCCCAGAGGATTCGGCGCACATGCGCCGTGGAGCGGGTGATCGACCCGAAGAGCAGCAAGACGAGCAGATACAGCACAGTCCGGTTGAAGTCGAGCAGCGCCCTTGAAGGCGAGTCGGACCACTGCGCCGACAACAGCTGCCAGGCCGCGAGCAGCATCAGCGCTGCCGCGGCGACGGCGACCGGCGGACTGAGGCCGGCCAGCGGACGGTCGGCCGCGACCGCGCGCAGCAGCAGCACGAGGGCCACCGCCAGCGCGGCGATTGAGGTCGCTCCCGCGAAATAGCCGCCGGAGTTGAAGGCCACGTAAATCGTCAGGACGCCCGGCAGCAACGCGAGCGCGATCACCGGCCTGTCCCCGCTACCGTCGCCATCCAGGAAACACTATGAGAATCAGCGTCCTCATTCCCAGCTGGCGACGTCCCGACGACCTTATGCGCTGCCTGGCCGCCCTCGACGCCCAGTCGCAGCCTCCTCAGGAGGTGTTGGTTGTCATCCGTGAGGGCGATGAGCTGACTCGCATCGCCCTCGAGCAGGCCGGCTCGGACGCGTTTGCCCTACGGGCGGTACATGTCAGCGTTCCTGGCGCCGTAGCGGCTCTCAGAGCCGGGTTGAGCGAAGCGTCCGGAGAGGTGATCGCCGTGACCGACGACGATGCCGCCCCCCGCCGCGATTGGCTCGAGGGCATGGAGGCTCATTACCGCCTGGACGCCTCTGTCGGCGCTGTCGGGGGACCAGACCGGCTGCGTGACCGCTGTGAGCCGACCTACGATCCGGCGACGGTCGTCGGCAAGGTTCGCTGGTTCGGACGAGTGATGGGAAACCACCACCTCGGCGCCGGCGCCGCCCGGCCGGTGCACGTGCTCAAGGGCGTGAACCTGAGCGTGCGCCGCGCTGCGCTGGAAGACCGATGGCTCGACGACCGGCTACAGGGCGACGGCGCCCAGGTGCACTGGGAGCTGGCTCTCTGCCTGGCACTCAAGCGAGCCGGGTGGAAGCTCGTGTACGACCCGGCGGCGGCGGTCGATCACCATCCGGCTCCCCGCTTCGGTGAGGACCAGCGAGGCCATCGGTCGCTGAGAGCCCTGGAGGATGAGGTGCACAACGAGACCTACGCACTGGTGCGCTGGCTGCCCACGTGGCAAAAACCGCTGGCGCTCGCCTACGGCCTGCTCGTGGGCAGTCGCAAGGCGCCCGGACTTCTCAGCTTCGTGCGACAGCTCCCGCGCGCGCGCGACCGGCGAGTCCTGGCAAGGCGGCTGCTCGCAGCGCAGCGGGCTCGCCTCTCGGGCCTGGCCTCCGCCTGGCAGAACCGAGCCGGCCCGTCAGACTGAGGTCGTGCGAGCCACCGCTCGCGCGTAAAAGGGCTCCCCGCCCATGTCCACCACCTCGAAGCGGATCAGGCCGGAGAGGATGCCAGATGGCGCCCCAACCTGATCGCGAGTGCCGCGATCGTCAGGGTCGGGTGGTGGGCCGAGTAGGTCGGAAACGCCGAACCGCCCGCCACGTAGAGGTTCTCGAAGCGGTGGTGGCGCTGGTCCGGGTCGACCACTCCGTCCTGCTCGCCCATGTAGCAGGTGCCCAGCTGGTGAGCGCCCTGCGCGACGGGGAACGCCTTCTCGATCTTCGCCCCGAGCGGGCGCAGGCGGCGCTCGAGATCCGCGTATACGCTGTCGCGGGTGCGTTCCAGGTACTCGGAGTCGGCCGGGTAGCGGATTCGGTTGAGGGGCAGGCCGAAGGAGTCCTTGTTGGGCGAGAGCTCGACCCTGCGCTCGCGGCGCGGCAGGTCCTCACCCAGCGTGTCAAGCACGAGCGTCCGGTCGAAGAGCCGGAGGAGGCGGTCGCGAAGCGGCCGTCCCGTTCGGCCCTCTATCAGCTCCTCCTGGAGATCATCCACCACCAGGCGCCCCGGGTTGTACGGGTAGACCAGCAGCGACCCGCGCTCGCGCCGGAACTCCCCCTCGGCGTAGTCGTAACAGATGCCAGTGGCCAGCGAAGAGCCTTTGCCGTGGCGCGCGGAGCGGTCCAGTGAGATGTAGATCAGCCGGTGCTCGTGATCGTAGAGCCACTTGCCCACGTTCTCGTCGCCGAGATCGGATCGCAGCAGGATGGCGGCGTTCTCGATCCCGTTGGCGGCCAGCACGACCGTCTTCGCTCTGAGCGTCGACCGCTCGCCGTCCGTGCCGATCAGCTCGAGCCCGGCGACCCTCTTGACCTCGATGTTCAGGCGGGCGGCAACCGTGCGGTCGCGCAGCGTCATGCCGGGTTCCTCGAGCAGCTTCTCGTCTGCGATCGTGTGCAGCATCGAGTAGCGTGCGTCCACCGGGCAGAGGCGGCAGGTGGCTGATCCGCAGCAGGCCGGCCGGCCGCCGACAGAGCGCGTGGGACGCGCCTGGGCCAGCGGGAAGTACGGCTGCATCATGGGAGCGACCAGTTGGTCGACCGGGGCATAGGGATGCGGCGGGTGGGGATACGGTCGCCGCCGCTGGAACAGCGGGTTGTCGCCGCCGCCGGCGACCGCCAGCGCCTGCTCGGCATCATCGTAGAAGGGCAGCAGGTCGCGTGCGCGCAGCGGCCAGTCGCGGCCCACCCCGTAGCGGCTGCGCAGCTCGAAGTCCGACTCGAGGAATCGGGGCGCCACTCCGGCCCAGTGCAGCGAAGATCCGCCCACGCCGTAGACGTAGTCCCAGGGATACTCGGGCAGATCGGGGGGTGACTCGTGGTTCTTCGAGGACGACCGCAGCGCAACGTCGGGCTCGCTGTCCTCCAGCTGCTGGGCGTGAGCCTTCATCCCGCCGCGCTCGACGATCGTGACCTCGCGGCCGGCGCGCAGCAGCTCGCGGGCCACGAGCATGCCGCAGAACCCGGAGCCTACGATCGCGACATCGACCTCCTCGTTCGCCATCAGGCGCGCAGCAAGCCGGCGCAGGCGGCGCTGTCGGTCGGCTCCCGCAGCCCCAGGTACATCAGGTTCTCATGAGACTCCGAGATCATCGACGGGAGCAGCCTGCGCACGGCTCTGTTGCGCAGGCGCCGCGGCGCGACCTGATCCCCCGGGAATGTCGTTACCGCGAGCAGCTCCGCGGCCATCATGTCGTACTCCCCATCGCCCAGCCGCCGCCTGGCGGCACGGGTGAGCTCGGTCGCTACCGCCGTCGACGTGCCGAGCACGGCGGCCAGATGCTCCTCGAACTCGTCGCCGATCGCGAAGCGCCCGTATCCGGCACCGGCCAGCACAGCCGTCCCTGCCGCGCCGCCCGCAACGACCTGGCGCCTGGTGATGCCGCCCTTGTCGGGCTCGCTCATGAGCCGGCGGCCGGAACCTGGAGGGACTCGGCGGTGTCGGTGGCGCGGAAGGCCCCGCAGCGCGAGCCGCCGAAGAGGTAGACCCGCCCGCCGACTGCCGCGGCCGCGTATCCGTGCTTGGGCTGAGGCATTCGCGGGAGCCGCGACCACTTTCGATCGCGGGGGCCGTAGGCCCACGTTTGACCGGAGACCCAGTAGGGCCTGACATCGGCGTCGCCGCCGCCCGCGAGCACCAGGCGACCGGCGACCGGCACGAGCTCGAATGAACTGGCCGGCCGCGGGAGGTCGGGCAGCCGCCCCCAGCGATTCGTGCCGGGGTCGTAGCGCTCGAACGCGCCGAGGCTGTAGTCGCCCTCCTGCCTGCCACCCACGACATAGACCTGGCCTCGGTAGGACGCGACGCCCAAGTGGTCCCGCGGCGTCGGCATGGGCGCTTCCTCCGACCACTTGCCGGTGCGGAAGTCATAGCTCTCCACAACGTCGAGCCGTTTGCCGAAGCTGCGGCCGCCGATCGCGTAGAGGCGGTCGCCGACCACCGCGACCCCAAGGCCTCCGCGCCGTGTGGGCATCGGCTCGATCGCTTCCCACCGCCGCTCTGAGGTTCGGTAGCGCCAGGCGTCGCCGGTGGCCTCGGCGCGTCCGAGCTGGTCGGTGAGACCGCCGACTACGTAGATGTCTCCTTCGTAGGAGGCTGCGCCGACATGGTTGAGCCGCGCCGGCAGCGGCGGGAGCGACGTGTAACGGCCGCTTTGCACGTCGTATCGCTCGAACGTGTTCACGGACTCGGCCGTGCCCGGTTCGACCGAGAGGTCCAGCGACGTGATCCCACCGACGAGGTAGATGCCGTTGCCCACGCGGGCCGCCCGTGCCTCGTCTCGCACGCCGGCGAGCGGCCGCTCGGCACGCCAGGGTCCGCCCGGGTCGCCCGCGTCGCGAATCTCTCCGCACTCCTGCCCCGCCGGAAGCACGGAGACGCCGAGGAAATCCTTGACCTTGCTCTCCCCGGGCACCTCAACGACCGTGAGCGCCACCGGCACGGCGAGCAGTGCGAGCACCAGTACGAGAAATGCGAGATGAAGGCCGCTCAGCCGGAAACGCCGCTTGTCGCTCGAAGTCGCTTTCCTCACAAGAATCGCCGCACCAGATGGCTCGCCGCGAGTATAGGAGCATGCCTTCGGGCGGGCCCTATCTCGAGCGCGCCGAGTCGCGTACCCCCTGATACTTGGCCACCGCGGCAACCAGGCGCCGGGGGCTGATGCGGGCACGCACGCCAAAGCGGCGCCTGCGCTCGCTCACGTCCCACCATTCGAGCAGCGCATCCCCCGCGGTATAAGGGGCGAGCGCCGCGAAGGTCGCGATGTCGCGCGCCTCGCGCCGGTGGCGCTCGTACCACGCCCGGTATCCCTCGGCCACCCGGTGGGGGGTCGGCACCCCGAGGGCTGGGTCCATCGCGATCACCCAACCTTTCTCGAGCACCCTCCAGGACCATTCGCGGTCCTCGCTCGAGCCGAGCCGTTCGGCGAAGGGGTAGCGCTCCCACAGGTTGGCACGCCAGGATCCGGCGTGGTTGGAGAAACCCCAATAGGGATCCGCCTGCAACATCGCACGATCCTGATAGATGACCGTGGGTGCGCGGCCGCCGGGAGCCAGGTTGTCATACCCGCTCGTTGCCGCCACGTCGGGTCGCTCGTAATGGGCCAGCGAGCGCTCCACCCAGTCCTGGCGGTCGGGCGCGCAGTGGGCCGAAAGCGCAAAGTGGATCGGCGCGGCCGCCCGTTCGGCGCCGATGTTGAGCGCGCGCCCGTAGCTGAACTGCTCGGGGCGGATCTCGATCAACTGGTCGCAGTAGCGCCGCGCGATCTCCAGCGTGCCGTCGGTGGAGCCGGAGTCCACCATCACGATCTCGACCGCCACGGTCTGGCGGCGCAGCTGCACGAGCGTGCGCTCAATCGTGTCCGCCTTGTCCTTGGCGCGGACGATCACGCTGGCCAGCGGGGTGTTCTGCACGATCTCGGCCGCTCAGGCCCCGCCGGCGGGTGCCGGCGTTCGGCTGACCACGCGCCGGATCTGCCCGGGAAAGCGCTTGAGCAACCCCGGCTCGACCATGTACACCACCGCGACGTAGGCGACGAGGCCGGCACCCGCCGACGCCGCGAGCGCGGGCACCGATCCGGCGTCCTGCAGGGCGTCGGCGGCGGCCCTGCCCGCCAGCCAGCACGGCGGGCAGGCGAGCAGCACGGGCCGGAGCGCGCGCCAGTATGCACCGCCGGGGATCGCCGCGCTGCGCGCAGCGAGGACGCTGAGCACAAGCGTCAGGGCCGCGGAGCTGGCGACCGCCACCCACGCCACCTCCTCGAGGCCACCGTAGCTGGCGGCCAGGATCACTCCCGGGATGAAGGGCACCAGCATGAGGCCGGCCACGAGGGCCAGCAGGCGCGACCGCCCGAGGGAGTTGAGCAGCCAGCTGGTGGTGTTGAGCAGGCTGCGCAGGGCAGCCCAGATACCGAGCACGGCCAGCACTCCGATCATCGGCAGCCACTTGTCCCCGAACACCAGGCGCACGAAGGGGTCAGCCGCCGCGCTCAGGAGGATCCCGGCCGGGCAGGACACGAGCGCCACCAGCCGCACCGCGCTGAGGAAGGCCGACCCCACGTCCTCTCCGCGCTCCTTCATACGCGCGAAGCTCGGGAAGGTGACCATGGCCACCGGGTGTCCGAGCGCCTGATAGGGCAGGTCGCCGATGCGGTAGGCCATGGTGTAGAAGCCGAGCGGGGCGGCGCCCAGCACCCGGCCGATGATCAGCCGGTCGATGTTGTCGGAGACCACGCCGAGCCCTCCCTGTAACAAGAAGCCCCAGCCGGCCGCGAACACCTCCCGCCCCGCCGCGCGGTCGAACGCCGGGCGCACGCGGTAGGGCGCGAGCGAGAGCAGCACCACCGACATTACGAGCCCAGCGCTCACCTCCGCCGCGACCAGGCTCCAGACCCCGGCCCCTGAAGCCGCGAGCGTGATCGCGATCGCCACGTAGGCCGCCGTCGACACGGCCTTACTCGTGAAGATCCTGCGAAACTCCAGCTCGCGCTGCATCAGCGTCTCGTAGAACCAGGCGAACACGTTGATCACGAGGGTCAGGGCGAGCACGGCGATCACCGGGGTCACGCGCGGGTCCCCGAGGAGCTTGGCGGCGAGCGGCGACGCGGCGGCCACGAGCGCCGCTCCTAGCGCGCCTGTGCCCACCATCAGCGTGAGCACGGTGCCCTTGCCGCGCACGTCGAGGTCTGGCCGGATCACCAGCACACCACCGAGCCCGAGATCGGTGAACACGTTCACAAGTGCCAGCGTGATCAACGCCAGCGCCATCAGCCCGAAGTCCTCGGGCACGAGCAGCCGCGCCAGTGCGACCGTCGAGAGCGTTCTGATGCCACGGTTCACCGCGTATGAGGCAATCGTCCACTTGACGCCGCGGATGGCCTTCTCTTCCACGCCTCAGGCCCTCACTGTTGTGCTAAAGAGGGGTCCATGAGCGTGCCCGCGGCCAGCGTGATCGTGCGCGCCATGAACAAGGAGCGCGAGATCGAGCGCGCGCTCTCGGCGCTGCGCGCTCAAACCGTGCCCGTAGAGATCATCGTCGTCGACTCGGGCTCCACCGACCAGACGGTAGAGGTAGCACGCCGATACTGCGACCGCCTGATCGAGATCGCGCCCGAGGACTTCACCTACGGCCATGCGCTCAACCTGGGGGCGGCCGCCGCCGCCGCCCCGATCCACTTCGCCCTGTCGGCCCACTGCCACCCCGCGCGCAGCGACTGGGTGGAGCGCTCGCTCGCCCATTACGAGCGCTCCGACGTGGCGGGCACGGCCGGCTACGGGCGCGTGGGGCCGGCGGAACCCAGTGAGGGGACGGTCTTCCAGGACCTGGCGCTGCTGGAGGCTGACCCCTTCCAAGGCCTATCGAGCCACGCGAGCTCGTGGCGGGGAGAGCTATGGGAGCGCTTCCCGTTTCACGAGGAGATGGAGTCCGCCGAGGACCGGGAGTGGTCCTGGAGGGTGCTCAAGGAGGGTTGGGTGATCGCGATGGACCCACAGTTGGGAATCGCCACACGCCACAGGACGGCCGAGGGCCCGCGGCACTGGTACCGGATCTCCCGGCGCGACGTGCGCGCGGTGGCCACGTTTATGCCGCTTCCGCCCTACACCCCCCGCGACGCGGTGAGTGAGTGGCTTGATATCAGTCATCTCAAGCGACGTTTCGGCCTGCGCGCGCGGGCCAGCCCGTGGCGCGCCCTCTCGCTGCTAGCCAAGTACCACGGCATCCAAGATGGTGCTCGAGTGCGACGGGGAGAGCAGCCGCCGTGGTCACCGCCGCCCGCCCGTCAGGGACCGGCCCCCTCCTCCCCAGGCTCATAGCCGGTGGCGGCGGCGAGCGTGATCGTCCGCGCCAGGGATTCCGAGGGCACGATCGAGCGCGCGCTGCGCGCGCTGCGCGCGCAGACGGTCCCTGTCGAGATCATCGTGGTCGACTCGGGCTCGACCGACGCCACGCTGGAGATCGCCCGGCGCTACTCCGACTGCGTGATCGAGATCGCCCCGGAGCAGTTCACGTTCGGCCGTGCGCTCAACGTGGGCGCGCGAGCCGCGAGCGAACCGATCAACTTCGCGCTCTCAGCCCACTGCGCGCCGGGCCGGACCGACTGGGTCGAGCGCTCGCTGGCCCACTACGAGCATCGCGAGGTCGCCGGCACGGCCGGCTACCGGGCCCCGGGGCCAGCCGGGCAGCACGGCCTCGTACTCCAGGATCTCTCAGTCCTGCGCGCCGACCCGTTCTGGGGCTACTCCAACACCGCGGGCTCATGGCGGGCGGAGGTCTGGGAGCGGTTCCCATTTCACGAGCAGCTCCCGACCGCGGAGGACCGCGAGTGGTCGTGGCGGGTGCTCGAAGCGGGCTGGTCGATCGCTATGGACCCTCAGCTCGAGGTGCTTTCCGAGCACCGCACCCGCCTAGGACCGCTTCACCTCTACCGCCGCCAGCGAAACGAGTCGCGCGTTATCGCGACCATCGCGGACCGCCACCCCTACACGGTCAGGCGCGCGCTACGCGACTGGTGGAGGCCGGCGCCGATCGCCGGGCGCTCGCCGACTCGTATCAGGAGCAGCCCCTGGCACATCGCCTCGATCGCGGGGCGCTACAGCGGCGTCCGCCAGGCGCGCAGCGGCCGTCATTCGACCATCAGCTCGCTGTAGAGCGTGTCGTAGGCCTCCACCGCCCGACCCCAGCCAAAGCGCGTGCTGTCCTCGCGCGCCGCCGCTCCCATCGCGCGTCTCGTAACCTCGTCGCGGAGCGCCTCGAGCCGCTCGGCGATCGTCTCCGCCTCCCTGTCGATAAACCAGCCGTTGCGGCCTTCCACCAATATCTCCTCGACCCCGCTCACGCGCGACACCAGCAAAGGCAGCCCCGCGGCGGCGGCCTCGAAGGTGACCAGGGAGAAGGTCTCGTACGCGGTGGGGAGGATGAACGCGTCCGCTGCTGAGTAGTACGGGGCCGGATCGGCCGTTCTGCCCTCGAAGTGCACTCGCGCCTCGACGCCGGCTTCGGCCGCGAGCCTGCGGTAACGCTGGGCGTCCCCGCTGCCGACCACCACCAGGTGCCAGCCCTCGACGCGAGATATCGCCTGGATCGCGTAGCGCAACCCCTTGCGCTCCCATTCGCCGCCCACGAACAGACCCACGAGCTCCTCCGCCTCGAGCCCGAGTCGGGCACGCAGCCACGCTCGCCGCGAAGCGCGCGGCGCAAACGCGGCGGTATCCACCCCGTTGGGGATCACGGTGACGGGCACTGAAGGGAAGTGGAGGCGCAGCTCCTGGCTCACACCGTCGGAGACGGCGATAAGCCGGCGGGTAACCGCCTCGCGGTAGCAGTAGCGCTCCGCCAGGCGGCTCATCCAGCCCGCCAGCCAGGCGTTCAGCCGGTAGGCCGCAGACCGGCGCGCCACCCGCGGCGCCTGTGCCCGCCGGTGAAACGCCTCGTGGCAGAAGTGCACCGTCGAGAGGTCGGCCCGGCTGAAGACCAGCGCGCCCGTGGTGTGCAGCAGTCCGGCCCGGTGGCGGCGCACGGCTAGTGACCCGAATACGAAGAACCACGGGTACCAGAGCGAGAACGGACGTCGCGGTCCCCCAACCCGCACGAACCGAAGCGCCGGATGTTCGGCCAACGCGCACGAGCGGGCTATCACCGTAACCTGCCACCCACCCTCGAGCAGCCCGCTCGCCAGCTCGGCCAGCTGGCGCTCCATTCCCCCCGGCGTGCCGACCTCGTGCGCCACGAGGGTGACCTCCTTCACCCGGGAGTTGCTCCCACTAGGCTGTCTGGCGGATTGGGATCGCGGGCCCCACAGACGGGGCCGAGAGTAGCGCAGCACCTTCATGGACCGTCTGACAACAGCCGCCGTTGTCCTGATCCTGGCGCTCGGAGCCGCCTGGCTGGCCCAGTCGATCCTCGCGGGGCCCGAAGCCTCACCGCGCGCGGGCACCCTCACCCGCCCGATCGATCCCCGCCAGCAGACCAGCCTGGCCTTCGGCGAGCGCTCGCACTGGCTACAACCGTGGCGCGGCTATCTCGACACCCCGCCCGCCACCCGGCTGCGAGACGCGATCGGGATCAACTTCAACGTCGAGCCCGAGGAGGCCGAGGCCACGGCGCGGCTGCTCTCGCAAAGCGGCTTCCGGCGCGCGCGGGTGGAGTTCGGCTGGGACTCGCTCTCCTACGAAGACCCGGCCAGCCTGGCGCACCCTGACCGCTTCCGCACGGTGCTCAGTGCCCTGAAGCAGCATGGCATCAGGCCGCTGATACTGCTCAACGCCAACCAGGGTGCGCCGGGACCCACCCGCTTCTTCAGTGTGGGGCTCGCCCAGCCCGCCCCTGCAGGGGCCAGACGGGTACGCCTCACCCCCAGCACCGCGCGGCTCGTCGCGCCCGGACGAAGCGGCCTCAACGCCGCCGACGGCAAGGCGGCGGACGTCCTCTTCACGTCGATCGATGCGAGCGGGGTGGCGGTGCTCTCCAAGCCCTTGCCCGAGGCGTTGCCGGCGGGCGACCAGCCGGCGGCCACGCTGCTCTACGAGCCCTTCGGCCCGCCGCAGCTGGCCAGCGGACAGCCGAACCCGCGCTTCGAGCGCACCCTGGCCGGTTGGCTCGACTATTCCCGCACGATCGTGCGCGAGGCTCGAGCCGTGCTGGGCAGCGACTCCTTCGACGTGGAGATCTGGAACGAGCTGTCCTTCGGCTCTGACTTCCTCTACCAGGAGCGCTACTACAGCCCGCCACGCGAGCGGGGCAAGGGCGACGTGACGGCCGCGATCCTCGAGCGCACGGTGGCAGCGCTCCGAGAGGAGTCGGGGCAGATCGGAATCGGCAACGGCTTCGCGAGCCAGTCGCCCTTTCCTTCGGGGGCCACGGGCCCGCGCGGACTGACGGCCATCGACAAGCACCCCTACTACGGCATCCGCCGCTTCCCGGCGGACACGATCCTGAACGAGATCACGCCGCTCGACGCCGCGGGGCGTCCGAGCTTCGAAGAGGAGGAACTGCCGAACGGGGACGCGGCTCGGCGCGACGAGTTCGTCCCCGAGTACGACGCCTTCTTTCCCGAGTACATCCTTACGGGGATCCAGACGGAGAGCCTGATCCGCGATCTCTCGCCGATCACCACCGACGTGTACGGCACCCCGCACGGTCGCGACGCCCGCCCGCCGGGCGGGAGCCCGCCGGCGGTCTGGATCACCGAGGCCAACCTCGACCCGACCGGCGCCGATCCGGCCGACCCGTCCAACGTCGGGGCCGGCCCGATCGACCGCCTGACCGCGGCCGACGTGGCCCACCTTCAGGCAAAGGCCGCGCTGCGGTACTACACCGCATTCGTGAACAAGGGCGTGTCCGCGGTGCACCTCTACGCCGTGAAGGGCGACAACCTCGCGCTGGTCGACCCTGGGTTCTTCGACCAGCTCGCCGACTCGGGGGGAAGCTATCCGGGCGACGACGCGGGCGGGGAGACCACGCGCGCGGTCGGCCGCTTGGCGGCAGCGCTGGACGGATCTCGCCGCATGCCAGCGACGCGCCCGCTCACCCTCGAGGCGGTCTCAGACGACCACGGGAACATCCAGTTCGACGGCGACGGAACCGCGGCCCATCCGCCCCTCATGGACCGCGAGGTCACGGCGTTCTTTCCCTTCCAGGTCCGGCCTGGCCGCTACGTGGCCGCCGCCTACGTGATGACGCGCAGCCTCGCGAAGCCCTACGGCGAGGATGGAGGGCCGGGCCGCTTCGACCTGCCCGAAGCGGCATTCCGCCTCAGGATCGGAGGCCTCGGAGGACCGGAGGTGCGCGTGAGCGCAACCGACCCGCTCAGCGGCTCACAGGTGCCGGTCGAGATCACCACTCGCACGGCGAACAGCATCACCATCGAAGTCCCCCTCACCGACTCTCCCCGCCTGCTGACCCTTACAGGGCGCTAGAGCTAGCCGCAAGGGTCAGAGCTCGGCGAGCGTGATGGTCTCGCCGCGCCGCCCTGCTCGACGACCGAGTCGCGCCGCGGTCATGGCGGAACATGAGCATGCTACAGTATGTGTATGCTGACTCGGCGGCTTCAGATCCTTCTCGACGAGGATCGTCACCGGCGTCTGGCCGAAGTCGCCGAGGAGCGCGGGGTCTCGGTGGCGACCGTCGTCCGTGAGGCGATCGATCGCGGCCTCCCCGACCCGGCCGGCCGGCGCCGCGAGGCTGGGCGCCGCCTGCTCGCGGCGGCCGACATGCCGGTGCCCGAGCCAGAGGAGCTGGTCCACGAGCTCGACCGCCTGCGCGGGCGCCACGCTCGGTGATCGTGCTCGATACGACGGTTCTGGTCTACGCGAAGGGGGCCAACCACCCACTGCGGGATCCATGCCGGCGACTGATCGACTCATAGCGGCCGGCCGGGTCGAGGCAACCACAACGCCCGAGGTGATCCAGGAGTTCACTCACGTCAGGGCGCGCCGATACGACCGTGCCGGCGCGGCAACGCTTGCCCGCGACTACGCGGAGCTGCTCTCGCCGCTGCTCCTGGTCGACCGCCCCCAGCTGGACCGCGGGCTTGTGCTGTTCGAAGCGGTCACGGTCCTCGGGGCCTTCGATGCCGTGCTGGCCGCGGCAGCGCTCGCGGCCGCCGCTACGCACCTGGTCTCGGCGGACCACGCGTTCGGCGACGTCAAAGGCCTCCATCCCGTGGAGCCGGACGCTGCAGGCATCGCGACGCTGATCGGCTGAGCGCCCCCGCGAGCTAACGCCCCTACCAGTCGGTGGCGTCGAAGAACTCGACCGGCCAGCGCTACCGGGGGTCGGGGAAGAACGTGTTGAGGTCCGGGTCGTTGGGCGTGCGCCGCCGCACCTCGTCGAAGTCGTAGAAGCGGCCGGGGCTCCGTCCCTTCTTGCCAAAGCCGATCCCGCCGGCCTCGAGCCGCTGCACGGCCACGGTCACGTCCTCGAAGCCGAACTGGCCCCGGTCGGGAGCGCCGACGGCGTCCTCGCGCTGGTCGAACTTGATGAACACCCGATCGTTTCCGAGCAGGCCCAGTGACTGGCGCGCCAACGCCCGGTGCACGGCCTCGACGCCCATGAACTCCGACGCAATCAGGGCAAGCTCCCCGTTGCCGGCGTTGCCGAACGCCTTCGTGCCGATCAGGTAGGCGTTGATGAAGATCTGGTCGCCCACCTGCACGGCGTTGAGGAAGCTCCTGCGCCCCGCGAACACGGCGTCGGGGATCCAGATCCGCTTCGATGCGGCGCGGCCACCCATCTTGACCAGCACGTCGTAGTGGATGAGCTCCTCACGAGCGGCGGCGCGAATGTTGCGGCGAGTGACCGCGTCCCGGAGGTCGACGCGCTCGAAGCCAACGGTGTTGATGATGGTCGCCACGACCTCGGCGCTGGCGGCCACGTTCAGGATCGTCTGCGGGTCATTGCGCCCGGCCTGTGCCATCGCGCGCGCCGGCAACCCGAGCAGACCCAGCCCGCCGAGGGCCGCCGCCGCACCTCCCACCAGCTGCCGCCGCGTCGCCGCCGGCTGGTTTGCGTGCTGCTCATCGATCGACTGGTATACGAGGTCGAAGCTCTCCGGCATGCCGCTGCCTCCCTTAGACGTTTGCCTTGCGCGAAACAATATCCTCGAGCTGCCTGGAGAGACGTTAAGCCGAGGTAATTGGCGCACAGCCGCGCACGCTCAGCCGTACCGGAACGATCCGGAGACCTAAAGTCTGTCAGCCTCCGCGCTGGCCTCACGATCCTCATCAAGCTGTTCTGTGCGCCCGCCAGGGCGCGCGAAACGTCTCCGTCGAGGACCTGACTCCTCAGATGGGTCCGGCGGGGGCTCGACGTTCGCCCGCCCCCTCTTGAGAACGAGGACCGGGCCTCGGCGGTTTCCAACCAGTCGCAGAATCCAAGCGTCGCGGGCCCAGCAGCGCCGGAAGAACGGGCGCAACAAGCGCAGCGCGGCTGGCGACACCTCTCGCCGCGGACGCCTATTTAGCCGGTGGGACCCCAACACTCTCAGTTGCACCTCCGCGCCAGCTTATCGTGTGGCAACGCGCCGAGTTTCCTGAGTGTTTCCCGCCCGCAGCCCACGATAGCTTAAGCTGCGCACAGCCATCTCCGGTACGGGCCTTCATGGTCTCGATCCTCTCCGGCGTTCGCGGCTGGCTCGTCATGGCCCTTATCGCCACAGCAGCCCTGGCTCCGCCCGCGGCCGCGGGCACGCTCGCAAACCCGATCGATCCGAGCCAGCAAACCGACCTGGCCTTCGGCGAGCGCTCCCACTGGCTCCAGCCCTGGCGCGGCTACCTCGACACACCACCGGCGCTCAGGCTCCGAGATGCGATCGGAATCAACTTCAACGTCACCCCCGAGGAGGCGCCCGCGACGGCGCGGTTGCTCGCCCGCAGCGGGTTCACCCGTGCGCGCCTCGAGATCGGCTGGAACCAGATCGACTTCGACCATCCCGACCGCCTGCAGGACCCGAGCCGGCTGCGGCGCTACCTCGGCCCCCTGCGCGCCAACGGCATCCGGCCACTGATCCTGCTCAACGCGAACCACGGCATTCCGGGGCCAGTCCGCTCCTTCGACGCCACGCTCCTGTCCGCCGCGAGGCGCGGCGATCGCCGGGTGCTCCTGGCTGCCGCCAGCGCCCGCGCGGTCATCCCCCACAAGACCGGCCTAGACGGCGGCTCGCCCTACCGCACCGCGGATGTCCTGTTCACGTCGGTGCAGCCCGACGGCTGGGCGACGCTGTCGCGCCCCCTCCCCCGCGATCTCGCCGCCGGCAAGCATCCGGCAGCCACGCTGCGCTACGCCCCCTTCGGCCCCCCGACCCTGGCGGACGGAAGCCCGAACCCACTGTTCGAGGAGACGCTCGACGGCTGGCTTGGCTATGTGACCGCGGTCACCAGGGAGGCGAAGGCAGCACTCGGCAGCGAGGCCTTCGACGTCGAGGTCTGGAACGAGCTGTCGTTCGGATCGGACTTCCTCTATCAGGAGCGCTACTACGACCCGCCCCGGGAGTCGGGCAGCGGAGACGTGACCAAACGGATCCTCGAGGCCACCTTACGCCACCTGCGCAACCCCGCCAGCGGCGTTTCCAAAATAGGGATCGGCAACGGCTTCTCGAGCCAGCGCCCCTGGGAGTCCGGCGCCTCGAGCCCGCCCGGTCTGACCGCGATCGGCAAGCACCCCTACTACGACATGAAGCGCTTCCCCGGTAAAGCGACCTTCAACGGCGTGACTCCGCTCGACGCGCTCGGGCGCCCGGATGCACGCGCGGGAGGCGCCCCGGTGAGGGACAGCTTCATCCCCCGCTACGACGCCTTCTTTCCCGAGTACATCCTCAGCGGCATCCAGACCGAGCACCTGGTTCGAGATGTCTCTCCGATCACCACCGACGTGTACCGCTTCGCACACGGGCGCCGCACCCGCCCCGCGGGCGGCGGACCTACACCGGGGGTCTGGATAACCGAAGCCAACCTCGATCCTACCGGCGCCGACCCGGCCAAAGGGCGGCTGACTGACGCGGACGTGGAGCACCTGCAGGCCAAGGCGGCGCTGCGCTACTACACGGCCTATGCCAACAAGGGCGTGTCAGCCGTCCACCTGTTCGGGGCGAAGGGCGCCGACCTCGGCTTGATCGAGCAGCGGTTCTTCGACTCCGTTGGCAGCGGCGGCGGCGCCTATCCGGGCGACGACGCCGGCGAGACGCCGCTCGCCGTCGGTCGCCTCAGCGCGACCCTCGCCGGCGCCCAACAGGTAGCTCGGCCGCGACCGCTGGCTCTTCTGTCGATCTCCGACCGCCACGACCACCGCCAGTTCGACGGCGACGGCACCGCCGCCCATCCGCCCCTGTACGACCGCGACGTGGTCGGCTTCTTCCCGTTCCAGGTAAAGCGGGGTGAGTACGTGGCGTCGGTCTACGTGATGACCCGCAACCTCGCCAAGCTCTACCGCCCGCGCGCTCCCGAGACCGACCGCACCCGCTACGACCTGCCGCCCGCGCGCTTCAAGCTCGAGATCGGCGGCCTCAGAACATCGCGGGTGAGGGCCAGCGCCGTCGACCCCCTCACGGGCGCCGCCGTGGCGGTCAAGGTGCGCCCTCGCGGCCGCGGACGGATCACCGTCGAACTGCCAATCACCGACTCACCCCGAATGCTGCGGCTGGTCGACGGGCCGCGAGTCAGGTAACCCGCTGCGGGCGGGGCGAGCGAGGGTAGCTGCCGAGGCACCCGAAGGCCCCGTCCCCCGCGTGCGACGCAGCCGGCGCGGATCCAGGGCCGACCACACCGGCCGGCCATCCTCGCGCCGCTCGCTCTCCTCTCGGAGGCTGCGCGGTGAGGGCTTGGCCGCCCAGCCGAGCAGGAACCACATCAGCGCCGAGGCAGCGTAGTGGCCTCCCTGCAGCCACTGACCGAAGTTCACGACGAGGATGCCTGCGACGGCGAAGATCAGCGGGTCCGGCTTGCCGCGCAGGTAGCGTCCGAACACCGTCTTGAAGGACACGACGATGATCGCGATAAAGACCGCTCCGCCGACGAGCCCGAGGCTCACGAAAACGTCGCCTATGTCGATGTCGGTTTCGCGGTCTTCCTCGCCCCCTGTGACCCGCGAGCCGATATTTGATGCTCCGGTCCCCTCACCCACCGGGTTCGTCACCCCGTCGCCCATGGCGTTCAGAAGGCTCGCCCAGTGACCCAGGAAAGTTGACTCGTCAGGGTCAAGGGGGCTGAGGAGGCCGCCCGCCTGGCGCTCAGCAGCGGCATTGCCGGACAAGTTCGCTGCGCGATCGATCTGCTCGCCTAAAGCGAGCGCGACCCCGTAGGTCGCTCCGATCCCCAGGACCACGACCAGCAGGGCGATCACCCGGTTGCGTGTACGGAGGGCAGTGAGCACCACCGCCGTGAGCAGGGTGAGGGCAACTACCGAACGCCCCCCTGCCAGCACGATCGCGAGGCAAAGCACCGGCAGGGCTAGGACCAGCGCAGGCCGGCGGTGATAGAGCATGGCGAGCGCGAAGACCACGCCGAAGGCGAGGTAGCCCGAGTACTCCGAGTTGCTCGAGAACGTTCCCCACGGCCTGTGGAGCACCTCCCCCGAGTCGGTCCGGCCTAGGTTGGCGCCGGAGTACCCCGTGATCTGGAACCAGTCCACGTCCCACTGCGGCAGAGAACCATACTGGGTCTGGAACAGGCCGTATGCTCCGATGCCCACGCTGACCACCACCACGGCGTATATGAGCGTCGTGACGGTCCGGCGTTCGCCGAGTTCCCGGCCGATCAGAAACCACAGCAGCGGCACGCCCAGGTAGATCAGCCCGGCCAGCCCGCCGATCACGCCGCCGGTGCCGAACGGGTTGAAGGCGCCAAAGAAGGCCAGCACGAGGAGCAGGACCACCAGCTTCGAGAGCCGGTCGGGAGCCAGGCCGCGCCGCTCGACCACGAAGATGCGGTAGCACAGAAACAGCGCCACGACCGGCCCGACCAGCAGAAGCGGATCGTTCTGGGTCCAGCCCGCATCGGCGATCAGCAGGCGCCGGACGAGGGCGAGGAAGGGCAGCCACAGCAGCGTGGCCATCGCGGCGGCGCGAGGCCATTTCATGGCCACCACGATCAGGTTGATCGCTACCGCGCCCGCCAGCAGAGCCCGCCACCACTCCGGATGCAGCACGGCGACCGCACCCAGGGCCGCCGCCGCCGGAACACCGATCACCAGGGCCGCCGTTCCGTCGGGGAGTCGCAGCGATCGGTACAGACGCCCGACCGGAACGCTCAGCTCACTGGTCGTCACTGGGCCGCCACGGCTCTCTCAGTAGTAGCCGTAGCCGGACTTCCCGGCCACGGCCGTGAAGTTCGCGACCAGGCCGAAGGCCGGCGCATCGATCCGCTCGAGCTGCTCGCGCAATGCATTCGCGTCGGTGCTCGTGATCCGTCCCACCCTGCCCACGATCACGACGGCGGTCGCCTCGCTCATGAGCGGGATCGCGTCCGCCACCATCGTCGCGGGGGCGGTGTCTATCACCACGAGGTCGTAGTTCTCCTCCGCCTCGCGTATCAACTCGCGCATCCGATCGGAGTCGATCAGCTCACTGGGGTTGGGCGGAATAGTGCCGGCCACCACCACGTCCAGCGTGTTGGGCGACGAGCCGGTCCCGTTGCCGGCGCTGGCCACCGGCACACGGGTGGTCACCTCCATCAGCGGCTTGCTCTTGTCGGAGAGAAACGAGGCCAGTCCCTCGGTGTCGTGCAGGCCGAGCAGACCGCCGAGCTTGGGCCTGCGGATGTCCGCTTCAATGAGCAGAACCCGCCTGCCCACGATCGCCTCCGCCTTGGCGAGGTTGAGCGCAACGGTGCTCTTGCCGTCGCCCACGCCGGTCGAGGTGACCACCACCGACCGCAGCTCGCGGTCCGTGTTGAGGTAGCGGAGGTTCGCGCGCAGGAGCTGGAAGGCCTCGGCGTCCCGAGCCGGCAGCTGCTCGAGCGCCTTTCCGTTCTGCCCGCCCAGCGACCGGCTCTTGGGAACGCTGGCCAGCACGGGAAGCCCCCCGAACGCATCCTCGAGCCCCTTCGAGTTGCGAACGCGGCGGTCGAGCTGCTCACGCACGAGGGCGAGAGCCAGTCCCAGCAGCAGCCCGCCAAACGCGCCGATCAGTGCATTGCGCTTCGGCTTGGGCGAGGACGGCGAGGATGGCGCCGTTGCCCGATCGACGATCTCGGCGTCACCCTCCGCGGTCGCTGCCGCGCCGCGCAGATCGCTGAGATCTGTCTGAAGCGAACTGATGGCGGCGGCGTTCCCGGCGGTCGGCGTGCCCTGCCGGGCCAGATCGGCCTCGACCGCGTCTTGCGCTCGCTTGATCCTCCTGAGAGTCTGCGCCTTGCGGAAGTCGATGTTGGCCTGGGCGAGCGTGTTTGCGGCCAGCGCGGTGACGTCGGGCGAGGAGGCCTCGGACGTGATCTGAACGGCATCCGAGTCCTCGCCCGAGAAAGCACTGATACCGCCCATCGCCTCGGCGGCACGCGCCTTGCCGATCCGCTTCGCCAACGTGCGCTGTGTGCTCTCGAGGACCTCGCCCCGGGTGACCTGTGCCTCACGGTCTGACGCGGTGGTCGGAAGCTGAGCGGCGAAGGTGCTTTCGGTCCCCCCCGAGGTCGCCCCTTTGAGCAGCAGCTGGCTGGTGGCCTCGTAGACCGGGTCCTGGCCCTTGGACGCAAAATAGGCGGCTCCGCTGGCGACGACCACGGCCACGGCGATGATCAGCAACCTGCGACGCAGGACGCCGAAGAAGGCCGAGATGTCCATACCCTCTGCCCGCTGCCCGTCAGCCATCGGTCAGAGCGCCCTTCACCCTGGAGATCCGGACACGCCGACTTCGCTCTTCGAGTCGGCCTTCTTCGGTCGATCCCCGTCGCCGTACCCGTAGCCGTATGAGTAACCGTAGTTGCCGGCGTCCGACCCAACGGCGTTCACCACGATGCCGAACACGCGGGCGTCGAGGTTCTTGAGCTGGTTGTGAAGATGCAGCGCCGCCTCGCGCGTTGTCTTCGCCAACCGAGCGACGACGATCACTCCGCCGACCTGCTTGATCAGCGGAATGGCGTCGGAGACCACCGAGGTCGGCGGCGTATCGATCACGAGCAGGTCATGAGTGCGCTCGCCGTCAGCAATCAATTCGCGCATGCGGTCAGATTCCAAGAGATCCGAGGGATTGGGCGGAAGGGGTCCCGCCAGCAGCACATCCACCGTGCGGAGACCGCGGCCGTTGGCCTGTTCCTGGACAGGAATCTCCTGAATGGTGGCCTCCAGGGTGGCCTCGCCGGCGAGCACCGTGCTCAGACCAGCCGAGCCGCGCAGGCCCAGGCTGTTGGCAAGCCCGGGATGCCGGAGGTCGGCTTCGATCAGAAGCACCTTGCCGCCGGCCCCGGCGGCCGCGGAAGCCAGGTTCCAGGCGACCGTCGTCTTACCGTCCCCCGGAGCCGCCGAGGTGACGAGAACCGAATCGACCTCGCGATCGATGTCGAAGTAGCGCAGATTGGCGCGCAGCATCCGGAAGGCCTCTCCTTCCTGTGGCTGCAGAGTCGCCTGGGTGGGCCCCGACCGAGCCAGCAGACGGCTCTCGGGAATGGCCCCGAGGATCGGCCTGTCGAACATCTCCTCAATTTCCTTCGGGTCTCGAAGCCGGCGGTCGAGACGCTCCAGCAGCAACGCCAGCGCGCCCCCGAGTATCAAGCCGAGCACGGCCCCAATGGCCGTGTCTCGAGCCACCTTGGGGGACGATGCCGAGGATGGAGCCGTCGCCCTCTCAACGAGCTCGGCATTCCCGGTCTGGAGGGAAACGAGGACCTGAAGCTGCTCCGACCGCTCAAGGAGGGAGCGCCCCCTCTGACCCGCCACCTCGTCCTGGGGCAGTTCGTCCAACTGCCGGTTCACAAGCTCCTGGGCATCTCGGATCTTCGCGCGATCCGCCTCCCGGCGAAAGGCGATGTACTCAGCGGCGAAGGTGTTCGCGATGTCGGCCGCCGCCTCGGGATCAGGGTCAGTCGCCATAATGGAGACGACGTCGGACTGACCCTCGGCGACAACTTCGACATTCTCTGACACTGAGCCGACCTTCGGCAGCAGTCTTTCGGTTCGCTCGGCGACTACGTCCAAAGAAACGAGTTTCACGTTCGTGGCCGCCTCTCGATCGGGATCGTTCGAGGGAGCCAGGAACGTAGACCCAAAGAGCGTTTGGTCGAGCTGCGGATCGCGGAAGAGCAGCGAGGCAGAGGCCGAGTACTGCTTCTCCTGGCTCAGCGAGAACGCCAGTGCCGACGCGGGCACCACCAAGGCGCACACCACAACGATCGCGACCCTTCGCCGCAGAACGCGGAGGATCGTCGAGAGGCCGGAAGTCGATTGGTCAACCTGATTCATAAGGGCCTGACGGTCAGTTGGAACGAGAGGAGGGCCAAGCCGCCAGAACTGAACCGTTCCCCAGAGTAACGAAGCCTCCACTCAAGTCTTGCGGCGGACCTCGCCATTCTGCCTCCCATCAACTGACGTCGACACGTTGCCTAAACCACAGCTCGAGTACGAGAAGGGCCCAGATATGCAGCGACCGATCCCGTCGACCTCTCTCCTGCTCGTCGAGTAGCCGGGCGACGGCCTCAGGACGAAAAAGGCCGCGCCGGCGGATCACCTCCGGATCTAAGAGATCTCTGATGAGCTTCCCCGCTCCGTTTCTTAACCAAGCGCCCAAGGGAGGGTTGAGCCCCCGTTTCGCTCCCTTTAGCGCGTGGGCAGGAAGCTCTGGCCCCAAGGCCTCCCGCAGCGCCCACTTCGTCACCTTTCCACGCAGCTTTAGGTCGGCGGGCATGGTGGCCACGTACTCGACTAACCGGTGATCGAGAAATGGCGCTCGCAGTTCGAGCCCATTGGCCATGCTCATCCGGTCAGCGTACTCGAGCACGTTGCAAGGCAAGAAGGATTCCAGCTCGATTCGAGAGAACTCGTTGAGGTCGCCTCTCTTGGTGTGGTCGGCAAGTCCCAACAGGAAATCGGGCGCAAATCTCGCTTCGTCGATGAGTTCAGGAGTTAGGAGGTCCGCCAGGAGGTCTGGTGTAAAATAGCCGATCCAACTCGCATAAGCCTCCAATGATGACTTGTGCCCCGTAGAGAGAAACTCGCGAGCTCTCCGCCACTGGTGATTACCCGACGTATCCTCCGGCAGCAGGCCAGACGCGGCCGCGACCATCGACCGGAGCCCAATCGGCATTCGCTGGTACCGCTCGTGAAGGGCGAGTCCCTTGAAGCGCGGATACCCGAAGAAAAGCTCGTCGGCGCCATCGCCCGTGAGCACAACCTTCACATGCTGACGGGTCGCCTCGGACAGGGACCACTCGAGCACAGCCGTTGCGTTCCCGAATGGTTCATCGAAGCTGTCGACGAGCGCCGGAAGCATCGACGGGCCGTCGAGCTCGGCTCGGAGTTCGTGATGCTCCGTGCCGAAGTGCTCGGCAGCCGTCCGGGCGGCGACAGACTCATCGTAGTGCTCGAATCCGTCGAACGTGATCGTAAACGTGTGGACAGGTCCGCGATGAGCCGCGCACATACCGGCAACTACGGCCGCGGAGTCCACTCCACCGGAAAGAAACGCGCCGACCGGGACGTCCGCGACGACGCGCGAGGACACCGCCTCGAACACACGCTGCCGCAGGCCCTCTACATGCTCGGCGTCTGTCCGGCGTGCCGATCGAAAATGAGGTGACCAGTAGCGCTTGATCTCCGGGCGCCCTTCCCGGAAGAGCAGGTAGCGACCCGGTTCCAGCTTGGCGATCGAGGCGAATGCCGACCGCGGCGGCGGGATGTAGAGGTGGTAGAGATACTCGACTAGCGCGCGGCGATCCGGGTCACGACTCACACCGGCCGCCAAGAGCGCCTTGATCTCGGACCCAAAGGCGAATCCGCCTCCAGGGACGTGTTCGGTGTAATAGAGAGGCTTCTCACCGAGGCGATCTCGTGCGAGAAGGAGTTGCCGCCGCTGCGAGTCCCACAGAGCGAAGGCGAACATGCCGTTGAGGTCCTTCAGCATGTCTACGCCTCGCTCCTCGTAGAGGTGCGGAAGAACCTCAGCATCACCGGATGTCCGGAAATGGTGCCCGTCCCCTTCAAGTTCGGCCCGCAGCTCCCGAAAATTGTAGATCTCACCATTGAAGACCGCTTGAACGGTGCCGTCTCGGTTAGATACAGGCTGACCGCCTGTTGCCAAATCGATAATCGAGAGCCGTCGGAACCCGAGTCCGATGTCCGGTCCGATGTGAAACCCACCATCATCAGGGCCCCTGTGCCGCAGGGTCTCAGTCATCCGCTTGAGGAGCTCGGCATCCGGTGTCCGGCCCGGGATGACCAGCCCGGCTATGCCGCACATCAGCCGCGCGCTGAGGACCGCTTCAAGCCATTGGAGCGTAGAGGATGGCCCAGCTTGAATTTAAACCAGTACTCCCCCTCAAGCAAGTCTTTGAGCCACTTCATGCCGGTGACCAGTCTAGCTAACTAGCTACTTGCCGCGGATAAATGCCTGAGCATGTCGGCGCCGGCTGAATACTGACCCCCCTTCGCCGGTTCAAGACTGACCCCCTGCGGGTGGTGGCGGAGGCATCGGTGGGGGTCTTGACCCTCGTTTGGTCTGGTGATCGAGCGAGGGGAGGTAGGGGTTGGTTGACGTGGAGCGGTGGGCCGAGTTGCGGCGGGAGCATTTCGTTGGTGGTGTGGGGATCAAGGAGCTGGTCCGGCGGACCGGGTTGTCGCGGAACACGGTGCGGGCGGCCGGAGCCTGTCAAGTCGAATGAGACAGTTGGTTCTCGGATTTAGGGAGCAGCCTCCTCGCTGTTGGGCTTGTTGATCCACGCCTGGCGGACGAACCGGTCGGGGTTGGTCGCGTAGGCGGC
>JAABUS010002819.1_pt1 | contig 30851 bp, 23 predicted proteins | sample 5560161 | NCBI WGS metagenome assembly JAABUS01 (sample SAMN10711885, study PRJNA513376) | rock metagenome | isolation source: Antarctica rocks | place: Antarctica: Victoria Land, Trio Nunatak nord | collected 2016-01-04
TGTGCGAATACCGGCTGTCCGGAAAATGTTGTACCTTTAAGCATACTTTTTGAGTGTGGTAACTTAAAGGTAGAAAAAACGGGATGGCTTAGGCTATCCCGTTAACTTTTATCGGACAACAATGATATTTAAACCTTTAAAATAAATAATCTGTATTAATTATACATTGCATTTAAAATTGGCATATACTCATTGCGAATGGAAAAAAATAAATTAAAGTCGATCGTACCTTTGGATGAAATGGATTTTTCGATCCTTAATTATCTTCAGAATGATGGAAGGACATCATTTACAATTATTGCAGACAAGTTAAAAGTCTCTATAGGAACAATCAGGACCAGATTCAACCGTCTATTAGATGGTAAAGTCATTAGTATTATTGGCAGGGTCGATCCGGCTAAAGTAGGCTTCAGGGCTTATGCCCATATTGCAGTTTTTGTTAGACCAGCCACCTTGAAAGAAAAGGTAGCTTTGCAAATAGCAAAAATGCCTGAAGTAAGTTTTTTAGCGGGCACCTCGGGTGATTACGACTTAGAAGTTGATGTAATGTGTAGAGATAATGATCATTTAGAAGATTTTATAGGAGAAATATCAAAGATCGATGGGATTTTTCAAACGAAGACTACCATCTATTTTCAAGTCTATAAGTTTGCTCAACCTGATTTAAGACTTTTAGATGCCTGATCTTTAACTTAACATTGATTTAACCTACAAATGGTAGCGAAAATGTTCTTTTGTAAATTGATATTACGCTTAATTTAATGAGTCAGTCATATGAATGTAGACTATAACAATATTGAATTGGTTGCAGGAATTAAAAGTGGCTCAGAAGTCGCTTTTAAACTGTTATTTGATTCATTTCATATGAAGATATATACCGTTTCCCGAAGAATGGGTATGACTAACGATGAGGCTGAAGATGTAATCCAGGATAGTTTTCTACAGCTATGGAAGCAAAAGGAAACCATTAATGAAGAATTATCAATACATGGCCTCTTATATACTATCGCTAAAAGAATTACATTAAAGAAGCTACAAGAAAAAAAGAATTACCAAACCGTTGATTATACTGAAAGCAATAATCTGCCAGGTTTTTCAAATAAAACGCAGGAAGATATTGGTTTTTCAGAAACAAAATATCGTGTTAACGAGGCTATTGATGAATTGCCTGATCAACAACGTACCGTTTTCCTGATGAACTTCAGCAATGGTTTATCTGCTTATGAAATTGCCGAACAGCTGCATGTTTCTAGGAGAACTGTTGAAAACCAAATATTCAGAGCACGGAAGGTTTTAAAAGCAGCTTTACTTAAAAATGGAATTTTATTTTTGATATTAGCCTTAATTTTAAATGTAAAATGAGTATATTATTATTATTGCTCCAATAACATATAATCTACAAATCAAATTATGGCTCCGGAAAATGAAAAAGGGGAAGGTACCGATAACGAAAACTTGTTTGATAAATATTGGAACGAAGAACCGCAAAGTAACGATGCAAAACCTGATTCGGAAGCAATTTATAATAAACTAAAAAGCGAGATATTCCTACCCTCAAAGGGGGCGGTTGTTGCAATTAATAAAAGTAGAAGATGGGTTGCTTATGCTGCCGCTATAATTTTAATTGTTGGGGGCGGTGTTTGGCTTGCCAAAACCAGGTTCAATCAGGAGTCGTTAACTAATAAAATGGTTTCCATAAGCACCCTAAAAAATGAAACAAAAATTATCAGCTTGCCCGATAGTTCAAAGGTTCAGCTTTTAGAAAATTCAACGTTAAGTTATTCTTCGTTGCTTGGCTCTGCTTCAACACGGCAAGTGACGTTAAATGGTAATGCTTCATTTACGGTTGTTCATAATAATAAAAAGCCGTTTTTTTTACTGGCAGGCAATCTTACTATAAAAGATATAGGGACTGTTTTTTCTGTAACAATGAATGATAAGGCCATTAAAGGGTGTAGCGTAAAAGTAACCGAAGGCAGTGTATCGGTACAAAATAGTCGTATAACAGCAAATGAAACTATACTCACCAGGGGTGATGAAGCTATCTATAACGTTGGCAATGATAAGATTGTGTTGATCAAAGCTGCCATAGCTAGTGTTACCAATAGGAGTTCAATCGAATTTGATAACGCATCAATAGCCGAGGTACTAAAAAAATTAGCAGACACTTATAATGTCAAGTTAACTATCGAAGGGGGTAAAACAACATCCAAGACATATACCGGAAGATTTGAAAACAAAAGTATCGATGAAATATTAGATATGATTGGCTTTACGCTTGATTTTAAACATTCCCGGAAAGATGATGCGATATTAATTTTCGTTTTCCGGAAATGAAGATTAAGATATGGATCACAGCGATTTTTATAAGCCTGTCAACATTTTCGGTTGCCCAAAAACGAAATTCCTTACAATTTACTGTTATTAGTTTTAACGCTAGTAATCTAACAGCAAATCAGGTTTTCAAATTAATTGAAAGAAAAACCAAATTTCGTTTTTGTTATAGCCCCTCGGATGTTTCGTCGAAGCTTCTTCTTAATTTTCAGTATGACCATCAATCTCTGGACAAAATACTAAATGATATCGCCCTAACGTGCAACTTCAAATTTTTAATATCGGGGCATAATATTAATACGGCGGTTAATTACCCTCCAACAAGCTTTCTCATTCGTTTTATAGAATAAGATTGATTTGGTCTAACCTGATCCTATTTTTAATTAAGAATTCTGAACAAACTACGCTACATAGTGATGTCTGATCAATTCCAGGTTTAATCTCCACCTGTCAAATAAAAGATCAAAGCTCCAAATTGATTTTAGTTTCGGCTAATTTTAGTTTCCAACCAATCGGCTTTTTGTGATTTTACTTCTGTGGGTCATACTAAAATTGAAAGTAAATTTTGGTTAAACAATTATTGCAATGAGTATTATCTAATTAAAACTGCAATAAAGAAGAAACTCAATTTTACAATCATGAAACAAAAAATTTTACTTTTATTTTCAGCGCTGCTGTTGCTAACACAACTCGTGTCTGCACAGGGGATAACCACCGGGATCATATCGGGTAGGGTTACAGATTCCAAGGGCGCGACATTGCCCGGGGTTACGATCGAAGCAGTTCATCAACCCTCCGGTTCAAAGTATTCGACCAGTACCCGCGGTGATGGCCGTTTTAATTTGCCGGGTGTAAGGGTTGGCGGACCCTACACTATCACTATATCCTTTATAGGTTATGGAAAAGAGGTAATCAATGATGGCATGGTGGGACTCGGTGAAAGCCTTACGCTAAATGTAACGTTAAAAGACGCTAGCCAGCAATTGGCCGAAGTAGCTATAGTAGGTTCAAAAGGAGACAAAACATTAAATAGCAAGAAAAATGGGGCCGGTCTTTTAATCAACAGGTCAACTATAGATAATTTACCCACCATATCGAGAAGTTTAACTGATTTTACTAGGCTAGTTCCTCAAGCCGGTTCGCAAGGCATGCTGGGAAAAGGCGCCAAAAGTAATAATATCTCTGTTGACGGCGCTGCATTTAATAACGCATTCGGCCTGGGGTTTGAAACCAATAACTTACCCGGCACCAATACCAATGCTCAACCGATCAGTTTAGATGCTATAGATCAAATTGCGATTGATCTTTCGCCTTATAATGTTACGCAAGGGGGTTTTACCGGAGCCAGTGTAAATGCGGTAACCCGAAGCGGAGATAATGAGGTAAGAGGGTCGGTATATGACTTTTTTCGCAATCAAAATCTGGTTGGGGCAAAAGTTAAAGACGCAACCATAACAAAGACCCCTTTCAACGAAAATACTTTTGGATTTCGCATAGGTGGTCTATTGATAAAAAACAAATTATTTTTCTTTGCTAATTACGAGCAATTTTCAAACACACAACCGGGTGCAAATTTTCAGGCGGCGGCACCGGGCTTATCTGGGGGTAATATATCTAATGTAAAAGCTAGTGATTTAGATGCTTTGGGTAGCTATTTACAATCTACTTACAATTATAACGCTGGTGCTTATCAAAATTATAACCTAGCCACTAAAAACAAAAAATTTCTGTTGAAATTAGATTGGAATATAGATGACAAAAATAAGGTTAGTATTCGATACAATCAATTAAATGCAAGTGCAACATTCGGTGCAACCAGTACATTGAGTGCGATAGGATTTAACAACAACGGCTATATTCGTTACAATGACATTTATTCAATTACTGGTGAATGGAACAGCACCATAAGTAATAAAATAAGCAACCGTTTTTTTTCATCCTATACCTCACAACCTGATTACAGGGGATATTTTGGTGATTTATTTCCGACAGTTAATATCAACGACAATGGCAATACATATACATTTGGAACCAATTTTGCGGCACTGGACAACCACGTAAGCCAAAGCATTACGCAGCTTCAGGACGATATAACATTTAATTTAGACAAGCATAAATTGTCTGCTGGAGTAACCTACCAATATCTTAATTTCAGCAATCAATTCACCCTCAATCCGCTTGGTACTTTTACCTTTAGCTCACTAGCCAATTTTTACAATAGCTCACCATTAGGTACACAAACGCCTATTGGCACAAGTACCGGCAAGGGACTACCAAGTGCCTATACTTTAGGTTATACTGTACAGCCAGGTAATCCGGTGACAATCGATCATCCCCGATTTTCACAAACAGGCTTATACGTCCAGGATGAATTCTTTCCGGCAACTAATTTTAAAATTACAGCAGGTTTAAGAGCCGATGTAACGGCGTTTTTAAATAAACCAGAAGACAATACTGCTGTGGCTAATTATAGCTTCCAAAATGCTACTGGTGGTGTTGAAACATATAACACGACCCATACACCCGGTACAAAAATCCTTGTTTCTCCCCGTATTGGTTTTAACTGGGATATTAGCGGCGACCGGTCGTTACAACTTCGAGGTGGATCAGGGTTGTTTGCAGGTAACATCCCATTTGTGTTTATCGAAAAAGCATATGCCATCAACGGATTAAATGAAGGAGCTATTTCAGCTACAAATGCCGCTGCTGCCGCTGCTTACCCATTTAATCCTAATCCCAAGGCTTACGTGCCGGCAAATGGCGCTTTGGCCCCAAATTATGAACTGGATCTGGTATCGCCGAATTTTAAAATGCCGCAAACATGGCGTAGCACCTTGGGTTTAGACGCTAGATTGCCAGGAAATGTTGTTTCATCAACCGAAGCAGTTTATAGTAAAGATATAAATAGCCCATATTACTTAAATGCAAACTTAAACTACAACACAGCTACAACTGCAACAGATGGTAGGCTACAGTATGCGTCAAACCGAATAAATCGGAATATCACAGGTGCATACGTATTAGGTAATACCAGCTATGGCCATCAGATTTTTTTAACTCAATCATTTAACAAACAATTCAATACAAATTTTGCAGCTTCAGTAGCCTACACCTATGGGATTTCAAAAGATGCATTTACCTTCAGAAGCACTACGCCTGGAGGAGCATTCAATGCTATCCCTGTGGTTGGCAATCCCAATATCCCTGTTGAATCCTATGGTGATTTTGATTTAAAGCATAGAATAGTTGGCAGTATTAACTACAAAATAAATTATGCAAAAAATAAAATGGCATCAAGCATCGGGATATTTTTTGAAGGGGCGCAGCAAGGCCGCGGTTCTTACACATACGGCGGTTCGGGTGACGTGAACAAAGATGGAACAGCCATAAACGACTTGATTTTTGTACCTGCCACTCAATCACAAATAAACCTGGTGGCTTCATCAACTGCTACAGTTCAACAACAATGGGACGCCCTTAATACATTCATTTCGGACTCGAAATATTTGAGCAGCAGACGAGGGCAATATGCTGAACGTGATGGCATATTGTTACCCTGGTATTTTCAAACAGATCTGAAATTCGCTCAAGATTTTTCTGGAATGTTACATACCAATAAAAACACATTGGAGTTTACAGTCGATATTTTAAACTTCACCAATCTTTTAAACAAGAATTGGGGCGTGTTAAATACTATTGCAAATCCAACTCCAATAACTGCGTTAACCTCGACTACATTCCAAGTTAACCCAGCTTTGCTGCAGCGGGGTGAGTTTATACAGGACAACGGTTTAAGTTCTGTATCAAACCCAGCATCAAGCTCCCGCTACAGGATTCAATTTGGCGTGAGGTATTTATTTAACTAATATTTTTTGACAGGCATAGTTTTTTATGCCTGTCAAAAATTGAAAACATAACTCTAAAACACACCTTGTTTAATTGGATCGCCTTAATTACCTCTCCAAGGAGAGGTAGGGGTAAGTTTTTAGGGTTATTATAAACCTGTTTGATTATGATTCGAATTTATTTTTATATAGCAAAATGCTTGCTTTTTGTTGCACAGCCTGCTGTCAAAAATATTGATAATGGATGTCGTAAACCTTACCAAACTTTACAACAATATTTTAAATGGAGGCCGGTGATTAATAAACCTCTCATAATGGCTCATCGCATGTCGCCTCTGCGTAAAGGATATGCAGATAACGGTTTACGAAACCTTAAAATATACTTACCGATATGCGCCATGTGTTATACAGGAAATGGACGTACGTATGTCAAAAGATAGCGCATTGCTGATGTTGCATGATTCAACTTTGAACAGGACGACAAAAGGAAAAGGCAATTTGAACAGGTTTACCCTAAAAGAAGTCGAGCAGTATGAACTGAAAGACGCGTATGGTAACACACTTAAAGGACAGCATATACCTCTGCTAACTCAAGTGCTACAGTTTGTTAAGAAAAACAAAATGGTCATCGCCTTAGATATGAAACCTGGCACTGACCCTGAACGCTTAATGAAAGCGGTAATAGCAACGAAAACCATAAATGATATTTTCGTGATCTGTTATACCGTCAAGGACGCTGTTGCACTTAACAAAAAGTACCCAACCCTAATGATGGCTTTAGGTTTTAATAGTTGGGACAATATAAAAGCCATTGAACAGTGCAGTTTGCCGCATCGAAACCTGATCGCATTAACGCTGTCAAAATTGCAGGATAAGAAATTTTACGACAAAATACACAGTATGGGAATTATGGTTTCATTTAGTGCCCAGGGAGGCGCTGATATACTACCGGCCAATGAATTAACTTCAGCATACAAAGAAATATTTGCCCTTGGCGGAGATATAATATGTACAGATAGTCTGAAACATGTTTTAAATGCTTTTAAGTAACAAACCCTGCAAATAATTTAAAAATAAAGACCCATCTACGCTATGAAAAACCGAAATTATATTGTAAAATTCAAGTGGATTGTTTTCGTTCCATTTATATTATTGATAACTGAAACGTCATTTGGCCAAACAAAAGAATTATTACCGCGATGGACAAAAGGAGAGCTTGATATTTATCAAATTAGTTACGGCTTAGGAAATTCTTGTTACTGCATTTTCCCAGATGGAACAACGTTATTAATAGATGCAGGTGCTATAAATAAGAATTCCCCGAGAGCAGTTCGACCAAATGCACTTCCGGACTCAGACAAATCGGCCGGAATGCATATTGTTGAATTCATAAAAAGCGTGATGCCGCAAATAAATCATCAGATTGATTACGCTTTGATAACTCATTTCCATGATGACCACATGGGGTTTCCGGGGGATTACAATGCGCTATCCAGCAATGGGAAGTACCGTTTAACTGGAATTACAGAAGTTGGTGAATCCATTCTAATCAAAAAACTATTAGATCGAGGGTGGCCAGATTACAATTATCCAAAAAACCTGGGTAACGAAATGATCGAAAATTACCGGAGATTTATTGCTTTTAAACAATCTACTACCGGTTTGAAAATGGAAAGATTTCAGCCTGGGGTCAAAAATCAAATTAAGCTATTAAGGGACTATAAAAAGTATCATTCCATTTTTTCGATCAGAAACATAGTTGGGAATGGAATAATATGGACAGGTAACGCAAGCAATGTTCGTTCTTTATTTCCTGATAGCATACCGGGCAAATACACGAACCAGCTTTTTGAAAACGCTGCCAGTAATGCCATAAAAATAAATTATGGAAAATTTAATTATTTCAGTGGAGGAGATATAGAGGGGATCGTTATGCCTGGGGTTCCTGACTGGCTGGATGTGGAAACACCCGTGTCAAAGATTATAGGAAATATAGACGTGGCCGTAATGGATCATCATGGTTATAAGAATTCGGAAAATGATGCTTTCTTGAATAAGGCAAAACCTGAAGTATACATTGTTCCAGCATGGGCTCCAGTTCATCCTGACTCAGCTGTTTTAAAAAGGATTATCGCAGATAACAAACATTTTAATCCTCCTTACATATTTTCCACATCGTTACTAAAAGAAAATCAGGAGATGAATAAGAAGTTTTGGCCAAAGGTCAAATCTAAAGAAGGACATATTTTAATACGTGTTGAACCTGGCGGAAAAACATTTAATGTCTTTGTACTTGACGATCATGATACTGCACATTTAATTAAAGCAAAATATGGGCCCTTCGCGTGTAAATAAAAAATAGATTTTAAGAAATAACGCAAATCTAAAATTTGGTTAAAAAGAAATTTTCATTTTTACTTATTAAATAAAATCAACAAGCTTTGAGGTAATATAGTTACCCAAAGCTTGTTGTCGTAAATTGGGTTTGAAATACTTAATCCCGATTTATTTACTGATAAAGTTTATGAAATTTGTACCCTTACAGTTGATTAAACCCAAAATTTTATCGCTTTTTTGCGTTCTGTTTTTTTGGTCTCAACTTCTATTTTCGCAGGGAATAACTACAGGTTCCATTCAAGGAAGAATAACCGATAGCTTAACTGCCCAAACTATGGCAGGTTGTGTTGTTATAGCTATACATACGCTTTCAGGTACAAAATATGCTACAATTTCACAACAAGACGGCCGATTTTCACTAGCTAATGTAAGAGTAGGTGGCCCGTATACAATAATGGTGACGAATGTGGGCTTTGAACTATATGAGGTCGACGGTGCACATGTAGGCTTAGGCGAGGTCTTAACATTAAACATTGAATTAAAAAGCAAGACCTCGTTTTTACAAGAGGTCGTAGTAAAGGCGGGGTCAAAGAATAATATATTAAACAGCAAAAAAAACGGTGCAGGAACCGTGATCGACCGCGACGCATTAAATTCCCTGCCCACAATTTCAAGAAGCCTTAGTGATTTTACAAGGCTTACCCCACAGGCTGGCGCACAGGGCATGTTAGGCAAGGGATCAAAGAATAACTTTATATCTGTCGATGGTGCCGCGTTCAACAATGCTTTTGGTTTAGGGCTGCAAACGGCCGACTTGCCTGGAGCGAATGTCAACGCCCAACCTATAAGTTTAGATGCTATTGAGCAGATCGCTGTTAATTTATCGCCTTATAGTGTTAAAGAAGGAGGGTTCACTGGAGCGAGTATTAATATAATTACCCGCAGTGGAGATAACACCTTTCGCGGTTCAATCTATTCTCTCTTTCGTGATCAAAACCTATTGGGAAATAGCGTTAAAGAAATAAATATTGTCAATACCCCATTCCATGAAAACACTTTTGGATTTAGGCTTGGCGGGCCCATTATTAAAGATAAATTATTTTTCTTTACGAATTATGAGCAGTTTAGCAATTTACAATCAGGTGCAAACTTTGTTGCCGGGGTACCGGGAGTTGCTAATACTAACGTCTCAAGTTTCAGTGCTTCAGATTTGAATGCCTTGAGAGATTTTCTTCAAACAACTTATCACTATAACGCCGGAGATTACCAGAATTACAATCTACCAACTGAAAATAAAAAATCCCTGGTCAAGCTTGATTGGAACATCGACACTAAAAATAAATTTAGTGTGAGGTATAACCAGCTATCAGCAAGTAACGCTCAAGGAGCTATTAGCACGATTACATCCACTGGATTCAGCAATAATGGTTGGCTTCGTCATAATAACATTTATTCCATTACCGGCGAGCTTAACAGTAATTTAAGCAATAAAATCAACAACAGAATATTTGCTTCCTATAATTCTTTACCTGATTACAGAATACATTCGGGATCGTTATTTCCATTTGTGAATATCAGTGACAATGGTAAGACATACCAATTTGGAACAAGTACATCGGCGGTCGATAACAATATAGCCCAACACATTTTTCAGTTACAGGACGATATCTCTTTTTCCATGGAAGGTCAAAATCTATCAGCAGGGGTAACTTATCAGGGAATGCAATTTACCAATATCTTTACTTTGAATCCACTGGGAACTTACACATTCAGCACATTAGCGAATTTTTACAATAGTGCCCCAGTCGGAACTACAACCCCCATTGGCCCGAGCATAGGGTTCGGCCGACCATCACAATATTCCATAAGCTATACCATTCAACCGGGCAGACAGGTTACCTATGCGCAAACTAATGTTTCTACAATTGGTTTCTATCTTCAGGATGAAATATTTCCTTTCCCTGCGCTAAAACTTACTGGCGGGGCCCGGTTCGATGTTATTTCATTTTTAGGTACGCCTGCGACAAATTCAGCGGTTTCAAATTATACTTTTCAGGATGCTTATGGAACCCCGGAGCACTTTAGTACAGGTACAATCCCTGGCACGTCTGTTCTTTTTTCACCCCGTCTGGGATTTAACTGGGACCTTATGGGGGATCATACCTTGCAGCTTAGAGGAGGTTCAGGCATATTTACCGGAAATATTCCTTTTGTGTATATTTCCAACGCCCGGTCAATGAACGGTCTTAACGAAAATTCAATAGCTGCAACTACGGTAAATTCTGCGGCAGCCTATCCTTTTAATCCTGACCCACGGGCTTACATTCCATCTAATACATCAGCGGGATCGGAACTTGATTTTGTTTCCAAGAATTTCAAAATGCCACAAGTCTGGCGAAGCACACTGGCAATAGACTATAAATTGCCTGCCAATATGGTAGCCTCCTTTGAGGGAATTTACAGTAAGGATTACAATGTGCCATTTTACAGCAACGTGAATTTAAATTCAAGCAATACAACATCTGCAACGGACGGCAGGCTTGCCTATATAAGCAACATGATCAATCCCAATGTTAATGGGGCTTATCTTTTAAGCAATGTGAACCTGGGGAGACAGTTTTTTCTCACTGCTTCTTTAAACAAACAATTCAATAAAATCTGGATGGCTTCTGCATCTTATACCTATGGTAACTCGAAGAATGCGTTTGATTTTAGAAGTACGACAGCCGCTACTGCATATAATGCAACACCGATTCTCGGCAATACAAATTTACCGGTTTTGGCTTATACTGATTTTGATTTAAGGCACAGAATTGTAGGCAGCGCAACCTATAAATTTAATTATTTCAATAATATGATGACCTCAAGCCTGGGTATCTTTCTTGAGGACGCTCAACAAGGCAGAGGTTCTTATACCTACGCTGGCACTGGCGATGTTAATCAGGACGGCATTGTAGGGAACGACCTTATTTTTATACCTAAAAGTCAATCACAGATCAATCTGGTAGCATCGCCCACAGCAACAGTTCAGCAACAATGGGAAGCCTTAAATAATTATATTCAAAGCTCACAATATTTAAACAGCCGAAGAGGTCAATTTGCTGAACGAAACGGCGTCTTGTTACCGTGGTATTTTCAGGCAGACCTGAAGTATACACAAGATCTATCTATTCTATTTGGAAAAGGCAAAAACACATTAGAAATGAGTGCTGATATATTAAATTTTACTAACCTATTAAATAGAAATTGGGGTACCTTTCAAGCCATGGCAAATTCTACACCAATTACGGCACTGACACCAAACACTTTTCAGGTTAATCCTGCCTTATTAAAACTTGGAGAGTTCATGTCGGATACCAACTTGACTTCCGCAATAAACCCTGCTTCAAGTTCCCGTTACAGGATACAATTTGGTATAAGGTACTCCTTTAACTAAATGGGCTAAAATTAATTGAATACCACATCTTAACCATCCAAAATACCTGCTAATTGAAAATTTGTCCACTTCGGCATAATGAGCACTCTTGCTTGCACTAAGTGAATCGAAACCTTCAAGCCGAATAACTTCACCCACAATGTTTTATTCTTCAGTTAAAAGATAATAGCTTCAATAAGCAAGATGATTGAAAAAATATTCAGTAGGACTTTTACTTGCTAAAATTGTAAGCATATTTGAAATAATGCGATCAGCCAACATTAAAATATTTCAAGCTTTAAAATCGAAAACAGAACTGCCCTTGTTCCTGTCCACCATACAAGCTGGTTTTCCATCGCACGCCGACGATTATTTAGAAGACGCAATAAGCCTGGATGATATTTGCATTACTAATGCCGCCAGTACATTTTTAGGCCGTGTAAAAGGCCAGTCGCTTAAAGATATTTGCATTTACGAGGGTGATATTGTAGTAATTGATAAATCGCTCCAGCCGGAACACCGAGATTTGTTTATCTGCGCCATTGACGTAGAGTTTAATGCTAAGATATTGCATTTGGATGCTTTGCAAAGCATACGCTTGTTATCCGCTAATCCTGGTTTTCAACCCATCATTATTAATGAACTAACCTATTTCAGGATTTGGGGGTAGTTACTTATATAATTCAAAACATTAAAAACCGATCCTATGACTGGCATTATTGATTGCAATAATTTTTACGCCAGTTGTGAGCGCGTATTCAACCCGGCGTTAAGAAATGTGCCGGTTATCATTTATGGTAATAATGATGGCGAGGTAATCGCCCGGAGTGAGGAAGCAACGGCCTTGGGTATTGGTATGACTGTGCCCATGTTTGAGGTTAAAAGGTTAATAAAACTGCACAATATAAAAGGCTTTAGCAGTAACTATACCCTTTACGGCGATATGTCTAAACGCATCAAAACGATCATCCGTACCTTTGCATAGAACAGATGATATCGCAATATCATATCGCTTCCTATTTAGGAATCAAACCAGAGTCACTAAGCCGTATAAAACTGTTGGATCATATTGGCAGTAAACCCGAAGTGTTGTAACTGCTACCAAAAATTTCATATCGCAACCTTAGCATTAATGGCATGTAAATGGGGGTCAATCTTTTTATAAACTGCTATCCTGATGCCAGCCGTTTTCAGGCGGATCAGTGCTAAATCGAATTGTTGGAACTACTCCACACTTCTATTTACGAAAATTAATAACCTAAAAGATCAAGTCTTAACACCATTCAATCGTAGCTTTTTTTAAGCTAAGACTGAATGGTAAGAAATTCTCACGGCGCTATGATTGGTCCAGTTGGTAACCGGTCTATTGCTGCATTCGCGCAGCATCCATGCCTGTTCCATGCAGAGTAAATACTATTGAAGGCTTTAAACAAATTAATCATTTCAGTATTAAATAGCTTTTTTTATTCTAATTTTTTTTGTTACAACTAAAATTTTCTTTCTTAGTGTAACGGTTTACAGCTAAAACTTACAAAAAGTTGCAGTGAGTAATTCGATGAGTCAGGAAATATAGCTTTTATATAACATTGACGTTCAATAGGTTAGAAACAAGGTTGGTTTCCCCTACGGGCTACAAAGGGGTTTTGCACGGAAAACACCAGGGGTTGTTCGATAAAGAGCAACCTTTTTTCCATTGGTTTTCACGTAGTTAAGGGCAAAAGCATTGTTGACGGAGGGTGTTCTAAATGCCCCTTCAGAATAAACGACATTGTGCTTGAACACCGCTTTGACCAGCTTGTTCTTGACAGTCAAGTCGGCTTTTTCGTAAATATCGAACAGGTTGGTCAGGGCAGGGACAAGCCTGTCAAATCGTTTCCATTGGTCGGATTGGTCCTGCTTCAAACTGCTTATTTCCTTTACCAACAATGCCTTTTCTGAGGAGTATTTTTGAAACCAGTTTTTTAAAGGTAGAAGCTTCGATTTCCTCGTTCATCAACCTTTCTTCCAGTTTTTCAGTTTTTCTTGCCACTTCCAAAAGTTGTTGGGATTTAGCCTTTAGCATGCTTTCCCGTTCGCCTAATGATTTTTTGAGTTTATCAGAAACCAGTTTCCGTATTTGTGTCAATTGCCCCTGGCTAAAGCTTAGGGAACGAAGCAGGTCGTTAAACTGGTTATGCAGGTTATCCCGGAGATATTAGTGCCGGTATGCTTGATGCAGCGGTAGTACAAATAATAATTAACGTGAGTTCGGGATAAGGACAGGGAAATTTTGCGGAGATATTTAAATATACAATCGATTGAATATCAATAAGTAAGCATCTTTTGTTATATTTAAGTGTCAAATTTAAAGAACAACAATCTATGCTTACTCCTGATAAAATTATAGAAATTTTTGTTAAAGTGGATGATTTCTGCAAAGAATTCGAAGCGGAAATCACTAAACACCAGCTTGATGCAGGCAATTACAAGGTTAGGGACAGAAAAGAATCACTTGCAGACAGTGAGGTACATTACCATTTTGATCGCCTTTCACAGCGGGCATTTTACCAATCTCAAGCACTTTTATTTAGCTCATATCTGCTTTTATTACAAAAATTTCTCTCCGGGCTTGGTGTCTTATAATCGCTTTGTCGAACTACAACGGCGGGTGGCCGTTCCGATGATGCTGTTCCTGAAAATGAACTGCCTTGGGCAGTTTAGGGGCATCAACTTTATAGATTCCACGCATGCATGTCAAGGTGTGCCATAACCGGCGTATTCATAACCATAAAGTGTTTGCAGCAGTGGCTGGAAGAGGGCAATGCTCCATAGGTTGGTTCTTTGGTTTAAACTACACCTTGATTATTAATGACAAAGGTGAAATACTTTCTTTTTACCTTACCAAAGGCAATGTAGATGACCGAAATATCAAACTGATGGCCTCCATGACAGAACAAATATTCGGCAAATCATTTGGCGATAAGGGCTATATGTCAAAAGCTTTGGCCGATCTGCTTTGGGGAAATGGAATACAAATGGTCACCAAACCACGCAAAAACATGAAAGACTTCAATATCTCACAAGCCGACAAGATCATGCTCCGCAAAAGAGCTATTACCCGGATGGTTAATGATGAATTGAAAAATATCTGTAAACTGCAGCATACCCGACATCGCTCCGTCAACAACTTCTTAAATGAACATCATGGGCGCACTTTGTGCTTATCATTTCTTCCCTAAAAAACCTTCTTTAAATATTGTTTTTGATAACCAGGACAATCAATTGCTTTTAGCTGCTTAAACCGAACTCACGTTAAATTAAGTCATTTAAGCAGACATGGAATGTTAATATAGATAATATTTCACGACCTTCATTGAGTATGAAAGACCAAAAAATGTGCTTTTAATTTAATTATCTAATATCACCAAAGTGCACTTTTTCTGCAATGACCCCAGGTTTACCCAGTAATTGAATAGTTGTTGATGGCCCAAGGTTCAACGGGGCATTCCATTCCCGCAAGGCCCAAACTACTTTTTTGTCAGGGGTGATTTCTATAGCTTGAACGGGAAAGTTGTTTGAATCCATTTTATTGCCCCATTGATTAAACCAATTATTGACCATCGTATTGCCGTTGGGAAGTCGGAGTGCTATTTGTGGAGACGAAAACTTATAGTCTGGTATGTCAGCTGCCGTACAGTCCCATATGACCTTTCCTTCCCGGTTAATTTCCTGAACAAGGTTTTTATTGCCAGCTACAAGGATGTTTCCATTATCTAATGGTTCTGCTGACCAGATACCTGGAACATCAATTGATAAAAGCTGTTTGCCGTTAATATCGTATTCGCAAACCTTGCCCATATCCATATGCGCTACCATAATGGTACCAGACTTGGTTAACCTGGCATGACGAAATTGTCCATGAACAGACGTTGGGTTCTTCACGGGCAACACAAATTCTTTCTCGGTTTTACCGGTTTTAACATTCATAACAAATAGTTTGGCCGGATTGCCGTTTTGAATGAAAACGACATGATCTTTTCCAATAGGTTGGGCAGTATGCGTTTCGTAACCAGCGGGTGCATCGTAATTCCAAAGGACTTTTTTATTGCTGTCAATTAGGGTTACTCCAAATTGATGGGCAAAAAGGATATTTCCGTTTGACATTAAAACTGCATCACTGATTTCCCCTTTACCAGTCGTGTCAATATACGACCAGGTAATTTTACCGTTGTGTACGATATACATGTTGCGTGCTTTTTGTTCACCGGCATAAAAAAATCAAATTGTTTGGCACCCTTTCCTGGTAATATCTGCGGCGCTGCTGGTTTATCTTTAGCGTTAGCAGCAGCCTGTTGGGCAAAACTGTTTACACTAATGCCTGGTAAAAGCAATAGCAGAATAGAAATTCCAAAATAAAAATAACGGAAGCTCGAAAAGTTGGACTTGAGTGAATGTATCATATGTAAGTTAAGAAAACACAAATTATTAAGAAGCTGTTTAAGTTTAGTATCAGCTACTTTAAAAGGTAAATGATTAAACGTCATGCTTCTTTTATGCCCTTAATTTCAGTACGGTTCTTAAGCAATATAAGATAAGCAATATAAGAGGCAATTAAATCTTACTGATTTTTAGGCGGTAAAAGAAGTATCAGAAATGGGCTGAACAAGATTTAAACAAGACTGATATTATTCAGCCAAAGTAGGGGTATCATAGAACTAACACTTGTATTATCGTACATACTTTTATAACAATTGTTCATATATAATCTGGGTAGTTCGATCTTGCATAATAGTTTGCGATATTTGGTTTCCAATTAGCCTATTGTTTATATATGTCTATCATAACTAACAATCAATCTATAATCGTAAATAAAAAGAGAGTTAATGTGGATGTCTCTCCGGATATGCCATTGCTGTGGTTTATTCGTGATATTATTGGTTTGACAGGTACTAAGTTTGGTTGTGGAATGGCTCAATGCGGTGCTTGTACCATACATTTAAATGGCCAAGCAGTCCGTTCCTGCGTTACTCCGGTTTCCCGTGCAATAGGGAAAGAAATAGTAACAATCGAAGGCTTATCTGCAAGTGGAGATCATCCTTTACAACAAACCTGGGCCGAAGTGAACGTGCCGCAATGCGGTTATTGCCAATCCGGTCAAATTATGTCAGCAGCCGTTTTGCTTCGTGAAAACCCGGATCCTACAGATAGTGATATTGACGATGCGTTGTCCGGAAATATCTGTCGATGTGGTACTTACTTACGCATACGCAAAGCAATACATATGGCAGCCGCTATTCAAAAATCATCTATCAAGGTATAGTAAACCATGCGCCCTACTAATAATTTTCAAACAACTTCTCACTATCCTAAAAAAGGTATTTATGTGATATTCACCATTATTGCATTTTTAAGTGTAGTTATTACTTTTTCTTTTAGGCCGGATAGCCGGTCATTTAAAAGTCCAAAACCGAATTTTACCCGAAAAGACAGCATAGCCTCAAAAAAAGCATTTCTTAAAGTTTATGCAGTTTTAATGAGCCCGCGATGTATGAATTGTCACCCTTCCGGAGATATACCTTTGCAGGGTGAGGATAGCCATTTGCATTTACAAGGCGTTAAACGCGGGCCTGATGGCAAAGGCTTGTATGCTTTAAAATGTGCAAACTGTCACCAGTCTCACAACCTTCCGGGTTTACATATGCCGCCCGGAAACCCAAAATGGGCTTTACCTCCTGCTAACATGAGAATGGTTTTTCAGGGCAGGACGCCTCACCAACTGGCTGCGCAACTATTGGATAAAAAAAGAAATGGTAGAAAATCAATTAAGGCATTAATTGATCATATCACCAGTGACACATTGGTTTTGGCCGGCTGGTACCCTGCACAGGGTTTAGCAAAGCCGCCTCTGTCACACCGCGAATTTGTAAGTGCATTTAACGACTGGATCAACAAGGGCGCTGTGAGTCCTTAATTTATAAAAAATTGAAAAGAAGAAATTTTATACGTCTCTCAACATTTACCGCAGGTGCCTGGCTGTTGACTGATATTTCGCCGGTATCTTCATCAGCAGTCACTGCGCCGGAAGGTTTATTTTTTTCGTCTAATCCGTTATTAAAGATATCTGATACGGGTGAAGTGATTATTTATGTGATTAAGCAGGAAATGGGTCAAAATGTAATCACTTCGCTACCGTTAATAATCGCGGAAGAACTGGAAGTCGATCCCAAAACAGTATCTGTTGAAACACTGCCCTACAAGTCATCAAATGCGGGCAATTATACTACCTGGGCCAGTTCAAGTGTAAAAGGATCGTGGATGCAAATGCGCCATGTTGGAGCTGCGGCAAAATTTATGCTGATAACGGCTGCTGCACAACGATGGAAAGTTCCTGTTGAGGTTTGTAAAGCAGAGGAAGGTAAAGTAATTAATACTACTAATAACAAGGTTTTAAACTATAAAGACCTCATAAAAGAAGCAAGTGCGCTAACTCCTCCTGAAAAGCCGCCCCTTAAAGATATCAAAGACTTTAAGCTGCTTGGCCAGAAGATGACTAAAACCAATATCGCACCCATTGTAACTGGCAAATACGCCTACACCATGGATGTTAAATTGCCAGGTATGCTTTATGCTGCATTGGTGAGGTGCCCTGTATTTAGTGGTAAGGTACAAAGTTGGGACGATACGGCTTTAAAAGGATTAAAAGGATTGGTTAAAGTAATACAGGTTGATCAAATAAAAGACGCGCTCAACAGAAATGCAGTGGCAGTTATTGCAACCAATACATGGGCTGCTTTGGAAGGCAAGCGCTTACTGAAAGTAAAATGGAGTTATGAACTTGGTAAGATAAAAGACAGCAAATCTTTGATGAACCAGTTCAAAACTGAATTTGCAACTGAAAAACCCGCCAAAGTATATGGTAAAGACAAGAACGCGCCATTCAAAACAATTGATGGTCCGGATGTTTATCAGGCTACCTATGAAGTTCCTTATCTTGCACATGCCACAATGGAGCCAGTTAATTGTACTGCATCGTATAAAGATGGTAAGTTTGAAATTTGGGGAGGTTTCCAGGCACCAATGTTTATTAATGGTGTGCTGCCAAAAATTTTCGGGATAGACAGTTCTGCCATAAATGTAAATCTGATGCCGATGGGCGGAAGTTTCGGGCGGAAGGAAAAAATTGATAATGTTGCCGAGGCCATGCTACTTACCAAGGCGTTGGGTTCACCGGTACAAGTAATGTTTAGCCGTATTGATGATACGCAGGCCGATTTTTACAGGCCGGCAAGCTGTCATCACATGGCCGCGACATCCACGCAAAATGAGATCAGCCATTGGAGAGATCAATACGGGATCAGTACTTTTCCAGGTAAAGAAATATCGGGTCCCTGGGATAGTTTTGGCGGGGTAACCAACGATTTATGTTATCCCGTTGGCGATTACCAAAGTGCTTTCTATCCTGTTGAATCGCCTATACCAATTGGATCATGGCGTTCGATATCATTTAGTCAAAATGTATTTGTGGTAGAAAGCTTTATTGATGAGTTGGCTGTTCATAACCATATCGACCCGATAACATTTAGGTTTAACCTGTTTAACAATGGTAATGCGAAAGACAATTTGCGCCTAAAAAACGTAATATCTAAATGTGCTGAAAAAATTGGATGGAATGAAAAACCTGCAACCGGGCGGTTCCGTGGAATAGCCTGCTGCCCTTATGGCCGGGTGGGTGCAGTTGTAGCCCACGCCATGGAAATTTCGGTTAGCAAAGACAAGCTTGTAAAAATCCACAGGTGTGTTGCAGCTGTTGATTGCGGATTGGTGATTGATCCGGATGGCTTGAAAGCGCAGATAGAAGGCAGCTTGGCCTGGGCTTTAAGCGGTATGTTTAATAATGAAATAACGGTAACGAACGGCATAGTGGACCAGCAATCATTTAATGATTACCAGGTATTGCGGATGAACGAAATGCCTTCTTATGAGATTGTCCTGATATCAGGTGAAGAAAAACCTGATGGCGGAGGCGAACCGTCAGTTCCGTCCGTAGCGCCTGCCTTGTGCAATGCCATATTTGCAGCAACGGGTTTTAGGGTGAGGGAACTGCCTATTAAAAAGCATGGCTTTCGTTTGGTATAATTTGAAGTCGTTTAAACCTAATTTAGTCTGTTTATTCATTTCCAATTAATATTTTCTATGCTTCTTTTATCACCTAAAAACAAGGAAACATAGGTTTTTTGTTCTGGTATTGAACACGGGAACAAAATTTACAGGCATAAAAGAAGCATTATAGATGTTTATGGCTTGGGTTTAAACAAACTCAGACTCAGTAGTTTAACAACTTCATAATTTAAAATCTGTAAAACCATTAATGGCAATCATTATTATTATATAATTCTGTATTAAGGATTTTTGTCTCGAATTCAGTTATAGGGTACTTGCTTTCAATTAGCTTTAAAAGCATCTCAACGGCTATACTGCCCATTTCAAAAGCTTTTTGCCTTACATATGAAAGTGAGGGCTGTAATAAATCAACAACATCCGAGTTTGAAAAACCGGCAATCATGATTTCGTCAGGATCGACTTTTAATTTCTTTAAAGCTCTTATACAGGAAATACTGATCCTGTCGCTGCTGATAAATATTGCATCAGGCTTATCATTCATTGTTATTAGTTCCTTAACAGCATTTTCCACCTCTTCATAATCACTTCCCCCTTTATAACAACTCATAATCAATTCAGGCCGGAAAGGAATATAGTAATTTGCTAAAGTTTTCATATAGCCCGCTAAGCGCTCCTTTGTAATGGATAACTGCGGAGCATTAGCTAAAAACGCTATTTTTTTACGTCCCAACTTTATCAGTGATTCGGTTGCATTATAGGCACCGGTAAAATTATCAGAAGTAACTTTAAAAGTTTCGATCTCATCGATGATCCGGTCGAAAAAAACTATGGGCAGACCATTATTATGGAGCGTTTTTAAAAAACCGTAATCAGAAGTACCGGACGACGTGGATATTAATAAGCCATCAATTGAACGTTGTGCCAAGTGATTAACATTGATCAGTTCTCTTTCGGATGAATCATGCGTTTGTGTAATAATGGTGTGATATCCTTTTTCATAGGCAATTGATTCAATACCTGCTATGGCTTGCGAAAAAAAGCTATTGGCCAGTTCAGGTACTACTACGCCTATTGAATAGCTACGCCTGTTTTTAAGGCTTAAAGCTATCGGGTTTGATTGATAGCTTACCTTTTTTGCATATTCAATAACAAGCTTTTTGGTTGCTGCACTAATCTCGTAGCCATTACGTAAGGCCCTTGACACTGTTGAGGTGGACAGGTGCAACGCAAGGGCTATATCTTTAATGGTAGATGGTTTATACATTTTCAGGATTGAAGAATTAACTAAAATTAATCAAAAAATATATCAATCAAAGAAATTAAGCCAATTATACTACTAAGGGCCTGTTTAGATTTCATTTGAAAAATTTATAATGCTTCTTTTATGACCATAAAATCTGTGTTTATATTTTTTAGGGGCTAAAAGAAGCATGCAAAAATAAACTGAACAAAATTTAAACAAACGCTAAACGTGGCACTTCAAAGCTGCTTTTTCCATTCAGCTTTATCATTCCCTCTTCTGTCTTACAATTTTGATCAAAACCCAAATCGGCAACGATTGCATAGATTTAATCGGAAGATGCCAATGATATGTAGTTGTAAAATACTAATATCGCCAAAGGTTAAGTACACCAATTTATAACCGAACCTATTTTAAATATAAGTACAAAAAATTTGTATAAATAACTGACATTGTATAATGCGGTAATTTAGTTATAAGCAGATAATTGCTCAGGCAATAATAGCTACAGCGTTAACTAAACAAATTGTTTGTACCAGCCGGATGTTAAATTAAAACGATGTTATCACATAATATCTACAACATATATTGTACTGTTTTAGCCGATACAAATTGTAGTAATTAACCAAGTATGTACTGATAAATTTAGAGCCTGTTTAAATTTCATTGCAAATATTTAGTATGCTTCTTTTATCACCTAAAAATTGAAAAAGTCCTTTGCTTATTACATTGTTATAGAAAATAAACACAAAAATATAGGCATAAAAGAAGCATTGTAATTTTTATTGATAAAATTTTAAACAGGCCTTAATAGCTAAAAAAATAATTAATGAAAGTCGTCAGTTACACACAATAACAAAATTCTAATTCTCCTTATTCATGTGTTTATTTAAAATCCAATTATGAAAACAACTTTACGAACAAAAATTCCTATTGTTAAAAAGCCTCAGGTTTATCTGGCCGGTATTGCCCTTTTATTTATTTCAAGTTCAAGCTTTGCTACTGTCATCAATACCGTTTCAAATAAAACAGTATTTGCCCACGTTCAAGCTGAAGTTGCTATAACTGTAAAAGGTACTGTTACCGACGGCTCTAACGGACAAACCTTAATTGGTGTTTCCATAAAGATTAAAGGAACTAAAATAGGAACAGTTACCGATGTAAACGGAAATTTTTCCATCAGGGCAGATGATAACGCAACCCTGGTGTTTACGTATCTCGGATATGAACCTATTGAAGTTGCGGTTAACGGAAGGACAAGTTTGAACATTAAGATGCAGGTATCTTCCAAAAATTTAAGCGAAGTAGTGGTAGTAGGCTACGGTACACAGAAAAAAACCTCGGTAACGGCAGCTTTGTCCACCTTAAAAATCGCTGACATTGCACAAAAACCGGTCGTGAATTTAACAAATAGCCTGGTTGGAAGGGTTTCCGGTGTGATAAGCACACAAGGGAGTGGAGAACCGGGCTTTGATGGGTCAAATATTTCTATACGTGGAACAGGTTCAATTGGCGGGTCAGCCGCTCTGTTGATAGTTGATGGCGTGCCACGTGATTTTAGCCGGCTTGACCCTAATACTATTGCCACTTTAACTGTATTAAAAGATGCTGCAGCTGTTGCCCCGTATGGTGTGGCCGGTGCCAATGGGGTAATTTTAGTTACTACCAAACAGGGTAGTATAAGCGATCCGGTATTGTCTTATAATGGTTATGTTGGATTTCAAAGTCCGACAAGGTTGCCCACATTTGTTAACGGGTATCAATATGCGCTCATGAAAAATGACGCAAACGTTAATGATTTTCAGGCAGCTATACCTTATAGTGCCGATGATCTGCAAAAATTCAAAGACAATTCTGATCCCGATGTTCATGGCAATGCACAGCCGCTTAGGGAAATTGTTAAAAATAATCGGTTATTGACCAGTCATAACGTTTCAATTATCGGTGGCACAGAAAAAGCAAAATACTTTGCATCCTTGGGCTATACTCATCAAAACGGAATGTGGGACCCAACTTACCTTGATAAGTACAATGCTACTTTAAACCTTACTGTAAACGCAACCAAAACAACAACAGTCAATTTCACGGTAAACAGTTGGGTAGAAGACCAGCATTTTCCATCTCAAAGCGCAGGTACAATAATTGGCCAGGCACAAAGGGAAACCCCTGATTTTCCGGTACGTTACAGTAACGGTTTACCTGCAGGATATATCGCACAATCTGTGTATGGCGAAATTTATAACAGTGGTTATGGATTTAATGAAAATCCGGGCTTGCAGTCGCAGTTCAGCATTAATCAGCAACTACCGCTTAAAGGCTTGAGCCTGAAGGGTGTAGTTAGCTATGACGTAGCACCCGACGCTTTGTTTGGTAACCGGAATGGAACAACAAGAAATTATACTACGCCGATACCGTTTTATACTGTTAATAAAAATGCAACACCTTATACCTACGTACTTGGTTTTCAAGGAAGCAGCAAGCCAAGTTTCAGGGAAGAATATTATCAAAATAAGTCCTTCACCTATCAGGGGATATTAGATTATAAAAAATCATTTGGTAAAAGTGACCTTGGCTTTACCGGTGTTGTGGAAGCCCGCACGGTGAAGTATGAACAATTCACAGCTTCAAGGATAAATTATAATTTAGGTATTGATGAATTAGATTATGGAGGCCCGGCCACAACAGATTTAACAAATGGTGGATTTTCCAGCGGACAGAAGCAAATTGGATATGTTTATCGGGCAAACTATGCTTATGCAGGAAAATATTTGTTTGAAGCATCAGGCAGGTATGATGGAAGCTATCTGTTTGTACCCGGCCGTCGCTACGGATTTTTTCCTTCATTTTCTGCCGGATGGGTACTATCTGAAGAAAAATTTATGAAGAATATCAAATGGATAGACTTTCTAAAATTAAGAGGCTCATACGGACAGGTTGGCGCTTATCCAAGAGCAGTCGGTGGCGCTATCCAAACCTATAATTATTTGAGCGCATATAATTTAACTACCAACTCAGCAGTTATTAATGGCGTCCCTACCCAAGGTATCGCCGAAGGCCTTCAAGGCAACCCTTATATCACCTGGGAAAGAGCGAACAAATCTAATATTGGTTTTGAAACTACCTTATGGAAAGGTGCGCTTAGCGTTGAAGCTGATTATTTTTATGAAAAAAGATCAGATATGCTAATAAATAACAACGGAATCTTGCCTGGCGAATACGGAGTTGGAACAGGTTTGGTAAATGCAGGTGTAATGAGTAACCAGGGTGTTGATATTACTTTACGCAGCTCACATACATTCTCTAATGACCTGAGATTAGATGTTACGGGAACATTTACTTTCGCAAAAAATAAATTATTAAATTATATTGAAAACGCTTCCACTTATAATAATCCCAACAGGAGAAGAACTGGCCGGCCGTACGGAACGCAGTTTGGGTACCAGGCATTAGGTTATTATACTCCTGATGATTTTGTTAACCCCAATATTGCATCCCCGGTGCTTAAACCCGGGATTCCTAACCCTACTTTCGGTATTGTCCGTCCTGGCGACATTAAATTTGCCGATATATCCGGCCCTAATGGCGTTCCTGATGGAAGAGTTGATATTAATGACGAGACAGTTATTGGCAAGACACAAACTCCGGGTATTATTTACGGATTTGAGCCGCGTTTAACCTTTAAAAACTTCGATCTGGATATGTTGTTCCAGGGAAGTGCCAATTCTACCATTCAACTAAATAGTTTTATCGCTTGGCCTTTTACATTTTCGGGTTCCGCGTCCGAACTTAGCTTTTCAGAATATTGGAAGCCGGACAGAACAAATACACTTTATCCGCGCCTTTCAAATTCGCCAACTTCAAACAATACACAAACATCTTCCTGGTACACCAGGAATGATGCTTATATCCGGCTAAGAAGTGCTGAGTTGGGTTATACATTTTCTAATAAACTGCTTCATAACAAGATCAAATCATTAAGAATGTACGTTGCCGGCCAAAATATCTTTACGTGGACACCGTACATGAGAGAAAAAATAGACCCTGAAGGTAGTGGCAGTGCACAAAATTATTACCAGCAACGCGTATTGTCAGTAGGTATCAACGCTAAATTTTAAAAGTAAAAAAATGAAATTGATGAAATTTATACATGGAAATAACAAGGTTGTTATCCTACTAATCCTGCTCCTGCTGTCCGTTGGCTCTTGCAAAAGAGATGAAAATTTAACGGTAGTTCCGAAGGGTAAATTAACAAATGAAATCACGTTCAGCACAGAAGGTAATGCGGATTTGTTTGTAAACGACATATATAATTCACTGACCAACGAAAAAAACGATTATAACCATACGGATTCATACGCTGACAACAGTTGGACCAAACAAACGCACACCGGGGCAAATACCGTAAGGAACGGTTCCATTTCTCCAGCTAACGTTCCTAACGGACCAAATAACGACCTTTGGAACTGGGAGAACACCTACACATATATCAGAAAGTGTAATGTGTTTTTTCAGCAAACAACACTTTATAAGTCTAATTTTTCAGCAGCCTGGTTAAAATCACGCACTGCTGAAGTAACTTTTTTTAGGGCATACTTTTACTCGCTGTTACTTACCAATTATGGCGGCGTACCGTTAATCACTACTCCTTTAAACAATACAGACGGAACGGACATTTTTATCGCCAGATCTACCATTGGTGAAACAGTTGCTTTTATCGAAAAAGACTGCGATGCGGCATCTGCTGATTTACCTGCCGCTATCGATAAAACCGGGCGCGCAACCAAAGGCACTGCATTAACATTGAAGGGATGGATAGAACTTTTTACGGCCAGCCCATTGTGCAATACTACCAACGATCCTGCTAAATGGGCCAAAGCTGCAGCAACCAATAAACAAGTAATGGATTTGGCGGTGTATTCATTATTTAGCGATTATGCCGCACAGTTTTTGGCTCCAAATAATTTTAATAAAGAAACTATCTTCGCCCGTCAATATGCACCCCCTTCCAAAGGAAGCAAGGCGGAAGGGCAGGAGGGGCCTGTAGTGGTAAAGGGCACTGTGCAATGTTGGGGGAATTATCAACCTACACAAAGCCTGGTCGACACTTATTCAATGGCCAACGGCTTGCCTATCACCGATCCGACTTCCGGCTATAATCCTCAGAACCCTTATGTGGGCCGCGAACCGCGCTTTTATCAATCCATTATTTATGACGGTGCACCATGGCAAGGGGATATCATTACCACTCGCGTAGGTGGTAATAATGCGAGGGCAAGCGGCGGGGACATTACCACCAGCGGGTATTATGGGCGTAAACTTTTGGATGAAACCATACAAGGCCAAACAAGCCTTGCCACTGCACCAAGCTCATCCAATTGGATAATTTTCCGTTATGGCGAAGTATTGTTAAGTTATGCAGAAGCCCAGAACGAGGCTGTTGGCCCTGACGCATCAGTTTATGCAGCTTTGCTACAGATCAGACAAAGGGTCAGATTGCCAAATTTCCCGGCCGGTTTAACTCAAGCCCAAATGCGAGTGAACATCAGAAGGGAACGCAGGGTAGAGCTGTCTTTTGAGGAGAAACGCTGGTATGATATCCGGCGCTGGCTAATTACAACAGGACCGAACGGTGTTTTGACCACTCCTGAATATGGAATAAAAATAGTATATACCGGAAATGTTGCCACCTATACACCGGTCAACATATTTAACAATATATTTAAGGATTATCAAAACTGGATGCCGATTCCACAAGGTGATATTGCTAAAAACCCAAAATTAGTTCAAAACCCGGGTTATTGATTTAACCTATAAATTTAGGCTTGTTTAAATGATGTTCAGTTTATGGCCTATGCTTCTTTTATCGATATAAAATGTATATACGGGTTTTATGGGTATAAAAGAAGCATTGTAATTTTTTAATGAGTTTAGGGCTTGTTAAATTTTGTTTAGTTTACGGCCTATGCTTCTTTTATCGATATAAAATGTATATACAAGTTTTATGTGCATAAAAGAAGCATGGTGAATTTTCCAAACAAATTTTAAACAAGCTCTTATTCCTTATGAATAATCTGTTTTAATCGTACCACAACAGGTTATTTTAAGCTAACTTGAAAATACAGTTTAGAAACTACAGATCCGATATTTACTTAACTTGTAAAATTACAAACCATACTTTGATGTAGATGGTTAAAGGATGAAGATATTAATCGATCTGTATTGACCGAATGTTGTCTATTGTAATTAATAGGTATGTAATCAACATTATTAATAGGACAGCTATATTACTTTTATAACCGCAAACCATGATGAAACCAATCTACTCTCTTATCAAAACCTTTTTCTTCGGGCAATTGATTATTTTATTTACAGGATTTTTCTCTCCGCTGGAAGCCCAAAACACGCAATATCAATACCTTTCAGGTACGGATAAAGATCATACCGTGCAATGGGATTTTTACTCTACCGGCGGCAGGCAAAGCGGTAAATGGTCTAAAATTGCCGTGCCCTCCAATTGGGAACAGCAAGGCTTTGGCACTTATAACTATGGGCATGACAAAGTAAAGGCAAACGAAGAGGGGCTGTACAAGCATGAATTTTTTGCAGGAAGTTGGCAGGGCAAAAGAGTATTCATTGTTTTTGAAGGCTCCATGACCGATACAAAGGTCATGATCAACGGTAAGCTGGCAGGCCCGGTACACCAGGGTGGTTTTTATCGCTTTAAATATGATATCACAGATTTGGTTAAATCTAATGCTCAAAATTTATTGGAAGTTACAGTTGATAAAACATCGGCTAATGCTTCTGTAAATAATGCGGAACGGAGGAATAGTGATTTTTGGGTATTTGGTGGTATATTCAGGCCTGTTTACCTGGAGGTTGTTCCCGAAACTTTTATTGATAGGATGGCTGTAAACGCAAAAGCAGACGGTTCTTTCCAAGTGGATGTATATCCTCAAAATTTAAAGGATGGTGAAACTGTTGAAGCCCAGGTACAAAAACTAAATGGAGAAAATGTAGGCAAACCTTTTTCTGTCGCCGCTAATACCACAACAGACCATTTGGAATTAAAAAGCACCTTTAACAAACCTTTGTTATGGAGTTCGGAGTTTCCTAACTTGTATCAGGTTGTTGTGGCTATAAAAAGTAAACAAGGATTTGTCCACCAGGTTAAACAAAAATTTGGTTTTCGTACCGTTGAGCTTCGTAAAAACGATGGCTTCTATGTAAACGGGGCCAAAACGATATTGAAGGGAACCTGCAGACATAGTTTTTGGCCAGAAACCGGGCGTACACTAAGCCATCCGGTACAGTTAATGGATGTAAGGCTGATGAAGGAGATGAACAACAACGCAGTGCGCATGTCTCATTACCCGCCAGACCAGGATTTTTTGGCCGTTTGCGATTCGCTGGGCTTGTATGTACTGGATGAATTGACCGGCTGGCAGGCAAAATATGATACCATAGTTGGCCGCAAACTGGTTAAAGAACTGGTGGTGCGCGATGTAAACCACCCATCGATTATTTTTTGGGACAACGGCAATGAAGGTGGCTGGAACACAGGATTGGACAACGACTATGCTTTATATGATCCGCAAAAACGTACTGTAATACACCCTTGGGCAGTGTTTAACGGTGCCGATAATAAGCATTACCCCGACTATAATTATATATTAAAAACTGTATCTACAGGAACAGAAGTTTTCTTCCCAACAGAGTTTATGCATGGTTTGTATGATGGAGGAGCCGGAGCGGGGTTGGATGATTTCTGGAGCCAGATGATGAAATATCCACACAATGCCGGTGGCTTTATCTGGGCGTTTTTAGATGAATCTATTATCCGTACAGATAAAAATAATATATATGACGGTGATGGCAATCATGCACCAGATGGTATTGTAGGCCCGCACCGCGAAAAGGAAGCCAGTTTTTATACGATAAAAGAGATATGGTCGCCTATATATATTAATCCGCAGCCGATCGATAAAACCTTTAACGGGAAAATAAAAATTGAGAATAGGTATGACTTTACCAAACTAAGCCAGTGTAAATTTAAATGGCAATTAGTGAGGTTTCCGTTGGCAGAAAGCAATAGTACAAAAGCTAATATAGTAGCCACCGGCGTACCATTACCGCTGGAGCTGGCACCAAAAGAAAAAGGTATGCTTGACCTGCATTTGCCTCCAACATGGTCAAAAAATGATGCGCTTTACTTAACGGCTTATGGCCCTGACAATGAAGAGCTTTTTACATGGAGCTGGGCTATAAAATCTCCCCAGGCTAAGGCATCATCGGCTTTACCAAAATCTGCTATATCAGGTAAGGAAGTCGGCAAGGAGCTAATAGTTAATTGCGGCGGCATAAAATATTATTTCGACAAAAGCACCGGATACATAGAAAAAGTGGCTAAGCCAAAAGGTGATATCTCTTTATCAGGCGGCCCGGTATTGGCAGGTGTTAATACTACATTAAAAGAGTTCACCCATAAAGCCATTGATAAACAATATATAGTAGAAGCAGATTATCAGGGCACGGGTGCGCCATTACATGTAAAATGGACATTTGCTTCAGGCAAGCCTGCCAAGCTCGAGTACACCTATATGCAATTAGGGGATGTAGACTTTAGGGGCATTACCTTTAATTATCCTGAAGAAAAAATAACGGGCATGAAATGGCTGGGCCGCGGCCCTTATCGTGTTTGGAAGAACCGGTTGCGCGGACAAAAATTTGGTGTGTGGCACAAAGCTTATAACAACACTGTTACAGGCGAAACCTGGGGCTATCCCGAATTTAAAGGCTACCATGCAGAAGTTTATTGGGTAACAATTGAAAATAAAGAGTCGCCGTTTACGGTTTATATCAACAATAAAGATACATACCTGCAGATGCTGCATCCGGCCAGGGAAAAAGATGCACTCCCCAATAATAACGTTGAGCCACCTTTCCCTGAGGGCAGTATCGGGTTTTTAGACGCAATAAGTGCTATCGGTACCAAGTTTCATGCGGCAAAGACGATGGGGCCTCAAGGCGAGAAAAATTCACAGCCCGCTGCACCTATAAAAGGAACGTTGTGGTTTGATTTCAGGAACAAATAGAGCGGTAGTGATTGTTAAATATGAAATTATAATATGACGAAAGTAAACAATGAAGCGGTGCCATCTGCGAGTATAAAATTGTACTATTTGTGGATAATAACCGCGGTTTTAACGGTCAACGTCCTTTCCCTGTCAGCTAAAGATTACCCTGCTGCATTATTTGGCATTAGTGCTGACGGGACAACTCTTAATACGCGCTCTATTCAGTTTGGGATTGATTATATCAGTAATAGCGGCGGTGGAAGATTAATGTTTATGAAAGGTAAATACCTTACCGGAACTATCCATCTTAAATCAGATGTAGTGATACAACTAGTGTTAAGTTAATCATAAATTGACGGATAAAGTCTTTTCAGTTTTATTCTTGCGTCCCCATTAGTAAACTGCCAGTTAATTTTACTGTTCTTGTTATTTCGGTTTTCCTGCCATGCACCAACTTCTTCTTTGATTTTATCCATGGTGGCAATGTGCCTGTTCAGGCATTG
>JAABUS010002820.1_pt1 | contig 30789 bp, 22 predicted proteins | sample 5560161 | NCBI WGS metagenome assembly JAABUS01 (sample SAMN10711885, study PRJNA513376) | rock metagenome | isolation source: Antarctica rocks | place: Antarctica: Victoria Land, Trio Nunatak nord | collected 2016-01-04
TTAAAGAAATTAATATTCTATAATTATATTAATTTTTGTATAATTATTAGCAATTTTATTTTAAAACTATTTTTTGCTATATATAGAATATAATAGATTAATTATACAAAAACTAATATAAAAAACAAAATAACTATATTTTAGATTAATATTTTTAATATTAATATACAACTTTAATTATATATATAATATATAATAAAAACTATAAAAAAAAATTTATTTATACAAAACAATATTTAACAAAATTGTAAAAAAAGTTTTAAAATCTACTATAAAACTAAGTAAAAATCTATAATTAAAAAAATTTAATAAATATATAATTAGCTATTTTAAATAAATTGTTTAATATAGATAAAAACTATTTTATTAATTATTATAAATAATAGAAATTTGTTTTTATTAAGTATTTTACGCAAATATATATTAATCTTAAATTGCAAATCTTATAAATAACAAAAAATTTATATAAATTAATAAAAAATTTTGTATCTAAATATATATTTATTAATTAATTAGTTATTTGTATAACAAAATTAATAAAATAAAAAAAACAAAATTATAAAAAAATAATTAATAAAAAAAGAGTAAAGCAATTAATAATTATAAATATTAGAGTATTTTATTAAATAAATTTTAAATTAATTTATAAAGTAATTAACAAAATAATAAAGAAATAAGTAGTAATAATAAAATAAAATAAAATAATAAAATTAATACAAATAAGATACAAAATTTTTAAAATAATAATAAATATTTGTTTTAGTATTTATTATTGCTATAATATAATTTTTTATATAAGTATCTTTTATATATTTGTGCTACAAAAGATATTTTAATTTTAATAATTTTAATATATTTTTAATAACTTTATAATTATTTTAAAAACTATATTAAATAATAGAAATTATTGCTAATTGCAATTAATAATAGCAAAAACACTATAGAATTCTTAATATCTATTAATATTAAAAATAACAAATATTATAACAAAAAACACAATATAATAAAAACAAAATTTTTAAAGAATTTCAAATATTATTCGATTTTATTTGCAAAAAAGATAGAGAACTTTATTAAATAAAAAACTAAATTAGATACTAGTAAACTAATTGCGTCGAATCGAGTTATTAAGTTCGAATCAAATATTTAATCTAAATTGAATCGAATTAATTCCAAAGATTAAAATCGAATTGTTAATTTAATTTCTAATGTTAGAATTGACAATTCAATTCAATTTCTAGAGTTAAAATCGAAATTCGACTCAAAAAATCGATTCGAATTGTTAAGACTATTATTTTTAGTAATTTATTTTATTTTTAGTAGTAATTTATTTTATTTTTAGTAATAATTTATTTTATTATTAGCTATAATTAATTAATAATTTAATAGAAATAATTAATCTATTTAACTTAATTAATAAATATAGTAGATTGTTTTTATATTATATATTACTATTATATATTATCTAAAAAATAATAAAAAATCTAAATTTAAACTTATTTTATACTATTTTTAGTAATCTTGATGTTCTTGACAATTCAATTCGATTTCTAATATTAGAATCGAAAATCGACTCGAATCAAATTAGATTAATTCCAAAAAAGTAGAAATCAACTTAAATTTCGATTTAATTTCTAATATTAGAATTGTCGAATTAAATCGATTCTAATAGTTGAAATCGAAATTCGATCTAATAATTAGTCTAGATACTAGATTTTATAAGAAATATAAAATATATTATATAGTTTGTAGCAAGATATTTGCAAGCTTTTTAACTATTTAAAAAAACAAAAAATATTTAATATATAAGAAAAAAATATTATATAAGAAATATACTTTAATTAAACAAAAAATAAAGAATTAAGCAATAATAATAATAATATATTAATAGTATATAGATATAGCAAATATTTGTTAACAACAAATATATAATAAATTGCTATAAAAAAATATTTAAAAAGCAAATTATTATAAAACAAATTTAGAAAACAAATTATAAATTAAATTTTAATTAAATTAATAATTTCTTTTTTAAAGAAAAAAAATAGAAATAATTTTATAATCTTTTTAATAATAGTTTATTTATATTAATAACAAATATTAGAAAATATACTTAATTTATTTTTGTAAATAAAAATTAAATAAAAATAAATCTTTTTTTATTTAATTTTTTGTTTAAATTTATTAAATCTATAAATTAGTTTCTAATTGTAAATTTATTAAATTTTAAGATTTCTAAATTTTTTATTAATACAAAAAATATTAATTCTAATTAATTAAATAACAAGTTGCTAATTCTAAAAACAATTATTAGTTAAAGAAATTAAATAATCTTTGTTTTTTTAATATTAATAATATTAATAAAGCTAGACAATTAATAGTATTTTAATTAGATATTTTATTTTATAACAAAGTTTATTGAATATATATAAAAGAAATTTAAGAAATAGTTAAAAGTAAAATTGCAAAAACAAAAAATTATATTTGCAAAAAAAAAGATAAAAATAAAATAAATAACAATAATATTAAAAAAGAAAACAAAATAAATAATAAAAAAAACAAAGAATATATTGTAATTAATAAATAACTTTAAGAAACTATTATTATTATTAATATAATTAATAGTTTTTAATTTCTTTGTTTCTATATTTTGTTATATTTAATTTATTATTAGATTTTCTTGCTAAAGATACTAAATTATATTAAAAATATTATAATAGACTAATTGTCTAATATTATTACAAAACTAACAAAACTAATTAATACTAACAAAACTAAAGATATAAATATAGAAGATAAAAAAATAATAAATATAGAAATCAACAAATAGACAAAATAATTTTAATAATCTAATTTAATTAAGTATTGCAATATTTAAAGTTTGCAACAACTATTTTAACAATATTATAATTGCTATTTTTAAAATTAACAATAATATAAACTATACTAAACTATATATTAATAATATATATAGACTAGTAATAATAATAATAATAATAATAATAATAGATAAAGATATTAATATAAAAAGAGAAAATAAAGAATAAAATATTATTAATATATTGAATTAACAAAGATATCGACTATATTGAATTGAAAACTTTATTAAAAATATTGTTAATAAGACTATAAACAATTAACGACAACAACAACAAGATATTTTTAATTAGAAATAGTATTTATTAGATAAGTTGCGCAATGCGAGGATTTAATGTAACTATGTGACTAATCAGACTATCGAAAATAGGAAACTAGACTATCCCAATAAAATCTGTTGTTATCTTGGTTACTCGATTTGCTATCGCAAGTATGCAGTCGTTCTTTTTTCGTCTATCTCGCGAGTTGCGGGATACAATCTATTATTTCTACGTCTATGAATCTGATGACTATTATTTCGACTTTGAGTCTTGCAAATTTCGAGCTCTCGGGAATCGATCTATTGACCTGGCATTATCATTAACGTTCAAGTCCGTGGCGGCGGAGATGCATCACCTCGCACTTGAGAGTAATGTTCTCAACTTCACAACCGGATACTCGGAAGCCGAACGCTTGAGAGCAGGGCACTTCAACATACTCTGTGAACAGATGGAATATCACAAGATCTCCCTCCTTGAAGCTCTGAGAAACAAACCTCTTGGCGACTTCAAGTCCAAGGACGTGGACGCAAAGATCACTCAAAGATATCCACAATTCAAGTCTTTACTCCCGAGATTGAGGGGGAGGGAGATTATGGGCAGCGCCAGCGATCGGTTTCCGGATCGATGGGGCGTGGCAGAATCATACTTTCGAGGCTTCCTTGACTATCTCATCGAAGTTCTATCAGAGGACACCGACTTCATAAATACTTATGTTGACTTCTGCGATCGCCAACAAAGGGACGGGTGTTACAAGAAGAAGCACCTTTTCTGTCAGCCAGAAATTGTTCCCTTCGTCCGGAGTGAATTCCTGCTTTCCAGCCCTAAACCTTGGACTGTACCTTCAGATGATGAACTTGCACAACTGGACGACGTTCGCGCTGATGGTTTTCGCGAAAGCCCTGTTTGGAAACGCATCAAGTGGCGGTTCTCGGCTGCCGCTGTCGCTATCGAGTTTTTCAAGTCTCTCCCTCCACAAGCACTTCTCAGGATCCGGAATGTTGTTCTAACCGAAGATCGGCTATCGATTGGACGACCGGAATGTCATGGTCTAGGCCTAATACAATTTTGCTTGCAAAACCCAAATCTCCGAATCGAGGTAAGTCAAGAACGGCGTTCCTTGAATCTAGATCGGATCACTGTCAGAGTCTCGGACCTAACATTGCGAATCTCCGTATCTGAATCATATCTCATAGCTGGCTCTGATCGCTTTTGAAATCGAAGCTAACCCGGGCGTTTTACCTAGCGTCGAGTCTCCTGGTGGAGAATCCTCGTCCTCGAACGCTTCGAAACCAACGCGTGCTGGTTAGGACGAAAGGAGGACGAAGTCTTGACTGATTGGGGCCTGGAGAGAATTGCCGATGAGGAGGATCTGTTCGATAGAGAGGCCACTCAAAAGGTGGGGGAGCGCTGCTGCAAGTGGATTACCGAAGCGCATCATCTGATCGCCAACGGTATGCCAGCTGGATCGTTCTCTCTTACTCTGGATGGGGATCCTGCTCTCGATCAGAGTTCAGAGTTATTTGAAATAGTGAAGAAGGATGCTGCATGGCAGACAGCTCTAAGCCAACGGTACGCGGAAGAATCCTTGGACTTAACCTTTGACAAGATCAGGCGCGGGGGAATCTTCTTCTCTGAAGTATTCCCACAAGCCATCCAAGATATTGTTGAAGGTAAATGTTTCGTGCGTTGTAAGTATTCCTTCCTGAGGTTTTGCGACCTCCTCCTGAGGACAAATCGAGCTTTCAGACACGACCGGATCGTAAAGGCTCCCAATTGAGATACTGACAAAAGAAGAACATGCTGACTCCGAATCCATGCAGGCAACTTTCCCACGGGCGAAGTTTATGATCCGAAACGCATCCTCGACAGTCACCGTCATCTCGAGCTCAATAATGGTAGCTGTCCTGGCATCAATTGGTCGAAAACACGCCATCATGCACGGTGGTAAGTAAGGTGCTCTGTGCGAACGTGTTTTGGCAGATCATTCAAAAACCCTTGAGTAGATCCCAAGAATACAAGGTCTAAGATTCGTACCTCGAGACAGAGAAGACTGACTGAACCTCTACTGCTTAGGGACAACCCATATCACCTTTCGTCACCGTTACCGCCTCATTTCGCCCATCTTAGATACGAGGAGTACGATTTCGAAGAACAATGACGTCCTGTTGACAATATCGCGTCTCAATAAGCAATGGAAAGCGCACCGTTGCTGTGGACCTCAGGCGAGCGTTCAAATCTTTGCGGGAAATTTACATGGGACGATGTTCGGAGCTCCACGTTTGATATCTACCAGATGATACTCACCAGAGCGGAAAGGCAGGATGGAAGACTGCAGCCAACACAGAGATATGGCTTCATCTATGATGCCATCAAAGTACTCTTCGAAGGTACGGTTACTTACGCTTTCGAGACATCCTTGGTCCAGCTGTTGCTCTAGAGTAAGAAACCAGGTAGAATAGGGAATCCAGAGTTGTTGTCGTCACCCTCGTCATTGATGATCGAATAAATGTACACATGCGTGATGAATGCGTACATGTATTGACCCGGTTTGATCGGCTGTCGCTCGTTGCGGCGGAGTCGGTTGCTTGGCTTGGCGGATTGGATGGAAGACGCGATGTCTTTGTGCAGCGCTGCTTTCTGATCTTGGTCCCTCTTTCTCTTCTGGACCGTAATGGCATGGTCCAACTTGATAGACGCCAGTGTGTTGGACTGACTCCGCGCTTTATGGTAGAAAGCTTCTGGCACAGGCAGACCTTGCAAGTCTTTGAGATGATACAAGAAGAGGCTTTCGTCGCCGAACTCTACCGTGCATAGCGGGTGAGGACAGCTGGAAGGCTATTGCATGACACCTAGATGCGACCGGAGGTGGGTGAACAGCTTGTTAGGTCTGGTCCAGAAAGTGAATCTATATTATACTGGGACACAATTAAGCGATTCCTTGGTAGTTATGTGCCGCCAAGAATGATGCATCATGTGACCAAATTTCAAAACTTTGCCCCACAGTAAGGTGATGGGATTAAAACATTGCACTTGCAGTAGAATAGGTATCAATAAGATAAAACAATATAGATGGGATAGTACAGATGGGATAGTGCAAATAGGACAGTACAGATAGGAGTAGGGCTCTAATAGGGTTCTCTTAAAGCAAACTCCCACGGAGATGGCTATAGTTCGAGTAAAGTGTTGCCCAAACAAGACGGACAAAAGGATGGGCGAAACAGCGCGCCGCAATAGTTGATCGTAGCGCACCACATCGAGGCCATGTATTCGAGGTGTATCAGGCAATGCTCATTCCACTTCTCCTCCACCTTCGCCGCCCTCGTTGAAAGCTGCGCTGTCGGCGTTGCGCTTGAAGGAATTTGGAATACCTGTAACGCGCGCGGCGCCCTTGGCCGTCCGGTCCTCTTCTCGTCAACCTCCTTTATGATCGTTATATATATGCTTTCTCTTTTCCTCCACCGGAGGGGCCAGGTTCGATGTCTTTAAGGGCGCCATTATTTAATTCTGCCTGTGTATTGAATGTCGACGAGAGGACGATAGAAGGGGGAGGTGGCGGTAATGGTAGAAAAGGTGGCGGGAAATGAGTAGTAAGAAGAAGTGGTGATGGAGGAGAAAGCAGAGGGGGCGGTGGAGGAGAAGGAGGCGGAGGACTGGAGGTGGGATGATTTGTTTTCTCGCGAAGCGTCTGAGTCCTAGGTTGTAGGCCTCTGTTAGCAGTGAAATCAGCGAGCGAAGTTGTGAAAGTCATACTTATTTTTGAGCATGGTCCCAAAGTTGGCGAAGTCGGTGGAGTGCTGATAGAACTCTGCTCGCCCCCTTGCTTTTTGGATGGTGAGCCGCCGCTACAAGGGTCGACGCTGCTGCGGCTGTCGGTCTCTCCTCGTCTGTCTCCGCCGCCGTTAGTTCCAAGAGTGGGAGCGTGAGGGTCGTCGCAGTCGATGAGGATAGGATCAGCGCTATCAGCCCTCCCACGTCCGCGCTCGACACTCGATATCGTGTGCTGCGCTTCTCCGACACCGTCCAGCAGCTCTTTGAAGGATGGCAGAGGGCCGTCGTTTCCCTTGTTGCCGCCTTTAAGATGAGACTTCGTCAAGAGAGGCTGATGGTGATAAAGGGTGTCTAGGTTGGCAGTGGTTATTGTAGGCTTTGATAATAGCTGGAGATTGTAATAGATGAGCTGGATTTTCTTTCGGGTGATGCGAAAGACGTCTGAAGGTCCATCGAGGCGGCGAACGGGCGGTCATGTGTACCCCAAAGCCTGGAGAGGCCATCCGCTGTAGTCCTCGCCGCACACAGAATTTTTCCTCCTTTCCCCCCACAGTCCAGAGGCCACCGATTGCCGATATCCAATTTTTCTCCTATCTCAGGGGTAGGCCTCGAAGCACTATCCAGCCAATGTAATCTTTCATCGAGTCGTCCCATGCACAGGATCTTTGCTGCGCCCCTCGCAGACTTTCAAATCGCGTAGAAGACGTTAGCTGCAGCTGCCATGATATATCGATTGTACGGTGTTTTCCACGATGCGTCGCGAAGAGCAAGATCCACTTCACAAGGGCTCGTCGGCACAGCCCTCGATGGTTGAATTTGTGAAACCGCTCGCCAATCGTCCTCCAATCATCCCTTGTCCTCCTCTTGACCTTATGCACCATCACGCACGTCCGCCTTGCAGAATGCCCTGCAAGGCACTCGCCCGTGCCCATACCATATTGGCAAAGGCTGATACTTGAACCGTACCAACTTGAATCTCACGAAGTTGCTCGGTAGCTATCCCCATTTAGGTAACATCGCCGGAGTGTCAGCCTTCCACCGAGGGCGCAGTAACAATCTCTCTGCCGCGGCGTGAGACGCACCTATCCCTTTGGTCCCGCTGTTTATCGAAGCCTTGGGCTGAGTCCATCTCAATTTGGCCTTTTTGGTCGCTGTGGCCATGCCGGGTAGCCTGTGGATACAAGCTGGCAGGGCGCTGGCACCGCTGTTCCCAGAAGTATGGGGAGGGCTGACTGAGACTACCGGAGGAGCGCTGAGGAAGGGGTAAAAGCACGGAGGGTCGCGTGGTTCGGGGACCGAAGGGAGTGGAGCCAGCGTAAGGAAACGAGCGCAGGTTGGCGCCGAAGGCACTCTTGTCGCAGCCTCTGGCGTCTTCTTTGTGCTAGTCGAGATGCGGGAATGGGTGACCAGGTACGGCAAGTATGAGCTGAGAGGCGAGAAGTCGAGCGAGGGGTACCGGGGCTAAAGCAACGTTCTTCAGGGGAGGAGAAAGTCGAGCTGCAGAACAAAGACGGAGGGCGGTAGATAAGGAGGAGTAGAGAGGGTGTTGAATGTAAGAAGGGAGGAGCGTGACGGAGCGATGTTGTTCTTAGATGTTTTCGACGTCGTCGCCGCTTTTCCTCGTGCCCTCGCCTTGCAAGCCAGCTGTGGATTTTCAGCTGCGCCTGGATATTTCACATCACGTAGGCAGCTCCGGCGTATCTACGAATCGCTCGGCCGAGAACGGTGGCGGAGTCGACACATAATGGTTTCCCTTCCCTGGCGAGCACCCCCCACGCTTGAAGGGCCGTCGCCCAGGCATCACCCAGGCTCGCGCGAGCCTCACCCGGGCCGCACGAGCGTAAAGCAGCGCTCACCCTTAGCTGGGAGAGGGATGATGTTGGGGCAGATTTTTGTCACCTTGGCTAATTATCTGGAGCGAAAAAAGGACCCGACTGTTGCCCGGAGTCCAAAAGACGTACGCGAAGGATGCCGAGGCTCGTAAAAGAATGGTAATTATGCATAGTGGCTCTTATATCACCATCTCAGAAATCCGCCGCAAATAGACATCCAGAATGCTAGAAAAGCACGGAGACTCTCATGCCATTGAGATTACGACGCATGTTGATGAGCAAGTAATGAGGCTCCGTGGCGCCTCAGAGGTAATTCTCCTACTATGTCGCTCTACTGGACCAGTCCGGAGGATTACCCTCCTGCATACAAACCCTGACTGGGGCTAACACTCCTACTGTTAGGGGTTGCAAGATGAAGCAGCAGACGCCCATTCTAGGACCAAGGACACACGAAGCGAAGTGCAGAAGCAAGTAGCCTTCTATCGTCTAAACGCTGCCCTAGCGTCAAGGGAACAGCAGAAAGGCCCTGACACACATCTCTGTATCATCGTGATGGACGTTCAGGAAGATAAGGTCGACAACAAAGGAGGCATGTTTTCTCCGTATACGAGAAAAACAATTATCTTGACCCCTGGCAGATTGATGGGATCGGGTATATGTCCCTAATAACCTTAGGGTACATGCCTATGCTCTCGGCCGAGCTCAAAGACCATAGGAGCAAGCCCGAGGTCACCAAGGCGCTTGCAGACCTGATGGGCCTATAATTGATCCCATCGAATTGGGACCATAAACCATGCGAAAGACTTCCAAAACCCAAGAATTCGTGCGAAAGCTTTGGTTCGGCTTACCCTGGGCGGGATTGTGGCCGATCAAACGGGACTTGGAAAAACTATCCAAACCCTATGTTTTCAGTTTTCTGGATGACCAAGAATCATATAACCAAGACTGATAATAAGCCAGCCCAGGTGGTATGCCTCCGATGCTGGTAGAATACGTATAATTCAATAGTCAACTATAATATGAATGTTAGCTATTGACTTGATAGCTTGAGCAAGCCCGACGAACCGACGGACAGCTTTCGGAAGCTGGCAGCCTTCATGGGATGCGGTCTGAAGATGAATTTGTTCGACGATTGGAGCCTTAAATGCGCAGAATTCGTTGTACATGCAACCAGAGCTAACGGAGCTTGAGGAAGAGCTTTAGTGAATTGCATTGGAAGATACGACTTCTGAAGCCCCGAATAGAACGTTACACTTGACATAATGGTATGGATTGAATAAATCGCTGAGAGGCGAAGACGACTTGCAGTGGAAGAAAGTGCTGGAAATAAAAGAGAGATTGAAAGAATACAGTACTATTTGAGATCGATTTTCCTGTAATGATGACCACAAGAAACGTGTAGATGCTGCCCTTCTGCAAGCAGTGCAGTTGTATAAGATGGATAAGCCAAATGATCACAACTTTGACTTCCTTCGCCTTCGGCTACAAAGACCGAGGGAAGAAATCGATCCATTCGGGCCTATGAAGTCGATGTATGGGAGAGCTCTGACCTCGTCGCCTTATGTACCCATGATGGGGAGAAGGATCTATTCACTGGAAGGATTGCCGAGAGATTATTCACATTATTCCACCGTCATGTAGGCCGCCGATTGCTCCCGTGATTTCCAAAACTGCTGTGATGATTATGCCTTTGAAGTCAACATTCTCCCTGTTCACCACTACGATCTTCAACCGTCCTGTGAACCTACCTGCTCTCTCTCCTCCTCCTCAACCACGCAACTGTCTTATCCTCCTTGAAGCTCTTGAGAACGTCCGCCGCCTCCCTCCCGCCCCTTCTAAGCTCACTTCAAGGGCGGCCTTTGAGTGCCCGTACTCGATTTTGCTTTGGTGCACGTGAATTTCTGATGGGTGTCGGGTTCCAAAAGTCTGTGGGAACCGGTATAGGTGCTCTCGGCCGTAATGGTACTAGAGGTGCACCTCCATTCAAGTCCCACCTCACCGCCACCCCTCAACCCTGCCCTCATCCAACCTCGTTTTCCTCTCCCTCCTCAACCTCCCAGATTTCACCCTGTCCCTAGAATTCATCAGGAACGCCCCTGCCTTCCACTCAGCTACCTCTTTCCCCTCGCCCTTAAGGAAATTCTCCTCAAGCGCAGCAGTGACTGGCTCATGCTCCACAATGCTCTGGTTTTAAGCGCTGGTAGAGAGTGCCTCCTCCATGTGGGGTTGACTCGACAACCATTGATGTCCGAGGAAGTGCAAGTGCAGAAGGTGGGATTGTTTTTGAATTTGTTGGGTGGAGGGGGTGGATTCCAGAGCGGCGAGGGAGGCGGCGAAAGAGAATTTTGCGAGAGGGAAGTGATGTGGGGGTGTTGAGATGACGGGAGGGAGGGGTGCGTTGTGAAGGGGCGAGTCGGCGAGGGCGTGGTGGAGATTGGCGGGATTTCTGGAGAAGAGTGAGCGATATGAATACCACGAGAGGAAAATCGAGGGGAATCATTGACCATAGAAGGCATCAAAATGGAACGTACGACTTGACTTTCAGGGTCTCCGGTAGCCAGCCCTCTCGAGGCTACGATACTTTTTCAATTCGGGTGTTTTGAGAGGGAGACGGCATAATTTGTGACTGACATCCCGAGTGCTGAGGCTCTCGGGATCGTCTTTGACTCGCTTCCTGAAGTGGAGGCGGTGATATTCGAGGCCCATTATGGGGAGTGCCAATTTGGCTGGAATCGTGGCTTAAGGTGGCGGTGGGGGAGGTGTCTTTGCGTACGGAGTAGTAACCAGTGGTCGGATAGGGCGGGACGGTAGACTGAGAGACGGTGACGAAAACAAGGGAGAGTGATGGAGGCGACGCTCCGCTGCACTGGGATTCGTCTCCAAACTTCAATGGCAAACGGCAGGGTAGATGCACGTGGGCATGCTAGTTGATGCTGCTTACAGTACCTGCAGCGTGAGCATTGCACTTTGTGCCGCGGCCCGAGATAGTACCGTACGTTGTCGAGGACATGTTCCTTGGTGGTTGCTTGATTTTGGGTGGTGGGATAGAAAAGATAAACGTGATTTCTAAGACGCCGTGATTGGTCAAAGTAACCCCCACCTACCAATGAGAGAATCAAGCATTCAAGGCTAGTCTCGTTCTGTCATGCCAAGACATGCAGCCGATGCACGTGGACTGGCGTGGACGGATTATTGGATCGCCCAAAGATCGCAACACCAGACAATGAGAGCCCAGCTTGCAATTCGCAGGTACTTATGTCACCTATGATCGACCAATGTCCGTATTATGACAATCCCAAGCTGCCGGCAACGCCAAGATACGTCATCATGGTGGGCTTAATCCACTTTGGATCCGAGGTCGTGGTGTGAAGGCCTGGATGGATCACCAGTCCGGTAGTTGTGCTAGGAGCAACAATTCAGCTTATAAACAAGACGATGCCAGCGGTAGGTCAATTCGGATCTGATAACTGGCCGGCTACTCCGAATTGCTGAAGCGGTCTGACACCATGTTTTCCAGAACCAGATCAATCGTTCTTGCGGCCGCTGCGCTGCTCTTCTCTCTGACGACCGCCCAAACCTTCCAGAGACTCGGTGGATGTCCGACTCTGGGCTGTATTCTACCTCCCGATCAGTAAGTAAATGCCTTTCATGGCTGATCAGGGTAAACGTCTTATGCTTTGCAGAGTGGACTTCCTTGCAGGGCAGCTCTTTGACATCCGTCTCGAGGTTCATGCTCCAGTCAATGGATCAGAGGCCAATGGAGGCATGCCAGACCCCAATTTCAAATTCACGGTTTCGAAAAAAGGAGGATCCCCTCAGAGTGCTTCAAGCTTCTTCAAAGTTGCCGAACCTGCGCTTGAGAGGTGGAATTTCACCTGGTACGAGGGTAGGTACACTTGTAGATGTCACTTCTTCTCATGTATCTAACCACATTTACAGACCTTTTCGCACAAAGAGCCTTCACACCCTCCCTGGTTCAAGTCACGTCCAAAATCTACCGAAGAGTCGCGCTCTACGAGCCTGGTCACTATACTGCCACCCTCACCTATAACAACGGAACTAAGACCACGGTCGCCGACTGGCTCGTCCGTGATCTTGCGACCGTTAGAAAGACCAAGAATGTCCTTCTCTTCATTGGCGATGGCATGACTACCAATATGATCACTGCTGCTCGTTTAATAGCGCACAAAAGTGTCAATGGCAGATACCAATCGAAGATGGCGATGGACAAGTTCCCAGTTCTAGGTCACCAAATGACCCACTCCTTGGATTCGTTCATCACCGACTCCGCCAACTCGGCGACCGCTTTGTACTCAGGGCACAAAACCACCGTCAACGCTTTGGGCGTCTACGCGGATTCCTCTAAAAATCCCTTCGACGACCCTAAGATAGAGACCATCGCCGAGATCTTTCGAAGAGTCTTCAATGGCGGCGTGGGAATAGTATCAACCGCTTTCATCGCTGACGCAACTCCTGCAGCGCTGACAGCTCATACTCGCGCACGTGGTGAGTACGGAGCTATAGTCGATCAATACTTGAACGGATTAACCAACTACACGTGGACAAACTGGACGGGGCCTGATGTATTGTTCGGAGGTGGTGCTGAGCAGTTCATTCCAGGCTCAGGCTCATACCAGCGGAAAGACTACTATGAAGCATTCGCTAATAAGAGCTATAACATCGTCTTGAATAATACAGCACTTCAGCGAACGTCAAATAGCTCTAAAACTCTGGGAATCTTCTCGGTCTCAAACATGGCTAAATGGCTGGATCGTAACGTCTATCCACAAAACCTTCGAAATCAGAGCAATAGCCCTGATGGTAAAAAGTCAGATGCTCTGGACCAGCCCGGCCTGAAACAGATGACTTTGAAGGCTATCGACATTCTTCAAACCCGAAGTGGCGATAAGGGATGGTTTATCATGTCGGAGGCAGCATCTATCGACAAGCAAATGCATACTCTGGACTATGATCGTGCGTTGGGGGAACTGTTGGAGCTTGATGACACCGTCACTGCCTCAATTGAGAAGCTCCGCGCCATTGGTCAATTGAACAACACCCTGGTCTTGGTCACCGCTGATCATGGTCACGGCTTCGACGTCATGGGCTCAGTGGATACAAAATTCCTTAACGCCCAAACAGGGGATCGTAAGAAGCGCGGCGCCGTAGGCACGTATCAGAATTCGGGTCTGTCGCAGTACACAACACAAAATACGACCAATGCGTCTTTAATCTACTCCGATGGGGCGCATTTCCCCGCTCAATGGGACCCCAGGTACACGCTCTTTGAAGGAGTCGCTGCCGACCCAGATCGAAGAGAGAATTATGCGGTTCATAAGGACGGTCCTCGTATTCCCGCTGTGAACGTCACTGGGTTGCCTCCAAATGATTACTATGTCAATTACAAGGATGCTGTTACCGGGTTCGTTGTCAATGGTACTCTGCCAGTTTCTGACGATCAAGGCGTGCACTCTCTGACCGATGTGCCTGTGTTTGCCATGGGACCGTGTCAGGAGCTTTTTGGCGGTAAGTAACCTTGCTGCCTCTGAAGTAACTGCTGGTGCGAAGAAATATGCTGACTCGTGATGTTGTTAGGTGTATATAATTCCATTGACATCTTTTTCGGCATGGCTCAGTGTCTTGCTTTAGGCCGTACCACCACCAACGGAACCAAATAATCTGCTGCTGTGTTGATTTCTGGGTCGGGAAGAATAAAGCTTCCTGCATAATGTTTGATATCATAATCAAATTTTTATTTTAGGCTATGTAATTACATGCTGCGCACAATCTAGCGCCTTCACCTGATATGAAAAACCCTTGACTGGCGGCGTGTGTATAAGACTATAGCGGCAGATTCGAAGATGTGAGTCTTGTAAAAGCCTGGGACTTGCACAGCTGGAGATACCTGATGCAATCCTGCCACGACTCTCAGGTAGATCTGTCTCACTTGTCGCTTCAGGGAAGTATCGTTTGGATGCCGCAGCGCACTTCCGATTGGAGATAGCCCAGATTGCTGAGCGGTACTGATTTATCGACAAGGCACGATATTGACTTGAATTCATGAGCATACCAGAAGGGCGAGCAAGACAAGAGCACGTGAAACTTAATCTTGATTAGATGTTGCTCGCAGAGATTTGACTCCTAGTTCTGCTTGAGGGGTGCCAAAGTATACAGAGACGAAACGAAGGCAGACCCTGAGAGAAGGCAGAGTGATTGCGGAAAATCTCAAACGAAACAATCCGCCGTGGGGCTAATATAAGCCTTGTAGATTCCCTGTCGCAGGCTATTCTGTCACCCATCGCAATAGCCCTTCACACCAGTCCCTAGAAGCCAATGCGTTCGGCAACAAACACTTTGCCCGTGATGTCTTTGCTCTTCAGCCATCGAGAAGTCCCCGGAGACTCTCCAGCTTGTTAGGTGGGTGACCCCAGTAACAACATACTTTCCATTGAGGCTCTGGACCTTGTCCCAAACCCACCAGTCGAGCATATATCTAACCCTCAGCTGCTATGCGTACCATTCCTTGAAGCCTGCACTCACGAACCGTAGCTACATTACTCTCCTCCTCGCTGGAATTTGTAAGTCGGATTTTGGGCAGAACCTCGTATCAAGCTTACGGTATCACTGAGGACCCCAAGTCGAGAGCCCGCCCTGCGAGCAGCAAAAAGCCGAGATCACGCAGAATGGGACCCGGGTTCTGCGCACCCGTCAAAGGGCCTGTGCCTATGGGGTATGGTATGGGTATCCCTTACTAAGTGCTCAGGAAGGGGAATTAAACGATTCGTGCGGAGATGTACGCTACCGATGACGAACGGATGACTGCTTTTGAGGGTACTGTGTTTGTGGAGGGCGAGGTTTTGTGGCGTGAGAGATGAGGATTGGGGAGATTTTTGGGAGGAGGAACGCCTCGCAGCGACGAGGAAAGGTGCGCTTGTTCCGGGGCGATCTTGGAAAGTCAGGTCCGCTATGAGGATGGAGTGGCAGACAAGAGCAGGAAGCTTTGAGGTGGCACATTCTGAAAACAGAGACCATTCAAGCGGGGAGGCAAAAGAACGACCAAATCTGACATTACACCCAACTGGAGGCTGGAAAGCACACAGTGTCCGGACATGTATGATGAATTCCATGTATGGGCATATATGCGCCCAGTACGGTCAATCATACTGGTAGAGACAGAGTTAGGGGGTAGCTGTACAACCGTCAAGACACTGTCACTCCATTAGCCCATCACAGTAGTCATTATGTAGAGAGATTACAAACGACAAGAAATGATAGTCTCAGTGCGCAGCTCAAGTCACGCAAGGCGTAGATCGAGGAACGTCATGCCTGATCGAGGTCTCTGTTTTGATGCGCTTTGATCTTGTGTCATGGTCGAGATCTAGGGATGGGACGCATTCGTGCGCTGTGTGATGATATGAGCTCGATTTCATTTTCACCAAGATCAATGGTCATCACCGACCGCCTCGCAAGGTAGGAAAAAATCCCATCGCTCCATGCTTCCATCCACGGCACAGCTCAAGAGCAGGTGGAAATCGTGGTCGTTCGCACACTTCCCGTGTTTCCTGTGCAGTCCAGGGTTTCCCACGACTCCATCACCGCTTCGGCATCAGATCCTACCCGAAAGAATGCCCTGACGATGTCTTACAGATCGGTTTCCCCTTGGATCCGTGGCCGTTCTTCTTCCGACTATTCAGCCCATGATGAGCCGCGTGCCTCCCAGCCTGCATGCTCCTCCCATCACCTCCCAGCACCTCATGTCCAAACCAGCAAGGCTTCCCATGGATCCTCGGGTTCTGACATTCGAACCCTTCGCGGACCGAGAGGCACGTTGATTTCACGTGTAGGAGGGGGCAGCGGCAATACTAATAAACGTGCTGTTGGCCGATATGCAAAAGTAGGGATACGATCGCAATTTGCAAGACGTACCACTTTCCAGCATGTCTCTTGATACTGGCAGCGCTGTGGATGTCGGCATGGATGCCCGATGAGTGTGCATGGGCAGAGATCGGTGATGGGGACGGGGCCGGTATATATGTCCTGTGGAGGGAGGTCAGCTGAGGTGCGAGTAAGTTGGCGGAGGAAAGGGACTCACACCAGTAGGTCGCTGGACTGTTTGAGCGCCATTGTGTGCTGACCCTGGTGCTGTTGAGGATGGCGTCGCGACGGCCGGGTCGCGAGAAGGATGAGTCTCGATCCCAGGATCTACATCTCGGACTGTCTGGGTGTTTTCCTTTATAGACAAGCGTGATCAGCAGACAATGACGGGATAGCTCGACATGGTGGACCATACCTGCGCTACCTTTACGGGGCTATAAGGGGCAGCATTGTTTGGAGCTCTCAGAGCAGTCTGTAGAAGACGTAAGCTCGAGTCCGGTCGTCAACTCAAGCAGGATCACCTACCAGGTCTGCCACAAGCGTCTCTCCGGCCACTGTATCTTTGCAAGTCGCCTGTTTATCCAGCGACACCATCCCGAATGGGTCCTCTCTTGCGTGTGCAGGTAAATTAACAACAGGTCCAGTGGCATCACCCAGTGGTGGCTCCGCCACCGTCGGGTCTGTTGAGCTTGAGGCGACTCCTTCCATAGGCTGATCCATTGTTTCCTAAAGCCAGGTCAGAATGCAGTACCAGCAAAACGCTGTACCAGACTTACAGTAGCATCAAAATCCACAAACACCCACGGATGTCCCAGGTGCTCCTTAATGAAATCTTGAAGTCCAGGCATTCTATACAAGGTAGAAGAGAATTCTGCTTGTCTGTTATAGTGCAGATACCGAGAAGGGCAAACTTGAATTCAGGAGGTAAGTTTACTGTGTGCTTGATGGTGGGAGTGCAGAGGTGCGGGACGATGGGGCGGGATGGAATATATCGTATTTTCAATGTCTGGGTGTGTTGATATCCGCTTGTGACTTCACTTGTTTTCTCTGTTGTTCGTGTTGCTGTTGGTGCTGCGGGAAACGATACTCGGTATGCTGACATTGGCTGTAGAGCAACACAGAAGAGGTGGGATGACCTGTGAACCCCTGACTATTATGCAGGAGGTCATAATATTCTAGCCTCGATATATGGAAAAGAACAAACCTTACAAAGGCCAAATCAGTCGGCTGCTTGGAAAAGTTGTTGAGGTCCTCTATAAGGCTGGTATAAAGTATATCGGCATATGTAGAAGAGCCTGCTGTATAGTACAGTACGGTAGTACCTGATAGTATAATTCTTCAACGGGTCCCTTGAACTATTCCGCTATAAATGCTGGGGGTTCGAAGCCAGGATATTCTGCTACGTCTTTGTCTCAAGTAACCCTGTCTTATTCACGCCAATCTTCCACTTCCACACCATTATAGCTCTCTCCGTGTGTGGCCGCAGCCTCCAGGATAGATCTAAATGCCTCTGCACCGGAGTCTGTTCCATCGTCTGCCGAAATGCATGAACCGAGTACCAGTGAATCTGTCTGTCAAGAATGAGTCTTGGACCTGGTGGCAGGGAATTGTCTTTCTCAACCAGAGATCTTGCTTTCTCGATGTAATGGATCTTTGATTGCGGTTGGACCGCTCTTTCGAGTTCTGTCTCCACTTCTGATGTCACGCTGGTCGTGGACGACTTGACTATGGGAGCTCCTTCGAATGCGCTACGACTTCTTCACACCCTTCAATCCCGATCTCCAATACCCATGCTTCTATAATTGGTATTCCAGGAGAACAACTGGGCTGGTGGGACCGAAGGTTTTCGCGTCGCTGGATGAATCCATGATCATTGCCTTGCTGTACGGGCTTGACACTAAACTATCTGAACCGTGACGACACAGCAGATAAGGTGGACGGCGAAACAGATGAGCTGCGAGAGCTGGACGAAGAGATACGAGAGGCTATAGGGAGAGCATCGATGGCAGATGTGTGTGCAGTGAAAGGAAACGTGAGTCAGCAGGCCTTCGATGGTTCCTGAGGATAGGTCCAGGAAAGAGGTTCAGGAAACAATAGAAGGGAACGTCTCGTCCTCGTGAGGTGAGATATTGAAACACGAACGAAGTAACGGGGAGAACACTCTCGGAGGAGAAGTGCTATACGGTTGTAGTAGATGGATGGATCTTATATGTAGCGCTTTGCTGCCCTTGGAAGAATAGTGACTTAGGAAGTGATGGTCACTTCTCCAATTCATCTTGAGGTCACGGGCTAAACGAAAGCAATAATATGGCGTCCCCTCGTCGTGGCAGTACGCACTTACAGCTAATCAGGCAAATTGTATGTATCAAGTATAATCCAGATACAGTTGCATCTGTTGCTGGCTTGAACTGGCGTTAACATCGCGCTGATGCCAACAACCGCTGCAAATTTTTGACATATCAGTAAGAGGAGCCCCACCCTTCACACCGCGCCAGCGAAGGAATCACATAATTGTTGCGTATGTGATTGAGTCCCGCCACGATCTTCGCAATCCTCGATCGAACCTGTCCCAAGATACCTTACTCAGAGGGCCCAAATCGACCCAATAAGTTCAAGAAGCGACACCAGCGGGACTTTTAAATCGAAGGACGGATAAGACTTTTGGTTCGCGCTTACATCGTTCGTGAGCCTTGCTAAGCAGTAAGCTGGCTTCGCTCACTGGCGTACAGTCACTGCTGAAGGACCAGACGAAGTCTAAGCAGCGCCGGCTTGTTGCCTGACGATATGTTCAGAGCAGTGAGTAGAAAGATGGACATTCCCAAGAAACCTTTCTCTGGATACCAAAAGCTAGCGGGCCATCTGCACTTCGGGAGGCAGATTAAGCTCATGGAGTCAAGATTTTGACCAGATCCAGCAAATCACTCAAAGCTATCTGCTTTGTATACTCGGATCAGGTCTGTAGGTGTAGACTCTACTTAGAGAGCTCGCCCTCATTTCTTAACATTGGAGGTACCCGATGTTGACGGGCTTTTGCAGTTGCTCGCTCCTTGCCTTGTTGACTCAAAACTCCACATTCTTACTTTCGAAGCTGAGTTTCATTGAAGCCGAGATTCTTGCAATGCGAAGGAAACCTACATGAAGAGCAAATCCGATCAATCGCAGGAACGTGCATCCCAGTGTTGCCTCCCGTAACGACACTGCACCGGCGCAATATTGGACGGGTGCATTCATAATCACGGGCGCAATGTTGAGCGATGCCAAGACTCGACTACCCCTGAAAAGCTTGGCGTCAAGATCCGAGATTGGATCTTGAGATCAAGATCTGGCAGAAAAAGACTGCGACTTGTGTTTTGCAAGATTTTTGTACACCCAGAAAACAAATTACGATGACCAGAACAAGTCGAGGACTCTCATGAGAATGAGAGACTTGGAACATTGACACGGCTGGAAGGAGAAGCGAAACATTGCGCTGTGGGCATGTCTTTATTCTGGAGATTCGGAGGGGTCCAAAGGTAGGCTTGTAGCACATACAAAGAACGATTTTACAAGTGATCAGAATGATTAAGAGCTTTCCTACTGTGCATTCTAGACATGATCTGGACCAGCAAAAGACGAACCAATTTCATACTTACAGTACCTGTCGAACCCCAGGACTGGGGAAATTGGCAATGTGGGGCAAGCCAAACTAGCACTTTCCGAGGTTTTCAAGCTCTGTTTTCTCCACAAATTTTGAGCTGAGACGAGAGCTCTTGGTGAAAACATTAATCGCCCGTACAGGTATTGAAACTCCATAGACTATAGACTCCTCATCATCAATCCAGTATCCATGAAGTAATTGTCGGCCCACATTGCCAACCTTCTCCGGTCATAAGGTGCCCCATGGACTGAGTTTCCCCGCATGGCGCACGGCAGAGCCCGAAAGCTTGCAGCTGGTTGGCGTCAGTCCTTCCATCCGATTTCCATTTTCGCAAGATTGAACCATTATGCGTGCTGTTCTTCGCTGCTATACACCCTCAGTCAGTCACATAGTGTGAGCTGTCAACGGATTACCTTATATCATGTTCCAGAGTCCTTGATGTGGTTACACTTTGCTTACCTTTGCGTTGTCCGAGCAGCTGATGCACAGACGACAACATAGACGCCGCCTCTCTAGCCTCGGTGATTACTCTTTGTGAAGGCTCATGGGACAAGGTTGGGTCACATGGAGAGCGGAGCAGCCAATCTCAGGGTGCCTGCTGTCAGAGTCTGGACCATCATTGGCCAGAGACGAAGCGGTATCAACCTCGTGATTGGCTGAAGGTAGACGGTGACTCGTGAACGATGCCAGAGGATCATCTAGATGAGTCGACCAACCGTTCCCCGCTCGGTCAGATCCTCGAGCTCGGAAAGCGCGTTTGATCGCTCCCGTTCTGCCAGGATGAGATGCAGTAGTCGGCCTGATCGGGCTACTCTCCGCTAGGTACAACCATCAAGGCCGAGATGGTAGCCAGTCGTAGCCAAGTCGCAAAGACTCGATGTCGTATCCTGGAAGGTCCAGCCAGCCACACTCCGTCCATGCACAAGGTCCAAAGGGCACAGGTACGACGGTGAGATACCACGGCGGCAATCCGTCCGAACACGCTTACTGCTGCTAGACCAACTAATCACACGACGGAGAGTTCTAGTCCTTTCCTCAGCTCCCACCGTTCGCTTTTTGCCTATGCCCGGAGCTCACCAGTCTTACCCAGACCATTACAGTAATAGCCTTGATGGACCCGAGGTAGGTACTTTAGAGGCCATGTGCACACCCAAAAGACAACGCTTGGCCTTGTTCGTGTCATGTGGAGCTCTGGGGTATTACACGCTTCTCACCCTGGTGGGCTCCGTGCATGCAGCGTTTGCCCCTGCATTTGCGGACTTAAGATGACTGCGTTTCCCAAAAGCAATGCGGTTCCTTGCTCCTTCGAACCTTCAAAGGCCATCATCTTCTCATCTTCCTCCTCCGTACCTGAAGCACACTCCTCTTGTTGACAACTTCATCATGGCTGGAAGAGCCATCATTAAAGGGACGCAGGATGTTTCGCGAGTCGAAGCTCCCGTCACCGTACGAGCCTACCTAATCTGCGCTTTCGCTGCCTTTGGTGGCATCTTCTTCGGCTATGACACAGGCTGGATGGGAGGCGTCCTGGGGATGAAATACTTTATTCGCCAGTATACTGGCATGGCATATCCCGCCGACCTTTACCCTTATTCTGCCGATAAGAATTCTCCGTATCAAGTTTACATGGCGACTTTTCACCTCACGGCCCGCGACCAGTCTTTGACGACTTCAATCCTGTCGGCAGGAACTTTTTTTGGTGCTATCATTGCTGGGGATGTTGCTGATTTTATCGGGCGTCGCTTCACCATCATTACTGGCTGTGCTGTTTTCACAGTAGGATGTATCCTCGAAACCGCGTCAACAGGACTTGCTGTTATGGTCGTCGGCCGCTTGATCGCTGGGGCCGGTGTAGGCTTCATCTCTGCCATTGTTATCCTGTACATGTCAGAGATTGCTCCAAAGAAGGTTCGAGGAGCCCTTGTGGCGGGCTACCAATTCTGTATCACGATTGGCATTCTATTAGCCAACTGTGTGGTGTACGCTACTCAAGATCGCGACGATACTGGCTCGTATCGTATTCCCATCGCAATTCAATTCCTGTGGGCACTGATCCTCGCCGGTGGCCTGGCCATACTGCCGGATTCGCCTCGTTACTTCGTCAAGAAGGGAAAGCTGGAGAAAGCCGCCAAAGCCCTCGCCTCTGTTCGTGGACAGCCGGTCGACTCCGCCTATATTCAGGACGAGCTGGCTGAGATCATTGCCAACTACGAGTACGAGAAGAAAGTTGTACCACAGACCACCTACATCGGGGGTTGGACCAACTGCTTCACTGGATCGGTTTTCAATGGTAATAGCAACGCTCGAAGGACAATGGTAGGCATCCTGATGCAGATGATGCAGCAATTGACTGGTATGTATCGAGTTCATCATCTATCATCCTCCTCTGAATCGGCTCTGGTCCGTCTCTGCAGCCTCGCTGACCCTGGCTCAGGTATTAATTTTATCTTTTATTTTGGCGTTGTATTCTTCCAAAGTCTGGGAACGATCAGCAATCCATTCCTAATCTCGCTCATTACTACACTGGTCAACGTTTGTTCAACTCCTATCTCGTTTTACATTGTTGAAAAACTCGGTCGACGAAAGATCCTCATTTTCGGCGGTGCAGGCATGATTGTTGCACAATTCATAGTCGGCATTATTGGTGTTACAGCAGGCCGTATAGAGAAGCACAATAACTCGGCAGTATCAGCTATGATTGCCTTTATCTGCATCAACATCATGTTCTTTGCTGCTACCTGGGGCCCCGCCGCTTGGGTCGTGATCGGAGAGATCTTCCCATTGCCGATCAGGAGCCGGGGTGTTGGATTATCCACCGCATCGAATTGGTTTTGGAACTGTGTAAGCATTTTGTTGCAAGGGCATTGTTCTATAGACACTGATGAAGTTTTACAGATCATCGGTGTCATTACACCGTACCTAGTCGGCACCGCCAAGGGTGACGCCAACCTTGGCGCCAAGGTGTTCTTCCTCTGGGGCTCGTTATGCTGCATCTCTTTCAGCTTCGCCTATTTCCTGGTGCCGGTAATTCCACCACCCTACCCCCATCGAACAAGACAGTACACTGACACATACCTTGTAGGAAACCAAAGGTCTCACGCTCGAACAGGTCGACAAGATGATGGAGGAAGTCACCCCGCGCAAGTCAGCCTCATGGAAACCATACACCACGTTCGCAGCCGATATGGGTCTCACCTCAACTGGGGTGGTGATGGAAGATGATGCGAAGGTGGAGACAGCGCCCGTGAAGGGGGTTCGACACAGCATCGACGAGAAGATGGGCGTGTAGTATCTGTGAAGAGTATAGCAGGCACAGAGATGGAAGAGACTTGTCGAGCAGATCAGGATTGTCATGATATGTTAATGATATATTATAACTCTCAAATCGAAATATTCGAGCTGCCCTCGGCCTCTCCCTCCAAAGGTCCCTTTTTCGTGATTGGACTTCATTCATATACTCTACTAGGAGTCTTCTCCCATCAGTAGTCTCATCATGCTATCAGTCTCCCTCGAAAAGAGTCTTTCGACATCCCCCTCGGAATGCTGCACGCGGAAGCTTTCATCCATACTCAACGTAAGTTTCCGTATGTTAGAAAGCGAAATCTTCAACGTAGACTAAGCTTTGAGATGTTCACTATCATTTCTGTGTTGCTGTAGGAGTCAACTGCTTTGCGGTTGGAAGTCTTGATACGTGGCTCGACACGATTAAAGGAATCAACGTGGAGAATTCCGTAACATGAAACAACCAAGTGGGAGCGCTCTAAAGCAGCGTCAAGCGATATCAATAGCGGCGGGCCTTTCGGAATGTTTCCTCCAGAAAACAGCACCCCCCCCAACCTGCACGATGTATTGAAAAGCATCTCATCGAGCTCGTTCGATCGCGTTAGAGAAGCCATTGCGATGTCAGACCTGCTCAGTTCCTACACATTGGCCGTCACCACGGGAACCAGCCAGAACTTGGTCAGATCGTGGCATAGCCCCGCATGGATTCACAGCCAGCTTCACCGATACGAGCTCGTGTTGTCAGCCTTCCTCCCGAAGCTGCTTCACCGCAATGGGAGTGTTGGTTGACTAGCGGTCTATATGAAGATTACTGTCTCTTAAGAAGCCAGCACCACCTCGCCCCTCTCACCACCTCTCGCATTCTAGCTTCACGCATCCACTACCCTAAGAGTCAACTCGTCGTCCAGATGCATATTCTTACAGCTTTTTTCACCTTCGCCGTCCTGGCTACAGCGGCATTGGCCAACAAGTGCAACCATGACAACTGCTATAGAGCGTTAGCCCACTACCAAGCCAATGACACCTGCTTCTGCAACGAGTACCTCGCTACCCCGTAAAGCCTCCCCAGCTTCTACCATGCGCCTTTGGGCTAACAAACATGCCAGCACCAAGCAGGCGCCCAGCCCCATCGCTACGTGTGGAGACAAGGTCAGGCTCTCTTCAACATGGCTTCGCCATCCTCAAGCTGACGACTGCCATCTACAGAAAATCTCCAGCGCCTGCAGCTGCCTTGCCACCACAACCCCTCCTCCTACTACGACTACTACGCCCACAACCACCTTAACCACCTCCACCTCCACCACGTCTACATGTGCGCGCAGCAGCGCCTCTGCTTGCCCGACACCAGCCACGAAGTGCTGCGCATTCCTTTGCGCAGAGGCGCAGGTGCCGTTCGACCTCTGCTCCGAGACGGACACGAGTGGGCAGTTCCAGAAGTGCAGCAAGTGTCCAGTGAGCTAGGTGCTCTGCAAAGCAGATTGGGGGGCCAATGATACGTTGGGAGGGGGGTGATGCTGGCCGGTAGTAGGGGACAAGATGCCTTGTTGTTTGTTGGATATTATGAAGAAGATGGATTAGATGAGTCCGCCAGATACAAGACTCGAGCAATTCAATCCTATTATTTCAGCGTGGGCCATGGATGATACAGTGAACCTGGCAGATATCGATGCAAGACGTGAATCTCTTAGCGCCAAAGTAGTGATGCGGTACCAATGGCTGGACCTTGGCTGCTAGAGTTGTGCGTGCGCACCGAGCGGTGTGAGCTGCTCTCAATCCCAACAACTATGCATACGTTATGTCTAGAAACGAAACGCTTCGAGCTTGGTATAAGAAAATTGTCTTCACTAATCTAAACTTGCACTACCACTACGCAATCTCCACGTTGCTGTTGCTTTCTCTTCCGCTGGCTTGATACTCTGTTATAGCGTCGTTATTAACAGAGGTTGGAAGCATCAAACACACGTGATAGTAGCGAAAGAACTAAAGCACATTGTATCTTAAGGCTTTCGCAGTATAATACCGAGATAAGTCGAGTGATTACGCTTATCACGCTCGCTATCCCAAGTGCTTTATAAGAGTCGCGATGCTTATTAGAAAATTGATTGAAAGGCAATGCTCGAGAGCAATCTAAGTGTTTATTCTCTAAAGCGATACTAAACAGAATGAGGGTCGCCGGCGCCGCATGGAGCTGTATAACTGTCGCTGGACTGACGACCGCCAATTTTCAGGGCGACGTAAACTCTGCCAAACAGCTTGAAACTAGATCGCTAAAGTTATTTTTGAATGCGCTTAATATTACCAAAAAACCGAAATATCTAGCTAATTATTATATATGTAGATTCAAACATATAAGATCGCAATTCTAATATCGAAAGTAATAAGAAGATTGCAATAATATATAGGTCTTGACAACAATTAAGAGTCAATTAAATAAATTCTTGGAAACTAATTGCTTATTATTAAACAATTGTTAATATATTCGAGACTAAAGTAATTATATTAATTTAATATATAAACAAGCTAATACTTTGCTCTTTAACTATATTATTTATTCTCTTTATTGCAATATTATTACAAGATATATTATATCTTTAGAAGTATTAAGCAATAGCAAAAATGTATCTAGATAACTAACTTGCATAATATTTAATTCGACAATTCTTCTAAATAATACGAATTCTAGACTCTCTATAGTAGTAGAATTACGAATATCTTCGACAAGAGCAAAATAGATTTAAACTTAGAAGCGAGATCTTCTATTTCTTCTAAACAATAGATTTATCGAAGCAATTCAATTTTCCTAATATCTTGACTAGAGACTAATTAATCTAGATTCTTTATTGTATAACTTCTATCTTGTTTCGCAATTCTTATATCTAATAGAAGAAGAATTCTTAGAATCTTTTAACTATTAGTTTGTTTACTATTAAGAGCATTTTTATTATCTATCTACTTTAGACTTTTCCAAAGAGTTTCTTAAAAAAAGTTAAAATTATTCTAGCGTCGATAATATAAGATATATATTATGTTATAATAATCTACGCAATTTAGACTTAGTTAACTATCGACAATTTATCGACTCTATTGTTTAGAAATTAATAACAATATATAAAGTTAATTAGATTAACTACTTTCTAGATTAACTTCTTTATCTTATTAATTAAATTATAGATTGTCTATCTATTCATAATCTCTTTATTGTTAATTGCTAGCACTTTGTTAAGAGTTTAATCTATAGATCAATAATAAAACTTAGTAATTAATCGATATTTATTAACAATATTGCTTAAATTGTCGATTAAGATCTTAATAATAAAAACAAATTATATATTAACTATATTGAGCAAGAATTCTTAATAGATTGTTCTTATTTAAGTAGATTTATATATATTGTTTAATGCTTTAGTTGCTTATCTATTCTTAGTCTCTTTAAATCTTCTACAAGATTAGATATAATTTATGTTTTCTTAATATATATATAGTTATATCTATAAGTAAATCGCAATAAATCTAATATATTAACAATACTTAAGTGTGCGAAAACATTAATAATTATTATATTGCAATACTTTATAAAAAAGAATCTAAAGTTTTTAATAATTAATATCTAAGAGACTACACTAGAGTTTAGCTTAAGAATACATTGATTTAAATCTAACTTCTAGTAGAAGAGTTAAAAGTAAATTACGTTATACAACTTTTAACTAATCTAGAACGCGTAAGATCTAACATTCTATATAGAAGAATCTTAGAAATAAACGCTAAAGAGATGCTCTATGTTACGATCCTAGTTCGTTATAGCTAGTATATATTCTACAAAGTAGTCTATAGCATATAGTACAATTATTTGCATGTTCGACGACTTAATAGACGAACATTGTTCGACACATTAATGAGCGAGTTCAACATGTTTAACAACGAATAAAGCGAACAAAGTTTGACATGTTTAACAACGAATAAAACAAATAAAATTCGACATATTTAACAACGAACATAACGAACAAAAAGAATCTTCTTTAATATATAGATTTTTTAGATACAACTTTTTTATAAATTGTATTTAACTTAAAATAAATTCTTATTTATTATTATTGTTACATCTAATTGCAACTTTTGTTATCAAATAATTGCTTACATTGCTTAAAAACGTCTACAAATTTCTTTAACAATATAATTCTTTTTAATATTTTTAAGATTTCTTAGAAAGTAACAACGTAATACTTTAAATACTTTAAGAATGTTTATATTAAATTAACGCATCTTTATCTCGAACACTAGTTCATTAATATTACGTCAATCATTAATTATAAAAAACGACAAAATTAGAATTAATAAGCTTAATATTTATTATAAAGATTGTATTAATTTAAAAAACTAACTTATATAAGTAAATATTTATTTTATCTTCTATTTTATTCTAGCGAATCAAAAGACAATTTTCGTATTAACATTTTTTAAAGAAAGAGTTTAACATTAATTTAAACTAAATTTACGAAAGTATTTAAAAAATTATAACAAAAACTTTCGTACAATGTTTACGAATTTCGATAACTTTAAAAAAGAGCTTCGAAGAATCTTTAAAACATTTAATAAAAAACAAATTGCAAAAAGAATAATTTAGTATCTAATTTAACGAATTTTTGTAACAAACTACGTAGTTAAATTTCAAAAATATGCTAATTTAATTAAATAAAACGATGTTACATTTATAACAATGTTTTAACAAGATTTAAAAAACAATCTAAAGAACGAAATTATGCGTAATGAAAAAACTCTTAACAACATATTTAATTTTATCGAAATAATTATCGATTTTAACGACAAACTATATAAAAAAGTTATAAAAAAAAGATACAATTAATCTTAAAAAAGAACAAAAATCTTCTTTGAATTAACGATCAAATATTAGTAAAAAGAATCTCGTTCTAACTAGAAATATAGTAATTTTAATTATTATAAATTTGCATTTATAAAACTAGATTTTACTTAATAACGTAAAAAGAAAAATTTTAAAAAAAAGCAAAATAACAAATTCTAGAAAACGTGCTATTTATGTGACAAATTAAATTACTTTATAAGAGATTATTAATTACGAAACTTAATAAATCGCTAGCAAATTAATGTTATATTAAAAAAGATATTTAATAATTAGAACAATATTAGAAAGCAAACTAATACAAAGATAAACACTTCTAAAATTAAATTAAATAATAACTATTATTTAATAGAAAATTTAAATTAGTTATAGAAAGTTCTAGATGAAATATTATTAAATAAGACATTCGCATCTACGCAAGAAGTTAATTAAATACTTAATAAAATTATAAAAGCGAAACGATTAAAAACGTTATACTTTTATCTAGTAACAAACTTAAATAATAAATATAATTAAAAAAACTTTTATAAATATCTAGATAACATTACGAAACATCTTAAGACTTTAGCTAGTTTATTAAAGAAACAATAAATAAATTAGATCGTAAATAAATGCGAGAAAACGCTAGAAAATGACATCATTATAGAAAGAAATATTTCTAATAAAATCGAACGACAACTAAGTAGTGTAGATTTATTTTAAAAAAAAATAAAGAAAGCAAAGAAATATGCGACACTTAATTGAACAAAATGCTATAACAACTTATGTTAAACTTATCTAGAAGACAAAGAAGAAACTAATTAATTTTCTAAAAAGTTAAAGTTATTAATTTAGCATAAGAAAGAAGCTTAACGCAAATAGACGTTCGAAGTAGAAATTACAACACAAGAATAAAGAAAAGTTTAAATTTTTTAATAAAAAATATATTAGAGAAATGCAATATATTAGTTTAATAATAGCAATTAAACTTAATAATATACGCATAATGTTTTATTATATTAGTTAAGATTAATAATTATTAATTTATTGCAATGATTAATTTTAATATAATAAATAATTTTATAATTAAAGCTTTTGTTAAAAGAAAAAAGTATTTTACTTAAAAAAAATTTAACGCATATAATCTAATAATTGTAGATAAAAATTTATTGTTTAACAAAAATAAAAAAGTAAATAAAGAAACAAAATTATTATTAATAACTATTTAGCAACATTACGAAAAACTAATCTTTAATATAATAAGAATAATTATTTATAATATTGTTTTAGAAATGTTTTAATTAAAGCAACACAATCTAGAAGTTAACTAAAATATACAAATACTTAAATTTGCGCAATGTGATCACGTAATTTATATTTAATCTACGCATTAATAATGTTTAATAATAAATAAAAGATTAAGTCGAAAATTAATCGCAAGCAACGAACTTGCATTTTTGCAAAAAAACGATCTAATAAAGTTCGATTTAATAAACATTAATAAAGATTAATTAAATTATAAAATTAAAATAAGTGAAAAAAATTACAAATTTTCTAGAAGTCTTAAATCATTTAATATAATAAAGAAATCGCTAAAGTACGTATTACGAATATATAACAATTAAGAGCATTTATTTCAAGAAAAAAAAACAATAAAGATTTTTCTTAAACATTAATCGTAAAATTACGAAATTAGATTTAAATTAAACAAGCAATTTACGTTTAAACTTATATATGCTTTATTTAAGAAAAAGTTCGAAGTACTTCGCAAATATCTAACAAAAAACGAAAAAAAAAAATTTATTAAAAAATTCTAATTATAGATAGAATACTTAATTCTCTTTGTATTAAAGAAGAATAAAACTCTTCGTTTATGTATTAATTATTAAAAGCTAAACAATATTACGATTAAGAATCGATATTTATTATCTAATATTAACGAACTTTAGAATTAACTATCTAAAGCGAAGTACTTTATTAAACTAGACTTACGAGAAGCGTATAACTAAATTAGAATAAAAATAAAGAAAGAGTAAAAAATAGCTTTTCGCACACGATATAAATTATACAAATACACAATAATGTCATTCGAACTCACGAACGTCTTAACAACGTATTAGAAAATAATTAATAATATATTATGACAATATTTAAATCGATTTGTTATAGCATACTTGAACGACATCATAATTTATTTAAAAATCTTAAAAGAACATGTTAGTTATGTCTTCAAAATATTAAAATGTTTAAACATAAAAAACTTATATTTTAAATTAAAGAAATGCGAATTTCATTAAAAGAAAATTAATTTTTTTAAATTTGTCGTTAAACAATACGAAATACGCATGAATTAGGGTTAGGGTTAGGGTTAGGGTTAGGGTTAGGGTTAGGGTTAGGGTTAGG